>SESH01076775.1_pt1 | contig 17019 bp, 18 predicted proteins | sample 3171561 | NCBI WGS metagenome assembly SESH01 (sample SAMN10866947, study PRJNA518727) | freshwater metagenome | biome: subpolar coniferous forest; feature: holomictic lake; material: water; isolation source: holomictic Lake 442 2011 16.5 m and 2014 13 m | place: Canada: near Kenora, Ontario
ACGAATTAACTGGACTGTTGAATAGAAGCAGTTTGGAACAGCACATCCAGCTAACATTGAGCAGAAATATAAGCAGGCACTTTTCTCTGGACAGCGCATTATTGTTTATTGACCTTGACCGTTTTAGCTTGTTAAATGAATTGGAAGGTTTTGATGTTGGTGACCGTTTACTCATAGAAGTAATCTCTTTAATAAGAAAAACGTTAAATGATGTTGGGGTTTTGGCGAGAATTGATTCGGATAAATTTGGTCTTTTCCTGGTTAATTGCACCCTTCAACAAGCAGAATCTTGGTCGCAAAAGATTTTAACCGGATTGGATGACTTTCGTTTTGTTATTGGGTCGATTGCCTACAATATTACCGCGTCTATTGGACTAAGTTCTCTGAACTCATCAAAAACAATGGTGCATCCACGCGAATTGATTTCTCAGGCTCATCAGGCCTGTTGTATGGCCAAAACTTACGGAAGAAACAAGGTTTGGAAATATGATATAGAAGATACGGTAGTCAGGGAAAGGCATCGAGATATATATTGGGTGCCGATTCTAAGAGAAGCCTTGATAAAAGAGCGCTTCTTCCTGGTATTTCAACCCATTGTTAAACTGAGCAATGGCGAGATTTCTCATTATGAAGTATTAATACGTTTAAGAAATGAAACCGGAGCCGTAATTGAGCCTTACGAGTTTATTCCTGCAGCCGAAAGAATGGGATTAATACACGGTATTGATTTATGGGTAGTTGAAAAAGCTATTGATTATCTTGCAGCATTACCACCCCGACTGGCTCATATATGTTTGGCGATCAATCTTTCAAGTGTTGCTTTCCAGGATCTTTCTTTATTGCCGATGATCAAGCAAAAGCTTGAAATGACAGGCGTTAGAGCCGAACGCTTAACATTTGAAATTACCGAGACCGCAGCCGTAGAAAATTATAAACAAACCCGCTCTATGATTAATAGAATTCGTGCCTTGGGTTGCCGTTTTGCTTTGGATGATTTCGGCGCAGGTTTTTGTTCTTTTAACTACCTTAAAACATTCCCGGTAGATTACGTAAAAATCGATGGTCAATTTATTTCCAATCTTGTTAATGATGAAACCGACCAGATGTTGGTTCGCTCCATGCATCAGATTGCCAATAAAATGGGCAAAAAAACCATCGCTGAATTTGTTGAAACCCCTGAAGCAATTAGTCTTTTAAGAAAAATTGGGGTTAATTATGGGCAAGGTTATATTTTTGGTAGACCGAGTGAACATTTGCTGGAACAAAGTGTATTTCAAATAGAAAAAATATTATAGATCAACGATAAATCCCATTATTTACACGAAGCATTACTATCTTTAAACTCACTCCTAGACATTACATTAACCCAATCATTTGAAATATTTTCAGACAAAAAGGTTATAACTCTCTATCATATCCCGCTTTTAAATTACAAATAGGTTTTTACCATGCAAGTAGCTGACAATATGGCGGTTTCAATTCACTACACTTTGACTAACGACGAAGGCGAAGTTCTTGATAGTTCAATAGGTGATGAGGCTTTGGTTTATTTGCATGGCACAGGAAATATTATTTCCGGTCTGGAAGATGCCCTATATGGCAAAGCAGTTGGTGACAAATTTAAAGTTCGTATTGCTGCTGAAGATGCCTATGGTGAACAAAGTGATGAGATGATTCAGGTTATCCCTCGTGAAATGTTTGAAGGCATTGATGAAATTGAACTGGGTATGCAATTTCATGCTGATCTTGGTTCCGGTGCTGGTGAAGTGACTGTCGTTAAAATTGAGGGTGATCAAATTACTATTGACGGTAATCATGCACTGGCAGGAGTCCCTTTAACTTTTGATGTGGAAGTTGTAGAAATAAGACCTTCGACTAAAGAAGAAATGTCCCATGGCCATATTCATGGCGCCGGTTGCCATCATTAATTTTAATGAATTAAAGCAAGTTGCGGGAGTTATGCATTCGTCGCGTGCTGAAACATTAGTCGCGTCTTAGGCATCGCTCTCAGGAATTTATTATCGTTCCCAACCCACAAAAGCCTTCAGTAATTCAGCGGTATTGGCCATGCCTTTATGGAGATGCCGCTCGATTTCTGCCATGGTAATTTCTCCCTCAGCTTTTCCTGCAGCCCAGTTCGCGACTACACTGATTGACGCATAAGCTATACCCAGTTCTTTAGCCAAAGCCGCTTCCGGCATACCGGTCATCCCAACAAGGTCGCAACCGTCTTTTTCCATACGCCGTATTTCTGCCGCAGTTTCCAGGCGAGGACCTTGCGTGCAACCATAGGTTCCTAGTGGGCTAATTTTTATATCGGCTTTTACTGCAGCACAAATCAGACGAGAACGTAGCTCTTGATTGTACGGATAAGTAAAATCAATATGAGTGACGGCCTCCTCTTCAAAAAAAGTATGTTTTCGGCCATAGCTGTAATCAATAATCTGATCAGGAATGGCAAGATGTGCTGGCGCCATGTCTCTGCTAATACCACCTACAGCGGCAACAGCAATAATCTGCTCAACGCCAAGTTGCTTTAGCGCCCAGAGATTAGCCCGATAATTTATTTTGTGCGGTGCAATCAAGTGTGGATTGCCGTGCCTGGCCAAAAAGATAATCTGACATTGATTAAGTTCACCGGTAACAATCTCAGCAGAAGGTGAGCCGTAAGGCGTGTTTATTTGCTCATGCTTTATGATGTTTAAACCTTCAAGTTGCGTCAGACCAGTGCCACCAATGATCGCTAATTTAGTCATGTTGTTTATTCCTTGCAGGCGAAAATTCCTGGAGCATTTCGTAAATAGCCTTTGTAGTCCATGCCGTAACCGAATAAATACCGATTTTCTAACCTTAGCCCTATAAAATCTGCTTTTACCGGTTTTTGGTGATCGAGTATTTTGTCTACTAACACAGCGCTAAAAACAGCAGATGCGCCTTGTTCTTGGCAATAATCGACTATCGTTTTAAGCGTAATACCTTCATCAAGGATATCGTCAACGATCAGCACAGTTCTGCCTTTGAGTGGCGTTTGCGGTTTGACCCGCCATTCGATACTGCCACCTGTGGTCTGATTTTGATAACGGCTTGCGTTGATCGAATCTATGGTTAACGGAATAGTTAATCGGGTCAATAACTTACCGAAGGTTGGAATGCCACCGTTTAAAACGCAAAGTAATAACGGATTGTGATCGGCAAACGCGATATTGATTGCCTTGGCCATATTATCGATGGCGACTTCGACCTCCTGTTCGCTGTGCAATAAATCAGCAGTCGCCTGTATGCGCTTAATTTCTTCAAGCATGATTAAAAGTCCTGATTACTGATTAGGCTTGATAGGCGCTGCCATTTCTCGCTTTTCACCAGTTGATCCCGGTTCATTTGCGGTTTGCCTTGCATACGATTTAGCCGCTGTTCCCTGACCGGATTTTGGTTGATCGGCAAGGCATCAAGCACCTGCTCAGCGGCAACAGGATTGTTGCAAACCAGGATCATATCGCAGCCGGCAAGTTGTGCGAGTCTGGCGCGTTCCGGAAAGTCACCGACAGACGCAGCGCCCTCCATGCTTAAGTCATCGCTAAATACCGTGCCATTAAACTTTAACTCCTTTCGTAAAATCTCTTGTATCCAGAACGGTGAAAAACCGGCAGGGTTTGAATCTATTTTTGAGTAGACCACATGGGCCGGCATAATGCCTTCCAGTCCTTCCTCTATCAGTTGTTTAAACGGCAGCAAATCTTTTGCTCGAATACTGTCCAAATCTCTTTCGTCTATCGGTAAGGTCAGATGTGAATCCAGCGCGACAGCGCCATGTCCGGGAAAATGCTTGCCAGTTGCGGCCATGCCCGCGGCATTCATGCCTTTCCTAAACTGACTTGAAAAACGGGTTGCCAACACTGGATCGTCTGAAAATGAACGATTGCCAATAATTTCGCTAACCCCGCAATCTATATCCAGAACCGGGGCGAAACTGAAGTCAACGCCGTCAGCCAGTAACTCGGCGGCCATTAACCAGCCAGCGGATTCTGCCAACTCCGGGACTTGAGCATAATGTGAGGCTGGCGGTAACCGCGTGTAACCTTGTTGAAAGCGTTGCACCCGGCCGCCCTCCTGATCAACAGCAATCAGTAATTTGCCATTCCGCGCAGCACGCAGGCTGTTAATCAGTTGGTTAACTTGTTCAGGATCTTGATAGTTGCGTGAAAAAAGAATCACCGCTCCGGTATTGGGATGGTTTAATTTTTCCATTTCTTCTGGTGCCAGGGTTAAGCCAGCAACATCAAGCATTATCGGGCCAATAGGAAGATTACTGTTCATTAGGTGTATTCGTTTTAGAATTGATGGGTCTGGCCTTATACTAAGCCACTAATTTTTTGATATTGGAGTCTGTTATGCGTTTATGGCTTTTGGTGTTAAGTTTTTTATTTATGTCTGTTGCTGCTGCAAATGAGGGAGCAAAAGAAGCGGAAGCAGAAACGGGTCCCAAATATATGGAAATGACTCCCAAGTTTACCGTTAATTTGGCGGAACCAAAAAAGTTTTTACTGATCAATGTGCAATTATTGGTTGAAGGTGCCAGCACGATTGAAGCCGTAAAAAAACACATGCCCGCCTTAAGGCATGAATTAATCATGTTATATAGCGGCCGCCCATCTGATGAATTGCAAACCATGGAGCAGCGCGAAGCGTTACGGCAAGAAACAACAAAAATAATCCGTGAAACGTTGGAAAAGATGGAAGGCGACAAAGGTCATGGTAAGGAAAAAAAAGGCAAAGCCGAACATGAAGAAGGTTTTAAAGAAGCTTATTTTACCGAGTTCCTGGTTGATTAAGATTGCTTAAGACCAAAAGTCTGTCGTTACATTTTTAAACAGTCTTTAAGACGATCAATGTTATCTATAATCTGCTGTTCATTGTAAGGCACTGCGGCAAACTTCCCCCAGACTGGTGCAGGCCAGGCTTTATCGATTTGGTAGCGAACAACATGATGGATATGAAGTTGCGGAACCAAATTACCGATAGCTGCAATATTCATTTTGTCAGCTTTATAAAGCTTGGCCAGACTCTCGGCAAGATAGCTGGATTCCTCAGTCAATAACGCACGTTCTGCCTTATTGAGTTGATAAATTTCCTGCAGCTCAGGCCGTTCCGGAACCAGGATAAACCAGGGGTACTGACTGTCATTCATCATTAATAATCGACATAATTCAAACTGGCCAATGCTTATGCAATCTTCTGCCAGGCGTGGATGCAACTGAAATGACATGAGTTTCTCCTAAAAAACTAAAAACAATGCTGGAAAATAGCTAAAATGAACCACTTAATTTCATCATTCTACTAAACATAAATAACAGGAGGATATATTTATGCCTGCCCATGCCCTTTCAGCGCAAGCATTACCTGACGACAAGCTGTTAACCGTTTCCTTTAAATGGTTGTTAGGCTTGTATGTCATCATTCCCTTGTGTTTAATATTGCAATTATTGGATGGCTGGTTTTGGCAGGGTTATTTGCATGAAAATTTACCCAGCAGTCCCAAACAATTTTTATTATTTCAAATTATTTTCGGAACACCGCATATCGTCGCCAGTTCCATTTTGCTGGTTAGCAATTCCCAATATCTGAAGTTCTATCAGTCAAAAATCATCTTGATGACACTTGCTATTGCAGTGGTTTTTGGCCTGGGTAGTTTGTTTATTCCTTATCAAGCACTGTATGTAACGGTATCGGCCTGGACTGTCTACCATGTCATCAGACAGCAACTGGGTGTGGGACGCGGGTTGTGCCGAATGCCCGATTGGTTTTTCAATCTGATCTTGTGCCTTAGTGTAACCGCTGGCATTTTTGTTTATATCGGCATATTTCTTAAAAACAGCCTGGAAGTGCAGCAACTCGAAGCTATAAAACTGATTGCCGGCAGCTTATGTGCCGGTCTGGTTTGCAGTGTGTTTGCGGGGCAACGCTATGCGACCACACCATTGGGTAAGTGGTTTATGTGGTCTAATGTATTTTTAGTATTAAGCAGTTTTTATCTTTTCATTCAGCAATACTATTTCTTTGCCATTCTGATACCAAGACTGGTACATGACGCGACCGCTTATATTTTTTACGTGGCACACGATTACAACAAACACCAACGGCAACCACAGAATTTAATGTATCGCTGTGCCGCATTTTGTCGTCTGCCGATAGTTATCGTGTTACCGCTGAGTTCATTTTTTCTGGCTTTTGTATTGCAGTCCTACGGCGACGGCTTGGTTAATCAGCTTACCCAGTTCTTCTTTGGTGTAGAGATTCGTAAAGCCATAACCTTGGGCTTTCTTGGTTATCTGGCGTTAATGCATTATTACACCGAAGCCTTTACCTGGAAACACGGCTCGCCATATCGGCAATTTATTGCCTTTTCCAAATAACTGATTATATGTTTTAATCCCACGAAGCTTGTTAACAAAACGAGGTGATTTATGTCCGCAGTATTGACTAAAACGCATTACACCGCTGAAGAGTATTTGATTCTGGAGCGCGCAGCTTCAAGTAAAAGCGAATTCCACAACGGTGAAATCTTTGCCATGACCGGTGCAAGCCGGAAACACAATTTGGTAACGATTAACATCGCTAGTGAATTGCATAACCAAGTTAAAAATCGCCCCTGCGAAGCTTACGTAAACGATATGCGTGTCAAAGCGGCAGATGCTCATAGCTACCATTACCCGGACATCACTGTTATCTGCGGTAAACCGCAATTTGATGATTCACATGTCGATACCTTGTTGAATCCGACTTTACTGATTGAAGTGCTTTCGCCATCTACCGAAGCGTATGACCGGGGCGGCAAGTTTGCCCATTATCGCAAGATCCCGACATTGCGCGAATACTTGTTGGTGTCTCAAGATCAGGCAATCATTGAGCGTTACCATCGACTAGGCGACGTATGGGTTTTAACTGAAGCCGAAGGACTTGATGCAACTATTACCCTGGACAGTATTGAATGCGAGCTAAGTTTGCGTGAGGTTTACGACAAGGTATTGGATGATTTAGATCAGGAGTCGGATTCAAAAGATGAATAAGTAAATTGCTAAGGTGACTTTCTAAGTAATAATGGTTTTTTAATGCTAGCTTGATCACCTGACTTGATAAGTAATGATAATCAAGACATTACTGCCTAATTCGACGACTTCCATTCCAGGTTAGTCTCCTAGATATCCATAACCAGCATCGGGATACCGTAAGTTAAAATAAAATAACCGAATGCAAAAATAACGCTGGCACTCATTTTGTACGAAAAAAACTGACGAAAAATGTAACTGACAATTGCCAGGTACCAGGCAACCAAAAAAATGGCTAAACCGATGGATATTTCTTCGCGCAACTCCTGTTTGCTCATCACCATCCAAAAATCGAGTGCCTCAGCCGCAATCGCCAGAGTCATAATAAAGTTTTCACAGACGAAAATAGCCGTAAACAATTGATAAAAATTCTGCCATTTTTTACTGACCAGCAAAAAAATGGCGATAGATGAAAAGGCCATGATAGTCCTTAAAGACACTTCCAGCGTGCCATCAGCAGGATCAGCAATCAGACCCTCAACGATAATGCCTGAAATAAGATAAAACACTACCGTTTTCCACATAAACGATCTGGAAGGAATCAAGTCGGCGGGGTTATTTTTAAACCAGCAAAGTAACAGGTATTGAGATAATAATTTCATAGATAATCGAGAATGTAAGGCGTTTTTTCAGGAACTAATGGGGGAATGTATCTTAATGCAGACGATAACAATCAATCGGCTTATGACTTTTAATAAGCCATTTTACTCGACACGGCATAATTCTCCAACTTTTGGGTTGTTAGTTTCACTTTTATTCAAGCAGGTTATTCTCTGCATTCAACAAGATAACTTCAATTTCTTCGGTGATTTCTTCCTGACGATAAATCTGGGATTTTTTTTGTAGTTGGGTTGTTTCATCATCCAAATGATTGACGGCTGCTTCCAAATGTTGGAGTCGGCGTTGATTTTCAGCGGTCAGTGAGATATAAAAAACTTCATGTAGCGCAGCAAATAAATAATGATCCATTAACTCTGTAAAAAACGCTTCCGCTGTTAAATTAAGTATTGGCGGGGTTCCGAAGTGAGGCGTACTGTCATGTTTATTAGTAACTGGAGGAAACAACTGACGTAGGTTAATTTGATTAGGGTTGTTATCATGGTAAACAATCGTTAACTTTAGGGTGGGTATAGCGTCTTCAGTCAGCATAAAATCAGGTGAAAAGTTAATCGTATCGAGTAGACGAGTCACAATAATGGAAACTTCATCCGCGACATTTGCACCTTCCAGTCTGGCAATAACCGGGGTAGTTAATGTTTCCAGGCGATTACATAGGCGACTACCGACAGCTATAATACCAGTGTAAGATTGACTTGTGATTGCGTTGATCAGGCTTTCGTTAAAATCACCGCAAAAGCCCCGTTCTGCTCCAAGCAAAACACAAAAATGCGTCACATGTTCAGGCGCGACTTTGCAGGGGTGAAAACTCAGGAAATCCTGCATTACATTTTCTATAGTGGCCACGGATTGACCTTGCATGATTTTAAAATGCAATAATTTGTGTAGCTCTATGAACGCAAGGTTTTTCATGGCATTTAAAATACTGCGTATCTCTTTTAATTGCGTTATATGCAATTGCAGTTCGCGGCTCAGACTCATGAGTGTGATTCTGGGTTAAGCCATTCTTTGAGTGCTTTTTGCCATTCTTCTAATGAGCTTTCTAAAGTCAATGCTGTCATGCTGACGCCTTGATCAATTAACTTCAACACCTTCGTAATGTCTTTAGCATCAGTTTGATTAAACAGCCCAAAGTTAAATGCGGCCAGCCAGGCCAGTTGAAAAACAGTGCTGTGCGGAACCAGTCGCTCCTGCTTTAATAACTCCCTTAGCAATCGTCCCCGTTTAATTCTGGCTTCCATAGAGGCTTCTAGGCGCTGCCCAAAACGGGTGAACGCTTCCAGTTCCAAAAACTGCAGATAATCCAGTTTCATTTGTCCGGCTTGGTCGCGAATGCTGATATCTTGTGCTTTGCCGCCTATACGTGATACCGAGCGGGTGATGTCGATGGCCGGACGAAACCCTGATACAAACAGGTCATTGTCCAAATAGATTTGCCCGTCAGTAATGGAAATCAGATTGGTTGGAATGTAAGCGGCAATTTCGCCCTGCTTGGTTTCGATGATCGGTAAAGCGGTCATGCTACCGCCGCCATTTTCTGCATTGAGACAGGTCGAACGTTCGAGCAGACGGGAATGGACAAAAAAAATGTCGCCCGGAAACGCTTCCCGACCTGGTGGGCGCCTGAGTAATAACGACAGCTCCCGATAGGTTCTGGCATGGGTGGATAAGTCATCATAAATGATCAGTGTATCCCTACCTCGAGCCATCCAGTATTCGGCCAAAGCACATCCGGCAAACGGAGCGATATATTGCAGGCCTGGCAGGGCACTGGCCTCGGCTACCACGCAAACCGTATAGTCTAATGCGCCATATTTTTTCAGGGTTTCAAGTGTATTGACTACGGCAGAACGTTTCTGGCCAATCAGCACATAAATGCACAATACATTTTTACCTTTCTGGTTAATGACAGTATCCAGTGCGATTGACGTTCTACCCAGACCTTCATCGCCCACAATCAATTGCCGCTGTCCTTTACCTATCGGAATCAGTGTATCTATGATTTTTATGCCGGTGTATAAGGGTTTATGGACAAAGTCTCGGGCAATAATGGCGGGTGAGCCTTTTTCCATATTTTCGCGCCCGGATGGAAAAGGTAAGCCTTGTCCATCTAGTGGCATTCCCATGGGGTCGACAATCCGACCTAAAAATGCGTTGCCCACGGGAATACTGAGTGAATGCCGTGAGCGATAAACCGTGGTGCCCGCAGTTAGCGCTTCAGTCTCGTAGAGTAAGATCGCGCCGATGCGGTCGCGGTTAAGATCAAAGACCATGCCCTGACTTCCGTCAGCAAAAATCAGGATATCTTCAATCGCCGCCGAGGGCAGTCCTTTAATCCAACTAATGCCGTCACCGATAGATACTACAGTCCCTTGTTCGGTTGCACGAAGCCCTAACCGATAGTTAGCGAGCCAGTCGTTTTGTTTGTCCAGTATGCTTTTGAAAGTTTCAATTGTAGTCATAATCAAGCTCGGCAAAACCGACCAGTTCGTGCTTTACATTGGCGTTCAATACCCAGGAGCCGATGTCGAGACGGAGACCGGCAATTAAGGCAACATCCTGATGATATTGAAAACTGAGTCGATTGTTAATTAAGCTTTCCAGCTTTTGTTCCATTTGCTGGCTCATTTCCAGGGATAAAGGAAAAGCACTGGTAATTTTAATCGCTACCGTTTTATTTATTTCCAGCGGAGTCAAACTCAGTTTACAGACTTCCGGTAAAGTTGCCAGATTGTTTAGCATTAAGATAAATAAGCGGCCCTCTAATTCAGGTCCGGCAGCTTCTTGCAGCAATAGTGACGCAAATTTAGCACCATTCTTCAAGGCTTGTTTTTCGGCCTGTTGTTTGTGCTCCTGCTGCTGTCTTGATAGCGTCACCTTGGCTTTTTGTCGCTCTTGTTCAAGATCAGTATTAAGTCGGTTCAGTTGCGTTACTCTTTCGGCATCAAGTTGCAATTCTAGGGCAATGAGTGAAGTCTGTTTTTCTTGCTCCCACAATTTTTGGCGATTTTCATAAAGGCTGCGTTGCTGCTCGGCCTGTTGTTGTAGGTTTTTTGCATCGGCAAGTGATTGGTAAATAGACTGTTTACGCTTGGCAATCACGTTCAGCAGAGGTTTGTAAAAAAGCCTCTGTAAAATCCAGATCAGAATCAGGAAATTGATGATTTCAAGAACAAAGGTGGATAGATTAAATTCCATAGGCTTTAAGGTCCACAAGATGCAAGATGGAAAGTTTAATGTCAGCGGTTATTCTTGGCATAAAGTCTTCAACCTAGAAACTTTCGCCTGCTTTTATCATTTAACAATGTACTCAAGCAACGGATTACGAAACAGTACGATTAAAATAATAACCAGACAATAAATCGCCAGTGATTCAATCATGGCCAGACCGATAAACAGGGTGCGCATGATTGAGCGTTCCGATTCCGGCTGCCGCGACAAGGCATCCAATGCACTGCCGATGGCTTTGCCCATGGCCAAGGCCGGGAGCATGACGCCCAACGCGATGCCGATAATGGCGGCAATGCTGGAACCCAGGACAATTGAGGCAATGTCAGACATAAATTACTCCGGTGAATTAAGTTGTTGGGATTGCATCGCGCCGGCCAGATAAATCAGTGCCAACATGCCAAAGATATAAGCTTGTACCAGTGCTTCTATAATATGCAGCATTAAAATCGGAATGGGTGCAAGAAAGCCGGCCACTAGCAAGATCAGCATGGCTGCCATCTCAAGGCTCATCATATTGCCAAATAAGCGAATTGCCAATGCCAGGGTACGGGTGAATTCGCTAATAATATGAAAAGGTAGCAAAATCGGGCTGGGTGTCAGGTAATGATGAAGATAGCTTTTTAAGCCCAGTGTCTTGATGCCGAACCAGTGTACCGAAAAAAACACCAGCACCGCCAGTGCCGAGGTTACAGAAAGATCACGAGTCGGCGAGTGTAGGCCCGGAACTAAGCCGACCAGATTGGCAATGATCAGAAACAGCCAGAGCGTCGCAATGAAAGGCATGATTTGCCGAGCGTGTTCGGGAGCGACAGCAGTAATGGCCTCATCGATAGTGGCTACGATGCTTTCAACGGAGGTTTGCAATATGCCAGGAATTATCTCCAGACGCCGGGTTGAAAGCCCGGCAACTATCGCCAGCACCAACATGATGCCCCAGGTTGTTATTAATGATAAGCCTATTTCCACTGGGCCTAGAGTAAAAGTAAAGTCGCTTTCCATGAGTCAGCCGCTTAATCTTTAATTAAAAAATAGACATTAAAAATACCAATCACTAAACCTGTAGACAATAAGCTAAGTGTCCAGCGCATTGAATAACCGTCCATCATGCCATCCAGCCAGCGTCCTAAATAAACCCCGCCAACAACTGGCAAGACCATGACCAGACCCAGTGTGCCGATATAAACAGTTTGTGATAATAAATTTGGGCGCTCATGCTCCGCTTTTCTAATGCGTTTAATCTGGTTTTCGATTCTGATTTTAAGCTGTTGATTGTTCATGATTGCCAACTGGATTTGCTTTTAAGTGCCAACATACGTTTTAACATGGCTTGTTCCATTTTGCGCAGACTTTCACGGGTTGTATGCAGCTTTTCTTCTTCTGCGTTTAATTGTTGTTCCAATAACTCACTGATCCGTTCCAGATCGGTATCTATCTGAAAATGCCGGGTACTGATCGTCAACTCGTTATTATTAAAATAGACCACCGCACCCGGTAACGCAATATATTGCCAGTCATCGGTCGTCTGGCGAAAACGCGCCAATCCGAAAACCAGAGTGGTCATAAACCTTGCATGATGCGCCTGAATTCCAAAACAACCGGAAGCATCCTCGGCAACAAAAGAAAGAACGCCTTCAAAGCGTTGTTCATGGCTGCCATCAAACAAATTCAGTTTAAACCTGTTCATGGATTATTTTGCATAGAACCACGCATATAGCATTGCTGCTCTGAAAATTGATCATAATCACCGGCTAAAAAAGCTTCACAGTCGGTCAAGGTTTGCGCCAAGGGTACCGAAACGCCTGTTTGTTTGGTGTGTTGGGCCAGAACTGCAAAAGGCTGGGTTAGATAGCGTTGCAGTTTACGGGCTCGCATTACAATTTGTCGATCAACCTCGGTTAGTTCTTCGATTCCCAACATGGCGATAATATCTTCTAATTCGTGATATCGCGCCAGATGTTCGCGTACCGCTTCTGCAACCTGGTAATGTCTATCGCCCAGGGTGTGTCGGTCCATCAATTTGCTGCTTGAGCGTAACGGATCGACAGCGGGATAAATGCCTTTGCTAGCCTGATCTCGCGACAGGATAACCGTGGTATCCAGATGACTGAGTATGGCGCTGACGGCTGGATCGGTCATGTCGTCAGCAGGGACGTAAACCGCTTGCACTGAGGTTATGGCGCCTTGTCGCGTGGACAGAATACGATCTTGCAACTCAGCGACTTCAGAGGTTAAGGTCGGTTGGTAACCGACTGTCGCAGGCATTCGTCCCAGCAAACTTGAGATTTCGCTGCCGGCCTGGACAAAACGAAATACATTGTCGACCACAAACAAGACTTCTTTATGTAGCGTGTCGCGCAAATATTCGGCATAAGTGAGTGCTGATAAGGCAACGCGAAAACGCACACCGGGCGACTCATCCATTTGTCCGAATACCATCAGGGTATCGTCCATCACTCCGGCTTGTTGCATTTCCCGCCATAACTCGTGGGCTTCGCGAATACGCTCGCCGACGCCGGCGAAAACCGAAACTCCCTGGTGGATGGCAGAAACCGCATGAATAAATTCCATGACCAGCACGGTTTTACCTACTCCTGCACCGCCAAATAAACCGGTTTTTCCACCCTTCACAAATGGGCATAATAAATCGATAACCTTAATGCCGGTCTCCAAAATCCCACTGATTCCAATTGCTTCGGAGAGTGGCAGCGGCTTTGCGTGAATGTTACGAAATTCGGTATAAGGTAAAGGCGGCAACCCGTCTAGCGGCTTGCCTAATATATTGAGCAATCTGCCCAAACATTGCTTTGATACCGGCACATGCAACGGTGCGCCAGTATCAAAAACGCTCATGCCCCGGCTTAAACCAGCCGTCCCGTGCAAGGTAATCGCCCGGATATGCCGCTCGTCAAGGTGTTGATGCACTTCAAAAACATAAGCGGTGTGGTCGAAACGGGTGAATAAAGCCTGGCGTAACGGCGGCAATTGGGTGCAATCAATTACCACCACCGGGCCATGCACTTCAACAATGGTACCAATGACTTGGCGTTGTTCCTGTAAAGCTTCCACTCGCATCCCCCCCAAAGTGACTCATCAAAAACGCTAAAGACTCAGTGGCTTATTTTTACCACGAAGCGACAATGGATACGATGTTTTTATTAATTCTAATGGTGACCAGGCTGTGCTTATGAGATGTACAGCCTTTGCTGTAGCAGGAACGACTTTTCTATCTTGTATAAACATCAACCACGCTCGTCATCTGATAAATCAATACGTGTGGATGCTGCCCAATGTAATTGATTTAATGCATTAAGCTGAAATTTGTACTTCATGCGACAAAATACAATTGGTTATTTTGACCCTTCGAATTGCACCTTACTGCGGTTCAGAGGTGCTGATGCTGTTCAGGCAATAGTTTTGCTGATAGAATCCGATCTACAATAACAATAGCCCATTTAGAAGGCAACTCTCATGTCAGAATACATTTCCGAAGCACTCGATATCGCCAATCAAGAAGCCGATCGCGCCAGACAGGCCGCAAACCGTTGTGAAGATTCATATCTATCAGCAGAGCAATCTCAGCGAGCAGCTGAATTTCAGGCGCAATCAGCGGCTGAACGAGCAGTTCAAGCAGATCAGCATGCTTATCAAGCCGAATTAGTTCGCCATCATGCTGAAAGAGATGCGGAAAGCGCCGCTTTCGCAGCTCAGAATGCCATTGGTAGTGCTGAAAATGCCAGTCGGGCTGAGCAAGAAACTCTCGCCCACGCCTCATCGGCAGCACAAGCGGCAACAGAAAGCGGGACTTCGGGACTGACTGCTCAAGACTTTTCAAGACTAGCCCAACAACAAGCTGTTGCTGCCGAAACCGCAGCTCAGAATACGATCGTTAGTGCTGAAAACGCAAGCAGGGCTGAACAAGAAGCTCTCGCCCACGCCTCATCGGCAGCGCAAGCGGCAACTGAAAGCGGGACTTCGGGACTAACAGCGCAAGACTTTGCATGCCAAGCCCAACAACAAGCTGTTGCTGCCGAAACCGCAGCTCAGAATACGATCGTTAGTGCTGAAAACGCAAGCAGGGCTGAACAAGAAGCTCTCGCCCACGCCTCATCGGCAGCGCAAGCAGCAACCGAAAGCGGGGCTTCGGTACTGACAGCACAAGACTGTTCAGGCCAAGCCCAACAACAGGCTGTAGTTGCCGATAACGCAGCTCAAAATGCCATTGCTAGCGCCGAAACGTCAGCCCAGGCAGCCAATAATTCAGAGAATGAAGCGCAACAAGCGGCTCAATTTGCAAGAGCAGCCCAAACTTCCTCAGATTTGACCTTTCAGGCAGCGTCTCAATCACAGGAACACCTTGCTCAAGCTGCCCAACTTACTGAGCAGTCAGCTAATCACGCTCAAGAAATTAAAAATCAGCTTAATGAAACCCAAACAGCATTGGATAGAGTTCGGGGACTTCGTCGCCAGGCTGAATATATATTAACTCAACAGCAACAAGCTCTTTCAGAAACTCAAGAGGCGCTAAGCTTAGCTGAACAAGCTCGCGATGACGCACAAAGGCTACGTGATGAGGCGCAACTGTTACAAGATCAGGCCAAAGCTTTTGCAGATCAGGCTCAGGATCATTTACGTAACATAGAACAAACCGCTACAGAGGCTAACCACGCCACCAAAGACACCTTAAAATCAATGCTTAAGGCCAGAGAAATACTAGCCCGCGCATTTACTGCGGTTAACTGGTAAAGATTTCTACTTACCAGAGCTTCGGCTTGAGACTTTAAAATATTGTTAAACCCTCAATAAAGCCAAGCCATAGGCAGAGTTGGCAATCTTCCAACCCAAAGGTTAATGTTGGGTTGGAACGCCAAAACCTTACTTGGCTGGAGCATCGTTATTACTTTAAAGTGATGTGTGTCTCAGCCAAAGCAGGTGCTTGGCGTTCCGAGCTAAAAACAAGCCCATGCAACTATAAACAATACGTCAATTTTATCTAATCGAGACGCCGGCGTTCCCGGCCTTAGTATTTTAAAACGTGGCTTATCAAGTGAATCACTTAACTTTACAATACTTTTAGTTCATTAAACCAGCTTGGATGCCAAACACAGCAGCTCCAGCCATAAACATTGCTGCCCAATACTTGGTGATTGTTATAGCTACTTAAAACAACCAAGCCCTGAACCGCTCCTGCCATGATAAATTACTGAAGCTTCTTGGTTATTTCTTAAATGATTGAGCAATTATCCTTATCAGACGCCCCCAAAAGCTCAGCATTCAACTTAAATACCTTACGAATGGAGCTATTTTGCTATTCAACCGAGCATAATGCTTGAATGCTCAGGCTTATTTCGTTGTTGACTCAGTGTTAAGCCCGAACTATCTTGTTTAGAAAGAGATCGACCAGGAAAATATCTTGCCGGTCTCGCTAAAATAAATCACACGCAAAAAAAAAGGAGCGCAATGCGCTCCTTTTTAAGTTCAGTTCAAGCCTTATTCACCAAAGCCCAAGAGCTCAACACTCAACATGCCAAGAGTCATATTCTTGTTATCGACCTTATCTTTTTCATCAGCCCCCATAGCAGCCTGGGCAGTCTGGCTGGCATTGGCAGTCACGTTGCTGGTACCTGTAAGGCCAGCTGCCACACTGCCAACCGAGGCAACCGGAACACCGCTACTGGTTCCGCTAACCTGAATGTTATTGGCGCCCAAAACAGCAGTGGCAGAAATAGTGACATTGGATCCACCGATACCTGCTTCACCTGCGTCAATTACTCCTTTAGGTGCAAATAAATAAACGTCGCCCGGTACTCTATCAGCAGAACTGGATGCTGTCCGAATACCACTACCGGAAACAATTGGCGGAAACTCGACAACCAAGTTGCCATCCTTATCCAGAGACACTATCGGAGGTGGCGCTGAAATCGCAGATTTAGCACCTTTACCTGCATCAATACTTCCTTCAGAAGACCAGATCATAATATCCCCTCCATTCAAAGAAAATACCCGTGACTTATTAACCAGGAAATCATTTTTAATCACTGCATTAATATCCCCTTCACCTTGAGCAACA
>SESH01086132.1_pt1 | contig 17013 bp, 11 predicted proteins | sample 3171561 | NCBI WGS metagenome assembly SESH01 (sample SAMN10866947, study PRJNA518727) | freshwater metagenome | biome: subpolar coniferous forest; feature: holomictic lake; material: water; isolation source: holomictic Lake 442 2011 16.5 m and 2014 13 m | place: Canada: near Kenora, Ontario
TTGACCGAGCTTCGGAACGAACTGACCAGTTTGTCAGGCTCTGCGCTTGGTGCGATCGCGTGGCGGTCGGCCCAGGGGAATGGGTCGACGCCGAAGAGGCCGTTAACCGCCTTGGGGTCCTGCTTGCTGAACGACTGCCTGCGCTCACCCATGGGATGTGCGCGTCCTGTGAGATCAAGCTCTCCGTGCAAACGGAAAGCGGTGACAGCTCCCGCTTCACCGTTCTGTTGCCGGGCGCCCCGGCGCCAGTTACCCTGGGGGCGGAACCGACGCCACCGTCCACCGCCCAGTTGGAAGGCGAAGTCTGCATCCTGATCGCAGATGATGACGAGACGATGCGCAGTGTCATGGCGGACACGCTCGAACTGGAGGGATTCAGAGTGGTGACGGCCCGTGATGGACAAGAGGCCGTCGATATCTACCGCGCGAATCCGGCTCGCTTCCAGCTTGTTGTGGTCGACCTGATGATGCCAAGGCTCGATGGGAATATGGCCCTCGAGCAGATGCGGCAAATCAACCCCCACGTGCGCGTCGCGGTGGTCAGCGGTTTTCCAAGCAGTGAGATTAGTCACCGGTTCACGGGCGCAAAACCGAATGAGTATCTCAGAAAACCATTCTCGCTCGATAAGCTGCTGGCTGTCGTCAAGGCGACGCTCCCTGCGATCTAGAGCGGGTGGTCTGGAGTGGAGTGCTGCATAGCGGAATGAATGCCAAGGAGCGGGCGCGGAAACTGGCGGAATTCAAGTCCAGCGGATCTGGGGTATTGTTCACCTGCCGGGTTTGGACGAAGGATTGGATGTGCCTGAAATCGACGCGGCCATATTGGTGTCGTCGACCAAATTCCCCCGGCAGCGCATCCAACGAATCGGTCGGGTGCTGCGCCGAGGAGATGGCAACAAGAAGCCGGTAGTTGTCACCTTGTTTTGCGAGGGGACTACGGACCAGTCGGTCATGTCATCAGATGCGGCGATTTTCGGTGAGGCGGCCGAAATCAAGAACCTTCGATTACCACACCTACTCGAATTACTTGGAAAATCACCCGGCGAGACTGCTTGATTTCAGGAGATCACGTAGGCGAATCTTTCAATAATTTCCGAGGGAGAAATTGCCAGATAGTTCGTCCAGTGCGCCCGTTTGCCGAAAATAAGTATGCGACTCATCGAAGGTGCCGAAAGGCATTCTCCGGTTTATATCGATGAGCTTGTGCGCGAAGGCGACAAACGGATCGGGGTCACCGCGTAGCGTTAACGCTTCAAGCACGGTGAGGTAGTCCGTGCGCAGGGATGTGGGCAGAATGAGTCGTGCTTGTCCGGCGGCTTCAAGTTCTGCATTCATCGCGAGGCGGGAGATGCGGCCGTTGCCGTCGTTGAAGGGATGAACCTCGGCGATTAGAAAAAGCGTATACAGCGCGCGGGCCATGACGGAATGTAACTCCAGAACGCTGGGCCAAGCTCGGGCGAGAGTTTCCTCAACCAGTAGGTGGTCAACGAAAACGCGGGAGCCAAATTCGTTGTTTTTCTTCTTGAATACACCTGGTTCAATTTTGAGCCGACTCGCCATCATCCGCGCATGCCGTCGCTTGAGAAGTTCGATCAGTTGAGAGGGCTCTCGGGGTAGTTCATGGCTGATGTTGGGATCGATAATAAGGCGGAATGTCTCACGAACGTCGTGGGCGTCTTCAGGGCGTTTGAGTTCGAGCGCCCGGGCCGGATCTGGATTGTAAACAATTACACGAGCTTCCTCGACCGTGAATTTCGTTCCCTCAATAAAATTCGAGAAATAGGCTTCCCAAAATGCCCGGTTATCCAGCTCAGCAGCCGGTGGTCTTGGCAGATTGGCGAATGATTCGGTGCCGAGTCGGGCATGCAGGCGGCTAAAGAGGCGAATTCGCTCAGGATCGAAGGGGTGTCCGGATGCACGCGCCCGAGCAAGATCGGTGGTCAGACGATAGGAAGAGGTGCGGCCTCGCAGTGCTTCAACGAGGGCGTTCAGCTGCTGTTGTTCGCGGGGCCAACCCAATTGGGCAGAGAGGGCTTCCGCCTTTGCATGAAGCTCGCTTAGCCACGGCATCCCATGGACGCGAATGTGACGATCCAGCCAGACCTCCAATTCCTCAGACGACAATGTCTTCGCCTCATCATTCTTGCGAGCACGGGCGATCTGCAGATTTTCGAGCAAGGCGCGAGGTTGGCTGGCGGTGTATACTGCGGTGCCGTCGGGAAGGACGGGAGTGCGAATATCGTCAGCCTGCGGGGCGGGTCCGCGCCATAGACGAATCTCAAGTCCAGGAAGTTCTCGCACTGGAGCGACTGCGGCGGGCAAGGTGAGGTGGAGCTTGCCGGCGGGCGAGACATTGCCCTCCAGCGCGGATCGGTGGCTGATAACCGCGTCGGGGTAGAAGTGAGCGATAATTTCCAGCCTATGTCGCCGCATTACCTCCGATGGAGGTGAGCGCAGGTCATCAGTGTAGATTTTTGAGGCGAGCTTACGCAGCGCGCCCGATTTTACAGCGCGAGATATTTCAGCCGAGCGTTCAGCTGTTCCAAAGAGGAGCGCCATAAAATGATTAGATTAGAATCGAAATCTCGGTCGATTTGTTGATTTCCATCTAAATAGAACCATAAAATGTAATTTTTAACAAGAATACAATCCATTCCGATTATAGGCAGTCTTTGCTAAGAATTAAGTGATTAGAGGGTAAAATAGATTCAGAATGGCGATTTCAATTAGATTAAACGATTCTTTTGTTGATTTTAATCTAATTAGAATACTTTCAGACCTTAAACTGCGAACACGCGCCAAGGCTGTTCCGTAGAGGAGTGAAAGCTCTGGATCCTTAGTTTTTACCAAATAGCAGAAACTCGATGGTCTTTAGAACGGTCACGGTAGTAATGCCGACAGCATGGTCGTATTCAGTATCCAGGTAAAAAAGAACTGCCTGTTGTCTCATCGCTGTTGTCGTCATTTCAAGGGTTAGGCGGCTCGACATGCGTAACTCACTCAACAAAAAGCCCCTTGAATTGAGTCCAAGGGGCCTAAATTGGGTGCAGAGCTTGGATTTGAACCAAGGATCCCGCGGCCGCGGGATTATGAGCCATACTCTTTCATCAGGGTATTCAGGCCGTCGCCACCCTTTTGCCGCTTCATGATGTTCTCAAGACGGCGTGCGTTGCCCAGCGGCATCGACTGGCTCGTCCAGATTAGATCCCATGGTCGATATTTAGAGGTCCATTTGCTTGAACCTGCATTGTGTTGGGCCACACGCATTGTGACATTCCCGGTGACGCCGATATAGAGGCGGTCCGTCGAGTTTCGCAGGACGTACACTTGATACTGAAGGTTCATCGCCAAAAAACAAAAAGTCCGGTGGTTGGTGGCCACCGGACTTATTAAATTGGGTGCAGAGCTTGGATTTGAACCAAGGACCTTCAGGTTATGAGCCTGACGAGCTACCAGGCTGCTCCACTCTGCATCAAGAGAGGTGCATAAGTGCTCACGCGACCCCAGTCTGTCAACGGGTTTTTCTGGCCACCGCCGGACCACGAAAATGGGGCAGCCTAATTTGGCATCATGCAGCCGGAATTAACCACGGATTGCACCGATCAGCACGGATATAGGCAATTAGCGCAAAAATGATTCTCAGCCGATACTGCTGAGCGGGTTGGGAGAGGTGCGAAAAAATATCATGCTACCAAGTGATCTTGACTTGGCAGCGGCGGCTGTGACCACCGAGCCGAGGCGCGGGTTGTTGCTGTAGGTCGGGCTTTACGCCCGACACCACACCAACCGTGTCGGGGATAAACCCCGACCTACAAACGCTTGGGCCGTTGGGGGCAACGGCCCCTACCGCAGGCCACACCCGGTTCTACTGGATAACGGGAAAGGGCTCAGCCCGTGAAGTAGAGGTACGCCCCGATGATGCACGCCATGACGAAGCTGGAGGCAGCCACCTCGCGCCAGGACCAGCTGGCGGTGGTGTGGGCGCGGTTCTCGGCGGTGGCGGTGGCGAAGGTCAGCCCCTCGATCGCCTTGTCGTCCGGTGCCGGGGTGGCGTAGCTCACCGTGACCATGACCACGGCGGAGATGAGGGTGATGAGGATGCTGAAGTACTGGAAGTTGATGTTGCTCACGATCCAGAGGAACGAGCCGTTCGCATAATGAAAGCTGCCGCTCGACAGGGTGATCGGGGTGTCGACCAGCATGCGGAACAGTCCGACGACAAAGCCGATAATCATGGCCCAAAGGCAGCCGGCGGCATTGAGGCGTTTCCAGAACACGCCGAAGAAGAACACCACGAAAATGGGCGGGGCCAGGTACCCCTGCACGGATTGGAGATAGCCGTACAGACCGTGGGCACCCTTCACGACCGGGATCCACGCGAGGGAGATCAACACCATGACGATCGTCGCGGTGTGGCCGACACTGACCAGTTTTTCCTGGGACGCGTGGGGGTGGCGCTTCTGGTAGATGTCGATGGTGAAGAGGGTGGAGCAGGCGTTGAACACGCCGGCCAGCGACCCCATCAGGGCCGAGAGCAGGCCGGCGACAACGATGCCGCGGAGGCCGGCGGGGAGGAGGTACTTCACCATGAGGGGGAATGCGCCCTGCGCATCCTGGTGGGCGGTGAGTTCCGGGATCTTGTTGGCCTTGACCAGGGCGAAGTAGATCAGGCCGGGAATGATGAAGAGGTAGACGGGAAACAGCTTGAGGAAGGCGGCGAAGATGGAGCCTTGCCGCGCGACGGTCTCGTTCGGGGCGCCGAGTGCGCGCTGCACGATGTATTGGTCGGTGCACCAATACCAGAGGCCGATGACCGGGGCGCAGATCGCCATGCCGAGCCAGGGGTAATTGCTGTTGAAGTACCAGGCCTGGCGCACGATCGCACCGGACTCGTTCAGTTCCTTGACCGGTGCCCAGGTGGCGATCTGGCCGGCGGGGACGAGCGGTTTCCAGAGGTTGAACATCTCCGAGCCGCACAGGGCGCGCAGTTCGCCCCAACCACCGAGCTTGTGCAGCCCGTAGAAGGTGAGCAGGGCCGAGCCGCCGATCAGCACCACGACCTGGACGGCATCGTTGTACGCCACGGCGCGCATGCCGCCGAGGGTCGTGTAAAGGCCGGTCAGGAGCACCACGGCGACCGAGCCGATCCAAAAGCTGTCGATCACGAAACCGCCGACCGAGATACTGATTTCGGGCAGCAAGGTGGAGAAGACGACGCCCCCGGCGAAGATGCCGACGGCAATCTTGGAGACGACGAACGTCACCAGCGAAACCCAGGAGAGCATGGTGCGGGAACGGCCGCAGAAGCGGCGCTCGAGAAACTCCGGCATCGTGAACACGCGCGACCGGGCATAGAACGGCACGAACACCCAGGCCAGCACGAGGAGACACCAGGCATGCAGTTCGTAATGGGCCAGGGCGACGCCATCGGTGGCGCCGGAGCCGGCGAGCCCGACGATGTGCTCGGAGCCGATGTTCGAGGCAAAGATCGAGGCGCCGATCACCCACCAGCCGAGATTGCGGCCGGCGAGAAAATAGTCGTCGGTCGTCTTCTTGGCCTTGCTCACCACCCACCAGCCGACACCGGCCAAAATGCCGAAGTAGCCGCCGATGGCCAGCCAGTCCAGGCCGCCGAGCGTAGTGTTGGGGGTTGAGGTCGCCGTCATGGCGAACAGGGGGAGGGTGGTTGATAGCATGGGAGGGGTTAACTAGGCTGCGATTGGGGGAAAGGGGTGGGCGCTGGCTCTCAATGGGTAGGGCGAATCCTCCGGATGAGCCGAACGGCCGAACGGCTCATCCGGAGGATTCGCCCTACCCGCGATTTGCCACTTTTATACGAAATCATCTATACGAGGCGTGGGAAGAAAGGGCGGGTTGATCTCAGCGGGCCACGGACAAACGGTACACAATGGTATTGGTGTAGGTCTGGCCGGGATGCAGCACGGTCGAGGGGAATGCGGGCTGGTTCGGTGAATCGGGATAATGCTGGGGTTCGAAGCAGAAGGCGTTGCGGCGGGCGTAAACCTGGCCGCGCTTGCCCGTGATCGAGCCATCGAGAAAATTGCCGGAATAGAACTGGACGGCCGGTTCGGTCGAGGAAACCTCGAGGACGATGCCGGTGCGCGGGCACTCGACGCGGGCCTGCAGGCCGAGTTCGCCCGCCTGCGGCTGGTTGACGATCCAGTTGTGATCGTAGCCGCCGCCGGCCTTGAGTTGTTCGTCGGCGGCGTTGATGCGGGCGCCGATGGCGGTGGATTGACGGAAATCGAACGGCGTGCCGGCGACGGCCCGCAACTCGCCGGTCGGAATCAAGCCGCTGCCGACCGGGGTGAAGCGGTCGGCGTTGATCGTCACGAGGTGGTCGAGGACGTCACCGCGGCCGCCGAGGTTGAAGTAGGAATGATGGGTGAGGTTGAGCACCGTCGTCTGGTCGGTATGCGCGGTGATATCGAGGCGCAGCGCGTTGTCGTTGGTCAGGGTGTAGACCGCTTTCACGTCCAGGTTGCCGGGGTAACCCTCTTCGCCGTCCTTGCTGCGGTAGGACAATTCGAGGGCCGCGCCGATTTTGCTGTCCCCCACGCGGGCCTGCCAGACGACCTTGTCGAAGCCTTTGGTGCCGCCGTGCAGGGTGTTGGCCTTGTCATTCTTGGCGAGCGGGTAGGTTTTCCCCTCGAGGGTGAACTTGCCCCCGGCGATCCGGTTGCCGTAGCGCCCGATCAAGGCGCCGAAGTAGGGCGTCGTCTGCAGGTAACCGGCCAGCTGCTCGTAGCCCAGCACGACGTCGACCGGCTGGCCGTGGCGATCCGGCACCACCAGGGTCACGACGATGCCGCCGTAGTTGGTGATGGTGGCTTCCGCCCCGCTGGCATTGCGCAGCGTGTAGAGCTGCACGGCCTGACCATCGACGGTACCAAAGGGCTGGGCGGTGACATTCGGGGCGGCGGATAAGGAGGTCATAAGGGGAGCAAGCAGGGCCGCCAGGGTGAGGGCGCCGGCTATTTTCAGGGGTAATTTCATGTTCGGGACGCGGGAGCTGGGTTCAAGGCCGGAAAGCATTCATGGGCGCTGGCTCATATACTCCGAAGCTTGGTTCGGGGGTAGCGGCGAGCGCCAGCGAGCCGACGACAACGATTCGCTGGCGCTCGTCGCTACTGGTAGAGGATCTTCGACCATGGATGAATGGGAGCAATAACTTGGGGATATTAATGCCCGCTGCGCTGGCCGTAATAGGCGCCTGGACCATGCTTGCGCTTGAAATGCTTGGCGAGCAGCTCGGGTTCAAGGGAGGCCAACTTTGGCTCCAGTTGCAGCGACATGAGCGCGAGGTGGGCGCAGTACTCGGCGGCGATCGCGACCTCGACGGCCTTGGCGACGGTGACGCCCCACGTGAAAGGCGCATGGCGGTTGACCAGCACGGCGGGGCAGTCAAGCGGGTCGAGGGCCTTGAAGCGCTCAACAATCACACTGCCGGTCTCCCATTCGTAGGCGCCGTCGCCGATCTCATGCGCCGTCATTTTCCGGGTGACGGGGATCTCGCCCTGAAAATAATCGGCGTGGGTGGTGCCCAAAATGGGCACGGGCCGTCCGGCCTGGGCGAAGGCGGTCGCGTGCGCGCTGTGCGTGTGGACGATGCCGCCGATGGCCTTGAAGGCGAGGTAGAGCCGGCGGTGGGTCGGCGTGTCGGAGGAGGGGTTGAGCTTGCCCTCGACCTTTTTGCCCTCGAGGTCGACCAGCACCAGGTCCGAGGCCTTGAGCTCCGCGTAGTCAACGCCGCTGGGCTTGATGGCGAATATGCCCTGGGCGCGGTCGAGCGCGCTGGCGTTGCCGAAAGTCAGGTTGATCAGCCCGTGCTTGGGCAGGAGGAGATTGGCCTCGTAGGCTTCGCGTTTGAGTTCGGTCAGCATGGGGGAATGAAGTTAACCACAGAAAACACGGAATACATAGTGGAGAAAGAGATGATTCTGCTTCGGTGTATTCTGCGTATTCTGTGGTTAATTTGAGTCAGGTCCGGAAGCCTTGGTTCAAGTGGTAATAGGCCTCGTTGTTGCGCAGGGTCTGCTTGAATTCGCGCAACTTGGTGTCCGCGTCGATGACGACCAGCTCGATGCCGGCGATCTCGGCGAAGTCCTCCAGCATCTCGGTGGTGACCGTGTAGCTGTAGCCGGTGTGGTGCGCGCCGCCGGCGTAGATCCACGCGGCGCAGGCGGTCTTAAAGTCGGGCTGGCATTCCCACACGGCGCGGGCGACGGGGAGCATGGGTAGTTTGGGGGGCTTGACGGCGGTGACCTCGTTCACGATGAGACGGAAACGGCTGCCCAGGTCGACCAACGAGGCGTTGAGGGCCGGACCGGCGGGGGCGTCGAAGACCAGGCGCACAGGGTCTTCCCGGCCGCCGATGCCCAGCGGATGGCACTCGAGGGCAGGCTTGGTGGCGGCAATGCTTGGGCAGACCTCCAGCATGTGCGAACCGAGCACTTGGTGCCCTTTGGGGGAGAGGTGATACGTGTAGTCCTCCATGAAGGACGTCCCGCCGGGCAAGCCGTCGCCCATGACTTTCATGGCCCGGAGGAGCGCGGCCGTCTTCCAGTCGCCCTCGGCGCCGAAGCCATAGCCGTCGGCCATCAGCCGCTGGACGGCGAGGCCGGGCAGCTGGCGGAGGCCGTGCAAATCCTCGAAGGTCGTGGTGAAGCCCTTGAAGCCGCCGGCCGCGAGGAAGGCGCGCAGGCCGAGCTCGATGCGGGCGCCGTAGCGCAGGGATTCGTGGCGGGCACCGCCTTGGTGCAGCTCCGGCGCGACCGTGTAGGTGGTTTCGTACTCGGCACAGAGCCGGTCGATGTGCTTGTCGTGGATGCCGACGTCCGAGATTTTTGCGACGAGGTCGCCTATGCCGTAGCCGTTCGTGGCAAAGCCGAAGCGGATCTCGGCGGCGACCTTGTCGCCCTCGGTGACGGCGACCTGGCGCATGTTGTCGCCGAATCGGGCGAACTTCGCCCCCTGCCAGTCGTGCCAGGCGCGGGCGACGCGGACCCAGGCGCCGAGGCGCTGCTGGACCTCGTCATCGCTCCAGTGGCCGACGACCACCTTGCGGCCGAGGCGGAGGCGCGTGTGCAGGAACCCGGCCTCGCGGTCGCCATGGGCGGCCTGGTTGAGGTTCATGAAGTCCATGTCGATCGTGCCCCAGGGCAGATCGCGGTTGAACTGGGTATGGAGGTGGCAGAACGGCCGCTTGAGCGAGGTCAGGCCGCGGATCCACATCTTCGACGGCGAAAACGTGTGCATCCAGAGGATGAGGCCGGCGCACTTGGCGTCGGCATTGGCGTCGAGACAGAGCTGGGTGATCTCGTCGGGCGTGGTGAGCAGCGCCTTGAACACGATCTTGACCGGGATGTGTGGCGAGGCGCCGAGGGCGTGGGCGACGGCACGAGCGTTGGCGGCGACCTGCTTGAGCGGGCCGGGGCCGTAGAGGTGCTGCGAACCGCAGACGAACCAGATTTCGGCGGGGGAGAGTTTCATGGGGGGATGAGTTTAACCACGGATCACACAGATGACCGCGGATCGATCTACGAAATGTCATTCTGAACGGAGTGAAGAATCCACGGCAACGAACGTGATTGGATAGTCGGATGCATGGATTCTTCGCTTCGCTCAGAATGACAGGAACAGGTGTTCATTCCAGCGTGAGCATGACGACCGACTTGGCCGGCAGATTGATCGTGAGCTTGCCGTTGGCCATTGCCGCGCCCTCGAACTTGGCCGGCTCCACCGCGTGCGGGGCGGCGAAGGTGTTGTGCGCAGTGACGGCCGGGGCCGTGAGGATGCGGCCGGAGACTGACTTGGCCGTCACGCCGGTGAGCGCGGCGCTGATCGTGATCGCCGTGCCCGGGTTGGCATTGGTCAGCGAGACATGGATCTTGCCGGCGGCATCGCGCGAGGCGGAGGCGCTGACCGCGGGGATCTTGGTTTCGCCGACCACATAGTCAGGGGTCGTGAGGGTGAGGGACAGGGCGGTGGCGCCCTGGTGGACCTTGAACATCTCGAAGACATGGTAGGTGGGCGTGACGATCATCTTCTCCTTGTCGGTGAGGATCATCGCCTGGAGGACGTTCACCATCTGCGCGATGTTCGCCATGGTGATGCGGTCGGCGTGCGCCTGGAAGAGGTGGAGGTTGATGGCGGCGAGGAGGGCGTCGCGCAGCGAGTTCTGTTGATAGAGGAAGCCGGGGTTGGTGCCCGGCTCGACATCGGTCCAGATGCCCCACTCGTCGACGACGAGCCCGACTTTCTTGTCGGGGTCGTATTTGTCCATGATGGCGGAGTGCTTCGTGATGAGCTCCTCCATCTTGAGCGTGTGGCGCAGGGTCGCCGCATACTGTCCCTCGTCAAAGTCCGTGGCGGAGCCCTTCTTTTTCCAGTCGCCGGTGGGAATGGTGTAATAGTGCAGGGCGAGGCCGTTCATCTGGTGGGCCGGGACATTCTTCATCATGGTCTCGGTCCATTCATAGTTCGCTTCGTTGGGTCCGCAGGCGATGCGCTGGATGCGGTTGGCGTCGCCGGGGACATAATTCTTGATGAAGGTATTGTAGCGCTTGTAATTGTCGGCGTAGAACGCCGCGGTCATGTTGCCGCCGCAGCCCCAGCTTTCGTTGCCGACCGCGAGGTAGGGCACCTTCCAGGGTTGGTCGCGGCCATGGGCCCGGCGCATGTTGGCCATGGGGGAGCTGGCGGGGGAGGTCATGTACTCGACCCACTCCATGGCCTCCTGCACGGTGCCGCTGCCGACGTTGAGGCAGACGTAGGGCTCGATGCCGAGCAGCTCGCAGAGATCGAGGAACTCGTGCGTGCCGAAATGGTTGTTCTCCACGACGCCGCCCCAGTGGGAGTTGAACATGGAGGGCCGCGTCTCGCGCGGGCCGATGCCGTCCTTCCAGTGGTACTCGTCGGCGAAACAGCCGCCGGGCCAGCGGAGTTGCGGGACCGCGAGGGTCTTGAGCGCGGCGAGCACGTCGTTGCGGTAGCCCTTGGTGTTGGGGATGGGCGAGTCGGGGCCGACCCAGATGCCCTCGTAGATGCAATGGCCGAGGTGCTCCGAGAACTGGCCGTAGAGATTCTTGTTGATGACCGGGCCGGGTTTGGTGGCGTCGATCGCGAGGGTGGCCGTCGATTCAGCCGCGCGGGCGAGGATCACGGTGCCGAGGCAGAAGACGGCGAGACCCAAGTAAGGCAGAGGGGCGAGGAGGGTGGGGGGATTCATGGTGTTAGAGGGATGGAAATCTTTCTCATAATCTTTCTCGTTCTCTTTCTCCATGGGGAGGGAGCTGGCGTGGTGGTTTGAGGCCGAGAGAAAGATTAAGAGAAAGAGAAAGATTACTGGGGTTGTTTCAGCGCCAGCAGTTCTTTCATGACCCGGGAGAGATCGGCGGACTTGTTCCGGCCGCCGAAGGAATCATGGACCTGACGATACAGGGCATAGAGCTGGTGGTAGGTTTTCTGCGCGGCCGGCTTCGGTTGATAGGCGATTTTTTTCAGCGAGGTCATTTTGCGCTGGGCCGTCGGGAAATCGGGGTGGGCCCCGGCCAGCACGGCGGCGGAGACGGCGGCGCCGAGGGCGCAGGCCTGGCTGGAGCCGGAGACCAGCATCGTGCAGCCGGTGACATCGGCGTAGATTTGCATGAGCAGCGGGTTTTTCTCCGCGATGCCCCCGGCGCAGACGACGCGGTCGATCGGCACGCCGTATTCCTTCAATCGCTCGATGATGGCGCGGGCGCCGAAAGCCGTGGCCTCGATGAGGGCACGGTAGATCTCGGCCTGCGTCGTATGGAGCGTGCAGCCCACAATGAGGCCGGTGAGCAGTGGGTCGACGAGGATGGTGCGGTTGCCGTTCTGCCAGTCGAGGGCGAGCAGGCCGCTCTGGCCGGGCCTTTGCCGCGCGGCTTCCTGCGTGAGGCGGGCGTGACGGGCGGGGTCGCCCTCGCACACGACCTCGACCCACCACTTGAAGATGTCACCGACGGCGGACTGGCCGGCCTCGAGGCCGTAGTAGCCGGGCAGAATCGCGCCGGGCACGATGCCGCAGATGCCCGGGATGTCGGGCATGGGTTTCTTGGCCGAGACCACGCCGCAGTCGCAGGTGGAGGTGCCGATGACCTTGACCAAGGTGCCCTCCGCCACGCCGCAGCCGATGGCGCCGTAGTGGACATCAAACTCGCCAATCGCGATCGGGAGGCCCACGGGCAGGCCGAGCTGCTGGGCCCACGCGGCGCAGAGCGAACCGGCCGGTTCGTTGGCGTCATGGGCCTTGGCGTAAAGCCGGTCGCGCAGGTCGGCGAGGGCCGGGTCGAGCAGGGTGAGGAATTCCTTGTCCGGCAGGCCGCGCCAGGCGGCGGAATAGAGCGCCTTGTGGCCGGCGGCACAGATGCCGCGCTTGACCTGGCGCGGGTCGGTGATGCCGGCCAGCACGGACGGCACCCAGTCGCACAGTTCCACCCAGGAATAGGCGGCGGAGAAAACGGCGGGGGCGACGTTGCGGCAATGCCAGATCTTGGACCAGAACCACTCGGAGGAGTAGGTGTTGCCGCACTTGGCGATGTATTGCGGGCGGTGCGACGCGGCGAGGGCGGTGATCTGGGCGGCTTCGCGCCAGCTGGTGTGGTCCTTCCACAGCCAGCATTGGGCGTGGAGGTTCCGCGCCCATTTCTTCGCCATGGCGAGGGGGACGTTCCGCGCGTCGACCGGGATCGGGCTGGAGCCGGTGGTGTCGACGCCGAGGCCGATGACCTGGGCGGCGTCGAAGCCGCGGGTTTTTTTGGCGGCGGCGAGGGCGCCTGTGACGCTCTTGGCCAGGCCGAAGAGATAGTCCGCCGGATGCTGGCGGGCCAGATGATGATCGCGGGGATCAAGCAGCACGCCTTCCTGGCCGCTGGGGTAGGGGACGACGCAGCTGCCCAGCTCCGCCCCATCGGCGCAGCGGACCACCAGGGCGCGGACCGAGTTGGTGCCGAAATCGATGCCGAGGGTATACATGGGGAGCGAGGCGGGACCGGGCGGGGGGAGCCGACACCGGAAGCTAACATGGCACGCTAAGGCCCCCGGGCCGCGGCGACCAGCCTGTTGCGCCGCGCATTTACTTGACCGTTAGGTGAAAATCGGGGAAACCCCGGAGCCACCCGCCTGCGCCATGCCCCGTCCGACGCTCAATGACATCGCCCGCGCCGTGGGCCTGTCGAAATACTCCGTCTCGCTGGCCCTGCGCGGCAACCCCCAGATACCCGAGCGCACGCGCCGTCGGATCCAGAAGGCGGCGGACAAGCTGGGGTACCAGCCCGACCCGGTCGTGGCCCACCTGATGGCGCAGCTGCGTTCCAGTCGCACCTCCCGCCTGCAGGCCAAGCTCGCCCTGGTGAACGCGAACCGCGACCGACAGGCCTTCCGCACGCACCCGACCCTGTCCACCTATGTGGAGGGCTGCGAGAGCCGGGCGGCGAAGCTCGGCTATGGCTTCGACCGCTTCTGGCTGCATGACCCGACGCTGGACGCCGCCCGCTGGCTGCGGATTCTCCGCGCCCGGGGGATCAAGGGCCTGGTGCTGGTGGGCCTGATGGATACCAACCATCTGCCGGAGGCCATGCAGCCGGTCTGGGAGCAGTTTCCCTGTGTGGTCACGGGGGTGCGGACGAGTGCGCCGGCGTTATCCTTCTGCAGCGTGGATCATCACAACCTGGTGCTGCTGGCCTTTGCCCAGGCGCTCGCGCTCGGCTATCGCCGACCGGGGCTCGTGATCGACGACGTGATTGATGCGCTGGTGGAACGGCGATTCTCGGCGGGTTACCAGACTGCGCAGCGGCTGATCCCGAAGGCGAGTCGCGTGCCCATCTACAGTCCGGGGCCGGAGGCTGACACGCAGTCGGAACTGTTCCGGGTTTGGCTCGACCGTCACCGCCCCGACGTCGTCTTCACCCTCTATAACAATGTCCTTTCGTGGTTGAAGGCGGCGGGCCGGCGAATTCCCCAGGATACTGGGGTCATCCAGCTCGAATGGCGCGCCACCCGCCCCGAGGTGGCGGGCATGAACCAGCACAACCATGTGACGGGGGAGGCCGCGGTGGACATGGTGGTCAGCCAGATCCATAACAACGAAACCGGCGTGCAGGAATTTCCCCGGGCGACGCTGATCGGCGCCACGTGGATGGACGGGGCGACGGTGCGGCGGCAGGGCTAGGGCAGTTTTGATGACAATGTAGCCGGGGTCGGTGACCCCGGTTTGCAGATTCAATAAAGGCGTGTTGGCAAAAATGTCATTGCGAGGAGGGCCATCGGGTGGCCCAACGAAGCAATCCATCTGTTTCGACAGGCTCAGGGCCCCGGGCTGGTCGAAGGGCTGGATCGCCACGGCCCGCGGCTGCGGGCCTCGCGATGACAAGGCATTTTGCAAACACGCCTATTCGGCTTCCGTTCCTGCCGTCGAGTACGCCCGGCTCGCCGGGACGCGAGCCCTCCAGTAGCGAGTCCACCGGTTACAAGAGCGGCGTCATAACGTCTTTGCAGCTTGCGCCGGGGAACCGGCCCGGCATCAGTTTTGGGCCGACGCTCGGCGAGCTACCCCGCTCTTTTGGTTCAGACTGCGCTCCCATTTACCCCATGCATGTTCTCTCGCTTCCCCCGCTATTCGCCGTGACCAGCACCGTCCTGTTGGAACTGGCCCCGGTCGATTACCTGATCCTGGCGACCTACTTCGTCTTCGTCATCGGCATCGGCTGGACCATCCGCCGCTACATGAAGACGAGTTCGGATTTCTTCGAGTCCGGCCGCTCCCTGCCGGCCTGGATCTGCGCCCTCGGCTTCATTGGTGCCAATCTCGGGGCGCAGGAAGTCATGGGCATGGCGGCGTCCGGCGCCAAGTATGGCATCGCGACGAGCCACTTCTACTGGATCGGCGCCATCCCGGCGATGGTGTTCGTCGGCATCTTCATGATGCCATTCTACTACGGGTCCAAGGCGCGCTCCGTGCCCGAGTACCTCAAGCTCCGCTTCGACGAGAAGACCCGGACGTTCAACGCCCTGTCCTTCGCCGTGATGACGGTGTTCTCCTCCGGCATCTCGATGTTCGCCCTCGCCAAGCTGCTCAACGCGATCCTGGGCTGGAATTTCGACGGCTGCATTCTCGTCTCCAGCCTGATCGTGCTGGTGTATATCTATACCGGCGGCCTTACCTCCGCCATCTACAACGAGGTGCTGCAGTTCTTCCTGATCGTGCTCGGTTTTTTGCCGCTCGTCATCCTCGGTCTGCAGGACATTGGCGGGTGGCACGGGCTGATGACCAACCTTGACGCCTATTCCGTCACCAAGGGCATGCCGGGGGCGTGGAGTTCCTCGTGGGCGCACATGGGCAGCCCCGTCGCCAACCCCATCGGCATCGAGTGGTTCGGCCTCGTGGCGGGCCTCGGGTTTGTGCTCTCCTTCGGCTATTGGTGCACGGACTTCCTCGTCATCCAGCGCGCCATGGCCGCCAAGGACATGAACTCCGCCCGGCGCACGCCGTTGATCGCCGCGATCCCGAAGATGTTGTTCCCGGCGCTGGTCATTCTGCCCGGCATGCTGGCCATCGCCCTCTACCACAAGGGCGGCACCGCCGGGCTGGCGCTCCCCATCGGCGCGGACGGCAACCCCGACTACAACATGGTCGTCCCGGCCATGCTGGCGAAATACTTTCCGCACGGCCTGCTCGGCATCGGGCTGACCGCGCTGATGGCGTCCTTCATGTCCGGCATGGCCGGCAATGTGACGGCCTTCAACACGGTCTGGACCTACGATCTCTACCAGCGGTGGTTCAACCCGGACGCCTCGGACGCCCACCTCATCAAGGTCGGCCGCGTCACCACCGTCGTGGGGCTCCTGATCAGCGCGGTCTGCGCCTATGCCGCCGCAAAATTCAACAACATCATGGACATGCTCCAGCTGGTGTTCGGCTTCGTGAACGCCCCGCTCTTCGCCATCTTTTTGCTCGGCATGTTCTGGCGACGCGCCACGGGCCACGGCGCCTTCTTCGGCCTGCTCATCGGCACGGTGACCGCCGCGATTTTTCAGGGCAACACCCTGCCGGTCGGTGAGACCGCCAGCCTGCTCAAGGGCGGCTGGATGGGCGTGCACCAGCTCTTTGCCAGCTCGATGGCCCAGAGTTTCTGGATGGCCATCTTTGCCTTCTCGGGCTGCTTTCTCGGCACGCTCTTCATCTCGCTCGCGACGAAGCCCAATCGCACCGATGATGAGCTGCGCGGGCTGGTCTACTCGCTCACGGAGAAAGCCAAGGACGACGCGGGTACGCCCTGGTACGCGCGCCCGGCGGTGCTCGGCGTGCTCGTGCTCAGCGCCACCCTGGTCCTCAACATCATCTTCCGGTAACCCCAACCCCCGACGCTCATGCAACTCGATATCCGCCTGCCCATGGGGCTCCTCTTTCTTATCCTCGGGATCATTCTGGTCGCCTACGGCTTTGTCTCCGACCCCGCCATCTACACCGCACATTCGCTCGGGCAGAACGTGAATCTCCTGTGGGGCGCCATCTTTGCCCTCTTTGGGGGGGTGATGCTGTATTTGTCCCGCAAGAAGAGCGCCTGATTCAGGCTTGGGCGCGCGGACGTGATATTCGGCGTGGCTGAGGTTTAGGTAGGTCGGGGTTTACCCCCGACATTTTGGCGTTGCTTGTCGGGCGTAAAGCCCGACCTACACCCAACCATTTCTTGTCGGGTTAAATATGTTAAATGATTGCGGTGCATGATATTGAAGATGGCCATGGCGAGCGAGTTGGATCGACTCCCTGAAGAAAACCAAATGCTCCGGGAAAAATTCAAAGAATCGGTCTTGCCAAGGGTGGGGGGCATGTCTGTTTTCGGCCTTTCCTGTTCCTTCAACCCATAACCTAAATCGCAGTTACGATCGCAAGGCGGCCCAGTTGGCCGACCTGTGTCCCGTTACGACATAGATCCCATGAATATCACACCCAAAGACCTCCTCGATGCC
>SESH01109300.1_pt1 | contig 16996 bp, 13 predicted proteins | sample 3171561 | NCBI WGS metagenome assembly SESH01 (sample SAMN10866947, study PRJNA518727) | freshwater metagenome | biome: subpolar coniferous forest; feature: holomictic lake; material: water; isolation source: holomictic Lake 442 2011 16.5 m and 2014 13 m | place: Canada: near Kenora, Ontario
TTGGCGTGATGGAATCTGCACCGGAGGTGGCGATGACCTTTCGTGATATGTTGGGCACCGCCCTAGAAAACTTAGGCCGGCGCAAGGTACGCACCGCGCTGACATCCACCGGCGTGATCGTCGGCATCCTGACGATTGTGACCATGGTCTCGCTGGGTGTGGGGGTGCAGACGGAGGTACGGGCGCAGTTCGCGGCCCTGGGCTTGGAGAACCTGTTTGTGCGACCGGGCGAGCCGGGCGAGCAGAACTTCTTCACCCGCTACGCCAGCGCGCAGCGCGATCACCCGCTGACCCCGGCGGTGATCGCGGGGTGGCGACAACTGCCGGATGTGGCGGACGTAACGCCGGTGATCGAGTTGACCGGGGTGGCGAGTTCGCTGGAACTGCCGACCGGCACGCTCAAGACGGTGTACATCGTCGGCCCGCGAATCTTCGCGCCGAACCCGTTTCAGCGTGCGGCGACGGCGCTGGCGGGCACGATCAGCCTGTCGACCGAGCGGCGCGGCGAGATGGTGCTGGGCGTGGGGGCACTGCCGAAGGGCGTGAGTCCCGCAGATGTGGTCGGCAAGCGGCTCAACATCGTCCTGCGCAGCCCGCGCGGCGAGAGCCAGCCATTTCCGCTGACGGTGGTGGGGGTCAGCGACAGCACGAACACCGAGGTGCAGGCGCTGGCCTCGGATATGGCCGACATGAAATCCTGGTGGTTTAACACGCCGAACTACCTGGACGAGCAGGGCTACGACACGGCGGTGGTGCGCGCGCGCGACGTGGCCAGCGCCGCGCAGTTGCTGAGTACGTTCCGCGATGCGGGCTTCCGGGTGCAGTCGCTTGAGCTGATCCTGGATGCGGCGAACCGGGTGTTCGCGCTGATCAACGTGATGCTCTCGTCAATCGGCGGGCTGGCGCTGTTCGTAGCCAGCCTGGGGATCGTCAACACGATGATTATGGCGATCTACGAGCGCACGCGCGAGATCGGCACCCTGAAGGCGATTGGCGCCTCGCGGGGAGATATCCGCAACATGTTTATGATCGAGGCCGGGCTGATCGGCACGCTCGGCGGGGTGGTGGGGATCATCGGCGGCTGGCTGCTCGGCATCCTGCTGAACTACGTGATCGCCTGGTACATCCAGCAGAAGAATCTGCCCATCCAGGCGACGTTCTTTGTGACGCCGTGGTGGCTGGCCCTGGCGGCCCTGGGCTTTGCCGCTATGGTGGGCGTGGTGGCGGGGCTTTACCCGGCAGCGCGCGCCGCGCGGCTCGACCCGCTGGTGGCGCTGCGGTACGAGTAGGGAGATTTTCCAGGGCGGGCACGCCCGCCCTGCGACCCTCCGCTGCGTTAAGAAGTAAGGCGAGGTATGGCGCACCTAATCAGCACATTTGCAGTGCAACTCCAGCATGTGGGCGCGGGCATGGTCTGCGGATGCTACACGCCGACGATGATCGCCCAGCTCGCCCAGAGCCTCGTGCGGCTGGCCCTCGCCAACGATGAGAACGCCCTGCTGGTGTCCGGCGGCGATCAGCAGCGGGCCTGGGCCGACCTGGCGCTGCGCGGCGGCGACGCCCCGGTGCGACGGGTGGAGCGGTCGATCCCGCCGAGCCTGGGCACGGGCGTGATCCTGATCGGCGTCGGCCCGGCCCACGGCTTCGCCCTGCTGGCCGCCCCAATCGAGCCGGTGGATCGCGATGAGAGCTTGCGGATCTACGACGTGCTCTGGTCTTGCGCCCCGGCCACCCTGCACGAACTGGCGGGCATGCTATGCGAGATGATCGACGCCGAGCTGGCCGGGCGGATCGCCGCGCTCCAGATCCCCGCCCCGGCGGCCCTGCTGCGCCTGAGCGGCGACATGTTCGACTTCGCCGCGCGCCAGCACAGCGCCCTCGGCGTGGCTAACCGCTCGTTGAGCGAGCGCATGCGCAACCAGGAAGATCAGACGCGCTTGATCGTCCACGATATGCGTGCGCCCCTGCACACCTTGCTGATCAGCATCAAGGCGCTCCAGCGCCAGCACTTCGACCCCGAGGGCCAGAGCGAACTGCTGACGGTGGCCCGCGACAGCGCCAGTTACCTGCTGACGCTCACTGAGACAGTGCTGGACTCGGCGCGCCTGGAGACCAGCGGCTGGCTGCTGAAGCGCCAGCCGGTGCGCCTGCTGAACCTGGTGCAGTCGGTGTGCGACCCGCTGGAGCTTGCGGCGCGGCCCGACCAGGCCCGGCTGCGGCATATTGTGGACGACGATCTGCCGATGATCTGGATCGACCGCGCCCTGATGGAGCGGGTGTTGACGAACCTGATCACTAACGCGATCAAGCACACCCCGGCCAGCGGCGAGATCCGCGTGATGGCCCGGCTGATCCACGCGGGCCACGGGGTTGAACTTTGCGTGAGCGACTCGGGCCAGGGCATCCCTCACGAGGCGCAGGCGCACATCTTCGAGCGCTTCTACCAGGCCAATGACAGCGACCGTCGCTACGGCACCGGCCTGGGCCTCTACTTCTGCCGGCTGGCCGTGGAAGCTCACGGCGGCAGCATCGCGGTGCAGAGCGCCACGGGCCAGGGCAGCACCTTCCGCATCTCGCTGCCGCTCAACCCCGGTGAGCGGCAGCGAGACGGTGAGGCGTAGGCGTGGCCCACCGGCGGAGCCTCGCCACCGCATACATATGGCGCTTCGCCCTATAATACGCCGATGCAGATCATCATCCCCAGCGATGTTTTCCCACCCACAGGCCAGGGCGGCGCGGCCTGGAGCAGCCACGCCCTAGCCATGGCTCTGCTCGGGCGCGGCCACCGGGTGACGGCGCTGGTGCCGATGCGCGGACGGCCCGGCGTGAGCGCCTACGACGCTCTGGGCGTGCCGGCCCTGCGCGTGGGCTACCGGGCGCCGGCCCTGCCGATCATCCAGAACTACTTCCGCCACGAGCGGCTCTGGCAGCCCCTGGCCGACGCCATCGTGGCCGCCGCCGCCGGTCGCCCCGATGTGATCCACGCCCAGCACGTGCAGGCCGCCCCGGCGGCGGTGCTCGCCGGACACCGCCTCGGCGCGCCCGTCATCGTCACGGTGCGCGACCACTGGCCGTGGGACTACTTCGCCACCGGGCTGCACGGCGACCGCACGCCGCACCCACGGGCGAGTTGGGCCAGCTTGGCCACCGATCTGCCGACGCGCCTGGGGCCGCTACGCGGCGCGCTGGCGATGTCGGCCATCCCGTATATGCTGGCCCACCTGCGCCGCCGCGCCGCATATCTGGCCCGCGCCGATGCGGTGATCGCCTGTAGCGGCTACATCGCCCGCCGCCTAGCCGGGATCGTCGCCCCTGCGCGCCTGCACGTTCTGCCGCATATGGTGGACATTGACGCGGCCGAGCGGATTGCGGCCACGCCCGCGCAGACGCAGGTGCAGGGGCCGCTGCTGCTGTTCGCGGGGAAGTTGGAGCCGAACAAGGGTGCCGGGATGCTGCCCGCGATCTTCCGCGCCCTGCGCGACCTCGGGGCACCGCCGTATACCCTGGTGGTGGCGGGCGACGGGGCGCTGCGCGTGCCGCTGGGCCGGGAGCTGGCCGAACTGGGGGTGGACGTGCGCTTCCTAGCCTGGGCCGGGCACGACGAGGTGCTGCGGCTGATGGCCCGCTGCGACCTGCTGCTCTTCCCCTCGGCCTGGGGCGAGCCGCTGAGCCGGGTGCTGCTGGAGGCCGCCAGCCTGGGCGCGCCGACCCTAGCTATGCCCACTGGCGGCACGCCCGACATTATCGCCGACGGGGTGAACGGGGCGCTGGAGGCCACGCCGCAGGCATTCGCCGCGCGCCTGCGTGATCTGCTTGCGCACCCCGCCGAGGCCCGGCGGCTCGGCGACGCGGCCCGCGCCTCCGCCCGCGCCCGCTACGACATCCCCGTTGTTATCCCGCGCTACGAGGATCTTTACGCCACATTGGGTTGAGCGGCGTTGATGTCTGATGGCTTCGCCACCAAACACCAACACCGCAAGATCTCACTTCCCAAGCAGATTGCGCAGGGCCGGCTCAAGCTTGGGGAAGCGGAACTCGTAGCCTAGCGCCTGGGCCTTCTTCGGCAGGGCGCGCTGGCCGTTCAACACTAGGTCGGCCATCTCGCCGAGGAGGGCGCGCAGGATAACCTCGGGCACGGGCATCCACGAGGTCGAGCCCATCACCTTGCCAAGGATCGAGCTGAAGTCGCGGTTGGTCAGCGGGGACGGGGCGGTGGCGTTGAACGAGCCGCTGGCCCGCTCGTCTTCCAGGGCCAGCAAGTAGAGGCCGATCAGATCGTCAGGGTGGATCCAGGAATAGTACTGGGTGCCGGGCAGTACCGGGCCGCCGACATACAGCTTGAAGGGCTGCATAATCTGCGGCAGCACGCCGGCCTCCGGGTCGAGCATCAGGCCGGTGCGCAGACACGCCACGCGCACGCCGAACTCCTCGGCGCGGGTGGCCTCACGCTCCCAGGCCACGCAGACCTGGGCGAGAAAGTCGGTGCCAGGGGGCGTGCTTTCGTCAAGCGATGTGTAGTCGTGGAATCCGTAGTAGCCCACGCCCGAGGCGCAGAGCAGCACCTTCGGGCGGTCAGTGGCCGCCGCAATCGCATCGACGATGCTGCGCGTGCCGTTCACCCGGCTGTTATGGATCTCCGCCTTGACCTCGGGGGTCCAGCGCTGGCCGAGGATGCCCTCGGCAATCGGCGCGCCGGCCAGGTGAATAACGGCGTGAGCGCCATCGACGGCGGAGGCCCACGCCCCTGCGGTGTTGGTCGTCCACCACACGTAGCCAGCGGCGCCGGGCAGCAGCTCACGGGCTTGCGGGAGGCGACGCGAGAAGACGACAACATCGTAGCCGCGAACTTGGAGCGCGGCGAAGAGCCTGCGTCCGACGACGCCGGTGGCTCCGGTGAGAATAATACGCTTTGAGTTGCTCATGCTGGGAATGGTACCCAGGTTTAGATGGGGCGTCAAGGGCGTGGTACAATCCCGGCGGCTGTCACCTACCGACCCCGGACACCGCACCTCCATGAACTATCGTCTGCTCGCCCTGTTCGCCCTGCTCACCCTGCTGCCCGCCAGCCTCCCCGCCCACGGCGCGGCCCGCCAGCCGGGCATGCCGCCCGCGCTCTTCGGCCTGAACATGTACCTCACCGGGCGCGAGCGCAGCGACGCCGAGGCCACCGCCCTGCTGGGCATGGCCGCCCCGATTGGGGCGCGCTGGACCCGCGAGGAGATCGCGTGGGCCGCCTGGGGGCGCGACACAGAGAACAGCTTCTACGACCGGCGCCTCGGCCAGATCGCCGACGCCGGGGTCGGCATCATCGGCATGCTGCTGACCACGCCCAAGGAGTATCGCTCCGCCGACTGCGTGCGCTACGCCAAGGACACCAGCCAGCCCGAGTACTGGTGCGCCCCCACCGACATGGCCGCCTACGCCCGCTGGGCGGGCCAGGTGGTCGAGCGCTACGACGGCGATGGCCACGACGACGCCCCCGGCTCGCCGCGCGTGGCCGCCTGGGAGATCTGGAACGAGCCTGACCTCGACGGCACCTGGTTGCCTCACGCCGACGCCGGTGCCTATGCCCAGATGCTGCGCCTAGCCCACGATGCGATCAAGGCGGCTGATCCAACGGCGACGGTGCTCAACGGCGGTGCCTACACCTTCGACGCCATCGGCCAGGGCGGGTTCATGGAGCGCGTGGTGCAACTGGCCGGCTGGGACAGCTTCGATGTCCTGTCGATCCATCCCTGGCTGATCGACCACGCCCCCGACGACCCCAGCCTGATCAATGCGCGCGAACATTTTGACGTGAGCATCCCCGGTCGGATCGATCTGGCCAAGCGCTGGGTCGCGGCGCACGGTGGCGGCAAGCCGATCTGGATCACTGAGATGGGCTGGAGTACCTGCGGCGGCGGCTGCGCGCCGCAGTTCGCCAAGAGCGACGACGAGCAGGCCAACTATATGGTACGCAGCTTCGTGCTGGCCGCCGCCGCCGGGGTTGAACACGTGAGCTACTTCCAGCTGGAAGATAAATTTGGTGGAGCGCAGCAGCCCTGGGGCCCGGCGGCGATTGTGCGCGACGACCTGACGCCCAAGCCGGCCTACACGGCCTACGGCGCGATGGTGGCCCAGCTCCAGTTCGCCCACTCCAACGGCGTCGGCCCGCTGCACCGCCCCGGCGTCCTGGCCGACTACCGCTTCGACCTGGGCGACGGCGGCAGCGTGGACGTACTCTGGTCGCTCGGCGGCGCGGCGGCGGTCGACTTCCCGCTGACGGCAGGACTCAGCGCGGCCCTGATCGACCGCGACGGCGGTGAGCGCGCCCTGGCGGGCAAGCAGACCCGCATCAGCCTGAGCGCTCGCCCGGTCTACCTACGCCAGCTTAGCGGGCGCGCGCGCAGCTTCGGCGAGACCGGCCAGAACCTGCGTGACCCCTTCCTGCGCTACTGGGAGCGCAGCGGCGGCCTGGCGATCTTCGGCTTTCCGATCAGCGCGGAGCGGGTGGAGCAGGCAGGCGATGGCCAGAGCTACCGGGTGCAGTGGTTTGAGCGCAACCGTTTCGAGTACCACCCCGAGCATACGTCGCCCTACGATGTGCAACTCGGTCGGCTGGGCGTCGAGCGCCTGTCTCGCCAAGGGGTAGACTGGCGCACGCTGCCGACGGTGGGCGGGCCACCATCGGCAGGCTGCCGCATCTTCGCCGAGACCGGGCACAGCCTCTGCCCGCCCTTCCGCGCCTACTGGGAGCGCAACGGCGGCCTAGCGGTCTTCGGGTTCCCGATCAGCGAGCCGCTTGATGCGGACGTGGGCGGCACAACCCGGCGCGTGCAGTATTTTGAGCGTAACCGCTTCGAGTCTCACCCCGAGCAGCCCGCCGCCTACCGCGTGCAACTGGGGCGGCTGGGGGCGGAGTTGATGCCCTGAAAAACAGAGCGTGCCAGCGAAAGCTGGCACGCTCTGTTTTTCAGGAGGAGACGCTTACCCCTCCAGGGCGCTGAGCAACTGCGGTAGCAGTTGCTTCTTGCGCGAGACCACCCCGTCGGCGGCGCGGGTGCCGTCGATACGCTTCGGGTAGGGCAGGCTATCGAGCTGCGGCACCTCCCCGCTGAGCAGCAACCGGCTTGAGCTGGCCACCACATTCGTCGCCATCAGCACCACGAAGTCAAGCCCATTGGTTGAGCGCATGGCCTCCAGGGCGGTGCGCAGCTCTTCGAGGCGCTCGTCGAGCTGGGTGAAGTTCGACAGCTCGATCTGCGTGACCGCGAACTTCAGGCTACCCGACTCATAGCGCTTGAAGTCGGTCTGCACCAAATCAGCCGCGTTGCGCGAGGAGAGATCGACACCGGCGGCAAGGATCTCGTGGCCGTAACTCTCAATCGTCTCGCCAGCCAGCGGCGAGCCGCCCATAAAGGCCCAGCGGGCCAGGCGCTCGGAGGCGCGGCGGTCGCGATCCGTGGTGGTGGGCGAGGTGAAGAGCAGGGTATCCGAGATCATCCCGGCCAGGAGCATCCCGGCGATCTGGGGCGGCGCGCTCAGGCCAGCGTCCGAGATCCGCTCCGTCACCAGCGTGCTGGTGCTGCCCACGGTGTCCACGGTGAATTTGATCGGCACCATCGAGGTGGGGTTGCCCAGGCGGTGGTGGTCGAGAACCTCGATCACATCGGCCTCGTCCAGCGCGCCGAGCGCCTGACCGGCCTCGTTGTGATCCACCAGCACGATCTTTAGCCGCTTGGGGCGCATCGCGTCGCGCTGGCGACAGACCCCGGTGTAGCAGCCTTGATCATCCACCACCAGGAACTCGTCGCGCTCCTCGCGCAGAATGCGCGGCAGCACGTCGCGGATGCGGCCCGATGCCTTGAAGCGCGGCGTCTCGGTGTCGCACGCCTCGCGGCAGGGATGGGTCAGCAGATCGCCGACGCGCATGTCGCCGCCGCGCTCGTGGATGCCCACCTTCTCGCGCAGGAAATTAAACAGGCTCGCCACCGTCACCAGGCCGAAGGGCGTACCGTCAGGGTTCAGCACCGGGGCCGCGCCGCCGGTGCGGTTGGCAATCGTCCACGCCTCGCGCAGCGGGCTATCCGGCGTCGTGGTGTCGTAGCGCTGGGCCACGCTGTGGAAGCGCGGCGAGGCGTCCGGCAGGAACAGCGGCGGGTCGGCCTGAAGCCGGTGGAAGATCCAGGTCGTCTGCGGGTTGAGATGCCCGGCCCGCGCCGCCACGATACGCTGATCCGGCTGCTCCTGCTGAAGCAGCCATGCGTAGCCGACCGCCGACACAATCGAGTCGGTGTCGGGGTTGATGTGTCCGATGACGTAAATCTGATCTGCTGCGGTGATCATACGGTACTACCTTACCAGCTTTCTATAGCTGATCCGGTGTGGCCGGTCAGCCTCGACACCCTTACGACGATGATAGTCGGTCACATACTCTGAGTAGCTGCCGGGGAACCAGAACGCCTGGCTATCGCCCTCGAAGGTCAGGATGTGCGTGGCCACCCGGTCGAGGAACCAGCGGTCGTGGGAGATGATTACGGCGCAGCCGGCGAAGCTCTCTAGCCCCTCCTCCAGCGCCCGCAGGGTGTGGACATCCAGGTCGTTCGTGGGCTCGTCGAGCAGCAGCACGTTGGCCCCCGACTTGAGGATCTTCGCCAGGTGGACGCGATTGCGCTCGCCGCCCGAGAGGGTGCCGACCAGCTTCTGCTGATCAGACCCGGCGAAGTTGAAGCGCGAGACGTAGGCCCGCGAGTTGATCTGGCGGTTGCCGAGCAGAATAATATCGTGCCCGCCGGAGATCTCCTCCCAGACGTTCTTCTGCCCGTCGAGGCTATCGCGGCTTTGGTCCACATAGCCCAGCGTCACCGTCTCGCCCACCGTCAGCGTACCGCCGTCGGGCGTATCCTGGCCGACGATCATGCGAAAAAGGGTCGTCTTGCCAGCGCCGTTGGCCCCGATGATGCCGACGATTCCGCCGGGGGGCAGGTCGAAGCTGAGGTTATCGTAGAGCAGCCGGTCGCCGTAAGCCTTGGCCACACCCTCGGCGCGAATCACGATGTCGCCGAGGCGCGGGCCGGGCGGCACAAAAATCTCCAGCTCGTGATCCTGCTGATCCTGGCTCGCGTTGAGCAGGCGCTCGTAGGCGGTGATGCGGGCCTTGCCCTTGGCGTGGCGGCCCTTGGGCGACATGCTGATCCACTCCAGCTCGCGCTGGAGGGCTTTCTGGCGCTGGCTCTCAGATTTCTCGTCACTGGCGAGCTTCTGCTTTTTTTGCTCCAGCCAGCTTGAGTAATTACCGCGCCAGGGGATACCAACGCCGCGCTCCAGTTCAAGGATCCAGCCAGCCACATTGTTCAAAAAGTGGCGGTCGTGGGTCACGGCGATGACGGTGCCCTTGTACTCTTGGAGGTGGCGCTCCAGCCAGGCCACCGACTCGGCGTCGAGATGGTTGGTCGGCTCATCGAGCAGCAGGATATCGGGCGAGCGGAGCAGCAGGCGACAAAGGGCCACGCGGCGGCGCTCACCGCCCGAGAGCACAGCCACCGAGGCGTCGCTGGGCGGGCAGCGCAGGGCGTCCATGGCCAGATCGAGCTTGCTGTCGATATCCCAGCCGTCGAGGTGGTCAAGCTTCTCCTGCACCTCCGCCTGCTCGGTCAGCAGCGCGTCGTAGTCGGCGTCGGGCTCGGCGAACTTGTTATTGATCTCGTCGTAGCGCGTATGCAGGCCGACGATCTCAGCGGCGCCCTCCTCGACAATCTCACGCACGGTCTTGCTCTCGTCGAGGCGCGGCTCCTGCTCCAGAAAGCCCACCGTGTAACCAGGCGAGATCGCCGTCTCGCCGATAAAATCGTGGTCGATCCCGGCCAAGATGCGCAGCAGGGAACTCTTGCCAGATCCGTTGGTGCCGATCACACCGATTTTGGCACCATAGAAGTAGGATAAGTTGATATCCTTGAGTACTTGTTTGTTGGGCGGGTGGATCTTACTCACCCGCATCATCGAGTAGATGACTTTGGTATCGGTCACGTGGTCGTCTCTCCCCTATGGCTTCCTGATGCAGAAAAAGCGCTGTTCAATGTCGCCCTTTGACCAACATGCAGCCAACTATGTAGCCAAAGTTCCCCGTCCTACTCAGTCCCCTCCTGGCCCTCATCGTCGGCCTCGTCGGCCTCGTCGGCCTTGTCGGCCTCATCAGCATCGTCGGCCTCATCCCTGTCTGGAAAGAGTGCGTCGAGCTTCGCCGCTGCGTCGTGCTGGGTCTCGGGGAAGACGTGGGCGGAGGTGTCGGCGGTCGTTGTGATCGAGCTATGGCCAAGAATCTCCATCACAACACGCAGGTGTCCCCCCTGCTGGATCAACAGTGTAGCACAAGAATGACGCAGGTCGTGAAAGCGCGTCGTCTCGGGCAGGCCAGCCGCACGCAGGACGCGCTTGAAGGCGACATTGACGCGGTAGTGCGCTATTCCTTTTGGCATCCGTTGGGTGGTACCTGCGGTGTATCGGATAGTACTACAGTTGTACTTCCTGACGTAGGCGTGGCTTGCAGCCGCGCGATACCCGAGGTGCGCGGCTGCAAGCCGCGCCTACGTAGTGCCGACCGATGGTGTTCTGAAGCCCGATATACCTATTTACAACTGTAGTAATAGGGATGATCTCACATGGGGCACCGAACATCCACGTGAAGGGGATTCCGCATGTCGAATCAGATAGACCACATGGCGTTGTACCAGAATCTGCTTGAGCATATGGGCGATGCACAGGGCCAGATCCTCCGCGCCAGCGAAGCAGCGCACGTGCTGTGCGGCCAGAACCCGCTCGGGCTGCCATTTGCCTACGCCTTCCCACGGTATCAAGGGGAGGGTGTGGCGTTGCGGCAAGCGTGGCGTTGCTCGCGAATGATGACTACGTCCATGCGATCATTGGCGTGTTAGCGGTTGCCAGTCGCACGGTGTTCAGCAAACAGGATGTCCGCATACTCAGCGCCATCTCGGATATTGCCGCGAATGCGATGCATCGTGCTGTGTTGCACGAGCAGACCGAAGGCGATGCGGGAGCGGCTCCACCGATAAAAAAACCGCTCCTCCGCTCCAGATGAGTCTGGGGTGGGGGCACCGCAACCCTGGATAAGTCCGGGGCGGGGATGCCTCGATGCTGCTGCGCCCTTACGCCAAGGTTTCAGGTTTACCGTTTGGCGATGAGGCGAGGACGCGACGAGGCGATGCTATCGCATCCTCAGCGCAAAAGTCACGCTGCCAGCCCAAGCGCCCGGCCCGTAAACGGGCGGGCGAGGTTCGACGAAGGCCGCTGAAGCGGCCTCAGACAGGCCGCTTCAGCGGCCGTCGTCGACCTCGCCGGGGGCTTCAGCCCCCCGGCGGGCGGTGCCGGACCGCGTGTCTTTTGCGGTAGTGCGGGTAAAGATATGCCCGGTGGGAGAGGGGTAGGGGGTGAGGGCGCAAGGCTGGCACGAACCTTGGTCTTATTCGAAAAGTAGTGTGCCTAAACCGACGCCGCGCCACGCGGGAAGGAGATCGTGACCGTGACGCCGGGGATGCTCGCAATCACGGCGGTGCCGTGGAGCTGGCGCGCTAGGTCGTGGACGAGGGACATCCCCAGTGACGGGGGCCGAGCCGCATCGGCATTGGGATCCAGCCCGACCCCGGTATCCCAGACGGTCAGGGTGAGTCTGTCGGGGCTTGTGGCGCACAGCATGACCCCAACCTCGCCGCGCTGCCCGTTCGGGAAGGCATACTTGAGGCTATTGGTGAGCAACTCGCTGACGATCAACCCGCACGGTACGGCATGATCCAGACTCAGACTGATCGCCTCGACACGGATTGACAGCGTGATCTGGTCGGGCGTGGGCGCGTAGATCTGGATGATCTGGCTACTCAACAGTTGGAGATACTGTGCGGCATCAATCATGGCCAGATCGTCTGTACGGTAGAGCAACTCGTGAGCCAGAGCGATCACCTCGACACGCTGGCGGCTATCGCGCAGCGCCGCCACCGCCTGCGCACCGGTGACTTGTCGGCTCTGGAGCCGCAGCAGGCTCATTACCACCTGGAGGTTATTCTTGACCCGGTGGTGGATCTCCTTGAGCAGCACTTCTTTCTCATGCAGCAAGCTGCGCAGGTGCGCCGCGCTGGCCTGAAGTTCGTGCGTCTGGCGCTCCAGATCGGTGTTCGCCTGGGTGAGCGCCGCCATCGCCTGCTGTAACGCATCTTCGGTGTGTTTGCGTGCGGTGATGTCGCGGCCAAAGACCGTCACCCCCATAACCTGCCCGGTCGCACTGGTGATCGGACTCAGCCGATATTCCACCGTATGTGGCGTTGCGGTAAAGCGCGTGGATGCTTCGATGCTGAACGGTTCCTGGCGCATGGCCTGGTCGTAGTAGGCTTGCCATTCATCCAGGGCCGCCTGCGGCAACGCTGGCGTCAGCACGCACTCACCTGAGGTCATGCTCCGCCCGAGCGCCGCACGGGTATTGTGGTGATACAGACGGTTGCCCACGATCAGCCGGTACTGGGCGTCCACTGACCAGATGCTGCCATCGGTATTCTCAATCAGGGACTCAAGATTCTGCCGGTTCGTGCGCAGCGCATCCTCGGTGCGCTTGCGCTCCGTGATGTCCGTAGTGACCACGATCACATACCAGTCCTGAAATGCGACCGGCACCGCGCTCACACTTGTCCAGATCACCGTGCCATCCTCCTTCACGATGCCGGTCTCGACATCGTGGATGGCCCGCTGCTCGGTGATCACCCGCCTGCTAGCGAATGCTTCGGTCGGCATCGGCGTTCCGTCAGGTCTGAGATAGCGACGGGTGCGGTATCCGCCTTGCATAAGCACCGCATGCTCAATGTCCAAGATTCGCTCCAGGGCCGGATTGACGAAGACGATCCGTTGCGCAGCATCGAGGATGGAGACACCCACCGGGAGCATCTCGAATAGCACGCGCAGCTTCGCCTCACTCTCCCGCAGCGCGGCTTCGGCACGTACACGCGCAGTGACATCAATCGAGCTCGTCAGCATGGCGTAGCCCGCGCCCTGGGCGTCGGTCAGTACCTGATCGACGATGAAGAAGGTGCGCTCCCCAATCGGCAATGTGAAGGTGGCCTCATATTCCTCAGCGGCGTTGGTAGCGATGATGTGGCGGTTGCGCTCCAGATAGATCTGGGCGACCTCAGGCGGCAGCACGTCGGCGGGCGATTTTCCCACCAGTGTGTCCGGGGTCAGCCCAAACATCGCAGCGGCGCGGGTGTTGGCGAAGGTGCAGCGCCCCTCGGCATTGATGAGCAGCACGCCCGCAGCAAGCTTCTCTAGGATCGCCTGCGACTGTCGCGTCGCCGCTGCGACCTGCTCTTCCACGCGCTCCTGCTCGCTCTGATACTGATCCGCCAATGCCTGCTCGGCCTTGGCCAGGCGTGCCCGTAAGGCCCAATTCTCCCTGGCGAGCTGGGCACGTGATGGATGTGGAAATGGCATGGCAATCCTTAGTGGCCCGCGAACGACTGATCAGCCACCGGGAGAAAGATCTCGAAGGTGGTGCCCTGACCGACGACGCTCGTGACCTGCAAGGCACCCTGGTGCTGGCGTACAATCCCTAGCACGCTTGCCAACCCTAGCCCGCGCCCGGCGACCTTAGTGGTGAAGAAAGGGTCAAAGATCTTCGCCAGGGTCGCAGGCTCCATGCCGCTGCCGGTGTCGCAGATGCGCAGGCAGGCGTGCGGGCCGGGGGCCGCCTCCGCGCCGAACACCAGGGTCTCGCGCAGCGCCGGGGTCAGTTCCACCAGGCTCGTGGTGACCGTGATCTGCCCCGGTTTGTCACCGATTGCTTCGGCGGCGTTAGTCAGCAGGTTCAAGACCACCTGGCGGATCTGGGTGCTATCGCCCAGCACCGGCGGCAGGGCCACAGCAAACTCCAGATAAATCTCAATACTGCGAATAAACGATCCCCGCAGCAGATCAATCAGCTCCTGCACCACCGGGTTCAGCGCGACTGGGCCGATGCGAATCTTGCCTTTGCCCGCATAGGTCAACAGTTGTTGTATCAGTCCAGCCGCCTGGTGGATGCCGCTGATCGCACGCATCAGTTGCCCTTGCACGTTCGAATCCGCATGTACACTCTCCTGGGCCATCTCGGTGTAGGCCAAAACGCTCGCGAGGATGTTGTTGAAGTCGTGGGCGATGCCACTGGCCAACATGCCGAGACTTTCCACCCGCTGCATCTCCACCAGCTTGCGCTCCAGATCCTGGTGGGCCGCTGCGGCCGCACGCTGCGCGGTCACGTCTTGAACGACCATCACCGTGCCCCAGCGGTCGCCGAGCGCATCAACCAGAGGGGCGATGCTATCAGCGACCTGACGTAGCTCCCCGTCACGCGGGAGCAGCACGCTACCATCAGGCAGGGCATTGATCTGGCCCTGTGCCAATACCGCCGTCACGAGATCGCCAAGGGGTGCGCCGCCATCCGGAGCCTGGACGACGCAGACCTCGGTGATCGGGCGACCAACGGCATCACGCTGCGTCCAGCCGGTAAGATCCTCGGCGGCGGGGTTGAGGAAAGCGATCTGGCTGGCCGCATCGGTGATAATTACGCCCTCGGCGATGCTGCGCAGCGTGGTGGCGAACAGGCGCTCACTGGCCCGCAACTGCCGGTCGGTCGCACTCTTCGCGAGGGCCAACTGCACGCAGATCCCCACCACGCGCTCGTCGAAGGGCTTGAGCAGATAGCCGTAGGGCGACGTGGCCTGGGCTCGCATCACGGTGGCCGGGTCGGCGTGGGCGGTGAGGAAGACCACCGGGATCTCCCAGCGCGCGAGGATCGTCGCGGCGACGGTGATGCCGTCCGAGCCGTCCGCCAGCCGGATGTCCATCAGCACCAGATCCGGCACCGCCGCGCTGATACTCGCGAGAGCCTCGTCCGCCGTGGCGGCAATGGCCGACACGCAATAGCCAAGATCCTCCAGCAGCATCTGGAGGTCGCGTGCGATTACCGCCTCGTCCTCGACAATCAAAATAGATTCAGCGATCATGAGTGACTACACCTGTGCGACTACAATCTGCTCCGCCGGTACACTCAGCGGAAACGTGATGGTGACAGACATACCCGCGCTGCACTCGGTCACGGCGGTGCCACGCAACTGGTGTACCAGATCGTGGACGAGCGTGACCCCCAGCGACGGGTGGGTGGGAGCCGGATCACTCGCCGACTGCCCGACCCCGGTATCCCAGACCTTCAGCGTGAGCATGCCGGGAGGACCTGCGTGTAGCGCAATCCCAACCGTGCCGAGTTGCCCGTTGGGGAAGGCATACTTCAAACTGTTGGAGAAGAGCTCGTTGATGATCAGTCCGCACGGGATGGCCTGATCCAAACTCAGCCAGACCCCCTCGACCGTAAGGGAGAGCGATACCTGTCCCGGTGCGACCCCGTAAATCCGCAGCAACTGCATGCTGAGCTGTCGGATGTAGGTATCGGCGTCAATCGAGGCGAGGTCACCCTTGCGGTAGAGCAACTCGTGAACGAGGGCCATCACCTCGACGCGCTGGCGGCTGTCGCGCAGCGCCGCATTGGCGAGGGGGTCAGTCACCTGGCGGCCCTGGAGGCGCAGCAGACTCATGATCACCTGGAGGTTGTTCTTGACCCGATGGTAGATCTCCTTGAGCAGCACCTCCTTCTCGTGCAGCGAGGCGCGCAGGCTATCCGCGTTCGCCTGTAGTTCCTCGGACTGGCGCGCCAGGGTGGCATTGGCGCTGGCAAGGTCGGCGGTGCGCTCGATGACACGCGCCTCCAGTTCCTCGTGTGCGGCATGGAGCGCCGCGCTCTGGCGGCGCAGTTCGGTCACATCGCGGGTTACCTTGGCAAAGCCGGTCAGATGGCCGGACGAGTCGTGGAGCGGGGTGATCACGACGCTGGCCCAGAAGCGGGTCCCGTCCTTACGCATCCGCCAGCCCTCACTGGCGTAGCGGCCCGCTGCGGCTGCCTGCAGCGCCACCTGCGGCAGCCCATCTGCGACATCCTCGGGCGTGTAGAAGCAGGTGATGGGCTGGCCGATAATCTCCGCCGCCGTATAGCCTTTGATGCGTGTGGCACCCGTATTCCAGGTCGCCACATGGCCAGCCGGGTCGAGTAGGAAAATGGCGTAATCCTGCACCCCGTCAATCAGCGAGCTCAACTCAGCCTCGTGGCGGATCGCATGGGCCGCCGCAATCTGGATCTGGCCGGTGATCGTGCTGATCAGGAAGCCATCAATCACAAACAGTGCGATCAGGATGATCGGGCCGAACAGACTCGTAGCGGACGATGCGACGGGAAGGAGGAAAAAGATGGCCACGAAGGGGACGGTAAGGATGGTCGCCAGCACACCTGCGATTGTCCCGCCCACCCAGGCGCTCAGCATGACCGCGCTGAAGAAGAGCAAAAAGGGTCCCTCGTGGCCCGTGATCGGGACGAGCAGCAAGCGCAGGCCGAGGGCCGCCAGGATCGCCGCCGGGGCGATGCTCAGGCGCTGATAGCGCGGGTGATGGGAGAGTCGCATGGGTGGCCTCCTGGACTACACCGTCGGTGGGCTGACGGGCGTATGGGCGACCACGCAGTTGCGCCCGGCGCGCTTGGCCGCATAGAGCGCGGCGTCGGCGTGGGCGAGCGCCTCGGCGACGCTGGCATGCGCGTCTGTGACAAGGCTCGTCCCCAGTGAGACCGTGATCTGCGGCAGCACCAGATCCGGCCCCTGCGCCGCCGCGAGTGCCAGCGCCTCCTCGCCCGAACCGACCACCCCGATGACGGCGTGGCCAAAGGACTCGATCGTGGTGGCGAGGTCGCGGGCGATAATAGCCTCATCTTCGACAATGAGGAGGTGCATAAGAACCTCTCTACCGCACATGCGCTGTAGCCGGGAAACATCCATGCGTATGGGCGTCACATAACGCTGGTGTTACTGCCGGTCGAGCGCCAGCGAGGAGCATCAGGGGACTTCAACCATACACCCGGCAGCAGTATCTGTCAATGGATCGTGGA
>SESH01028087.1_pt1 | contig 16976 bp, 18 predicted proteins | sample 3171561 | NCBI WGS metagenome assembly SESH01 (sample SAMN10866947, study PRJNA518727) | freshwater metagenome | biome: subpolar coniferous forest; feature: holomictic lake; material: water; isolation source: holomictic Lake 442 2011 16.5 m and 2014 13 m | place: Canada: near Kenora, Ontario
CATAGGCCTTGCGCATGATAACCGTAATCTTGGGCACAGTGGCACCGGAGTAGGCGAACAACATCTTGGCACCATGCCGAATGATCCCGCCATACTCCTGTTCGACTCCGGGCAAGAAGCCCGGCACATCGACGAAAGTTACCAATGGTATATTGAATGCGTTGCAGAAGCGGATAAAACGCGCCGCCTTGTCAGAAGAATTAATGTCAAGGACACCGGACATTACACAGGGCTGATTTGCGACAATACCAATGGGGCGGCCTTGGATGCGGGCGAAACCGATGACAATGTTCGCGGCGAAACTTGGCTGGATTTCCAAGAAATCCTGATTATCGACCAGTCGCAGTAAAACATTGCGGACATCGTAGCCTTGCTTCATGTCGGTCGGAACCGCATAATTCAGCTCGGGGTCTGCGTTAATCGGCTCATCGTGGGGCAGTCGTGGCGGATCCTCGAGGTTGTTCGAGGGCATAAAACTAAGCAGCCGCCGACACAGGAAGATCGCATCCTCATCGTTTTCGGCGATTAAATGCGTGACGCCGGATCTCATCTGAGCCTCCGGGCCACCCAAATCTTCCGCGCTCACTACTTCGCCTGTCACCTGTTTGATGACCTGTGGCCCGGTGATGAACATCAGGGCCTGCTTAGTCTGGACAATAAAGTCAGTCAGCGCCGGACTATAGGCCGCCCCGCCAGCACAAGGACCGCAGATCAGCGATATCTGTGGTACAGAACCCGAAAGCATGACGTTGTAATAGAAAACCTTGCCATAGCCGGAGAGGCTGCCGATGCCTTCCTGCACTCGCGCTCCGCCAGAATCATTGATGAAGATGAACGGCGTGCCTGTCTTGAGTGACAGCGCCTGCATCTCGGCTACTTTGATGCTGTGGATCTCTCCAGCCGAGCCGCCTGATACCGTGAAATCCTGGGAAGCAAGATGTACTATCTTGCCGTCCACTTTGGCGCAGCCCGTAACAACGCCATCGGCTGGCAGATCCTTATGCCCTAGACCAAAGGCGGTGCTCTGGTGCTGGGCAAACAGGCCGACTTCTTGGAAACTCCCCTCGTCAACCAGTTTGGTCACGCGCTCGCGCGCTGTTAACTTTCCGCCGGCATGTTGCTTTGCGATCAAAGCGGGACCGCCGCCCAGTTCGTTTCTGGCCCGCCTAGCGTGCAGTTCCGTCAGTTTTTCTTCAATAGTCTTAGCCAGCAAGTGGGGTCCGTGTTTGGACATCGATTGTCCCTTCCAAGTTCCGATCGCGGTCGTCAATTTGTTGCCGACACCGGTGCGCGACTAGGCGCCGGGGGCAACCGTCACCTTATGGTCCTTGCCATAAAGCGACACCACATAAGTCACAGGGCTGGTTAGGGCAGGCGCAGCCGGGACCGAAGCCGGGGCGGCCGCAGCCTTACTAGCCGGGTCCTTGCCCAAGTTCTTAGGACCATCGTGCCGGGTCTTGAAAAACTTCGGTGCAACCTGCGGAAACATCGCGTAGGTCAAGACATCCTCGTCACTGCCGTTATTGCCTTCCAGGGCCATCGCCTCCTTGTGGAGGGTATCCCATTCCGGCTTAAGCAAGTCGGCAGGGCGTCCAGTAATCACCGGTTTCTTGGCGTGAGCTTCGGCCCGGGCCAACACCTCAGGGTTTTTTTCTCCGGCTGTGCTGCCGTAGTAGCCCAGCATTAGGTCGGCAAACTCCCCGGTCAAGGTCTTATACTTGCCCATCAGGACGTTGAAGACTGCCTGACTGCCTACGATCTGGCTTGATGGCGTGACCAGCGGCGGAAAGCCACTGTCGCTGCGTACCCTTGGTACCTCCAGCAGGACTTCTTGCAAGCGGTCGCCAGCACCCTGGCCCTTCAACTGACTCTCCATGTTGGAGATCATGCCGCCTGGAATCTGGCTCTTGAAAATTTCGGTATCCACACCGGTGAAATCACTCATGAATTCGCCGTAACGACTGCGAATTTTAGTGAAATGGTCCTTGACCCGCAACAATCTGTCCTTGTCGAGTCGGGTTTCAAGACCTGTGCCTTCCAGCATTTCAACCACGGCTTCCGTCGGATTGTGTCCCGATCCGAGCGATAGCGAGCTGATTGATGCGTCGACGATGTCACAACCAGCCTCGATCGCCTTCATCAGTGAAACCAGCGTTACCCCGGTAGTGGCGTGGGCATGGATGTGAATCAAGGTGTCGGCACCGCACGCTTCCTTGATTCCCTTGACCAGATCAAAAGCCGGCTGCGGTTTCATGAGCGCCGCCATATCCTTGATACAGATAGAATCAACGCCCATGTCCTTAAGGTTTCTGGCCATGGTGATAAAGGTATCAATAGTATGGACCGGGCTTACGGTGTAGCAAATAGTTCCTTGAGCGTGCTTTCCCGACTTTTTTACTGCGGTAATGGCGGTTTTCAAGTTGCGCAGGTCATTGAGGGCATCAAAGACGCGGAAAACATCCATGCCGTTCTCGGCGGCCTTGTGGACGAACCGCTCGACGACGGCATCCTCGTAATGGCGGTAACCGAGCAGGTTTTGACCGCGCAGCAACATTTGTAACCGGGTCTTGGGCAACAGTTTACGGAAGGCGCGCAGTCGCTCCCACGGGTCCTCGTTAAGAAAACGGATGCATGAGTCATATGTTGCTCCGCCCCAGCACTCTAAAGACCAGTATCCGGCGTTGTCCAAATCTTCGCATGCGGGAACCATGTCTTCCATAGCCATCCGGGTGGCCAGCAAGCTTTGGTGTGCGTCTCTTAAGATAACATCGGTGACTTCGACGATGCGCCCCATAGGGTGTTTCCTCAAGGTATGACGTAAGGACTCGCATATTTAAATGTCGACGCCCTGGGCAAATGCCGACGCCCTGATCCGGACATTGCCAGCCCCGTCCGTGCCAGGCAAGTCTTTAGTTTTCAAATCCGGGTATTCGCTTAACCCGGCCGGTTAGTCGGGGCGGTTAGTCGGGGCGGCTCCATTCTGGCTCACCGAAACATTTACAGCACCAAGATGCCCTGATAAGGTCGCGCGGGTCTGGACGGTAGGGGTCCGGACGGGCGATTTCGGACGCGGTGAGGGGCCAAGACCCATGAAAATAATCGCTGGCAACAGCAGTCGAGCACTGGCGGAAGTGATATCGGCTTGTTTATCCGCACCTTTGACCCAATCCAACATCAGGCGCTTCGCCGACATGGAGGTCTTTGTCGAGATATTGGAGAATGTTCGCGGCGAGGACTGTTTTGTTATCCAGTCAACCAGTTACCCCGCCAATGATCACGTAATGGAATTGCTGGTAATTATGGATGCGCTGCGGCGCGCCTCTGCTCGCCGTATCACGGCGGTTATTCCCTATTATGGTTATGCCCGCCAGGATCGCAAGGCCGGGCCGCGCACGCCAATTTCGGCCAAGCTGGTGGCCAACCTAATCACGGTTGCCGGCGCCGACCGTGTGCTGACACTTGATCTCCATGCCGGACAGATTCAGGGTTTTTTCGACATTCCGCTCGATAATCTGATGGCCGGCCCGGTATTTGAAAAGGATATCCACGAAACCGTATCGGCAAGCGGCGGCGAGTTGGTGATCGTGTCACCAGATGTCGGCGGCGTGGTCAGGGCGCGTAAGCTGGCTAAACGACTGGGTGCCGACCTCGCCATTATCGACAAGCGGCGTGAGCGCGCTGGCGAATCGGAGGTCATGCATATCATCGGTAACGTTGCCGACCGTGTCTGCATTCTGATTGACGATATCGTGGACAGCGGCGGCACGCTTTGCAACGCCGCCCGTGCCCTCAAAAATGCGGGCGCTGTTTCAGTTAGCGCCTATGCCAGTCATGGCGTGCTATCGGGCGGGGCCGTGGCCCTGATCGCCGCTTCGCCGATCGATATGCTGGTCACGACCGACAGCATCGCCGCCACTCAGGCCATGCGACTTTCGCACAACATACGGCAGCTGACCATCGCACCGCTGATTGCTGAGGCGATTATTCGTATTAGCGAGGAGCGTTCGGTCTCAAGTCTGTTCGTCTAGAGCTTCACGAGATAGCCGTTGTCGGCGATGCGCCGGCGGCGGTTGTGGCGGCGGCACCCCTGGAGGCCGTCGTCTCACAAAAAGGTGGGTGACATTCGCCCGCTTATTTACTTTGAGGAGAGTAATTGATGGCTGATATCGCAACGCTGGTCGCCCTGGTGCGCCTGCGGGCTGGCAAGGGGACCGCCCGACAGACACGCCGTGACGCCCGCATTCCCGCCGTCATCTATGGCAACAAGCAAACACCGCTGATGATCTCGCTTGACCATAATGATTTCACCAAGCTGATAAATAAACCGGGGTTCTTCACCCATTTGTTTGATGTCAAGGTTGATGGCACAGCCCACCGCGTATTGCCCCGTGATGTCCAATTAGACCCAGTTACCGACATACCGCTGCACGTCGACTTTCTGCGGGTAGTGGCCGATACCAGGATTACTGTTCATGTTCCGGTGTCCTTTACCAACCACGACAAGAGTCCTGGGCTGAAGCGTGGCGGCACCCTTAATATTGTGCGTCACAAGCTTGAGCTGGTCTGCGATGCCAGCAACATTCCCGCGCATGTCGTCGTCGACCTCGAAGGTTACGATTTGGGCGCTTCTATCCATTTCCACTCGATCAAGTTGCCTGCTGGCGTCACCACTACTATCGCTGAACGCGACTTCACGGTAGCCACCATAGCCACCCCGTCAGGTGTCAAGTCCGACGCAGCGGAAGGCGGTGCGACCGAAGCTGCCAAGACCTAACCGGGACAAATACGGGAGACGGCCAAGACGGGAGAATAATTGTGCTGCTACTGGTCGGTCTTGGCAATCCCGGCAAGGAATACGCCGGAAACCGGCACAATATCGGATTCATGGCGGTGGACGAGATCGTCCGCCGTCTTGGATTTGCCGCTTGGCGTAAACGTCCCCAGGTTCGACTGGCCGAAGGTAGCGTGACCTTGCCCGACGGCGGCAACGAAAAAGTGCTGGCGATTCAGCCCCAAACCTATATGAATCTTTCTGGACAGTCGGTCGGGGGGGTGGCTGCTTTCCACAAAATACCGCCAGAACGGGTGATCGTGTTCCACGACGAGTTGGACTTGGCTCCCGGACGATTGCGAGTCAAGCGCGGCGGTGGGGCTGGCGGACACAATGGCTTACGCTCGATTGACGCCCATCTCGGCCGCGATTACTGGCGGGTCAGACTCGGCATCGGCCATCCCGGCGACAAGGCGCTGGTCCATGATTATGTGCTGCACGACTTTGACAAGGCCGACCGTAACTGGCTGGAGCCGTTGCTGGGTGCCTGTGCCGAGGCGTTTTCTCTTATGGCGGCCGGGCGGGCTGACGACTTCATGAATCGTGTAACGGTGCTTCGGGGCAAGCCATGAGGTTAGGCTACTCGGCAAAAACTCGGGTTAATATGGCCTCGACGTGACTAGTATGAAATGCTGGGTCGAATATGGCCGATATTTGTTCTGCCGGAATGTGCGCCGTCACCTCAGGATCGCAGACTAGCAAACCTAGGAACTGACGACGTTCCTTCCATGCCGCCATGGCGCTGCGTTGGACTGCGGCATAGGCGTCTTCGCGGTTCATGCCGGCTTGGGTGAGGGCTAACAGCACGCGCTGGGAGAAGACCAGTCCGCCTAGACTATCCAGATTGCTTTTCATTTGCTCTGGATAAACCACCAGCTTGTCGATCATGCCGGTTAGCCTGGAAAGAGCGAAATCAAGGGCTATTGTTGCGTCAGGGGCGATTACCCGCTCAACCGAAGAGTGAGAAATGTCGCGCTCGTGCCAAAGTGTAACATTCTCAAGCGCCGGAACCGCCATTCCGCGCACAAGACGAGCCAAGCCGGTTAAATTCTCTGAAAGTACCGGATTGCGCTTGTGCGGCATCGCTGACGAGCCCTTCTGACCGGGATGGAAGAACTCCTCGACCTCGCGCACCTCGCTGCGCTGGAGATGGCGGATTTCTGTAGCCAGATTTTCGACAGATGCGGCGACCACCGCCAATGTCGTGAAAAAGGCGGCGTGACGATCACGCGGAATAACCTGAGTCGATACCGGCTCGACCGCCAGCCCAAGTTTTGCTGCGACATGAGCCTCGACTCGAGGATCAATTGTGGCAAAGGTACCGACCGCGCCAGAAATCGCGCAGGTGGCGATCTCGGCACGCGCCACCCGCAGCCGCTCGTGGTTGCGGCGGAAGGCGGCATAATGGCCGGCAAGTTTCAGACCGAAGGTTGTTGGCTCGGCATGGATACCGTGGCTTCGACCGATGCATACCGTTGCCTTATGCTCTTGCGCCCGCTGCTTGAGCGCCTGTAGCAGCTCATTAATGTCGGCCAATAACAGGTCTGTGGCCTGAGTCAACTGCACCGCCAAACAGGTATCAAGCACATCAGAACTGGTAATGCCTTGATGAACGAATCGGGCGTCCGGACCAATTTTTTCCGCCAGATGGGTGAGGAAGGCGATAACGTCATGCCTAGTCTCACGCTCGATTTCATCGATGCGGGCCACGTCGAAATTTCTGTCGCAGCTCCTTATCTGGGCCGCCGCTGACTGTGGAATCATTCCCAGCTCGGCCAGGGCATCGCAAGCGTGCGCTTCGATCTCAAACCAGATACGAAAACGGTTGTCCGACTGCCAAATGCGGGCCATCTCGGGGCGACTGTAGCGGGGGATCATGGCGTCTTTCCAAACTAGCGATTATACTAAATGTCTTTGATGTTGACCATCAAATGCCATTAAAACAGGTTTAGTGCCCGAGCAGTTTTATGAGTGCGGCAACGCCACCCAGGATCACTATGGTCTGGAAACCAATCAGGCCGACAACCCACTTGAGGATTTCGACTTTGGTGTCGGACAAGGAGGTTTTGAACTCCGCCTTGACTTCGGCGATGTCTCCTTTGGTTGATAGCTCGGCGCAGGACATTGCTTCTGCCAAGGCGTCAGCAATCCCTTCCGCCTGTTCCTGAGTCATATGGGCCGTATCGCGCAATTTGCGCGCAAGCTTTAATGTATCAAAGGCCACTGCGCCCATATCGCGATTGCTCCCATCAAGGATCCACTCTTATTGTAGCGCACCAAGTGCTTGGAGTCCAACCAATAGGGGGAATTCATGATGGTATCGGGGCCATATGGAATCGGGGCCACCGAGTCAGGAGCGGCCTCGTGACCATAATAAAATTACTGAGGAATAATTTAAAATGCTTCTTGATAGTCCGTCCACATGACATAAATTGTGATTGGTTGGTGATATAGATCCTATGAAATATTTGCTGACGAAGAGCCTGGGTTAATGTAAAGTGGTGACTATGCGGTGCTTGTGGCCACCGGATCGCTTCCTCAGCGGTTCGACTGCCCAGTGCCGTCGGAGGGTATCGGGATGGCAAATATTGGCGCAAGCGGTGACGGTCAAGGCATCGCCCCGCCGACGACTGAAGATGTTACTGAAATATATGACGCTATCAGCCTCCACCAACAGTGGTTTTCGAATCGCGGTGGCAGGCGTGCCGAGTTATCTTTTCGCAATCTTTCCGGGATTAGTCTGAAAGGCTGTAATCTGGCTGGGGCGAGACTTATTGGAGCTATTCTTACCGGGGTTGATCTTTCAGAAACCGACCTGACCGGGGCCAATATCAGGAACTCTGATATGCGCCGCTCTTCGTTAAGGGGCGCGTCGCTGCGCGGTGCTGATGTCGTCGGTGCCAACCTTGCTGACGCCGTCCTGGATAGGGCCAATCTGTCCAAGGCGAAGATGAGCGGTTGCGATTTTACCGGGGCGAGTTTGGTCGGTGCTAATCTTTCTGATTCGGACTTTGCCAAAGCCACCTTGATTGGAGTTGACCTGCGGGATGCCGACTTGCACGGAGCCTCGTTCGCCAAGGCGGTGGTCGATGCGGTGACGGTTGCCTTGTGTGAGGCTGCGGGCGTCGTTATGCCGGTTGGCTCTATTGGTCCGGACTATCGGGAGATCAGAGTCGAAGAATTTGTGATGTCGATTGTTCGTCACGAATTGTGGATCGCCAGCAGCGGCAATTTGGGGGCTAGGCTTGACTTTGACATGGTTAATGTTCCCGCCCTGAAGATGACGGGGCGGCATCTCGGTGGCTCCAGATTGCGTCGGTGCAAGATAGAAGGTGGCTCCTGGCTCGGGGTAGACCTTAATATGGCAGATCTTTCATTCACCGACTTGTCGGGGCTTGATCTGGACCATGCCAAGTTGCGTGGCGTCATTCTCCGCCGGGCCAATCTCAGCCACACTAATCTTACGGCGGCTATTTTCGACCCGGTTCCGCTTGTCATCGGCCAAAGCTTCGCGGCGTCAAATCTCGAAGGGGCGGTTCTTGCTCATGCCATGCTTGCTAACGCCTCTTTCAGCGGTGCTAACCTGCGGTCTGCTAGTATGCAAGGATGTTCTATGGCCGGGGCGTCGTGGGAAGGTGCTGACATGGAGGGCGCGCGCTGGTAAGGTGCGTCTGGTTCGGCCTTGTCGCCGTTTCGGGGCTAGATAATGACAAAAAAAGCGGAACTCTGGGTAGCGTTCGCTGAAGGCGAGCTTACCTGCTCGGTTACGGTCAACGACGCCCCTGGTGGGGCATTCCTAGAAATTGATATGTCAGGGATGTTCTCGCCAAGATACGGATACGTCCACGATATGATTATGGATGTAATTGGTCATTCTGTTTATGACACGGTATTTTTGGATGTAACAAAACTCATGTTCTTCAGTGGGGATGTCGTTAACGATTGTGCTATCGAGCAGTTACTTACATTTGTAACTTACTTTTGCGACAACAAAAAAGAACTACACTTGCTGTTGGAAGAAGGTTGCATCAAGGATGTTCTAAAAAAGGACTTGGTGGGTCGCCGTAAGCACTCACTAGCCATAGGCGATAGCAAGTCGGTTGCTGCGGCAAAGTACGATCTCGACCACAGTAGGGCTAGGCATTAAATGCAATATGACTGATGACAGGCTGGGCAAGGCCATCGAGTGGTTGAGCCAGGGTCGGCGAGTGGCACTTGCGACAGTGATCAGGACTTGGGGCTCGTCGCCGCAACCGGTCGGCAGTCAGATGTTGGTCGATCACAATGGGGCTATGGACGGCTCGGTATCTGGCGGCTGCGTTGAAGGCTCGGTAGTTGCTCAGGCCATGCTCGCAATCGAGGATGGCGAGGTCCGTTTGATAAGCTACGGGATCTCCAACGAAATGGCGTGGGAGGTCGGCCTTACCTGTGGCGGTCAGCTTGATTTGTATCTGGAGCCGCTAGAAGAGTCGTCACTGAAGCGGGCCTTGCTTGCGCGTTTGATGGCTGCCCGCGCCGACAGGTGCCCGGTGGCGCTGCTTACTGATCTGACCACTGGCTTGAAGACTCTGGTCCTTGATACACCGGGCCATGGTGTTTTTATGATTCATGGCGGCTTTGGCCTTGATGAAACGGTGTTGGCCGATGTTCGCCGTTGCCTTGCCCTTGACCGTAGCGCCTTGCTATTGCACGGAGAAGATGGGCGGCTGTTTGTTCATGCTTTCAGCCCGGCGCGCCGCTTGATGATCGTCGGCGCCGTTCATATCGCGCAATCGCTGGCACCGATGGCGCGGATGGCTGGCTTCGAGGTGGTGGTTATCGATCCCCGCAGCGCCTTTGCCACGGCTGGGCGCTTTCCCGATGAGGTGCTCTGCGAGTCGTGGCCTGATCAGGCGCTGGCCGTCCTAGCGTTTGGGTGTCGCGATGCTGTGGTTGCCCTAAGTCACGACCCCAAGCTCGATGATTCGGCCCTGGTCGCAGCCTTGCAGGCACCGGTGTTTTATATAGGTGCCCTCGGCAGCCGGGCCAGCCATGCAAAACGGTTGGAGCGGCTACGCGCTCAGGGCATTGGTGAAGCCGACCTGTCTCGCATCCACGGGCCGGTTGGTCTTGCGATCGGGGCGAAAACTTCGGCGGAAATCGCGGTGTCGGTGCTGGCCGAACTAGTCGCTGTGTCTAGTCGCTGTGTCTAGTCGCTGTGTCTAGTCGTTGTGTCTCGTCGTTGTGAATAGCTGCCTATAAATCCGGAACCTAAGCAGTTTTTACCAATTCAGCCATTCCTCGATCAAGCGGCGCGAGATTGAGTCGGTTCGTGGCAGGCGGAGGTTGCCTCCACCCGCTGCGGCGACCATCACCGAGCTGCGTTCGAACCACCTAGCATCCTCCATCTCCTCTTGTTGCGGTGTTATCGCGTAACTGGTAGCGCGAGCATGGAAGCCGATCATCAACGAAGATGGAAACGGCCATGGTTGCGATGAATTGTAGCAGATGTCGGTCACCCGCACGCCGGTTTCCTCGAATACTTCGCGCGCCACTGCTTCTTCCAGGCTTTCGCCGGGTTCGACGAAGCCAGCTAACGTCGAGTAGACTCCGGGGGCAAAGCGGGGCTGGCGCCCGAGCAAGCAACGGTCGCCGTCATGGACCAGCATGATTACCGCTGGATCGGTGCGCGGGAAGTGAGGCGTATGGCATTCCGGGTTGCTGCATAACCTGACGTGACCCGCTTCAGTGGAGCGGCACGGCTGACCGCATCGCCCGCAGTACTTGGTCCTATGGTGCCACCATATCAAACCGCGAGCATAAGCGGCGATGCTGGCCTCGTTGGCCGGTAGCAGAACACCAACCGAGCGCAATTCCACGAATCGACCGCAGCCGACCAGTGACGGGTGTGTTTCTGGGTTTTTCAGCTCCGATAGGTCGATTACGAACCAAGCCTTATTGTCATAAGTGCCGAGCAGGGCAATCTCGAGTCCAGAAGACATGGTCTGGCTCCAGGCCGCTAGGTTCCAGGCAGCAGGGCACCAGGCCACTGGCAGTGCAACCAAACGCGGTCCTTGCGAGTCGTGGTCGTCGATGAGGGTAAGGCCACGCCAGATAGGCAGTAGTCGCGATTCGGGGGCCTGCCATTGTGCCGCAAGCCAGCTTTCGTCCTTGCGCCTGGTCGCCACTCGATCAAGCTGACCGCCAGCGTAGAGATTATCGGGCATTATCAAAACATTAGCCTTGCTATGACCCGGAGCCAGCCGCCATATTGCAACATCAAGGGGCCGTCACGGTGTTTTTAGTTTCCGCCCGCGTGCCATGCGGATACTATTATCTTTTACATAATTAAATGTACGCGCGTCATGGCTTTCAATTGTCCCGCCCATCTGATCGCCATGGCCGAACGCTTGGTCGATGCTAGCGGCCCGGTCGTTCGCCGGTATTTTCGTTCAGTAATGAAGGTCACGGACAAGCCCGACTCGTCGCCGGTTACTGTGGCCGATCGCGAAGTTGAAAGCATGATACGGACCATTATTGGGGCACAGCGTCCTGATGATGGCATCATAGGCGAGGAGTTGGGCAATAAAAATCCCGGTGCCGATTATGTTTGGGTTATCGATCCTATCGACGGCACCAAAGCATTCATTACCGGCCGTCCAATTTTCGGTACCCTGGTCGCACTCTTGCATAAGGGACTGCCGATTCTCGGGATTATTGACCAGCCGGTAATCGGCGATCGCTGGGTTGGTGCCACTGGCCGTCAAACCACCCTCAATGGCCAAGCGGCCAAAATACGCAGCTGCGACTCGGTGGCTGCGGCGATACTGGGGGCGACCACTCCCGAGATGTTCTTGGGTGACGATGCCGCTGCGTTCCGCCGGATTTCGGCCGCTGCTAAGTTTACAATCTACGGTGGCGACTGCTACGGTTACGGCTTGCTGGCCTCGGGGTTTCAGGATCTGGTAGTCGAGTCCAGCCTTAATCTCTATGATTTGGCCGCTTTGGTTCCGGTGGTCACCGGGGCAGGGGGGGTGATGACCGATTGGCTGGGGCGACCGCTTGATCAAGCCAGCGACGGCCGGGTGATCGCCGCTGGTGACGCTAGGGTCCATGCTGAGGCGCTGAGCTTGCTGCGCTAAAAAGACGCCCCTTACTTTGATAGCGGAGGTTGCGTTTGTGGCATCGCTGTTGCGGCGTCGAGCTCGAGTTTGCCGGCCGTCTCCTCAATCCGTTGCCGGACATATGGCAGCCACGGGGCGTTGGCCGGGCTGGCAGCCATCTGCTTGACCCAGCGGTCGAGGGCTCCCTTGAAATCCCCAGCCTGGTACCGTGCCAGTGCTAAAAAATAAGTCGAACGAGGATCGCCGGGTATGCTGGCTAGTATCGATTCGAATAACTTGATTGCCTCCTCGGGCACCTGCCCCTGGTTGACAATGGTTAACGCCTCAGCGAGATTGCCCAGGATTTCGGGGCCAGTAATGTCGGGGCTAGTAATGTCTGGATAAGCGGTGGCCAGCCTTGCCGCCTGTCGCCATGAGGTCACCGCCTCATCTTGTCGTCCGAGCTTGCTCAGCGACTGGGCCAGCAACACCCAGCCATCAAGGTCGTCCGGCTTGGCCTTGAGTCGCTGGGCCAGGCGGGCGACCGCCTCCAGTATTTGGGGCGTGGGAACCATCGTCGACAATGCGGCGGCGCGCTCGGCCAACGGTTGAGCCGGCAGGTCGGGTCGGCCTAATGCTAGATACACCACAACCGTACTGACCGGTATGAGCGTCATGACGGCCAACGCGGCAATTTTGTCAACCCAACTCGGGCCAGTCGGTTCTAGTACTGCGGTGATTTCAGATGGGGCGGTGGCGGCCAGGAGGCGGCGGCCAATTTCGGCCCGACTTATTTTGGCCGGTCCTGGCTCGATCAGGCCACGCGCAAGGTCGCGCTCGATCTCGGCCAACTGGTCGCGGTAGACCTCCAGATCATAACTGACGCGCCCGGTGATCGGTCGACGGCGGCGTAGCAATGGGGACACCATTGGCAGTACGGCCAGCACCGTTATTAAGGCGGCAATGATCCAAAATAAATTCATCGAAGGTTCACCCCTGGTCGCCCAGTATCCGCCGTAATTGTTCTTCCTCTTCACCGCCAAGCGCAGGTGGATCCTTCGCAATCTGCCTGGCGCGCAACCGTTGGGCGATGGTCGCCACTCCGGCCAACAGCACCGCCGGTGGCCCCAGCCACAATAGCCAAGTGTTGCTTTGGAACGGCGGGTTTAGCCGGGCGAAGTCGCCATAGCGATCGGTGATGTAGGCGACGACGGCGCCGTCGCTATCGCCTTTCGTGAGCCTCTCGCGTACTACCAGCCGCAAATCGCGAGCCAACGGCGCATTGCTGTCGTCAATCGACTGATTCTGGCAGACCAAACAGCGTAAATCCTTGCTGATTTCGCGCGCCCGCGATTCCAGCTTGGGGTCGGCCAATACTTCGTCGGGCTGCACCGCCAAGACTGCGGCGGCGGGTACCACCAATGCTGCGAGGGCCAGCAATAGGACCGTGATCCGGTTTGTAATCATTTGCATCCTCAGGCTGTGGTCGCCCATTAATAACAATTGTTCTCAATAAAGTAAACTAGCGGCGACATAGCCTAGGGCCACTGCGAACAAACCGACAGTGAGAGTTAAAAAAATGTAGAGCATGCCGATCGCAAAATCACCCTCAATCATCATGTCGAGGAGCTGAAGGCTGAAAGAAGAATAGGTCGTAAAGCCGCCGCAAATGCCAACCATTAGCAATAGTCTTGTGTCTCGGGTGATGTAATCCAGCGGCAGATTGGCGACAAAGCCGATAACCAGCGAGCCGGTGATGTTGATGAATAAAGTTGGCCAAGGAAAGTTAACCGGCATCAGCACAAATGGATAGAGGTTAACGTCGAACTCGTGAAAAGTTACCGAAAGCCAGTGCCTAGCCACGCTGCCCAGCGCGCCGCCTGCTGCTACAAGGAGATAGTCTGGCATATTCAGTCCGTTCGCGGGCGTGTATCTACGGTTTCAGAAGCGGCGGTTTCTAACGTAATGCTTTCAGTTTTGGCAAAATCGTCTTTTCCGCCTCGTCTAGCGTAAGTGGCCCGACATGCTTGTAACGGATGTGGCCCTTGCCATCAATGACGAAAGTTTCGGGCACGCCATACACCCCGAAATCGATGGCAACCCTTCCATCGCGGTCGGTACCGATGGAGCGAAATGGATCACCCTGGCTGTGGAGCCATTCTAAAGCATCCTCCGACTTATCCTTATAGTTCAATCCGCGCAACGAAACGCCTTGTTCACGAACGATTTGCATCAGAACTGGCTGCTCAGCCCGGCATGGAGCGCACCAAGAAGCGAAGACATTGAGCAATTGAGGCTCGCCGGTTGCAAGGTCGCTAGCGCTTAGTCCATGCATAAAGCCAGGCAGCGGCGGTAGCTCAAAAGGCGGCACCAGCTTGTCAATAAGTACCGATGGTAATACGTGCGGGTCACGGCCCAGTCCGGCCGCAAAATAGACACTCAGTGCGCCGAACAGCAAAAATGGCAATAGGAAGGTCAACTTACGTGTAACTATGGGCGAAATCATGGCCGCTATCCCTGAAACTTGCGCACCACTAGGACCGCATTCAATCCGCCAAAGGCAAAAGAGTTGGAAATGGCAACATTTATATTGCGTTCGCGGGCGATGTTGGGGACATAGTCAAGATCGCACTCAGGGTCTGGCTCGTCATAGTTGATGGTCGGGGGCACAATGCCGCTGCGTAGTGCGTTCACCGTTGCCAGTATTTCAAGCGCCCCGGCCGCGCCAAGCGCATGGCCAAGCATCGACTTGGATGACGAGATCATCAGGCGCTTGGCGTGCAGGCCAAAGGCTCGATGCAGCGCCTTGGTCTCGGTGGCATCGTTCGCGGTGGTGCCGGTGCCGTGGGCGTTGACGTAATCGATCTCATCTGGATTTAGCCCGGCATTGACCAGCGCGGCGGTGATCGCTCGCGCCGCACCCGTTACGTCGGGGGCGGTGATATCCTTGGCGTCCGATGACATACCGACGCCAATCAGTTCAGCGAGAATGTCAGCGCCGCGGGTCCGGGCGTGATCAAGACTTTCCAGCACCAGCACCCCTGCGCCTTCGCCCAACACCATGCCGTTGCGGTTTTTGGAAAATGGCCGGCAGCAATCGGCGGTCATCACCCGCATCCCTTCCCAGCCCTTGATGGAGCCGAAGGAAATGCATGACTCCGCCCCGCCGGTAACGGCAACCTCGACCATGCCAGCGCGCACCATTTGGAAGGCGTGGCCAATGGCATGGGTCGCCGAGGCGCAGGCGCTGGCGATGGTGAAGGCTGGGCCTGTCAGCCCGTGTTCCATGGTAATGTGGCTGGTGGCGGCATTAATCATCAGGCGCGGGATGGTAAATGGATGCACCCTGGCCGCATTCTCGCCGTATAGTTTTTTGTAGCCCTCGTCAAGGCTGTTAAATCCTCCGACGCCGGTGCCGATGATGGTTGCCGTGTGCTCGCCAATACCTGAGGCAAAGTCTAGTCCTGATTCTTTTACTGCCTCACGCGAGGCTACCACGGCCAGTTGGGCGACGCGATCAAGAAGGCCTATGCGCCGGGAGTCAAAATGTGCCGCCGGGTTGAAGTCCTTGATCTCGCCAGCAATACGGATCGACAGGCGATCGGTCGGGATGTTGGTAATTGGAGCGATGCCGCAATGGCCGCGAGCCAGCGCCGATCCAAACTCAACCATGCCTGTGCCGATCGAGCTGACGACGCCAAGACCGGTGATGACGACTCTGTTCAACTGGCTTTCGCCTTTCCGGAGACTAAGGATTCCACGGCAAGGACAACGTGGGCGACAGTCTCGAAATCCGAGGTCGCCTTGTTGGCGTTAAACGGAATTTGGATGTCGAAAAGTTCTTCAAGGGCGAAGACGATTTCAACCACGTCAAGCGACGCGATATTCAGGTCGGTGAGCTTGGCCGTCCGGTCCAATAGCTCCACATCAATCGACGCCTTAGCAGCAATGATTTTTAGGACTTCGTTCGCCACATCCGTCATCTGCGCAACTCCAATTTTGTCCGTTGCAGCTATCTCTGGTCGCCGCCGAATACCAACGCTCCGTTAGCTCTTTTCTCGGCCCGGCTCAACAGCTATCAGTCTTTCCTTGAGATCGGCCACGGTGGCGAACAGAGATTTCAGACGGTTAATGTGAAGCAATTGATCGAATAATCGGTCGCGTGGCTGAGCGGGAATCCCCACTACTACCGAGCGCGACGCAACATTGGTGCCGACTGCCGACTTGGCCCCGACCACCGCGTCATCACCGATGGTAATGTGATCGCCGACCCCGACTTGGCCCGCCAATACTACCCGGTTGCCGATCCTGGCGCTGCCAGCGATGCCGACCTGACCGCATATCAAGCAGCCCTCGCCGACCCTGACATTGTGGCCGATTTGGACCAGATTGTCGATCTTGGAATTATTACCGATTTTAGTGTCGCTGATGGTGCCGCGATCGATGCAGGAGTTGGCGCCAATTTCTACGTCGTCACCGATTACTACCGTGCCCAGTGAGTTAATTCGCCGCAAAATGGCATTGGTCGCTTCGACCCGGCCGGTAGCCTTTGCCGCTTCGACGCTACCGGGCTCAGGGGTAACGAAACTAAAGCCGTCGGCACCCAGGCTGGCGTTATGGTGGATGATGACGCGATCGCCGATCACCACGCGGTCGCCGACCCGCACGCCGGGATGGAGCAGGCATCCCGCCCCGAGTCGGGCGTCTGCCCCGATCGAGCAGTGGGAGAGAATGACGGTGCCAGTTCCGATTACCGCTCGCGGGCCGACCACGACAAAGGCGGCGAGGGTGACGTTGTCGCCAAGGCTGGCATCGCTGGAGATTATCGCGCTTTGATGAATGCCGGGCTCGTAATGCACCGGCCGTACGAACAGTTCCGTTACTCCGGCCATGGCATATCGTGGCCGGTCAACCACGACCCAGCCGTCAAGGCTGCCATCGGGAACGGTGGCTCCCGCCGCCACCACCGCAGCTCGCACCGCCGATCCCGCCAGCACGTCAACCAGTTTGTCGTCCATGGCTAAGCCAAGGTCGCGGGCCGACTCGGCCTCGGCCGGATGTAC
>SESH01083963.1_pt1 | contig 16973 bp, 9 predicted proteins | sample 3171561 | NCBI WGS metagenome assembly SESH01 (sample SAMN10866947, study PRJNA518727) | freshwater metagenome | biome: subpolar coniferous forest; feature: holomictic lake; material: water; isolation source: holomictic Lake 442 2011 16.5 m and 2014 13 m | place: Canada: near Kenora, Ontario
GCACATCCACGCGGATTTCGTGTCGGGCAGCCGTGAACTGGCGCACGCTGCGAGCGCGCAACTGCTTCTGTCGGCCGAGGGGGGTTCCGGGTGGCAGTACGCATTCGCCGGGTCGTCGGGTGCCGCGTTGCTGCGTGACGGCGATGCCTTCAAGGTCGGCAACATTCGGATCGAGGTGATGCACACCCCCGGGCACACCCCCGAGCACCTGTGCTTTGTCGTCACCGACGGGGCCACGGCCACCGAGCCCATGGGTATCGTCACCGGTGATTTCGTCTTTGTCGGCGACGTCGGCCGCCCCGACCTGCTGGAACGCGCTGCCAAGTTCGAGGGGACCATGGAGGCCGCGGCGCGCACGCTGTACGCCTCGCTCGACAAATTCCGTGCGCTTCCCGACTGGCTGCAGGTCTGGCCGGGGCACGGCGCCGGTTCCGCGTGCGGCAAGGCGCTCGGCGCCGTGCCGGCCAGCACCGTCGGTTATGAAAAGCGTTTCAACTGGGGCCTCGCGGCAATGACGGAGGGCGAGTTCGTGCAGCGGGTGCTCGATGGCCAGCCCGAGCCGCCGCTGTATTTCGCCCAGATGAAGCGGATCAACAAGGAAGGCCCGGCCCTGCTCCACGGCTTTCGTCGCCCCGAACGGCTGCCGGCGGCGCGACTCGGCGACCTCATTGCCAGCGGGCATCTGGTGGTCGATACGCGACCAGCGGCGGCCTTCGCCGATGCCCACGTACCGGGCACGCTCAATATTCCGCTCAACAAATCCTTCAGCACGTGGGCCGGCTGGCTGTTGCCGTACGACCGTGATATTCATCTGATCGTGGACGACGAATCCCGTGCACTCGATGAAGCCGTACGCGACCTCGCCATGATCGGCCTCGACCGTATCGCAGGAGTTTTTGGCCATGACGCGGTGAGTGCGTGGGCACAGTCGGCGACGGTGGAAAAGATCAGCCAGACGGGCGTCGTCGAACTGCACGACACCATGCTGCCGCGCGGCGTCGTGGTCATCGACGTACGCAATCAGTCCGAGTGGGACGCCGGTCACCTGCCCGGCGCCCATCACATTCAGCTTGGCACGCTCGAGAAGCGCCTGGACGAGGTGCCGCGCGACGGGGTCGTGGTGGTGCACTGCCAGGGTGGTGCGCGCTCCGCCATTGCCACCTCGCTGCTTGCGGCCCACGGGTACCGAAACGCCATCAACCTGCAGGGCGGATATCAGGAGTGGGCCAGCGCCGGCTACCCTGTAATCCGCGACGGAGCCCCCCGATGACCTTCCACGCGCGCGCCGTGTTCCCCCGCGGCTTCCTCTGTGCCAGCCGCAATGTCGGCCTCAAGCCGGAGGCGCGTGACCTCACGCTCTTCGCCAGCGACGTGGACGCCGTGGCCGCCGCGGTCTTCACGCGCAACCAGTTTCCCGGCGCTCCGATCATCCTGGGCCGGGAAACCATGAAGGGCGGAGTGCTGCGTGCGATCATCGCCAACAGCAAGGTGAGCAACGTCGCCACCGGCGCGCGCGGCGTGGAGAACGCGCGCCGCATGGCCGCCGCGGCCGCGGCCGAGCTTGGCACCGACGCCGGTCGGGTACTCGTGAGTTCCACCGGCGTCATTGGCGTGCAGTTGCCTGTGGAAAAGATCGAGACGGGCATCCATGGCCTGAAAGCCGACTTGCAAGACGATCCGCTCGTCGGCGCCGAAGGGATCATGACCACCGACACCCATCCCAAGGCGCTGTCGGCCTCGGTCGGCAATGCCACCATCACGTGGGTGGCGAAGGGTTCCGGAATGATCGAACCCAACATGGCCACGATGCTCGCCTACATCTTCACCGATGCCGCCTTCGATGCCGCCACGCTCGATCGCCTGCTGCGGCACGCGGTGCATGTGTCGTTCAACATGCTGTCGGTGGATACCGACACCAGCACGTCCGACACCTGCGCCATCATGGCCAACGGCCTCGCCGGTGCGGTGGATGAGCAGGCGTTTCTTGAGGTGCTCACCGCCGGCTGCGTGCGGATGACGGAGATCCTGGCGCGCGACGGCGAGGGCGCCGGGCATCTGCTGCGCATTTCGGTACGCGAGGCCGCGTCGGAGCAGGAGGCGCGCGTGGTCGCCAAGGCGCTCGTGAACTCCCCGCTCATCAAGACCATGGTGCACGGCGCCGACCCCAACGTCGGGCGCATTCTGATGGCCATCGGCAAGTGTGTGGATGTCACCATCAATACGTCCGCGACGAACGCGTGGGTGAACGGCTATCAGGTGGTGGGGCACGGCGCCCGGCTCGAGTTCGATGACGCGGTCGTGCGCGCGGCACTCGGTGTGGAGGTCGTGGACCTCGAGGTGTCGCTGGGCGCCGGCACCTCGTCGGCGCGCGCGTATGGCTGCGACCTGACCAAAGGCTACATCGACGAGAACGCGGCGTACTACTCCAGTTGACCGCCGTGCACCGTGCAGTGGTTGGTCGGTAGCGCGGCGCGCGGCCAGTGTCCTCATGAAGTGATGTTCCGCCGCACTTCGTGATACTGCGTATTCACGACGGTATGGCGCGCGGTCGGCGGGGGGTGCAATGGTTCTGTACACACCCCGCCACTCCCATGACCAGACTTCACGCGAACATCGTGCGTTGCGCCACCTTGCTCCTGGCATTGTCGGCGACCGGCGCCTGCGCCCGCGTAGCGTCGGTGCCCCAACAACTGCGCGCCCGCGAGTTCCGGTTGACCCGCGTGGACGGAAAGGCCGTGCGCGGGGCCCAGCCGTTTTCGGCGCCCGTCGGGTCGCGCGCCGAAGCGGCGGAGTGCCAGGATCGCGTCGCCGACGGCCTCCTCTCCATCAGCAAGGATGGCCGGTCGTTCACCTACCATTCGACATTGAGGGACTGCACGGGAGCGGTCCTCGTGTCCGAAGCGAATGAGGGCACACTGGAAGCGCGCGGCGATTCCCTGGTGTTCTTGATCGAAGGCAACGCCGGCGCGGTGTCGTTTCGCGGCGTCTACGCGGATTCGACGATCACCGTGCTGCAACTCGGCGGGCGGCTGGAGTTCGTGCGGCGCTGATCCAGCAGGCTCCGCGCCACCGCCTCAGCGCCGCCGCGTCATCAAGAACGCGCCGCCCGCACCACCGCTCCGCCCGACCATCACGCGCCACTGTCCGGTAAGCGAGTCACGGACGAGGACGCCAGACAGGACGACGTGGTACTCGTCACGTGGCGAACCAAGGTCAAACGTGATCGTGTCGCTGCCCGACCGGTGGACTTGGACCGGCGTTCCGTCCGGCAGGTGCCTCGCCATGGCACCTCCCTGCAAGGATATCGCGCCAGCCGCCACCAGGGAGCCGTCGGTCGGGGCGGCGGCATCGTGCTGCACGTCCACGAGCGCCAGCACCGCGTGCACCGGCCCCTCGCGGCTCAGCGCGTCGTCGCGCATTTGCAGTTGCCAGTTGCCAGCCAGCGACACCGCCGGCGGACCGGCGGCCGGGACCGATGGTGTGCACGCACATAAGAGTGCCAGCAACACGAAGACGGTGTGTTTCATGCGCTCTTGCCTGCCTCACCAGCGAGGATCGTCGCTTCCTTCAGCGGTGTCGTAAATGATTCGTCGTAGTGAGCCAGGTCCCGCAGGCGCGCCGCGCGGCCCAGCAGATACGGAACGGATGTGACGACGACATTCGGCCGGAACAGGAAGGCCGTGCGGATGAACAATGCCGTCTTGTTGTGCAACAGGTGCTCCCACCAGTGGTGGGGTACGATCTCCGGCACGACCATTGTCACGAGATCTGTCTCGCCCCGTTCCGACAGCCCGCTCACATAGTCCACCAGTGGCCGCAGCACCGACCGGAACGGGGATGGCACCACAACGAGCGGCACGCCGATATCCCACGCCTCCCACTCCTCCGTGAGGCGCGCCGTCGCGGCCGGATCCACCTCGATGTACAGGGCACGCACGTCCTCTGAAATCGTCGTCGCGTATACCAGGGCGCCTGCCGTCGGCTTGGTGATGCCGTTCACTGGCACGACGACCGTGTGATGCAGGAACATCAGCGGGGCGTGCCCCTCGTACGCGACATCGGCGCTGAACTGCTCGTAGTGCTGGTGGATCCTCTTCAGGACCAGGATGATCATCGGGATGATCAGCACCACGATCCAGGCGCCGGTCGTGAACTTCGTGACCACTTGCACGACCGATACCACGGCCGTTGCCACGGCGCCAATGCCGTTCAGCCACGCCTTCCATTTCCACCCGGGTTCGCGGCACCGGAACCAATGCACCACCATGCCCGCTTGCGAGAGTGTGAAGCAGACGAATACGCCGATCGCGTAGAGCGGCACGAGCGCGGCGGTGTCACCGTGGAAGAGCCCGACGAGCAGCGCCGCCACGACGGCCAGCACGATGATGCCGTTGGAGAAGGCCAGCCGGTCCCCGCGTGCCGCGAACTGCCGAGGCATGTAACCGTCGGTGGCCAGGATGCTCGACAGCCGCGGGAAGTCGGCAAACGCCGTGTTCGCGGCAAGCACCAGGACGGTGAAGGTCGAGTACTGCAAGGCATAGTAGAGTGCGCCACCGCCAAAGACATGCCGCCCGATCTGTGACAGCACCGTCTCCGAGGTGCTCGGCATCACGCCGAAGTGCTGCGCCAGGTAGGACGTGCCGATCACGAACGTCCCGAGGATGGCCGCCATCCAGCTCAGGGTGATGGCGGCATTCCGCGCACTTGGCGCCCGGAACGCACTCACGCCGTTCGAGATCGCCTCCGTGCCCGTCATCGCCGAGCATCCCTCCGCGAACGACCGGAGGATCAGGAACGTGAACGCAAACCCAGTCGGCCAGGTCATGCCGTGCTTCGCCAGGGAGACCGGATCGACCCTGGCCACGTTGGCGGCCGGTGCCATGTCGTGCCCCGTCCAGCCGAGCACCAGGCCGTAGCCGATCAGCCCGACCATCATGACGATGAACGCGTAGGTCGGTACGCTGAACGCCATTCCGGATTCGCGCACGCCGCGCAAGTTCACCAGCATCAACAGCGCGATGGCCGCGAAGCACAACCCCACCGTATGTGGCGCCAGCGACGGGTAGGCCGAGGTGATGGCGGCAACGCCGCTCGAGATCGATACTGCCACCGTGAGGATGTAGTCGGTAAGCAGCGCAGCGGCGGCGATGAGCCCAGGCGACGTGCCGAGGTTCTCCTTCGCGACCGTGTAGGAACCGCCGCCGCCGGGGTACGCAAAGATCGTCTGCCGGTAGGAGAGCGCCACCAGCGCGAGCAACCCGACAATGACGCCGCCGACGCCGATGACGTAGTTCAATGCCGTCGCGCCAAGCACGGCCAGCACCAGCAGCGTCTGTTCGGTGGAATACGCCACCGACGAAATCGCGTCGGACGAGAGGACCGCGAGCGCGATCTTCTTGTTCAGCCGTTCGTGATCGAGCCGGTCGGAAGCCAGCGGTCGTCCGAAGACGAGGCGCTTGAGGGAAAGCAGGGGAGAGTCCACGCCCGAGAGTTAGCCTCGACGGCGTGAAGACCGCGTGAAGATCGTGTCGGCCAGCGTGAAGAAATCGTGAAGATTATTCGTCGCCCAGTGCCGACAACTCGACGAACGGGACGCACAGGACAAACACGGCCCCTCCACCTTCACGTGGCTCGTACGACAGCTCGCCGCCCTGTCCGCGGGCAATCGCCCGCGCGATCGACAACCCGAGCCCGACCCCGCCGGCGTCAGGCGACGCGGACGCGGGCCGGTAGAACGGCTCGAAGATCAGCTCCCGAGCGTCCTCGGAAACGCCCGGTCCACGATCCGATACCCTGAACTCGAGCCAGTCGCCGTGACGGTCAGCGGCAAGTTCCACCGCGCTGTCGTCGGGAGCGTACTTCAGCGCATTGTCGAGGACATTCACCAGGGCACGCAACGTCTGCCCGAAGTCGAATCGCCCGAGCAGCAGCGCCTCGCCACCGGTCAGCCGCACGGTCACACGCCCTCCGCCGATCGGCGCGCCGATCCGTTGCAGTGCCGCCCCAATGAGATCCTCGGCTTCGTTCGGCTCGGGTGACAGCGGCACGCCCGCGCTGAGACGCGACAGGTCGAGCAGGTCGGCGACGAACTTGTTTAAGCGGTCTGCCTCATCCTCGATCACGCTCGCGCGTTCATCACCGGCCATCGCCATTTCGTGGGCCAGCGCCTTGATCGTGGTCAAGGGCGTGCGCAGGTCGTGCGACACCGACGCCACCACCGCATCCTTCATCCGGGCCGCCTCGCGCAGCGCATCGGCATGTTCGGCGCGCGCGGCCAGTCCCACGCGCTCGACACCCAGCGACGCGTAGTACGACAGCACGCCGAGCATGCGGGCATGCGCAGGATGGAGATCCAGCGCAGGATCGCGCGCAATGAGAAGGACGCCGACCAGCCGGTCGCGCACCTGCAACGGCAGCGCCGCCACGCGTAACGACCCGTGCAGCGGCTCGAACGGCATGATCCCCTCGGCACCCGTCACCAGGGTCCGCCCGATGTCGCTCTGCATGCCGAGCGCCCGACCGTCAGTCGCCACGCGCTGCACCATGCTCGCCTGTTCAGCGGACGTGTCTCCCGCGCCCTCCCGGCGCACCGTCACCAGCTCGCGTACCCCCTGCCCGCCGCCGACGTCCCAGATGGCGCACCACGTCAGGTCCAGCGACCCGCGAATCACGCTGGCAATAGCCGAAAGCGCATCTTCGGCGCGTGGCGCATTCAGCGTCTCCGCGCCAAGCATCGACAGGCGATCAAGTTCGTCGGTGCGGCGGCGGGCATCCGCCGCCTCGGCGCGCGAACGCTCGAAGAGCTGCGCGGTCACGACGCAGGTGACCAGGAATGCCAGCAGCACCATCCAGTCCACCGACTTCGTCACCATCAGCGTGCCGTAGGGCGGCAGAAACAGCACGTCGAACGCCACGAAGGCCAGTCCCGCCAGCGTGAGCCCGAGGGTCCGGCCATGCTGCGCGGCGCCGAGTTGCACGATCAGCAGGTAAGACAGCGCAACCTGCGCCTCGTTGAGGCTCGCCCGAAACGAGAGCAGTACCGCGGTGGTCGACAGCAGCACCAGCGACCAGGCGATCCAGGCGGGCCAGGCGGCGCGCGGCGGCGCGTACAGGTCTCTGGTCCGGCGGCCGGGGCTCACGAGGATGGCTCGAATCGGTATCCCACGCCCGGCTCGGTGACGATCAGCACCGGCTGTACTGGATTCACCTCGAGTTTCCGGCGCAGGCTGCGCACATGTACGCGCAGGTGCTGCTGCGCGTCACCGTGCGCGGTCCCCCAAACGGCGGTGAACAGCTGGCGATGCGTCATGGTGCGCCCCGCATATCGAGCCAGTGTCCGAAGCAGGTCCCATTCCGTACGCGTCAAGTGAATGGTCACCCCCGCGCGCGTGGCCCGCGGCGCCATGAAATCGAGTGTCAGGCCCCCTGTCACCAGTGGTTCACCGTCAGCCACTGCAACGTGGCGGCGGCGCAGCGCCCGGATCCGCGCCAGCAACTCGGGCGTGCTGAACGGCTTGGTCACGTAATCGTCGGCACCCGCATCGAGCAGGCGCACCTTCTCCTCATCGGAGTGGCGTGCGGAAAGCACGAGCACGGGAACGTCGCTCCATCGGCGGATCTCCCGGCAGACATCGATGCCTGGAATGTCTGGCAGGCCCAGGTCGAGCACGATGAAGGCCGGTTGCTCCGCTGCGGCCAGGTCGATCCCCGCACGGCCAGAGGCTGCTTCGAGCACTCGCACATGCTCATCGCCCAGCGCCTGTCGCAGCACACGGCGAATCTGCGGCTCGTCGTCAATCACGAGCATGATGACTTCGGGCTGCGTCACGTCAGCGGAGGAGGTATCGGGTGAGGTTGTGCATCAGCTACACGCTGTCGCAATCGACTCGCAATGGGAAGGGGACGACTCCCCCTGTCCCCACAGCACACCGGCGTCGGCATGAACGTTCTCGCGCTCGTGCGCTCTCCCAGTCTATCTTTATACGCATGAGGCGCATCGATCCACAGCATCCATGAACCACGAGGCAGCTCCGGGGCTGCTTCATGAGTTCTTCACGCGCTCGGCCCACGAATGGCCGCACCGCGTGGCGGTCGACGTGCCGCCGGGTCGGTTGCGCCCCTCACGGCATCGCACCACATACGCCGAGCTCGATCGGCAGTCGAACATCCTGGCCCACCGCCTTGCCCCGCTCGTAAAGGGTGAGAGCATCGTCGCCGTGTTGCTCTCGCGCACGTCGGCGCATCTGTACGCCGCGCAGCTGGGTGTAATGAAGGCGGGCGCGGCGTACGCGTGCCTCGATCTTGCCTTTCCCGACGAACGCCTCCGCGATACCCTCGACGATGCCGGTCCGGTCGCGCTGCTGACCGACGCCGCCGGACGCGCACGCGCCCTCTCGGCCGGTTTCCCGTCCGACCGTATCATCGATGTCATCGATGCCCTGCACACCCACGGCGCGCACGGCGCCGACGCCTCCGCACCGCGCACCGCGTTCTGGCTGACCCCGGCGTCGCTCGCCTACGTCATCTACACGTCAGGAACGACCGGACGCCCCAAGGGCGTGATGATCGAGCATCGCAGCATCAGCAACCTCGTGCAGAGCGACCGCGAGTTCTTTGGCCTGACGCCCGAGGATCGCTGCGTACAGGGTTCGTCGGCAGCCTATGATTCGTCGGTCGAAGAAGCGTGGCTGGCACTCGCGAGTGGCGCGGCCATCGTGGTCATGGACGACGACGCCGCGCGCCTTGGCCCCGACATCGTTCCGTGGCTCCGCGACGAACGCATCACCGTCTTCTGTCCGCCGCCGACGCTCCTGCGCGCGACCGGCTGCGAAGACCCGGCACGCGAACTCCCGGAACTCAGGTTTCTGTACGTCGGCGGCGAGGCGCTGCCGCAGGATGTCGCCGACCGCTGGGCCGTCGGCTGCGCGCTCGTCAACGGGTATGGGCCCACGGAATGCTCCGTCACCGTTACGCGCACCCACATTGAGCGCAGCAAGCCGGTGACCATCGGGACGCCGGTGCCGAACGTGCAGGCGTGGATCGTGAACGACGCCCTCGATCCAGTGCCGGACGGCGAACAGGGCGAACTGGTGCTCGGCGGCATCGCCCTCGCCCGCGGATACTGGAACCAGCACGACCTCACGGCCCAGCGTTTTCCGCACCACCCCACGCTCGGGCGCATTTATCGCACCGGGGACATCGCGCAACGCACCAGCGACGGCGACCTGCTCTACTTCGGACGCGGCGACGCCCAGGTCAAGTTGCGCGGCTACCGGGTGGAACTTGGCGCCATCGAGGCCGCGCTCGTTGTCTGTGATGGCATTCGCGAAGCCGCCTGTACCGTACAGAACGGTGACGGCCGCCAGACCCTCGTCGCCTTCATTGTCCCCGAGGCGATGGTCCCGGTGCCGGACACCGCCGCCCTGCAGGAGGCGCTGCGCGCCACCTTGCCCGAGTACATGATCCCCGCGCGCATCGGCATCATCGACGCGCTTCCCGTCTCGCTCAGCGGCAAGCTCGACCGCAACGCCCTGCCCCATCTCAACGGCGCGGCGCCGTCGACGAACGGCGAGGGCGTTGCGCCCTCTGACCCCGTGGAGCTCGTCATTGCCGGTGCCATGCAACAAGTGTTGCGCCACGGCGGCCTCCCCAGCATCACGGACGATTTCTTCACGGCACTCGGCGGCGACTCCCTGAGCGCCGCTGAACTGATCACCACGCTGCGCGAGCACGCCCTCACCAATGCGCTCGATGTGCGCGACGTCTACGAAGCGCGCACGGTGACTGCGCTGGCCGAACGCGCCAAGGAACGCCGGGCCAGCCCTTCGCCCGCACCCGCCCCGACGGCGACAGCGGCCGTGCATACCACGCTGCCCGTCGTACGCACCACCATCCTGCAGCTCCTGTCCTTGTTGCGGTCGCTGATGGTGTCGTCGGTCGTACTCTGGGTGGGCGCCTTCTACGTGCTGCCGGCGGTGGTCAATCGCGTGGGGCTCGTGCCGTCGGTCTTCCTCGCGCCGCCGGCGGCGTTGCTGCTCCTGATGCTCTGGGCGCCATTCGGCACGATGCTGGCGGTCTTCGGCAAGCGGTCGCTGATTGGGCGCTACACGCCCATGCGCGCCCCGGTCTGGGGCCCGTACTATCTGCGCCACTGGCTGGTGCAGCAGTCGGTGAAGTCCATCCCGTGGGGGCTGTTCGAAGGGACGCAGTTCCAGATCATGGCCCTGCGCGCGCTTGGCGCGCGCATTGGCCACCGCGTGCACATTCATCGCGGCGTCAACTTGACGCGCGGCGGCTGGGATCTGCTCGACATCGGCGATGACGTCACGCTCTCGCAAGACGCATCACTGCGCATTGCCGAACTCGACGATGGCCATCTGGTCTTCGGCCCCGTGACGCTGGGCAATGGCGTGACCCTCGGCATTCATGCCGGCGTCGGCAGTGATTGCGTGCTCGCCGCCGGCGCCAGCCTGGCGGACAATTCCTCACTCCCTCGCGGATCGCACATCCCCGCCGGCGAACGCTGGGAAGGCCTCCCCGCGCATCCGGCCGGCCGGACCGCGCAACCGGTGCCCGTCGATACCACGCACGACCTGTCGCCGTTCGGTTACGATGCCCGCCTCTTGGCCGTGCGGCTGCTGCTGTCACTCACCGTGGCCATTCCCCTCGGAGTACTGGTCTGGCTCGCCGTGCGCGCCTGGAGCATCGAGACCATCGACGCAACCGGGTGGCTGCTGGGCGATGACTTCAGCTGGCGCATCGTGGCCGGGCTCATGCTCCTCGAAGCGCTCGCCGTTCCCTTGCGACTCGTGCTCGATGCGCTTGCTTGTCGCACCATGGGGCGTGTCCCCGACGGCGCTTCGTCCCGCTGGAGTGCCGGATACGTGCGCATCTGGCTCAAGCCATCGCTCGTCGATGGCGGCTCGCGTTGGCTCTACGGCACGCTGTTCTGGCCCTACTGGCTGCGACTTTCCGGCATGACCGTCGGGAGTGACTGCGAGATCAGCAGCCTCCTCGACACCGTGCCGGAGTCGGTCACCATCGGTAACAAGAATTTCTTCGCCGACGGCATCTATGTCGGCGGCCCTCAGCTGCACCGCGGCACCGTCACAGTGGCGCACACCACCTTTGGCAGCAGCACCTTCCTCGGGAACGGCGCCATCATTCCCGCGGGCATGCAAATGCCTGACGATGTGCTGCTCGGCATCTGCACCATCGCCGACCAGGCCACGCTGCGATCCGGCAGCGCCTGGTTCGGTCAGCCGGCGTTCGAGCTGCCGCACCGCGAAGTCATCGAGTACGACGCCTCGTTCACGTTCGATCCCACGCCGTTGCGCTATGCCACGCGCGTTTTCTGGGAACTGGCGCGTTTCGTGGTGCCCGCGCTCCCCGTACTCGTCGTCCTGCTCTGGTTCAAGCTCATTGCCGGCTGGTCGGATGTCCCGCTGCCGCTCTTCATCCTCGGCATTCTTCCGCTGGCGACACTGACGGCCGGCGTCCTCTTCGCCGCACTCATCATCGCCTTCAAGTGGGCGCTGCTTGGCAAGGTGCAGCCCGCCATGCATCCGTTGTGGTCGTCGTGGGCCTCGCGCTGGGACCTTATGTGCCTGGCCTGGAACGTCTGCGCGGGCTCTCTCGTGACGCAACTCGATGGCACGCTGCTGCTCAATGCCCTGCTCCGGCTCACCGGCGTGCAGATTGGCAAGCGTGTGGTACTGGGCACCGGCTTCGCCGAAGATTTACCTGATCCCGACATGCTGACGTTCGAGGACGGGGCGACGGTCGATTGCATGTTCCAGGCGCACACGTTCGAGGATCGCGTCCTCAAGATGGACCGCGTGGTTATCCGCGCCGGCGCGACGGTGGGAAGCAACGCCGTGCTGCTGTACGGGGCCGATATCGGCCATGGCGCCCGCGTGGCGCCCCACAGCGTGGTCATGAAGCACGAGCACCTGCGCCCCGGCGTGCTCTACGCCGGCTTCCCCACCCGCCCCGCCGCAAACCCCACCATCTGGTAGCCGCTCAGGAATGACGAAGCGCCCGAGCCAACACGGCCCGGGCGCTCTGTCGTTCTCTGTCGTCTTCTGTAGTAATCTGTCGTTCAGAGGCGCCGGTCGGAATCGAACCGACGATGAGAGATTTGCAGTCTCCTGCCTTACCACTTGGCTACGGCGCCTTGAGAGGGGAAAACTAGCCCCCCTCCCCACTCCTGACAACGTGCCGCCGGGCAAGCATCTTTGCCCCACCCCGCGTAAGCAGGATGTTGGCCCACCCCGGAGACCTGATGATCCGCCGCACCGCCGTGCTCGCACTGCTCGCTGCCGCCATTGTTGCTCCCGCCACAGGCCAGGGACGCTCCCAGCCCGTCGTCATGAGCACGCCCACCGAAGGATTCGCCCCCGACTTCCAGCACCTCCGGTACCGAAACGTCGGCCCCGCGCGCGGCGGGCGCGTCACCACCGTCACCGGCGTCGCCTCGCAGCCGCACACCTTCTATATGGGGTCCACGGGCGGCGGCGTCTGGCGCACGACCGACGCCGGACAGACCTGGGTGAACCTGACCGACAAGTACTTCGCCGTCGGCTCCATGGGCGCGGTCGAAGTCGCCCAGTCCAACCCCGACATCATCTATGCCGGCACGGGCTCCGACGGCCTGCGCTCCAACGTCTCCATCGGCAACGGCGTCTACAAGTCCGTCGACGCAGGCAAGACATGGCAGCACATCGGCCTCAAGGATGTCGGCAATATCGGCGGCATTCGCGTCCACCCGTCCAACCCCGACGTCGCCTTCGTCGCCGCCATCGGCAATCCGTTCAAGCCGACCAACGACCGCGGGCTCTATCGCACCACTGACGGCGGCAAGTCGTGGAATCGCGTCCTCTACGTCTCCGATTCCACCGGTGCCGTCGACGTCGAGTTCCAGCCGGGCAACCCGAACACCATGTATGCCTCCATGTGGCGCGGCGAACGCAAGCCGTGGACCATCATCTCCGGCGCGCGCGAAGGCGGCGTCTACAAGTCCACCGACGGCGGCACCACCTGGAAGAAGCTCGGCGGCGGCCTGCCCAATGACCTCGTCGGCAAGAGCAACGTTGCCGTCACTCCCGCCGATCCGAACGTCGTCTGGGTGCTCGTGGAAGCCAAACCGGGGAGCGGACTCTACCGCTCCAACGACGCAGGCGAGTCGTTCACCTTCGCCAGCGACTACGCGCAGCTCACCACGCGCCCGTTCTACTACACCAACATCACGGTGCACCCCAAGGACGCCAACACGATATGGGTCGGCGCCGAGAACTTCAGCAAGACCACCGACGGCGGCAAGACGTGGCGCGCCATGAACATCCCCCACGGCGACAACCACGACCTCTGGATCAATCCCACCGATCCGCAGCTCATGGTGCAGTCCAACGACGGCGGCGCCACCGTCACCATCAACGGCGGACGCACCTGGTCCACGCTCTACAACCAGCCCACCGCCGAGATCTACCAGATCTACGTGGACAACCAGTTCCCGTACCGCCTGTACGGCGCACAGCAGGACAACTCCACGCTCATCGTCCCGTCGCTCCCGCTCTCGTCGGGGCGCCCCGATTCCCCCATGCAGGAATGGCGCACCGGCCCGGGCTGCGAAACGGGGCCGGTCTTCCCGCACCTCACCAACCCCGATACGGTCTACGGCTCGTGCAAGGGACAGTTCTCGCGCCTGCGCATCAGCAGCGGTGCCGAGAAGCAGTACTGGGTGGGGGCGCAGTCGCTCTACGGCAACAACACGCAGGACCTCATCTACCGGTTCCAGCGCGTCTCGCCCATGGAGTTCTCGCCGCACGACGCGCGCGTCGTCTACTACGGCTCGCAATACCTGCATCGCACGCGCGACGAAGGCGTCACCTGGGAACGCATCTCCCCCGATCTCACGGCCAACCCGCCCGAACTGCGCGCGCACTACAGCGGCGAGCCGATCACCGTGGACGCCACCGGCGAAGAGTCGTACTCCACCCTCTACGCCATCCGCGAAGCCACCAATGAGAAGGGCGTCATCTGGACCGGCGCCAACGACGGCCCGTTCTTCGTCACCCGCGACGACGGCAAGACCTGGAAGAACATCACGCCCAAGGCGCAGCCCAGCGGTTGTCGCGTGCAGAACATCGAACCGTCCCCTCACCGCCGCGGTTCGGCCTACTACGCGGTCCTCTGCTACCTGCTTGGCGATTTCAAACCGTACCTCTGGCGCACCGATGACTATGGCACGTCGTGGAAGCTCCTCACCGACGGCACCAACGGCATTGCCGCCAACGAGCCCACGCGTGTTGTGCGCGAAGACCCCAAACGCGCCGGCCTGCTGTACGCCGGCACCGAATTCGGCATGTACGTCTCGTTTGACAACGGCGCCCAGTGGCGCGCGTTCCAGGGCAACATGCCGCACACGCCGATCACCGACATGAAGGTGTTCCGCGACGACCTTGTGCTCTCCACGCAGGGGCGCGCCTTCTGGATTCTCGACAACCTCACGGCCCTGCATCAGCCCGCGGCCGCAACACCCGCCGAAACCGTACGTCTCGTCGCCCCGCGCGACGCGGTCCGCATGCGCTATGCCGGTTCGTTCGGCGGTGTCGAAGGGAGCCGCAACGATCCCGCCGATCCGCAGTATCCACCGTCCGGTGCGATGATCGACTACTGGATTCCGTCCACGCTCACCGGCCCGGTCACCCTCGACATCCTCGATGCCAAGGGGGTCGTGATCCGCTCGTTCTCCAGTGACGCCGCCAGCGAAGCCGGCGCGATGGTCACGGTCCGCAGCGGTGCCGCCCGCCTCCCCCGCAGCACGGGCATGAACCGATTCACGTGGGACCTCACCATCCAGGGCGCATGGGCCGCCAGCGCCGCCCAGAGCGGGCGCAACGGCCCCACCATCGTGCCGGGCAAGTATCAGGTGCGCCTGAGTGCGGGCAAGGTCTCCGCCACCCAGCCGCTCACGGTGCGCATCGATCCGCGCGCCGCCGCCGATGGCCTCACCATCGCCGACCTGCAGGCACAGTTCACCCATAACGTGAAGGTGCGCGACCTCGTCAGCGAGGTGAACCGCCTGGTCGCCACGCTCGATGACCAGCGCAAGCGGCTCGCCACGGCGACCGGCATCGCCGCGGACACGCTCAAGGGGACCAACGCCATCCGCGCCACCGTCGTCACGCCGGCCGTGCGCTACAGCAAGCCGGAATTGCAGTCGCATATCCAGTACCTCTACAGCCTCACCTCGCAGGCGGACCAGCGCATCGGCCACGACGCCACCGAACGCTACGTCACCTTGCGCAAGGAACTCGACGTCACCATGGCCAAGGCACGCGCGCTCCTCGGCGCCGCCATCATCGACAAGGCCAAGGCAATTCCGTGAGTAACCGCACCCTGCGGTGGATCGCCGTTCTGGGATCCGCCGCATTCGTGCTTGCCATGCCACGACCCGACGGCATCACCGTCGAGTCGTGGCGGCTGCTCGCCATCTTCACGGCCACCATTGTCGGGTCGATCGCGAGTCCCATCCCGCCGGGGGCCATCGTCTTCCTCGGCATCTGCGCCATCGCGCTTTTCAACGTGCTCCCCCCAAAGAGCGCGCTCGCGGGATTCGCCGACCCCATCGTCTGGCTGGTGCTCTGCGCCTTCTTCATGTCGCGCGGCGTGCTCAAGACGGGCCTCGGACGGCGCATCGCCTTCCTCTTCATCCGCACCATCGGCCATTCGTCGCTAGGGCTCGTCTACGCCCTCACCTCCACCGACGCCCTGCTGGCCGCCTTCGTCCCCAGCAACGGCGCACGCGCCGGTGGCGTCATCTTTCCGGTGGCCACCTCGCTGGCCGAAGCCTACGACTCGCGACCGGGCGACACGGCGCGAAAACTCGGCGCCTACCTGCTCTTCTCCATCTATCAGGGTGACGTCGTCGCCAGTTCCATGTGGCTCACGGGACAGGCATCCAACGTCCTGATCGCCAAGTTCGCGCTCGACACTGCCCACATCGAAATGAGCTACAGCACGTGGATCCTCGGGTCCATCGTGCCGGCCGCTCTGCTGCTCATCCTCATTCCGCTGGTGCTCTACAGGCTCTACCCGCCCTCGATCAAACGCACCCCCGGCGCGGCACGCCTTGCCGCCGATGAACTGCACAAAATGGGGCCGATGTCGCGCGACGAGCGCACCATGCTCTTCGTCTTCGCCCTGGTCGCGGGCCTCTGGATGACCACCGCCCTGCACCACATCAACTACGCGGTCGTCGCCCTGCTCGGCATTTCCGTGCTCTTCCTCACCAACGTCCTCACCTGGGACGACATCATCGGCGAACGCCCGGCCTGGGATGTCTTCATCTGGTATGGCGGACTCGTCCGCATGGCAGAAGCGCTCGGCGAGACAGGGATCACGGTCAAGTTTGCGCAGGCCGCCGCGTCAATGACCGTCGGGTGGAGCTGGGGGGCAGCCCTCGCCGTCCTGCTGCTCGTGTATTTCTACGCACACTACGGATTCGCCAGCATCACCGCGCACGCCAGCGCCATGTTCGTGCCGTTCCTGGTGGTGGTCCTCGCCGCCGGCGCCCCGCCGATGCTCGCCGTGCTCTTTCTGGCGTACCTCTCCAACCTCAGCGCCTGTCTCACGCACTATGGCACGACCCCCGCGCCCATCTATTTCGGATCGCGCTACATAACTCAAAAAGACTGGTGGCTGTACGGCTTCATCATCTCCGTGCTATCCCTGGTCGTCTACGCAACGGTCGGCCTGACCTGGTGGAAGCTGCTCGGCTGGTGGTAGAACCGAAGCACATCAGAACGAACATCCAGCGGGGCAACGGCGTAAGTCGTTGCCCCGTTAGCGCTTAGGGGATCGCAGGCACGCAAGAACGCCCGGCGTTGTCGTGATCGTGCCTTTCTTGCGTTATTCCGCATTCAATTTTGTAAATTATTGGTTGAATTTGTAATAATGTTCTGCTAGATTTG
>SESH01027861.1_pt1 | contig 16948 bp, 8 predicted proteins | sample 3171561 | NCBI WGS metagenome assembly SESH01 (sample SAMN10866947, study PRJNA518727) | freshwater metagenome | biome: subpolar coniferous forest; feature: holomictic lake; material: water; isolation source: holomictic Lake 442 2011 16.5 m and 2014 13 m | place: Canada: near Kenora, Ontario
GCGGAAGGTCTCCAGCTTGCTGCTGGCCGGGTAGCTGGCGGGATTGGCCAGCTGCTCCGCGGACAGCAGTTTGCGGGCGGCCAGGTTGGGATTGGTGTAGGGGAACTTGTCGGAGATGAGCTTCGAAACCTCGGGCCGCATGATGTAGTTCATGAACTGGTGAGCCGCCGCCTTGTTCTTGGCCGTGGCCGGGATGCAAAGGCTGTCTACAAACATATGGGCGCCCTCCACCGGCAGGACATAGTGGAACTTCTTGTTCTCATTCCAGCAGATCGCCGCCTCCCCGCTCCACACGATGCCGATATCAACGTCCCCGTTGAGCAGGGCGGTCTTGGGGCTGTCGGAGTCGAAGACCTTCACCAGCTTGACCCAGGCGCCCACAATGGGCCGGGCCTTGGCCAGGTTCGCGGCGGAGACGTCGCTCGAGGTCAGGCCCAGGGTATGGAGCGCCCACGTGACGAGTTCACGGTTGTCGTTCAGCACGACCAGGCGGTCGGCGTGCTTGGCCTGGAACACGTCCAGGTAACCCTTGATGGGTTCCTTGACCTTCTCGGTGTTCACGACGATGCCCACCGTGCCGGTCATGTAGGGGATGCTGTATTTGCCCGACGGGTCGTAAGGCAGATTGAGGAAATCGGGGCCGATATTTTTCAGGTTGGGCAGCTTGGCCCGATCGAGGGGCGCCAGCATGTTGCGGCGGATCAGGAGCTCGACCGTGTACTCGGACGGTTGGATCAGATCGTAGGCCCCGCCCCCCGCGACGAGCTTGGACAGCAATTCCTCATTGGAGGCGTAGGTTTCGAAGTTGACCCTGATGCCGGTTTCCTTGGTGAAACCGTCGATGACCTCCTGCGGGACGTATTCGGACCAGCCGAACAGGTTGAGTTCACCCGCCGCCCGGAGCAGGACGGGAGCGACGAGGATCGTGAGAAAGATAAGCGCGGTCTTGATGGATTTCATGATGGGGGGAGTGACGATAATTTTCAGCGGCGGGCCAGTTTGTTGAGATAGTCGGAGAAAAGGACGAAGGATACGGTGGCAAGGATGAAGATGGCGGAGAGGGCGTTGAGCATGGGGTTGAGCCCGACGCGGGCGAGGCCATAGACTTGGATCGGCAAGGTGGTCGCGGCCGCACTCCGGATAAAGAAGGTGACGATCAATTCATCCATGGAGAGGGTGAAGGCCATGAGGGCGCCGGCGATGATGGCCGGCCGCAGGCACGGCACGATGACATACCAGAAGGCCTGCAGCGGGCTGGCGCCCAGGTCGAGCGCCGCCTCCTCCAGCGCGGGATCCAGGCCCTGCAGCCGGGCCTGGACCGCCACCAGCACGAAGGGAAAACAGAAGGTCACATGCCCGATGATCACCGTGGTGAAGCCCAGGCGCACCCCCGCCGTGGCGAACAAAATCAGGAGGCTGATGCCCATGAGGATTTCCGGCATGACCATCGGCAGGGCCACCAGCGTCTGGATGCCGCGGGCCATGCGGAAACGGTACCGGTGCAGGAGCCAGGCCCCGACCGTGCCCAAAATGACGGAGAGAATCGTGCTGGCCGTGGCAATCAGCAGGCTGTTCTCGGCCGCCCGGATGATCGGCCCGTCCGCGAAGAGCCGCTCATACCAGTGCAGGGTGAAGTTTTCCCAGACAATGTTCAGCCGCGAGGAGTTGAACGAATAGATCACGAGGACCGCGATCGGCACGTAGAGAAAAACGAAGACCAGGGTGGTCCAGCCGCGCAGAAACCAATCGAGCAACTTCAAACCAGAAGGGAGCAGCGGGCGTGAGATCGGCGCGGGCATCAGCGAGGAGAGAAGCGCTTATCATGCCAAGTGCGGAGCTTGGCAAGAGACGAGTGCGGGGAACGCGGGCAGTCGCGACTATCGGTCATTGTTCAACGTTCATCGATCAATGTTCATCGTTCATTGCACGATGAAAAATGACCACTGAACGATGACCAATTTCCCCTCCCCTCAATGATTGTGGTTGTGTCCCGCGGTGCCGGCGGCGCGGGCGGCCTGATACTCGCCGACCAGCTTCTTTTCCTGGTCGGCCGCGAGTTCCTCGTAATGGCTGAATTTTTCGCTGTGCAGCCCGCGGCCGCCGGTCAACGAGCGCAGGGCCGTGCCGTAGTGGTACAGCTGGGCGGCGGGGACGTGGGCGCGGATCACCTGCAGGCGCCCGTTCACATCCATGCCGAGAATCTTGCCGCGCCGGCTGGACAGGTCGCCGACCACCCGGCCGACGAAATCCTCCGGCAACCTGATCTCCAGTTCGTGAATGGGCTCAAGCAGGCAGGGCTTGGCTCCCTGGAACCCCTCGCGAAAGGCAAAGTAGCCCGCAATCTGGAAGGCGATGTCCTTCGAATCAACCGGGTGCATCTTGCCGCCGAAGAAGTCGATCTTCACATCCGTCACCCGGAAGCCGGCGTGCACGCCCTCCTGGCAGACCGATTTCACGCCTTTTTCCACCGAGGGGACGAAGATCCGGTCCACATCCTGCCCGGCGAGTGATTGGGTGAAGCTCACGCCGCTGTCGCGCGGCCCGGCCTCGACGCGCATCCACACCTCGGCGAACTGGCCGGCTCCGCCCGTCTGTTTCTTGTGCCGGTAGCGGGCCTCGGCCTTGCCGCGGATGGTCTCGCGATAGCGGATCTTTGGCTGCTCCAGCGAAACATCCACCTTGTAGCGGCGCTTCAGGCGCTCGAACAGGACCTCCAGGTGCAACTCGCCCTGGGCCGAGATGAGAAACTGGTGGATCTCCGGATCGGTGTGGTAGCTGAAGGCCGGGTCCTCCTCGTGCAGGGCGGCGAGCCCGGCGGCCAGTTTTTCCTCGTCGCCCGGCGCGTTGAGCTTGAGCGCCGCCGAGGTGTAGGGCACGGGATAGCTGACCTTCGGCAGGACGATGGCGTGGCGGGCATCGCAGAGGGTGTTCCCCGTGTGCGTGTCCTTCAGCTTGACGGTGGCGCCAATGTCGCCGGCCGAGAGTTGCTCGACCTGGGTGCGCAGCTTGCCATTGAGCCGGTACAGCTGCCCCATGCGTTCGGTCACCCGGCGTTCGCTGTTGTGCATTTCCATGCCGGCCCGGATCACGCCCGAATAAACCCGGAAAAACGAGAGGTCGCCGCTCAAAGGATCGGTCAGCGTCTTGAACACGTAGGCCACCGGCTCGGCGCCATCGAGACGGGCCAGGCAGGGCTGACCGCTGTCGCTGGTGGTGGCACCAACCGTCCGCCGGTCCTCGGGCGAGGAACCGTACTTCGCAATGAAGTCCATCAGGCGCGCGACGCCCACGTTGGTCTCCCCTGACGTGCAGAGCAGTGGCACAAAGATCTGGTTCTGCACCGCCGGATGAATGCCGTTGCGCATGGCCTCCTCGGACAGGCCCCCCTCGGCGAAAAATTTCTCCAGCAGCCCGTTGTCACTCTCGGCGACATGCTCGACGAGTTCCTTGTGCAGGTTGTCCACTTGCTCCTTCCAGACGCCGGTCGCCGGCACCTCCGTGTACTTGCCGGAGCGATCGGTCGCATAGCTGACCACCTCGCTGCGCAGCACGTCGAGCACCTGGTGAAATCCCGGGCCCGAATCCATCGGCACCTGCATCGGGAAAATCGCCGCGCCAAAGCGTGCACGGATGTCGGCCAGGACCGAGGCGAAGTCCACCTTCTCCTTGTCCAGCCCGTTCACGACGATGATTTTCGGAATGCCGTAGGTGGAGGCGTAGTCCCACATCAACTCGGTGCCGACGCCGATCCCGTGGGTGGCATTGATCACCACCAGGGCAAAATCGGCCACATTCAGGGCGTTGATGGCCTCGCTGCTGAAATCGAGGTAGCCCGGGGTGTCGATAAAATTGAAACGCCGCCCCTGCCATTCGCAGTTGAGCGGCGTGCCGTGGATCGAGATGTGCCTTTGCTGCTCGCCCACGTGGTAGTCGGATACCGTGGAGCCGGCGGCGATGGCGCCCATGCGGCGGATGGTGTCGCTGCACATGAGCATGGCCTCGGCGAGCATGGTCTTGCCGCAACTGGCGTGGCCCACGAGGGCAAAGTTCCTGATGTCTCCCGGACGTTGACCGTTCATGAATGGGGTCTCCTGTTGGTCCGCCCTCGCACCGGGCGATTGGTTGGGGTTTCGGCCTGCAGTCTAGGCCGGCCGCCGGGCCGGTAAAGTCCGTTCCCCGTGCGTTTCTTGGCGGAAGATGCGCGTGGATTACCCCAGCAAACCCGATCCGCCTGCCCCGGAGCCAACCGGGGCGGGCCAATATTCCTCAGTTCTCCGGGGCGAGAAATTCCGAGATCTTCGCCGTGGCGATGCGGGTGAAGAAGGCCGTGGGATCGGGCTTGGCCAGCGATCCGCCCAGGGTGACCGGCTGATTGGTCTTGGCGTAGCCCAGTTCGTCACGGGTGCCGTCGAGCAATTTCAGTTTGCCCAGCAGTTGCTCCAGCTTGCCCCGGGCGGCAATGGCCAGGGTGGAGTTGAGCGGCTGCTCCAGCAGCGGCTTGTCCGCCTCGTAGGTGACGGTGCCCTGCCCCACCAGTCGAATCTCGGGCGACACCAGGCTGATATCCTCCAGGGTCACGTTGAGCGAGGTGTCGCGCACCAGCTTCACGCTGAATTGGTCATAATTGAGCTCGCCGAGGCTCTGGGCCAGTTGGTCCACAAAATAGGCGGACCCGGCGATCTTCTCCGCGGCCCGCGTGACCTTTTGGGTTCCGAAGATGGAACCGAGCACGGAGGCGCCCAGTTCCACCGCCTTGGAACTCAGGGAAACGCGGTTGCTCGTGCGCTGCAGGCCGCGGAACACCCCCTGCCGGCTGGTGAGGGCAAAATTTCCCCGGGTGTGTTCCGCCAGGCGAACCAGCGTGGGGCCTTCGCCGGTGAACTGGCCCTGCACATTGAACAGTCCTTCAAGCGTCGCCGGCTTGGCCGGCTCCAGAGCCTTGAAAAATTTGCCGGCATCAAATTCGTTCAGCGAAAAATCCCCGGTGAGCGCGTAGGGCACCGCCCCGGCCTGGTACGTGATGGCGGCCTTGGCGGCAAAATGGCTTTTTTCGCCAAAGGCCGCTTCGAGCTTCTCCAAGGCCAGGCGGCTCGGCGCCAGTTTGACCAATCCCGTCAGCCCGGTCATCGCCCAGTCAGTCCCGTGGGTCACCGACTTCACATCGAGGCTCAATGTCCCGCTGAACCGTGACCAGGCCGCGATGCCGTCGCGGGCCTCCGGTGTCGCCACGCCGGTGCGCACCGGCTCAGGACCCTCGGGGGCGGCCGGAGCCAGGAATACGCCTGCCAGTGAAAGGGCGTCCGCCAATTCGATTTGCTCGCCGGTCAATTTGCCCACGACCCCATAGCCGGGACCCTCAGGCTTCAGTTCCAGGGAGAAATTCAAATCCGAACGCTGGCCACCCCGATCAAGCAGCAGGGGGGCTTGGATGGAAATTTCGCCATTGTTCTGGGCCACCGCCCGAAAACTCAGATTGGCCACGGGCAGCATGAGGCCCTGCTCCCGGGCCACCAGGCCGTTGATGGTCAGCCGGGCCTCAACCTGGCTGGCCTCACCGAGGGCGAGCCGAATTTCCCCGCTGCCCTGCCCGGCGGTCACCGCCTGCGCGGCGGCAAACAGTGGCTGCGTGGCCAGCGCCGGAATCGAAAAATTGAAGGTGATCGCACCGCGCAGGCCCGTTTCCTTTGTGCGGGTTATCTCACCTTTGCCGGCAAACAGGCTGGCCCCGGCGGCGCTCTGCAGCGTCAGGTCCCCGGTCTGGACTTTGAGGGCGGCGGGACCGGACATTTCAACCGATGGTCGGGCCGCGAGGCGCAACGCCGTGAAAACCGGCCTCCCATCCTGACTAAGTGACAGGTCAGTCAGGGAAACCGGCGACGAGGCGCGCAGGATTAGCTTTTCCCCGTCAGCGGCCAAAATGAGCTCACCCCGCTCCACCCATCCGCCCAGGCGCGTCCCCGGGAGATCCAGGGGCAGTCGCGCCAGGGGAATGTGGCCCAGGGTCAACTGCAGCAGATCGGCGGGGCCCGGAGACTCGAGCACGGCGCGGCGCGCCGCCAGATCGAGGGTGAACGGGTGCTGGGCCTGCGCGCGGAACAACACGGCATCCTGCCCATCGGTCACGGTCGTGAGGAGGCGCTGCACGGCGATTTTTTCGCCGGACTGGGTCAGGTCAACCTCCCCCACCACCTTGACGCGACCGAGCGGCAGCCACGGGGCCAGCAACTGAGGCAGATCAGCCGAGTAATTGGCCGTGAGCGCGACCGAGGGCGACGGCGCCACCGGCAGCAGCAAGTGGGAGCTGACCAGGAAGGTGTCCCCCGCGGGAGTCTTGCCGGAAAATTCGCTGATGGTGACCGCCAGATCCTGGGCGGTCAGCAAGGCCTCGGCGGTGAGGCTCAAATCCGCCTGGTTCAGCAGCACCTGCCCGCCCTGTGCGATGGTCACCCCCGCCAGGCGCAGCGGCTGACTGACCCGGGCGCGCAGCCGATCCGTTTCCGCGGTGACGGTCATCCGTCCGGTGATCAGGCCACCCGTGATCTCCACCCCCGGAAAAAACTGCCCGACCCACGCCAGCGGCAGGCCGGTGATATTCAGGTCGAGCGCCTCACCGATGCCCGTCGGACCGACCTGCAGGCGCTTATCCTTGAAATTCAACTCCGCCGCACTGGCGGCATGCAGTTCGAGCACGGGCTGATCCCCCTCGAGCCGCACGTCAAGCTGGTGGATGCGGGCCACGGCACCTGCCGCGTCCAAGTCGAATTGCGCGGAGCATTTGACGGCACCCAGCACCCGGAGGGCGGGAGCAATCGTCTCCAGGTGACTCGCTGCCACGTCAATCTTGCCCTGCAGGCTGACCGCCTGCGTGGCGGGCGCATAGACAAAGCGCCCCTCGCCGGCCGCCCGGAATTCAGGCAGCGCGCCGCCCAGGAAAAAAGGCTTCAACTGCGCGGTCCGGGCCTTGAGCGACCATTGGCCGGTGAAATCCCGACGGCCGAGGGGCAGCGTCGCCTGCCCGGCCAGCACATTTTCCGCCGCCCCGCCCAGGAGCGTATCGACACTGAGCGAGTATTTCTCGCCCGCGGCATCCCGGGACAATTCCGCCGCCAGCTTGAGTTGCGTCTCACCGGAAATCGTCCGGCCCGTCGCGTCCACGACGGCGGTCAGGCTGATCCGGCTGAAGGTATTCGCGGTCGTCTGGGTGGCCCGGAGGCTGAGCTGGGCCCGCAGCCCGGCGACGGTCGCATTGATGGCCGAATCCTTCATGGTCCCAATCAGCTGCAGCGACCCCTCCTGCCCCGGGGCGAAATGGCCGCCCGTGATTTTGTATTCCGCCGCAACGGACGAGGTGCCAGGGAGCAAGGCCCGACCCTCCAGACGGACATTCTCCACGAGCAACGCGACGGGCAGTTGAATCTGGCCCAACAATCCGGGAGCGGCCAGCGGACCCGCGGCGGCGGCCGCCTGCGTCCGGGCCGGGGCCAGCCGGCTGGCATCCACCAGCAGGCCGCTGGCCGTCAATTGCTGGATCTGCAACCGGCGGCGAAACACCAAGTCAAACAGTGAATAGTCGGCATCGAGCCGGCCCAGATTCACCCGGAGCCCATTCTGCTCCAGCGCGAGGCCGGCCAGGGACAGGCGGGAAAAGCCCACGGATACCTCCGCCACCGCCAGCTTCAATTCGGGCCGGGAGGCTGCGGCCCGCAACAGTGCCCAGCGTTGCACGGCGGGAGTCAGCCCCACGCCCACAACGACAGCCCCGAGTCCCAGAATGAGGCCGAGGGTGAGGAGGAGCAGACGGGCGGGCTTCATGGAGGCGGAATCAATCCGGGAGCAGGAGAAAATGCGGGGCGGCGCAAACCGCGTGGTCCGGGGGTCAAGGCCGCCCGGCGCAGCCGCGGGCCGGTTTAAGGCCCCGGCCAGCTGCGCTCAGACTTCATTTGGGCTGATAGACGATTTCCGCCGTGGGGCGCATCTCATCGGTCAGGCCCATCGCCTTGCGGGTGGACGCGACGGACACGTTGTAGGCGTAAAAGGTCTGCAATTGGTTGAGGCGAGCCGTGGTCAGATCGACCTGCGAGGTGAGCACGTCCAGCTGGGTGGCGGTGCCGGAGTTGTAGCGGGCGTTGGCCAGCCGCAGGGCCTCCTCGGCCTGGCCGACCACTTTTTTGGAAACTTCCGCCAGCTCGGTGGCCTGCTGGAACGTGGAGATGGCCCGGCGCACATCGACATCCACCGACAGCTGGGTTTCGTCGAGGAAAAGCTTGGCCTGTTCCAGCTGCGAACGGGCCTGGACGACGCGACCGGCGGTCGCCTTGCCGTCGAAGATATTCCAGGTCGAGGCCAGCCCGACGGTCCAGCCGTCTCGATCGCCCGGGAGGCTGTTGGAACCGACGGCCTTTCGCCAATCGTACGCCCCGAAGAGCGAGACGGTGGGGAAATACGCGGACCGGCGGACGGTCACCCCCTGCTCGGCGGCGGCCTGGAGTTTGCGCAGCCGCTGGAGGTCCGGCCGCTTCTCATGGGCGGAGGCCAAGGCGGTGTGCAGGTCGAAGCTCGCCGGCGTGAACTCGAGTGAGCCGAGAAATTCAGGCGCATCCCGGAGATTATTTTCCGACGCGTTGGTGAAGCCAAGCGAACGGCGGAGTTCCTCGATGGCCAGACGGTAGTCGTTGCGGGCCGTGAACAGCGGGGTCTGGGCGTTGGCCAGCGCCACCTCGGCCCGCAGGACCTCAAAGTTGGAGACCGTGCCGGCCTCATAGCGGTTCTTGACGTCCTGCAGCTGGCGGCGCAGCAGCTCGGAATTCTGCTCCTGCACCTTGATTTTTTCCCGGCTCAGGAGGACGGTGTAGAAGCGGGTCCGGACATCAAGCAAGGCATCGTTGATCACGGCCTGCAAGGCCAGCACCGCCGCATCCAGGGCCAGCTGCTGGCTTTGGACGCTGGCGGAAATGCCGCCGCCGGCGTAGATGGCCTGTCGGGCGACCACGCTGAAGGACCAATACTTGTCCTCCCCCGTCGGGCCGACCTTGGCGTCATTGCGCTGGTAACTGCCCGAAGCGGACACGTTCGGAATCTGCGGACCGCGCACCTCCAGCACCACACCCTCCTGCTGGCGGATGCGCTCCTTGGCCTGGCGGATGGAGAAATTATTGTCCAAGGCAAAGGCCAGGGCGTAGGGCAGATCCAGCGCCGGGGGCAGCGCGATGTCCGGGTCGGGCTTGCCGTCGTTGAGCTGGGCGAAGCCCGCGCCGGTGGCGAACAAGGTCGCACCGGCAAGGAGGATACTGGTCAGACGCATGGGGAGTTTCATGAGGAAGGAGAGTTGATTATTTGGCGAGCACGGGTTCGGCCGCGACCGGGGCGGTGGTGGCGGCCGGGCGCAGTGCCGCCTGATCGCGTGCAATCAGCATGTAGAAAGCCGGTACGACATAAAGAGTGAACACGGTGCCGACCGCCATGCCGACCACGAGCACCCAGCCAATGCTGTTACGGGCGGCGGCGCCCGGGCCGGTGACGAAGATCAGCATCAAGTGACCGAAGACCGTCGCCGCGGAGGTCATGAGCACCGGACGCAACCGGGTCGCGGCGGCCCGGCGGATGGCCACGGCCTTGGCCACCCCCTGCAACTGGAGGGTGTTGGCGAATTCCACGATCAAGATGCCGTTCTTGGCGATGAGGCCGACCAAGGTGATCAGGCCGATCTGCGAATAGATGTTCAGGGAGGTTTTCCAGAGAAAGATCGGCACCATGGCCCCGACGAGGGCCAGCGGCACCGAGCCGAGCAAAATGATGAAGGGATCACGGAAGCTGTTGAACTGCGCCGCCAGCACCAGAAAGATGAGCAGCAGGGCAAGGATGGCCGCCTTCCACAGCGCCCCGCCCTCGATCCGCAGCTGGCGCGACTGGCCGCCGTAGTCGATGGAGTAGCCCGCCGGCAGAATCTCGGCGGCCTTCGCCTCCAGCTTCTTGAGGGCATTGTCGATGCTGGGGCCGACGCCGGTGATCTTGACCGAATTGAGCTGCTGGAAGCGGTTGAGGGTCCGCGGTTGCACGGTGTGCCTCAGGCTGGCGATGGTGGACAGCGGGATGAGCGTGCCCGCCGGCCCGCGCACATTGTAGTTGAGCAACTGGTCGGCGTTGAGGCGCTGACCGCGTTCCACCTGCGGAATCACCCGGTAACTGCGGCCGTCATTGACGAAGCGGTTGACATAGCCGCCACCCAGCATGGAGCCCAGGTCCCGGGCCACATCGCTCAGGTTCATGCCCATGGAGGCGACCTTGTCCTTGTCGATCTCCACCTCGACCTGGGGCAAATCGAACTTCAAGTCGGTGTCGGCGAAATAAAACGTGGGGGCCCCGCCCCCGGCGTTGGCCTCGGTATTGGCGTAGAGCACCAACTGTTGGGCGAACTCGAGCATCTCCTTGTGGTCGGCCGTGGAGCGGATCACCAGCTCGATGGGAAATTGCCCGCCGGAGGGCAACGGCTCCGGGGTGGTGACAATCAGCTGCACGCCGGCGATCGCGGCCGCCGGAGCCTGCAGCGATTCCTGGATCTGGATGGAGGTGCGCTTCCGCTCCGACCAGGGCTTCAGGATGATGCCGGCAAAGCCGAACTGGGCGCCCGTGATCTGGAAGGAGTTCTCATACTCCGGGACGCTGCTGAACATCTGCTGCACCTGCGCGGCAAAGAGGACGTTCTGGTCGATCGTCGCCGTGGGGGAAGGCTGCAAAATGCTGAAGACCACACCTTGATCCTCCTTGGGGGCCAGCTCTCGCTGGGCGAACATGAAGAAGGGGACAATCAGCAGGGTAAGCATGACCGCCCCAGTGATGGTCACCGGCACCCAGCCGAGACTGGCGCCGACAAGCCTCTCGTAGATGTTCCGCAGGCGATCGAAGTCGCGGTTGATCCGGCCGCTCAGACCCTCCATGTCGTGGTCATGGTCGTTGAGCAGGTAGGCACTCATCATCGGCGACAGGGTCAAGGCCACGAAGCCCGAGATCATGACGGCTCCCGCCAGGGTCATGGCGAACTCGCGGAAGAGCGCGCCGGTCAGGCCGCCCTGGAAGGCGATGGGCGCATAGACCGCGGCCAGCGTGATGGCCATGGAGATGACCGGACCGACAAGTTCGCGGGCCCCGAGAATGGCCGCATCGACCGGGGTCTCGCCCTCGCGGATGTGCCGCTCGATGTTTTCGACCACCACAATGGCGTCGTCCACGACGATACCCACCGCCAGCACGATGGCGAGCAGCGTGAGCAAATTGATGGTGAAGCCGAAGGCCATCATCAGGGCGAGCGCACCGATGAGGGAAAGCGGCATGGCGACGATCGGGATGAGCACCGAGCGCAGCGAGCCCATGAACAGGAAGATGACGACCATGACGATCAAGAGGGTCTCGAGCAGGGTGCGCAGGATCTCCTTGAGCGCATCCTCGATGTACTTGGTGCCGTCGTAGGCGATCTTGACCTGCAGGCCGGCCGGCAGGGCACGCTCGATCTCAGGCATGACCTCGCGAACCCGCTTGATCACCTCGACCGTGCTGTCGGTCGGCAGGACCCACAGGCCCATGAAGGTGGCGGTCTGACCGCCAAACTTGACCTCGCTGTTGTAATCCTCCGCCCCGAGCACCACGTCGGCCACATCCGCGAGGCGGATGATGGTGCCGTTGCGCTGGGCGACGACCAGCTTCTTGAACTCCTCGGCACTCTTCAGGTCGGTGTTGGCCACGAGGCTGACACTGAGCATGGAGCCCTTGGTGGCGCCGACGGCGGCCAGGGCATTGTTGGCCTGGAGGGCGGCCCGCACCTCGGCCGGGCTGATCCCGTGGGCCGCGAGCTGGTCGGGTTTCAGCCACACCCGCATGGCAAAGACCCGGCCCCCGAGCACGTCGGCGCGCTGGATCCCCTTCACCGACGAAAGCCGCGGCTGCACCATGCGGTTCAGGTAGTCGGTGATCTGGTTCTGGTCCATCCGGTCGGAGTAGAAACTCAGGTAGGCCGAGGCGAACTGGCTGTCGGCCGTCTCGACCGTGATGGTGGGCGTCTCGGCCCCGGGCGGCAGTTCGTTGCGCACCTGGTCGATCTTCGCGCTGACCTGAGCCAGCGCGGCGTTGGTATCGTAGTTCAGCCGCAGGTAAACCTTGATGCTGCTGATGCCGGCGCTGCTCGACGACTCGATATAGTCAATGCCGTCGGCGCTGGAAATGACGCGCTCGAGCTGGGTCGTGATGTAGCCGCGCACCGTGTCGGCGCTGGCGCCAAAGTAGATGGTGGTGACATTGACCACCGCGCTGTCACTCCGCGGATACTGGCGGGTGTTGAGCTTGGTGTAGGACACGATGCCCACGACCAGAATGACGATGTTCACCACCAGCGCGATGACGGGCTTGCGGATGAAGAGGTCGGTAAAGCTTTTGGAGATCATGAGAGGAACCTCGGACCGCTCAGGTATTGGCCGGCTTCGGCGTGGCGCTGGCCGAAGGCTGCACGATATTGTTCACCTGAACGCGGGCCCCGTTGCGGAGTTTGAACACCCCGGCGGAAACGACCTGCTCACCGGGCTTGACCCCGCCCTCGATGGCAATTAGGTCGCCCCGGTTGACCCCGAGCTGCACGATCTGCTGGCGGACCCCGAGGTACTCCACCCCGTCCTTGCCCTTGATATTCTCGACAATGAAAACCGAATTGCCGTAGGACGCGTAGGCGATGGCGGTGGCGGGCAGCACGATCTTGGGGGCGGCGACGGGCAACTCGATCTCCACTTGGGCAAACATGCCGGAGCGCAGCACCTCCGCCGGGTTCTCCAGCGTCGCCTGAACGGAGACATTCCGACTGGTCGCATCCACCTCGGAGTTGATGGCGGATATCACGCCCGGGAAGGTGGTCCCGGCAAAGGCATCAACCGAGACGGAGATTTGCTGGCCGAGCACGAGATTCGGGAGCTGGCGCTGGGGGACGCTGAAATTGACGAAGATCGGGTTGAGTTTCTGCAGCGGCATCAGGGGGCGGCCCTTGGAGACGTACTGCCCCTCGTTGACCAGCCGGATACCGATGCGGCCGTCGAACGGCGCCCGCACATGTTTCTTGTCGATCAGCGCCTGCAGGGCGGCAACATCGGCCTGGGACTGCTTGTAGGAGGCCTCGATGGTGTCGTATTCGGACTTCGACATGCTCTGGCTTTCCAGGAGACCGCGGGCCCGCTCGATATTGACGCGGGCCAGTTCGCCGCGGGCCTGGGTGGCGTTCAGCTGCGCGGTCTCGACCGATGTGTCGAGCTGGACCAGCAGATCGCCGGCTTTGACCGTCGTGCCGCTTTCCGCCGCAATCTTCACGATCGTGCCGTCGGCATCAGCGCTGATCGTGACCCCCTGGACCGGGGCCAGCGTGCCGATCGCCTGCAACGCGGGATGCCAGACGGCCTCCGTGGCCGTATACGTGGTCACGGCGCTCACGGGCTGCGCGTGCGGCGCCGAGGCCATTTTGTTGATCTGGGCGGCCTTGACCGCAGCGAGTGTGAGCACCACGACGGCAAAACCGCCGAGGGCTATGAGGAATTTCTTGAACATGGTGGGCGTGGGTGTTGTGGGCTAAGGGAAAAGGGATTCAGCTGGCCGCCAGGGTCGCGGCGCGAATGCGCGCGGCATTCAGCTGGCTGGCTTGCTGCTGAATCTTGGCGAGCAAACGGACCAGGGTGTTGCGCTCGATTTCGGTCAGGGAACCCATCAGCGAACTGATGGCCTTGAAGTGATCAGGCAAAAAGTCATGGAGAAACTGCTCGCCGGCGGCGGTCAGGTGGACGGACATCATCCGGCGGTCGCTCAGAATGGCTTCGCGTTTCACAAAGCCGTCGCGTTCCAGGGTGTCGATCAACCCGGTCATGGTGGCGCGGGTGACCCCGGCCGCCTCAGCCAGTTCAGCGGGGGTGCGCATGCCGGCGGCGCCCGGCGCGTCCCCCATCAGCGCGGCAATGCGCGGCTGCGTGCTCCGCCACAGCAGCATCAAAATGCCAAAGCGGCCGTTCGAGATGTTGTGAGCCGTAAGATTATGGTCGGTGACGGAAAAAACCTCATCGCCGGTGCGCAGGAGGTGGAGAAACGCCTCCATCGCGGATGGATCAAGATCTGGAAATTCCTTGGCCGCTTCCAGCAGGCAGTCGTAGCGGGGAAGATCTTTGAGAAGCAGGTGCGGCATGAGTAAGGAAGCAGACAGTCAGCCTCCTAACGAATTTTGCAAGTAGTCTTTGGTGAATTCTTGAAGGCGAAAAAAAGGCAATAAAATGACATAGCCTGCCCGAGGGCCGGCTACAGTTAAAATCATCTCTGCCAGTGGGCTAGAGCGATTTAGCCGCTGCCACCACCGCGTCGGTGGTGATGCCGAGTTCCTTCATCGCAATATTGCCCGGGGCGCTGAGGCCGAAGCGGTCAATACCCACAACCTTGCCGTCGAGACCGACATATTTGTGCCAAAGCGCGGTTACCCCGGCCTCGATCGCCACGCGTTTGCGGCAGCCAGCGGGCAAAATCGACTCGCGATAGGCGGCCGGTTGCCGGTCGAAGCGCAGGAAGGACGGCATCGAAACAACCCGGGTGCCGGCGCCGAGAGTTTTCGCCGCGGCGACGGCCCATTGCACTTCGCTGCCGCTCGCGAGCAGCACGTGAGTGAGAGGCGCCGTTTCCGGCACGACCACATAGCCACCCTTGAGTACACCGGCGCGCCGATCCTGCGCCGAGACCTCGTTGAGCATGGGCACGGCCTGGCGGGTCAGGGCCAACAACGTCGGCCCATCCGTGCGTTCCAGCGCGGCGGCAAAGGCGCCCGCCGTTTCCTCGGGATCGGCCGGCCGGATCACATCCAGATTGGGAATGACCCGGAGGCTGGAAACCGTTTCGACTGGCTGGTGGGTCGGGCCGTCTTCCCCGACGCCGATGGAATCGTGGGTGTAGATATAAATCACCGGCAACTTCGCCAGGGCGGCGATGCGCATCGACGGACGCGAATAGTCGGCGAACACCAAAAAGGTCGCGCACGAGGGGCGGAAAATGCCGTCATAGGCGACGCCATTGTTGATCGCGGCCATGCCGTGCTCACGAATGCCATAGCGCAGGTTGCGCCCGCCGCGGTTGGTCTGGTCGAAATCCTTGTCCGCCGCGATGTAGTTGAGGGTCGAGCCGTGCAAATCCGCGCTGCCGGAGATCAGCAGGGGCAGGGCCGCGGCCAGCGGCTGGAGCACGTCCTTCCCCGCGGCCCGGGTGGCCAGCTTCGCGTCGGCCGGGAACAGCGGGATCTTTTCCAGCAGCTGCGTGGCACTCGGCAGCTCGCCAGCCGAGGCCAGCAGGGCCGCCTTGTCGGGATGGGCCGCCGCCCAGGCAGCCATGAGCTTCTTCCACTTGTTGCAGCTGCGCTTGAGCCGTTTCTTGTGATCGGCGAAATAGGCGCGAACCGCGTCGCTTACATAAAAATGCTCGCCGGCGGGCAGGCCCAGACCGAGGCGGGCGGCATCGGCGAACTTCGCCCCGCCCTCCCCGTGGCCCTTCGAGGTCCCCTGCACTTCCGGGATGCCCTTGCCGATGATGGTCTTGGCGATGATGAGCTGCGGTTGGCCGCTCTTGGCCTTCTTGGCCTTGTTGATCGCCTTGTTGATCGCCTCAAGGTCGTGGCCGTTCGTCAGGGTCTGCACGTCCCAGTTCATGGCCTTGAAGCGCAGCGCGGTGTTCTCGCTCTGCGTCTTGTCCGCCATGGCGTCGAGGGTGACGTCGTTCGAGTCGTAGATCAAAATCAGGTTGTCGAGGCCCTGGTGCCCGGCAAATTCCGCCGCTTCCATGGCCACGCCCTCCTGCATGCAGCCGTCGCCCGCGAGGCAGATGACATGGTGGTTGAAAATCTCGAAGCCCGGCGCATTGAACCGCGCGGCGGCCATCTGGCCGGACATCGCCAGGCCGACGGCATTGCCGATGCCCTGACCGAGCGGACCCGTGGTCGCCTCGACGCCGGGCGTCTCGTGAAACTCCGGATGGCCGGGGGTCTTGCTGTGGAGCACGCGAAAATTCTTCACCTCCTCGAGCGGCAGGTCATAGCCGCTGAGGTGCAGCCAGCTGTAGAGAAACATGGAGCCGTGGCCGGCCGACAGGACAAAGCGGTCGCGGTTGAGCCAACGCGGCTCGTCAGGATTGTGCACCAGGGCGTGACCGTAAAGCACCGCGCCGATTTCTGCCGCACCCAGCGGCAGCCCCAAGTGGCCGGAGGAGCATTTGTGGATGGCATCGATGGCGAGGCCGCGGGCCTGGGCGGCGGCGGCGGCGAGGATCTCAGTCTGGAGTTTCATGATGGTGAAGAACGCCGGTGGCGCAGATTGGTTAGGCGGGTTCTTGAAAAATGGATTTGTCATCCTGAGCGGAGCGAAGGATCCACGGCAGCGAATGTGTCACCACCTGCGCGCGCATGGATTCTTCACTTCGTTCAGAATGACAGAACGGGACGAATGTCGGTATGGCAAACAAGCCGTTAGTTACGCGCGGATGACGGGAGGTGGAAAGCCCAATTTAGGGCATAAAAAAACGATCCGCCAGGTTTTCGCGCAGCGCGCAACCGGGACGGACTCCGGGCCGTGAGCACACGGCAACGGAGTCCGGGGCCTCGCCGCCAAAGAAAAAGGCGGGATCAGAGATCCCGCCCTACAAATGCAAATGAGAAATTCCTCAGGCCTTGGCCGGCGCCTCGTAGCTCTTCTCCTTGACGGCCATGGCGGCCTTGCCCTTGCGGTCGCGGAGATAGTAGAGACGGGCCTTGCCCGGCTTGGAATCCTTCTCGACCTCGATTTTTTCGAGGTTGGGCGAGTTGACCGGGAACACGCGCTCGACGCCCTCGCCGTAGCTGATGCGACGGACCGTGAAGTTCTCGTGAATGCCGCTACCCTTGTGGGCGATGACGACCCCGGCGAAAATC
>SESH01008808.1_pt1 | contig 16935 bp, 17 predicted proteins | sample 3171561 | NCBI WGS metagenome assembly SESH01 (sample SAMN10866947, study PRJNA518727) | freshwater metagenome | biome: subpolar coniferous forest; feature: holomictic lake; material: water; isolation source: holomictic Lake 442 2011 16.5 m and 2014 13 m | place: Canada: near Kenora, Ontario
TTCTTGGTTTTGTTGATCATACCAAAAGCGTTGACTGGATTTTGGAAACCGGTGGTGGGGTTATTAATTTACTTACCAAAGGTAGTGAAAAACATTGCCGTGAGCAGTTAGGAAAAACACTCTCCCAGCATACTGACGATATTCTGCAAACCGTTAATTACGCCTTGGAAAAAGGTCTAAAGGTTAACGTGTATCTGGAAGATTGGTCCAATGGTTATCAAGATAGTCCTACTTATGTTTATGACTTAATGGATAGTTTGAGGTATACGGGTATTAAGCATTTCATGTTACCTGATACACTCGGTGTTTTATCACCTGAAGAGGTATTTAAAAATTTAAGTGATATGTGTAAGCGCTATCCGGAATTGCAGTTTGATTTTCATCCGCATAATGACTATGGCTTGGCCACTGCTAATGTAATGGCGGCTGTGCGTGCTGGAGTAAGAGCTATTCATTGCACTATTAACTGCTTAGGTGAGCGAGCGGGTAATGCGTCCCTTGCTGAGGTTGCAGTGGTTTTACGCGATAAAATGAATATGCAGTTAGCTATCGATGAGACCCATATTGTGCGTATTAGTAATATGGTTGAAAATTACTCGGGTAAGCGTGTAGCGGCTAATGCGCCCATTATTGGTGCTGATGTTTTTACCCAAACGGCAGGGATTCATGCGGATGGGGATCAAAAAGGCGGCTTGTATAAAACCCGATTAGGACCAGAGCGTTTTTCTCGTACCCGAAGTTACGCATTAGGAAAAATGAGTGGTAAAGCTTCATTGAAGAAAAACCTTGAGCTATTAGAGCTAGATCTTTCGGAAGAAAATCAAAAAAAGGTGCTGGAACGAATTGTTAGTTTGGGTGATTCAAAACAGACTATCACTACCGACGATTTACCTTTTATTATTGCAGATGTGTTGGAAAGCAAAAATTATCAACATATAAAATTATTAAACTGCTCTATCACTAGCGGTCTTGACTTAGAGTCAACGGCCAGTATAAAAGTTAATGTAAATGGTAGCAAACACATCGCTTCAGGATCTGGTAATGGTGGTTTTGATGCTTTTATAGATGCGATTAATAAGGTAATGGCTCACCATAATTATAGCTTGCCGGCATTGGTTGGCTATGAGGTGAGGATTCCAAAGGGCGGTAATACCAATGCTCTGACTGAATGCGTAATAACTTGGGATTGTGGTGGTGAGTTACGAAAAACACTTGCCGTACATGCTAATCAGGTTTTTTCGGGTGTTTTGGCGGCGCTTAAAATTATTAATATGCAGCTACACGAACGTGACTCGAATCCGGTTGAAAAATAACGTAATGTAAGAGATGAGTTGGTGCTTATCCTTTTCAGCTTGGGTGCGACGTAAATTTAGAATAAACTACAATTGTAGAATTTATAATGTAAGTGAGTTAGGTGATGAGCAAGCAAAAGTTATCGTTACAGGAGCAATTATTAAAATCCGGTTTGGTGAGTTCCGCTCTTGCTAAAAGCGCTAAATCTGATAAAAACAAACAAATTCAGCAACAGCGTAAGAACAATATAACGGTAGTTGATGAAGCCAAAGAGTTGGTTAAAAAAGCACAGGCAGAAAAAGCTGAAAGAGACCGAGAGCTTAATCAATTAAAAACTCAGCAAGAAGAGCAAAAACACCTAATCGCGCAAGTTAAGCAATTAATTGAATTAAACAGGTTGCCTAAAGACGCTGATGGAGTCCCCTATCATTTTAATGATAAAAATAAAGTAAAAACGCTCTATGTCTCAGAAACCATGCGTTTACAGATTATCGCTGGCAAACTGGCTGTCGTAAAATATGCGGAAGGCTATGAAGTCGTTTTAGCAGAAATAGCAAAAAAAATAAGCTTGCGAGACCCTGTTAGTGTAATCGTCGATAATGAACAGGTTACCGGTGTCGTTGATACTGAAGAGGATCCTTATGCTAATTACCAAATTCCCGATGATTTGGTTTGGTAATACTTTGATTGCGAGCTATCAGCAAGAATTACTCCTAAATGAACAGGGTTAAAAATCCTGAATAATTGTAAGTTTCATTTGCTTAAAATAGCTAATCTTATATTGGCCGGGGGAATGATTTTTAACTAATTTTTTCTCGTAAACAAGTGCGATAATGTCTTTTTTGGCTTCTAGCCAATCACGAAGTTCATTACCTGGATAAAATCCACGTTTTTCCGCTTTGTAATAAGCTGCTTCAGCAATCATGGCATCAAGATCGATAGGTATTAGAGTTGTTGCCGGAGTATTACGGGTAAAGCCAAATTTTATAAGGTTTATTAAATCCAGTGGAGAGCTACCGTTTATACCTATTTCGGCTGGCTCACGTGTTGTCATCGTGCCAAAAAGTCGATCCCAGAATGAGAAAACAGCGCCGTAGTTGCTGTCATGTTCGCATCGTTGAGTTGAATGATGTGTCCTGTGTAGTGAAGGAACTATGAAAATATAACTTAATAGTTGCTCGGCCTTGAAGGTGATATTGGCGTGATGGAATAATATAAATGCCGTCAATAGTGCTTCATTAGCTAGAACTATTGCTTGTTCTATACCCAATACTACAACGAGAGCTGCTTTCAATGTATTGGTGATGAAAAGCTCTATAAAATGTATTCGAAAGGCTGTTGAGATATTTAAATAAGGATCGTTGTGGTGTACTTTGTGAAACATCCATATAAAATCTAAGTGGTGACTGGCGCGGTGCCAAAAATACATTAACAAATCAAGCGCTATAAATGATAGAAAAAATTTGAGTCCTTGATTAGGAATAATTTTAAGGAGACCTTTGTCGGAATAGCGATTGGCGATTATCAAAAGTGATGATATTGACGCTAGTGACATTGCAACACTGTTGATAAAAAATAGACTAATGTTTGTTTTGTAAGACTGACGAAGGTGTTTTATGGGCAATTCTTTGCAAGGTGCATGGAGTTCAAGTGTCGATATCAGGGTGAAAAACATTAGCAGGGCTAATGCCAATTTTTCTCCTAGAGGTATCGATGGCCAGACGAAATTGAAGTTAAGTAAAGTAGTTAGGTTTAGCATGGCTGTTCCTCACTTTAAAATCGATGTTCAAAATAATTTTAAGTAATCTTAATGACATGTTGATGACAATTATGAGTATCAAAAATTAAAAAATACTTAAAGGCTTAGTGAGATATTTTAAATAAGGGGGGGCATTCAAGTATGTTTATTTCCCTTGCTTAGAAATTAAGCAAATTGTGAGCCATAAGTAGGTAGGGTGTTGTGTTTTTTTAATTGTAATCCCGTTTAGCCATGACGGGTTGAGGCTTAAACGATTAAAAAGATGTTTTAATGCGATGGCAAGCTGCTTAAAAAACTAAGAACGTCTACTTTTAATCAATCAGGTAGTTCAATTAGGTGCAGTTGTTTTAATTATTTGCACCAATCATGCATTTTCGGAGTTATTATTTCTTTACGGTATATATTCCATAAGCTTTTATGTTTTAAGGCCTTTGGGTTATAAGGTTAAATTTGTGCGTAGTAATATGATTTATTTAATGACAAGGACGAATTCTTATGGAGGGTTGCTGATTTATTTTTATTAAGTGCTTGGCTTGTGTTGATCTAGTGTTATTTTACAGGCAGTCGCTGTGCGCCAAAATTAAAAGTCGGCAATCAAAGAATGTTGAAGGGTATAGGGAACTAATAATAAATCGTAAGAAATATTCTAAAAACAGGTAAACAGTAATGGTTCGTGCTGCGCCACTATAAAGTTTATAACGACTATTCCTTGAGCATCGCCATACTGACGTTGTCCACCAGATAATGGGTAAAAACATCATACCGTGGGCTGTTTTCCAGCTGTTTATGGTGTAAGTTAAGTTCATGATACGGTAGTCTATATAAAAAAGAATAATATTAACAAGCAAGAAGAACGGCCAAAATGCGCGCCATAATGATGAGTTTCCATCCCAAGCAGAATGTAAAAAATTGTAGAAGCTACTGCTTGGCTTTTCTTTCCAGTTTTTATTAACTTCAGGTGTATAGACGTAAACAAGAAAAAAAATAGTCGTAAAAAATAAACCAGCCTCAAAAATCGAAAATAGGCTGGTGTAGGTAAAAATAATCGGCAACGTATTAATAAACATTTTTTATTGTCCTTTTTATACTAATGATCAAATTACACACGTTAATCAATGCGAGAAAATACCCGTAAGATTTTTATATACACTGCGCTGGCTTGTGAAGCCAAGCCTTTAGTAAATTATTTTAACTTAAAAAAAGATGTCACGGTTCAGCAATTTGCTGTTTATTTGAGTGAGGATATTTGCTTGACCGTGACTGGGCTTGGTAAAAGTGCTATGGCTGCAGGCGTTGCTTATACGCAAGCATTATTTGCTTCAGTTGAGCCTGCATTAATGCTTAATATTGGAATAGCCGGTCATAAAGATCATCTTTTGGGTAGTCTATTTTTAATTGATAAAATTACTGATAATGATAGTCAGCGCAGCTATTATCCATCTTTAATATCTACCTTGTCTTGCTCCACTGATAGTATTACTACAATATCAAAGCCCCAATTCACTTATGATCAGTCGTGTCTTTGTGATATGGAAGCGTCAGCTTTTTATGAAACAGCGGTTCGTTTTGCTTCAAGTGAATACATTTATTGTCTGAAAGTTATTTCAGACAATAAATCATCACCCGCCGAAAATATTCTAGCAAAGCAGGTATGTTTATTAATAGAGAAGCATATTCCTATTGTTGAGTTGTTGCTAGTGCGAGCTTTTGCTGACGGTGCATCCAAAATTAGACCTGAGTCCAGTCTATTTGATCAGATAATACAGCGCTATCACTTTACCTTTAATGAGAAAAGGCAATTAAAAAGCCAGTTATCTCGATGGAATATTGTTACAAATTATCAGTGTCTTGAGTTTGACGGTGTTTCTTTAAATAGAGCTAAAGATGTGCTTCGATGGATTGATATAAAAATTCATGAAACTGATTTCATTTTATAACGGTTTTGTTTTTGTTTAAAAAAAGAAAAATGCATCCTTGGTGACAGCGACAACACCAATATAAACAAAACAAGCCATCGCCCCTGCAAAAGCAAGCCATCTAGTGGTTCCATGGTTACGCATAACAATAATCCCCAAACCGATATAGCCAACTAACGCTAATATTTTGGCAAAAATCCAGCCATATTCCATCGAAAACCATCCCCCTTGGAAAATAAGAGTGATTCCGCTGAGTAGCAATAAGCTATCAATGACATGGGGGGCAATTTTTAGTGCTTTTTGTTTAAGAATTGCAGGATGAGTTTCAGATAAAATAACTCTCACGATAAATGTGCTAATTGATAGCAAGATAAAGGTAAGGTGAAATATTTTAATCATGTTATTCCTTTGAAGTTGAGTGGTATGTATTAAAAATACGAAGCTGCATTCATGAAATGAATGTCTTTTAATGATACAGTAAGAAGATAATATGCATAATAAAATAGACAACAAAATAATTTGTGGCATAATGTCGAAAAATTGTGGGTTTTAAGCTACTATTTATTTGGTGTGTCCAGATCAAATACTTAGTTGTTATTTAACTAGATGGGCATTTTGTCTTGTATGGTTTCATTTTAAGTTAATTTAGGAGAATGTAATGTTAAAGAAAAACTTTCTGGTGGTTGCTGCATTATCAAGTTTAGGCTTTTTGGCAACAGCTCAAGCAGACGATCTAGTTGATAAAAGATGGTATATTGCTCCATTTGGAACATTTGTTCAACCCGGCGGTGATCGTCAATCAAATAATGGTTGGGGTGGTGGTCTAGGCTTCGGAAAGATGCTGGACGAACATTTCAACGTAGAGTTGAAAGGGTTCTATCAAAACTTGAGTGGCGGAAAATACGGCAGCTCAGATATGACCGGTGGTATTGCGGAGGTGCAATATTACATAATGCGCGATAAGTTTTCGCCATATACAGTGCTCGGTTTAGGCGGCATGAACACTAGCCATAATTATAAAAGTGGTGCAGGCTTCATTGGTGAAGCTGGCGCTGGTTTTACCTATGAAGTGAGTGATAATTTCTTGATTCGTAGTGATGTGCGTTATCGCTATAATCAAAACTTCAATGCTAATTTACAACCTGGAACCAACGAATTTAGTGACATGGTCGTTAATCTTGGTTTTGTTGTTCCGTTTGGTGCTAAACCTCAGCCAGTTGTTGCTGAAGCGACACCTCTGCCAGCTCCAACGCCTGTTGCAGTAACTGATTGTTCTGCATTGGACACAGATAGCGATGGCGTTAATAACTGCATCGACAAATGCCCAACTACATTACCTGGTGTTCAGGTCAGTGTTGCAGGTTGCTGGATTGTTGACGTAAAATTTGATAATGATAAAGACATTATTAAACCTGAATATTTTGGAAACCTCGACAATGCCGCTAAAGCTATCAAAGAGCATCCTGGGTATGTTATAGAGGTGCAAGGTCACACTAGTAAAACAGGCGGATTTAAGCACAACATGGATTTATCTGAACGTCGTGCAAAAGTAGTTATGAATTACTTGCTTGAAGGATCACAAGCGCCTTTAACCACTTTAACTGCTCGTGGTTACGGCTGGACTCAACCCATTGACACTGATGAAACTGAAGCGGGTCGCGCAAATAACCGTCGGGTACAATTGGCAGTTGACGGTGAACCGCAACAACCTTTAAATCCTCAATAAGGGCTTTAAATATTACTAGAATAATAGCCTCTTAATTAGTTAAGAGGCTTTCAAAGAAAAAACCCGTTTTATAAACGGGTTTTTTTTTGCCTGAATTTCAGTATTCTGATGAGCTTTTGTAAATATAAAATCTCAGTTGCGATAATTTTTCTGATAAAAATGTGCTGAGTGTCTATTATTAGTACCTTTTTTATTAAACATCATCATTAATATCTATTTTAACGTCAAACGAATTTTTCATTAGAGTCAGTGATTGGTAAGTAATTGGAAATGAGTCTCTAAGGAACTCATTAGATATAGTGTTATAGTATATATAATATTTATATGAGAGGTTAAAGCAATGGCTAACGGTAAACATAAAATAGTGATTGTTGGTGGCGGGGCTGCAGGGCTTGAATTAGCCACTGGTTTAGGTCAAAAATTAGGAAAAAAAGGGGATGCCGATGTCACCTTGATTGATGCTGCATCGACTCATATCTGGAAACCGTTATTACACGAAGTGGCAGCAGGAACGTTGGATGAATCTGAGCAGGTAGAATATTTGCCTCAGGGTCATCGTAATCATTTTCGTTTCAGATTAGGTAAAATGGAAAGTCTGAATAGACGGCAAAAGGAAATTTATGTCAGCCCTACGTTAAGCGACAGTGGTGAAGAGCTTATTCCAGGGCGTACTTTTAGTTACGATACGCTAGTGATGTCTGTGGGAAGTGTAAGTAATACCTTTAATATTAAGGGTGTTGCGGAGCATTGTCTGTTTTTGGATACGACTTCGCAAGCGTTTAAATTTCAAAAGCAATTGTTTGAATCCTATCTGAAAAGTTATATAGGCAAAGACAGTGCTCATGTTAAACCATTGTCTATCGCAATTGTCGGAGCTGGTGCTACGGGTGTTGAGCTTGCTGCACAATTGCACGAAGTAACTAATGTGCTGTCGATTTATGGTTTAAACGAGAAGAGCACTGTAAAGTTGACAATTATTGAAGCGGCAACGCAATTATTACCTGCCTTACCGGTTAAGTTAGCTGCTGCTACGCAACAACAACTGGTTAGTTTGGGTGTCGATCTTAAAATGGGTAGACGCGTCACTGAAATTACTAAAGAAGGTATCGCCACTCATGATGGTGAATTTATTGAAGCCGATTTAAAAGTGTGGGCAGCAGGCATTAAAGCACCTGATTGGATGAAAAATCTGGATGGACTGGAAGCCAATCAGATCAATCAGTTGGTAGTGGACAGCACCTTAAAAACCAATGACGATGATATTTTTGCAATGGGTGATTGTGCGGCGTGTATTTGGGAAGGACATAAGGGCAATGTGCCACCTAGGGCCCAAGCTGCTCATCAACAGGCATCCACGTTATGTAAATCGATTGTTAATCGTTTGAATAACGGCAATCTTGTTAATTTCGTTTATTATGATTATGGGTCACTGGTTTCCTTGGGAAAATATACGACGGTCGGTAATTTAATGGGCAATTTGATGGGCACCGTAAGTATCGGTGGCTTTATAGCTAAAGTGGTTTATTTGTCCCTTTATAAAATGCATCAGGTGGCTATTCATGGCTATTTTAGGACGGCTATGTTGACACTTTCCAATGCCTTTAGACGTAGTGTTTACGCTAAAATAAAAATGCATTAGTAATACCATGGCAGGATTTGACTTGTCAGGATTTAAGAGCCTGACAGTTCAGTTGAAAATTTTTTAAACCTCAATAAGATTAAGAAAATGTTTGAAATAGAATATGAGTTTGGCGAAGAAGATTTAATTCATTTTAATGAAATTCAGTTCATGAGAAATGACGAGATACAGCACAACATTAAGAAAAATCGTTGGATAGTGCCAGGTATCATGGGGCTAATAGGTGGTTTTTATTATTTTTATTATGGTGACATGAAATCATCGGGTTACATTGTTGCTATGGCGGCTCTTTGGGCAGTATTGTCACCTAAAATAATGATGCTGGACTTACGACGACAGATTCTAAAAAACTATACTAATAAAGAAAAAAGCAAAATGTTTGGTACTTATACTTTGAGTATAGACCCTGCAAATCCTAATTATTTGTTGGAGAAATCACCCAGTGGCAAAAATAAAATGGCTTGGGCAGATTTGGTAAGGGTCGAGTATGGTAAGCGTTATGTTTATATTTATATTGATTTAAGCACAGCCCTCGTTATTCCGGTAGATAAGGTAAAAAAAGGTAACCTGGAGGAATTTGCGGAACAAGCAGAAAAAATGGTTGAGAGGTTTTCTTAAAAATAGAAATGATGTAAGTTAAATGCAGGCTTTGCTGCCTTAGAGAGCCTGTGGAGAATGACGATTTTAAAGTAATTAAATTTACACCCGTCACAAATATTGGTTTTTGGTGTGTAAATTTTTTGTAGGGATTTGAAGCTGATGCAGCCTGAAAATATGTCTATTACCGAGAAGTTATTAGTAATTTTGGCAGTTGCTTTTGTTATAGTATTTATTGGGCATGAACTTAAGATTTATCTTCCTGATCTAGAATTATGGATAGAGAAATTAGGGGGTTTTGCTCCGTTCGGTTTTATTGTGTTGTTTGTAGTTTTGACGCCATTTTTAGTATCAGTTGACACACTTTGTTTTGTCGCAGGTTTATTGTTTCCTATAGGTGCTGCAGAATTCTATATGGTCTTTGCAACCTATTTGGCTGCTGCGTTTATTTTCTTTCTCGGGCGTTATTTGATCAGGGATAGAGTAATTGCTTTTATTGCTAAGCATAAACATTTAAACGCCCTTGATAACGCCATTAACAGTCAGCCATTTAAGCTGATGTTTTTATTACGATTGACGCCTTTGCCATTTGCAATGCTTAGTTATGCCTTATCCGTGACACAGGTTAGATTCTGGTCCTATATGGGAGCAACTACAGGTATTTTAATATATAACGCCAGTCTGGTTTATATGGGGTTTACAACAAAGCATCTTGCTGGTTTGGTTAGCGGTTCGGACAAGCAGAGTTACGTTTCTTATTCTTTGTTATTGTTAGGTGTAGTGATTTTATTATCGGTATTGTTCTATATCACAAAAAAAGCAGGTGAAACTATCAATAGGTTGAACTTGAAAACCTACGATCAAGCAAGTTAATGGAATTATATAGCGCCATACCACCTTTGTTGGTGCAATTCTTATTGACCGTAGCCTTTGCTTTTGTAGTCGGTCTTGAGTTTCGTAGTTATCATCATGCCAATGACTATAAACTGCATTTTGGTAGTACTCGTACTTTTGTTTTAATCGGTATATTGGGTTTTATTTTGTACACAATGGATCCCAGCAGATTATTATTTGCTTTGGGGTTGTTATTGTTAGGGATGCTGTTGTTGGTTTTTTATTGGCGACTTTCAGCAACAAAACAGTTCTCATTGTTTAGTACCATATTTTTGCTTTTAATTTATTTAATAGGGCCTATTACCAGTCTGTTTCCCAACTGGTTTCTAGTGCTTTTTATAGTCGTACTAATTTTGATATTAAGTGAAAAGTCAGTAATCCATAGGTTTTCTGATCAATTGGCTAATGAAGAGATTGCCACATTAGCCAAGTTTTTTATCATTGCTGGGGTTATTTTACCTTTATTGCCCGACCAGATTATTGCTCCAATGTTACCCGTAACTTATTACCGGGTATGGCTTGCCGTTATTATTGTGTCCGGTTTTTCGTATTTGAGCTATTTGGTAAATAGTTATTTTTTTAAAAGCCGGAGTCTGCTAATTACCGGATTATTAGGAGGACTTTACTCAAGTACGGCCGCAACAGTTGTTATCGGACGACGTGCTCATGGACTGGATAGTTTGTCTGTGCGAAAAGTATCATCAGCGCTGATTATGGCGACAACCATGATGTACATACGCTTATTGGCCATTATTTTTATGTTTGACCGAAGCGTAGCATTACAGTTATTGACGCCTTTTATCATAATTATTTTTATATCCTTATTAATCGTTATGGCTTTAATAACCGTAAGAAACAATGAGCCTGATCTACACGATATTACTGAAGTAAAGCACCCGCTGGAATTATCAACAGCCATTTTGTTTGCTTTATTATTTATGCTGTTTGCCTTTGTGACCAACTATGTAACGAATCAATATGGGGGACGTGGACTTAAGTCGCTAGCTATTGTGGTCGGTCTTACTGATATTGATCCATTTATACTGTCACTACTTAGCGGTAAATTTAATGTACCGGATTCAGCCATTGTCTCTGCAATTATATTGGCCAGCGGTAGTAATAATTTGCTAAAAGCAGCTTATTCTGTAGCTTTGGCAAGAAATCGGTCCGTTTTATTTGCAGCAGGTTGGTTAATCTTTTTATTTTTTATCTCAATTGTGTATGCTTATGAATATGCTTGGTGATTTCTTTTGAAACAAATTTGTCACGAAGCCAGAGAAATAAAAAATCATGTTCTTTGTGGTGAATAAAAGGCTTAACGATTGGTTAGGCTAAGTCATTTTTCAATTAAAATTTAATCTTCTTAAGATAGGTGATTTATGGAACAACCGGGTAAAATGAAGCTGATAACAAAAGTACTTATAGTTGGGCTGGTGATTGCTATATTTAGCTATTTATTTCATCCTGACGTCGGTCAATTTAGCCTTATGATGAATGGTCAGCCTATTGCCAGTCCGTTGATTCATCTTGCCGCTATTCCGTCATTTTTAGTCATTATGCTAATTACGGGAGTGCTGATAATATTGTTGTTTTTAGGTGTTGGCGTGTTCTTGTTTATGGCAGCAGCTTTTGTAGCATTATTGGGGATTGTCTTTGTAGTGCCTTTTTTTTGGCCGATACTGCTGATCATTTTTTTGATCATTACATTAATGTCATTTAGTCCAAACAGTAAAGCTTGAGTCTTCAAGGTATACAGCTTAAATATCCAAACGGGCACCATTGATTTTTAGCCAAGCACTACAGTCGCGGTAATCATGACAATATCGTTCAACTGTTTTCCAGAAAGCAGGTGAATGGTTGTGGTGCAATATATGACATAACTCGTGGATGACCACATAATCAACAATACGGTCAGGTGCTATAATAATTTTCCAATTATATTGAATGCCTGCCGTAACGCTACAACTTCCCCATCTCGCTTTAAATGATTTAATGGTAACCGATGAGGGATTAACGCCAATTATTTTGGAATAATACTCAGTCTTGTGTCTCAATGCCGATTCAGCTCGCTGCTTAAACCATTTAACGAGTAATTGTTTGATGACTTGGGCGTTGTCTGCGGCCTTATCCCTGACCGAAACCACCAATTGATCCTGAAAGAGTTTAATCGCCGGATATAGACCTGACTCAATTTTTAACGGATGACTTTTATCCAAACAAGAAAAGGCTTCACCCGAAATAAATTCTTTCGGTTTAATGGCAATAATTTCTTTCTGGATAGCCAGTTTTTCTTTTATCCAATGGGTCTTGTTAGTCACTAAAGATTCAATCACTGTGCGGCTTAAACGCTCAGGAACCATAACAAAGACTTTGCCTTTTTGTATTTTGATGGCTGAGGTTTTTCTTTTGGAAGAACGAATTATCTCGGCAACAAAGCCGTTTCCTTGTATGACCGTCATGCTGTACCTTTAAAATCAGAGTGATTTGTCGTTTTTAACATTGCAAGTGCCTGAGACTATTTTTAGTTTATCCCCAAAAAGTGATTTTATGTCAAAATCCTGTTTATTTTCATGTTTGTTTCAAAATAAAGGAGGTATTGTGTCAATTAGAAAATTTAACGATAAGCAACCTGTCATGGGCGAGTCCGTTTATATTGATGACAGTGCGGTGGTCATTGGTGATGTGACGCTGGGCAATGACGTATCAATATGGCCTGCCACAGTTATTAGAGGCGATGTCGAAAGTATAAAAATTGGCGACGGTACCAATGTTCAAGACGGTTCTGTACTGCATGTATCTCATGCCGGCCCGTTTTCTACACAAGGCCATCCTTTAACCATAGGCAAGGGCGTAACCATTGGCCATAAAGCCGTAGTGCATGCCTGCACCGTAGGCGATTATTGTCTGATTGGCATTGGCGCAATTATCATGGACGATGCAGTTCTAGAAGATTATGTCATGCTGGGTGCGGGTTCTTTGGTCGCGCCCGGAAAAAGACTGGAAAGCGGTTATTTATATGTAGGTTCGCCTGCCAAACAGGTAAGACCGTTAAAAGAATCCGAAAAGGAGTTTTTGGAATATTCAGCACATCATTATATGCATTTGAAAAATGAGCACTTAAAACAGCGAAACTAATGGCATAGACTGCATATTCACCTCCCCCTTTGAAAAAAGGGGGGGGCAAAGCGAGGGGGCAGTGGGGGATTTATTTAAGAATATTCCTTACCCCCCCCCTCTTTTTCTAAGAGGGACTGAATAATTATGCTTTTTTTTCGTGGTCAAATCTCTTTTTACAACTTTCGTTCTGCGTTAAGCAGTTCAATAACCGGTCGGGTTTTTGGGCGAATACCTCGCCAGATAAAAAAGGCCTCAGCCGCTTGCTCTACCAGCATACCCAAACCATCCAGGCTTTTTAGCGCTTGGTTTTCGTCTCCCCATTTAACAAAAACAGTCGGCTCATTGCTATACGCCAAGTCATAACACACGCCGTTTTTTGACAGTAACGCTTCGGGCAAGGGTGGTAATTGGCCGGTTAAACTGGTTGATGTGGCATTGATAATTAAATCAAACTGCTGACCTTTTAAATCGTTAAAACCGCAACCCGTAATGGCACCTTGATGTTGAAATTCTGCTGCCAGATTGATAGCTTTATCAATGGTACGATTAGTGATAACAAGAGCTTGCACGGATTGTTCAAGTAATGGCGCTATGATGCCTCTGCTTGCGCCTCCTGCCCCCAAAATCAAGATACTGCTTCCTGCCAAAGTTACGCCATGATTACTGATTAAATCGGTTACCAAGCCAATACCATCGGTGTTATCGCCAAGAAGAGAACCATCCGGCTGTAACGCCAGCGTATTAACCGCTTTTGCCATACTCGCGCGTTCTGTTTTAACATCCGCATAAGCCCAAGCGAGTTCTTTCAATGGAATGGTGCAGTTTAGGCCCTTACCGCCATTGGTAAAAAATGCTGCCACGGCCTCAGAAAATTGCTCAGCGGGCACTTCTTGCGCCTTATATTCCAGGGCTTGTCCGGTTTGTTCGGCAAAAATTTGATGAATCTGTGGCGATTTGCTATGTTTAATCGGGTCACCAAAGACCGCATAGTGATCGGGTACTGTCATTCTTGCAACCACTGAGCAACAGACTTGGCGTAATAGGTCAAAATGGCGTCACTACCAGCTCGCTTAAACGCCAACAAGGATTCCAAAACAACCTGTTTCTCATTCAGCCAGCCGTTCTGGGCGGCGGCTTTAATCATGGCGTATTCACCGCTGACCTGGTAAGCAAAAGTGGGGACGCCGTATTGTTCTTTTACCCGACGAATAATATCCAGGTAGGGCATTCCAGGCTTAACCATAACCATATCCGCTCCTTCCTGTAAATCCAGTTGAATCTCGCGCATGGCTTCATCAGAATTGGCTGGATCCATTTGATAACTGTATTTATTGCTTTTTCCCAAGTTTTCGGCAGAACCCACTGCGTCTCTAAACGGGCCATAGAAACTGGAGGCGTATTTGGCAGAATACGCGAGTATTAAGGTGTTGGTGAAATTTTGCGCCTCCAGGGCGACTCTTATTGCACCAATACGGCCGTCCATCATGTCCGAAGGTGCTACGATATCAGCTCCCGCTTCCGCATGCGACAAGGCTTGTTTAACTAATACCTTGATGGTTTCATCATTAAGGACATAGCCATTCTGATCAATTAGACCATCCTGTCCGTGTGAGGTAAAAGGATCTAAGGCTACATCGGTAATGATACCTAATTGGGGAAAGGCTTTTTTTAGCGCTCTTATACTGCGCTGAGCCAAGCCGGACGAGTTATAAGCTTCAGCTGCATTATCTGATTTTTGATGGGCAGGTGTTACTGGAAACAGTGCGATGGCAGGAATACCCAACTTATAAATTTCTTCGGCTTCTGCAAGCAGTACATCCAGGGAAAAACGGTTTATGCCTGGCATGGATGAAATGGGTTCTTTCTGGTTGGTGCCTTCAGTTACGAACATAGGGTAAACCAGGTCGTCAACAGATAAGCGATTTTCACGCATTAAACGCCGGGAAAAATCATTAAAGCGCATTCTTCTCATACGTGTATGAGGAAAATTGATGTTATTATATGTCATCTTTACCATTGTTATGGTTGGGGGAAAATTAGAATCTCAGGTTTGATGGTTTAAGTTTTTATCAACTTTTAGATGGATTGTATCAGGGAATTAGTTCACTGATATTTGTAAAATATTGTATATATACACATTGGTTTAATTTAAGAGGGTTTTATGAATTTTAAACGCTACACATTGTTTGGTTTTTTTGCGTCATTGATGGCTTTAATGCCTCTTACACCAGTTATAGCGGCTGATTTGTTGGCTCCACAACAAGCTATCGAAACTGCCTCAGCAAAGTTACAGCAAAAAATGCAGGATAAATCTTTTGTTAAGAATTTTGCAAAAGTTAACCAATTTGTTAATGATGCTATCTTGCCCAGCACCGATTTTGACAAAATCTCCTCATTAGTCTTAGGCAAAATTTGGAAAACAGCGACTCCTGATGAACGTGAACGCTTTAAACAGGAATTTCAAACTCTATTGGTAAGAACCTATTCTCGTGCATTTGTCGAGTTTAAGGATTGGTCGATTCGTTATTTGCCGATTGACATGGAAGCAGATGCGACAAAAGTAGTTGTAAAAACAGAAGTTTTACAGCCGGGGCTTCAGCCTGTCGCAGTCGATTATCGCATGTTGTTGAGCAATGGAGATTGGAAAGCTTACGATATTATGATCGAAGGCGTAAGTTTGGTAACCAACTATCGCACGACTTTTAGTAGTGAGGTTCAAGCTAAAGGTTCTTTAAACGCAGTTATTGATAGTTTGGCAAAACGTAATTCAGAAGCGCTTGCAGCAAAAAATTCATAATTTTTTTTGGTATTAGCAGTTAGCCCGGTTATCAAGTGATCGGGTTAATTTATAAGTTTCAGCTAGATTCCTCCTTTCATTTCCTCAATCGCAGTTGACTAAATTTGCTTCTAATGTCACTTAAAAAGAGGCATTAATATTGTTCCTACCGTATTTAAATGATTGATTACCAGCCATTATATAATAGCTTGCTTGAGGCAAAAGCCGATAATTGGGTGAAAGTATTGCCTAGTCAAATAGCCAGTGCGTTTGATTCAGCTAAACACGGCACATTATCTCATTGGCAATCGATTATTGAGTCGATGCCTATATCAAAAACGACATACCGATCATTGGATGCTGATGCTGTTCAGATAGGTCAAGTGCATGACTTGGCGGAAGAAGACAGAATTAAACTTGAAGAGCAACTTAAGGCATTACATCCTTGGCGAAAAGGACCTTATAATTTATTCGATATTTATATTGATACCGAATGGCGATCAGACTGGAAGTGGGATCGCTTAAAGAAGCGCATTTCTCCTCTTAATCATCGCCTCGTATTGGATGTAGGTTGTGGCAATGGTTATCACTGCTGGCGTATGCTGGGCGCTGGCGCGAAAATGGTTGTAGGAATAGACCCTTTATTGCTTAACGTGCTTCAATTTCATGTCATTAGAAAGTTGTATGGTGAGGCGTCTGTTTATGTGTTGCCATTAGGGATAGAAGATCTGCCCTATGGCTTAAAAATTTTTGATACCGTATTTTCAATGGGCGTGCTTTATCATCGCCGCTCACCTATTGATCATCTTATGGAATTAAGAGATTGTCTTAAGCCTGGTGGTGAACTGGTATTAGAGACGCTGGTTATTGATGGCGGCTTGGGTGAGGTACTATTGCCTGAAGGGCGCTATGCTAAAATGCGAAATGTATGGTTTTTACCCAGTTGTGAAACGTTGGTAAGTTGGCTAAAGCGATGTGGCTTTCATAATATTCGTTTGGTTGATGTTACATCAACCAGTATAGAGGAGCAGCGAAGTACTGAATGGATGCAGTTTCATTCACTTAAGGACTTTCTTAGCAAAGAAAACCCTCAGTTAACCGCTGAAGGACTTCCTGCGCCAAAGCGGGCTATTTTTATCGCTAATACTGCGGGTTAAATCAAAATTTGTGTTGTTACCAAGTTGATTTTTTTAAATAAAAATTGAGTTCAAGTTGTAT
>SESH01075138.1_pt1 | contig 16932 bp, 13 predicted proteins | sample 3171561 | NCBI WGS metagenome assembly SESH01 (sample SAMN10866947, study PRJNA518727) | freshwater metagenome | biome: subpolar coniferous forest; feature: holomictic lake; material: water; isolation source: holomictic Lake 442 2011 16.5 m and 2014 13 m | place: Canada: near Kenora, Ontario
CTCCTGGCTGATCAGGAGGCAGCCCTCGCCGGGCTTGACGAGCTTGAAGCCCACCACGTGGCCATTGCTGACACCCGCCCGGATATTGATCACTCCTGTGCCGCCGCGGCCCTGCAAGCGGTAGCCCTGCAGAAGGCTTCGTTTGCCCCGGCCTTTTTCGCAGACGGTGAGCAGCATGCCGTGGTCCTCTGTGCTTTCATCGGGTTCGACACCTTCGGGCAGATCGGGAAGTGGATCGGCAACTTCCATATCCACGATGTGATCACCCTTGGCCAACTTCATGCCCCGCACCCCGGTGGTCGCACGACCCGTGGCGCGGATATCCTCTTCGGGGAAGCGAATAGCTTTGCCTAGGGCGGTGGCCAGGTAGATCTGCTGGGACCCAGTGGAGCGGCGAACAGCCACGAGACTGTTGCCATCGTCGATATTGAGCGCGATCAACCCGTTGGCCCGAATGTTGGCATAGGCAGCAAGGCTGGACTTCTTGACGGTGCCATCGCTGGTGGCGAATACCAGGGTCTCGCCCTCCGGGAAGTCCCGCAGAGCCATCAGGGTCACCACATTCTCCCCATCCTTCAAGGAAATCAAGTTGCGAATGTGTTTGCCGCGAGTGGAGGCAGCCGCCTCTGGAAGATCATAAACCTTGAGTGCATAGACAATGCCCTTGTCTGTAAAGGCCATCAGGGTGTCGTGGGCCTTGGTCATGAAGAGCTGCTCAACGAAGTCTTCATCCTTCGTTTTCATGCCCACCTTCCCCCTGCCCCCGCGCCTCTGGCGGCGGTAGGCGGTGAGGTCCGTGCGCTTGATGTAGCCAGCCTTGGACATGGTGACCACCATGGGGTCGTCGGGAACCACATCCTCCATGCGGATCTCACCGGAATAACCCACAATCTCGGTGCGGCGGTCATTACCGAACTGGTCGGCCACCTGTTGGAACTCTTCCTTGATGACCTTCAGCAGGAGATTCTCATCCGCGAGAATGGCTTTAAGTTTTGCGATAACCTTCTCGATTTCGGCCAATTCATCGAGAATTTTATCCCGTTCCAACCCGGTGAGGCGTTGGAGGCGCATATCCAAGATGGCCTGGGCCTGAATCGCCGAGAGGCAGAGGCGGGGATCCTTCTTGATGGCGGCCGCAGTTGCAAAGGCTCCCGCCATGAGGCCTGCCTTGGCCTCTTCGGGGCTCTTGGCGGCGCGGATCAGCTTAATGACAGCGTCCAGGTGGTCGAGGGCCATTTTGAGGCCCAGCAGGATGTGGTGCCGCTCTTCGGCTTTTCTTAGTTGGAAGAGCGTCCGGCGGGTCACCACTTCGCGGCGGAAGCCAATGAACTCCTGCAGGACCTCCCGAAGGGTACAGATACGGGGCTGACCGTTCACGATGGCCAGCATGGTAATAGGGAAGCTGTTTTGCAGTTGGGTCAACTGGTAGAGCTGGTTCAGGACGATATCGCTGGGTTCATTCTTCTTCAGCTCAACCACGAGGCGGATACCCTCGCGGTCGCTTTCATCCCGCAAGTCACTGATACCATCGATCTTCTTGTCACGGACCAGCTCGGCAATCTTCTCAATGAGGGTGGACTTGTTCACCTGATAGGGTAGCTCGGTGAACACCAATTGCTCGCGATCCCCCGCGCGCCGGATCTGCTCCACGTGGGATTTGGCGCGCACCACGCAGCGGCCGCGACCTGTCCGGTAGGCATCCAAGACCCCCTCGGTGCCAAGCATGATGCCACCGCCAGGGAAGTCTGGCCCCTTGATGTGGGCCATCACCCCCTCCAGGGCCAGGCTTGGTTGATCGATCAGATCCACCAAGGCTCGGCAGCACTCCCGCAGGTTGTGGGGCGGAATACTGGTGGCCATGCCCACGGCGATACCCTGGGAGCCGTTGACTAGCAGGTTCGGGAAGCGCGCAGGCAGGACAACCGGCTCCTCCATGCTGCCATCGTAGTTCGGCACGAAGTCGGCTGTGTCTTGGTCGATATCACCCATCATCTCGTTAGCGAGCCGGGACAGGCGGGCCTCGGTATAGCGCATGGCCGCTGCCGAGTCGCCATCGATGGAACCAAAGTTGCCCTGCCCATCCACCAGCACGTGCCGCATGGAAAATGGTTGGGCCATCCGAACAAGGGTGTCGTAAATCGCCGAATCACCATGTGGATGGTACTTGCCCATCACGTCACCCACGGTGCGTGCCGATTTCTTGTAGGCCCGGTTCCAGTCGTTGCCCGCCTCCTTCATGGCGAACAGCACGCGGCGATGGACGGGCTTGAGCCCATCGCGGACGTCCGGCAGGGCCCGGCCCACAATGACGCTCATGGCGTAGTCCAGATAGGACTTCCGCATTTCTTTTTCGATTTCCAGTGGCTCGATACGATTTTGGGTCATGTGTCTTCCGGTGTTCTACGTGGAACGCTGCTCGACATCCTGCAAAAAAAGGGCTTAGATGTCGATATTCTCTGCCAGGAGGGCGTTGGTCTCGATGAAGCGTCGCCGGGGCTCAACGGCATCACCCATGAGGATGGTGAAGATTTCGTCGGCTTCCACGGCATCGTCCACCCGAACCTGCAATAGGGTGCGGCGCTCGGGATCCATGGTGGTTTCCCATAGCTGCTCGGGGTTCATCTCACCCAGCCCTTTGTAGCGCTGAATCCCAAGGCCCCGCTTGCCCTCTTCAAGCACCATGGTGAGCATGGCTTCGGGGTCCAGGAAGACCAACTCTTTCCCGAGCTTGATTCCCTCTTCTCCCTCTTCATCCTTATCTCTGGTGGTCTCTTTGGCGTCCTTCAGGCGGCGGAGCCGGAGTTCGCCACCACAGAAAGCCGCTAGTTCGACCTGCAGGGCGGCCAGGCGTCGGAACTCGCCCCAGTGGGCCACCTGGCTGTCGATCCAGAGGGTAATGGGGCGATTCAGATGCATGCGTACCACCCGGAGGCGGTGGCTGGCAGGAGTGGTGACGGCGGACTCCTCACCCACAGCGGGTTGATCCACTGCCTCAATGGTCTCCACCTCACAGGTGCCGAGCTTTTGTTGGGTAATGGCGGCGGCCAACTGCTCCAAGCCAGCTCGCTCATTGAATCGGTCTGCGTCCAGCAAGCCCTCTGCGAGCAGGGCATCCACCAAGGGTCGCCCATAGCCGCGGCGATCAAGCTTGCTGTAGAGTTGCTTCACCTCGCCCCACTTCTTCATTTCCCGAACCAGGGTCGGGCCTTTATGTTCGCTGCCGTCTGGTAAGGTGAGACACCAACCATCCAGGGCCTTTTGGAAGAGGAACTCTTCAAGCGCCCTCTCGTCCTTGAGGTATTTCTCGGTCTTGCCCTTCTTTACTTTGTAGAGAGGTGGCTGGGCGATATAGAGGTGGCCGCGCTCCACCAGTTCCGGCATCTGCCGATAGAAGAACGTGAGCAGGAGGGTGCGGATGTGCGCACCATCTACATCGGCGTCGGTCATCAACACGATCTTGTGGTAGCGAAGGTTCTCGACCTTGAACTCTTCCTTGCCGATACCCGTACCAAGGGCTTGGATCAGGATGCGGAGCTCGACGGCGCTAATAATCCGGTCGAAGCGCGCCTTCTCCACGTTCAGGATTTTTCCCTTGAGCGGCAGAATGGCTTGAGTGGCACGGTGCCGGCCCTGTTTGGCGCTGCCACCAGCAGAGTCGCCTTCCACTAGGAAGATTTCACTGAGGGCGGGGTCTTTCTCTTGGCAGTCGGCAAGCTTACCAGGCAGACCACCTCCATCGAGGGCCCCCTTGCGCCGAGTCAACTCGCGTGCCTTGCGGGCGGCCTCGCGGGCCCGGGCGGCCTCGATGGCCTTTTCTAGGATGGCCTTGGCTTCCCTGGGGTTCTCCTCGAAGAACGCGGAGAGTTTCTCGTAGACGATGGTCTGGACAATACCCTTCACTTCACTAGAGACCAACCGGTCCTTTGTTTGGCTTGAAAACTTGGGATCAGGGACTTTGGCGCTGACAACAGCAGTCAATCCCTCGCGAACATCTTCGCCAGAGAGGCTCACTTTGGCGCTCTTCAGGAGGTTGTTCTTCTCGGCATAGGTGTTGATGACCCGGGTCATGGCGGCTCGGAAGCCCTCCAGGTGGGCCCCACCATCCCGGTTGCGGATGTTGTTTGTGAAGCAGTAGAGGGTCTCCTGGTAGGAGTCGTTCCACTGGAGGGCCACCTCGACCGTGGTGTCCTGCTTCTCGTCCTTAATGAAGATTGGGGGCTTGTGGAGAACCGCCTTGTTCCGGTTCAAGTGCTCCACAAAGGCACTGATGCCGCCGGCATTCACGAAATCGTGGGTGTCCCCGGTGCGCTCATCCGTGATGCGGATGTGAACACCTTGGTTGAGATAGCTCAACTCGCGCAGACGCTGACTAAGGATCTCAAAGCTGAAGTCGAGGACGTTGTTGAAGACCTCTGGATCGGGTTGAAACCGAACCCTGGTCCCGCGCCTTGCGGTGGGGCCAACCCGCTTCAGGGGCGCATCCGCCTTGCCTTGAGAGAAGGTCATGGCGTGCTCCTGGCCGTCCTTCCAGACTGTGAGCCAGAGCTTGGAGGAGAGGGCATTCACGCAGGACACACCAACCCCATGGAGTCCGCCGGAGACCTTGTAGGCATTCTTGCCATCAGTGCTGGTGTTGTCGAACTTCCCGCCGGCGTGCAGCACCGTCATGATCACTTCCGCCGCACTGCGGCCCTCCTCCTTGTGGATATCCACAGGAATGCCGCGGCCGTTGTCCTCGACACTGCAACTGCCGTTGTTGTGGAGGATGACGTCCACGCGGGTGCAGAAGCCCGCAAGGGCCTCATCGATGGCGTTATCCACCACCTCATAAACCATGTGATGGAGACCACTACCGTCGTCGGTGTCGCCGATGTACATGCCCGGCCGCTTGCGCACTGCCTCAAGGTCTCTCAAAACCGTGATGTTGTCGGCCGTGTAGCTGTCGGATTCCTGAGGGGTGTGAACGCGCGAGCTGGAACCTTCTAGGGACATCAAGACTCTCTTTGTCTGTAACAGTGTTGAGCGCCGAAAATCAAGCGGAGGCGCTGTTGGCAAAACGTACGGGCATGAGGACATAGCGGAAGCTGAAGTCCTCTAGGCTGGGCGACATGAACACACCTTGGCCCACTTCGTCCTTAAATTGGTAGACCACCTCGTCCCCAGGCAGCCGCTCGAGCAACTCTGTGAGGTAGTCGATGTTGAAGGCCAACTCAAAGGATTGTTCCTCGCCCGTGAAGGGTAGGGTGGCCTGGTTGACGCCCTCATCGGGGTGCTGGAAGACGGTGCGCAGGTTGGGGAATTCAAAGAAGAGCCGCACGTTTTTGTTGTAGTCGTCTTTCTTTAACCCGACAAACCGCAGCGTCCGGAGGAAGGCGTCGCGATCGAGGATGACCCGCTTGGGCAACTCGGCAGGCAACACTTTCTCGTAGGCGGGGTAATTCCCCGTCACAAGGCGGGTGCTGAACTTGAGGCCTGGTTGGTCCAAAAAGAGGGTGGTGCCGTCCCAGCATATTTCCACCTCTCCCTCATCACCCAGAAGTGTGGGGATGAGGTCCAGGGCCCGCTTGGGGACGATGAGACGCACTTCCTCGTTGAGCCGGGTGTCACAAGGAACCTCGGCCACGGCAAGCCTGAAGCCATCAGTGGAAACCACACGCACATGGTGCTTGGAAAGGTGCAGCAGCACCGCTGACAGCGTGGGTTTGGTGGCGTCCTTGCTGACGGCGATGGACCCCAGTTGGATGGCACGCTTGAAGCGCAGCACTGGGATTTTGACAATCGGTAGGTCCTTGCCGGGAGTGGGCAACTCCGGGAAACCCTCTCCGGGCTGGATGTTGTGCTCCGAGTTCATGCCCTTGGCCCGCAGCCACAGACGGCCTCCGGAATCAGGGCATTCCAAGCTCAGGATTCCCTCAGGAAAGACCCGCACGGTTTCGATGAACTTTTTGCCCGGCACGGCCATCGTCCACTGCCCCTGTCCTTCACCTGGGACCGTTGCCTCGAAGGCCAATTCCATGTCTGTGGCCTTGAGGACAACCTCCTTGGGTCGCACATCGACAAGGATGTGCTGCAGGATGGGAAGGGTCACCCGGCGATCAAGGGCATGCTTCAACAGCCCCAGAGAGCGATCCATACGATCTTTGGAAACTTGTAACTGAAGAGTCATGAATCACCCTTGATGATGCTGAGAAGCGGGGCAACCTGTGGAAAGACACGTCAAAGCTCTATCCTACCGGAGTTTGACCACGCATGACAGGCTGTGGAAAGCGCGGGAAGGGGTGTGCAGCGAAGCTGTTTGACGAGGCCGCAGGGCCCAGCAAACCAGCTTTGTGGACTACTCCCCCCGCGGCCTTGTGGAAAAGACTATAACTTGATTAAATTCAATGAATACTATTAAGCAAAGCCTGGACCATCCTGTGGAATTCGGGATCCCGCTTCATGCGGTCCCGAACCGAGTCGACGGCATTCATGACGGTCGAGTGATGCATTCCAAAAGAGCGGCCGATGTCAGCAAAGGGTTGGGACGCGATCTCCCGGCCCAGATACATGGCGACCTGGCGGGGAACAAGAATCGCCTGTTGCCGGGACCGCTTCTTCATTAGGTCGACAAAGGAAACATTAAAGCTGTCGGCGGTCATTCGATAGATTCGCTCAGGAGGAATGGCTGCGGTGGGTTCTTCTCCGCTTTGCCCCTGGAAGGCCGCGTGGGCGACCTCTAGGGAGGGGGGGATACCGAGGAAGCCGGACTGAAAAATCACCCGCGTCAGGAAGCCTTCAAGGTCCCGTACGCTGCCCTTGGCCTTGTGGGCAATGAAGGTGAGGACATCCTCCGGGATTGGGGGCACGCTCTGGAAGTCGGCCTCCTCTAGCTTTTTTTTCAGGATGGCAATGCGGGTTTCAAAGTCGGGCGGCTGGATATCAGCGGTAAGCCCCCACTTGAAGCGGGTAATGAGTCGCTCATGGCAACCCTCCAGTCGTTGTGGAGGCTTGTCGGAAGTGATAACGATCTGTTTTCCGTGCTGTAGGAGGTGTTCGAGAATATAGAAAATCTCCTCCTGGGTGCGCTCCATTTTCCCCAGGGTCTGGACGTCATCCAAGAGCAGCACGTCATTCTGTTGGTACTTCTTCCTCATGGGCTCTGTGTTTTTGACGCGAATGGCTACCGTTAATTCGTTGAAAAAGTTGTCCACTTTGAGGTAGACCACACGGAGCTTGGGGTTGCGGGCTAATAAGCCCTTTCCAATGCCAACCATCAAGTGGGTTTTCCCGAGTCCAGCACCACCATAAATAAACAGCGGGTTCATGCTGAGGGGCGTGGCGGCCTTACCGTAGCTGTCTACGACCGCCTTCGCAGCCGCAAAGGCGAGTTGACTGCCCGGCCCTACCACGAAGCGATCGAGAGTGTAGCGGTTGAACAGGTATGGGAAGGAAACACTCGATTCCACTGTGCTGGGTGTCGAATGAGGCGACTTTTTTGAGGGAGTCTTGGGCTCTACCAAGGGAGTGCCACAGATCTGGAATTCCAGGCGCAGATCGGCCAGACCACACTGGGCCAGGGCATCACTAAATTCTTCGGGCAATTGTTGTTCGATCCAGAGCTTGGCCGCTGCGCTCGGGACCTGGATCCAGAGGGTGCCGTGGTCTAACTGGAGGGGTTCGCAAGGAGCGATCCACTCCTTGAAGCTCGCTTCCGCCAGTTGTTTGCCAAGACCCTGTCGAATGGCGTCCCAGAGGGTTGAGGGATCAGTGGAGCGCATGGGTTCACCAACGGAGGCAGGGCAAAGCAAAGCGAGGGCGCGCATCGGCGATGGTAGGTGGGGGACACTCGCCACCAAGCAGGGCTCGCAGGGGGAAAACCAATCTAGCATCTCGAGCCCCGGATGCCAGAACGGAAATGCCCTTGAGTGCCTCGGAAGTCACTGATACCCTCAAAGGTTCGTTCTCCTCTCCGGGAGGGGACTCCCGAGGTGGAACCATGAAGCGCACCTTTCAGCCCAACAACCGCCGCCGCGCCAAGACCCACGGCTTCCTGAGTCGCATGAAGACCAAGAATGGCCGGCTGGTGCTCAAGCGTCGCCGCGCCAAGGGTCGCCACGTCTTGGCGCTCTAGTCTGCGGATCGGGATCTGTCCCGTGATTTTTAAGGACCGCTACCGCACGGTCCGCCACAAGGACCACGCGGTTCCCGTTCCCCCGCCCCGGCCCCTGCTGGGGCACTCTGCGTGGTTGGATATTCGTGCCTGGCGGCGTTCTGGTCAAGGCGGCCCGATGCTGCTGGTTACCTCGCCCCGCAGGATCGGCCCAGCTGTTCGGCGGAACCGATTCCGTCGACAGGTTCGCATGGCCTTCTTGGCCAGCGTGGAGCCCCTCCTGAACTGCCCGTGGGTGGTTTGGGTGCGCCTGGGTCGCACCGCCCCGCCCCTTGAGGCGATCGCCTTTAAGGACCTCGAAAACCAGCTCCGACTGGCCCTGCAGCGCCTTCCCTCTCCGGATACCCCATGAACAACCGCAATGTCATCCTTTTTGTCATTGGCAGCATGATCCTGCTCGGCGGCCAGTTCTGGCTGTCGTCCCGGTATGCCCCGGCAGCCAAAGTAGAGACCCACACATCCGTAACCCCCCCCAAGGCGGCCGTGGTTGCGCCCGCCCCTGCCGTTCCAGCCGCTGCGCCAATGGCGACCGCCGAGTTGGAGGGCGGCAAGCCCGCAGACCCCGCCGCTACCCACACACTGGCCTCCGGGGAACTCACCCTCACCTGGAATGTGGCTACAGGCGCCCTCAAGCAGGTTGTCTGGCACAAGGATGGAACACGGTTCTTTCCGGAGGGATTCCTTGGGATTGGCGCCCTGAAGGGAGCGGGCTTCCAAGCGGTGCGCGAAGAGCACGGCACCAACTTCACCACCATCATCTTCGAAAACACGGCTGGGGAGCGCCTCAGCTATCTGGTGCCCCAGCGTGGCCACACCCTCAAGGTCGAGGCAGTCTCTCCCAAGGCGGGCTTACACCTGATCGTGAACCCAGCCACTGACGAGCCCGTGAAACATCTGGGCCGCGTGTTCACGCTGACCGAAAAAGGCATCGAAGCGGTGGCCTGGAAAGAGATGTTGAGCGACCCCTTCTTTAGTTTCGTGGGCGCCAAGCGCAAGTTCCTGCCGCCCTCAGCGGAGCGCCTTGGCCTTGATGCGGGGCTTGAAAAGAATTCCAAGGATCAGCAGAATCATTACTTCGCCGCCCTCTGGAAGTTGCCACGATTGGTGGCTCGCGATGAGGTTTCTGGCTATTACCTGCTGCCCGAAAATGGGCAAATGGAAGCCTCTCTTTACTTGGGACCCAAACAAGCAGAGCCACTGCTGGCCTTCGAAAAACCCTTCACGCAGGTCATCGACTACGGCTTCTTTGGGGCCGTATCCCAACTGCTCTTCTGGGTCCTCAAGAAGGTGCACGCACTGGTGGGGAACTGGGGTTGGGCCATCGTGATCTTCACTGTGATCATCCGGGTAGTGACCTGGCACCTGAATACCAAACAGACCATCTCCATGCTGCGCATGAAGGATTTTGAGCCCCACCAGAAGGCACTGCAGGCCAAGTACGACAAGTTTGGTGGGGATATGACCAAGAAGGCCGAGATGCAGAAGGAGCTCATGGAACTCTATAAAAAGAACGGGCATAACCCCATGGGTGGGTGCTTCCCCATGCTGTTGCAGATGCCCATTTTTCTTGCCCTCTGGTCCATGTTGAATGCCGTCTTCGAGCTGCGCCAAGCCCCATTCTTTGGTTGGATTACCGATTTATCTGCCCGGGACCCCTACTTTATCTACCCCGTGCTCATGGGTGTTTCCATGTTTGCTCAGCAGTACATGACCCCAGCCGTGGGTGACCCAGCCCAGCGGAAGATGATGCTGGTGCTCATGCCCGCGATGATGACCTTCTTCTTCGCCCAGAGCTCGGCGGGTCTCGTGATTTACTATTTCGTTTTCAACATGATCGGTCTCCTCCAAACTTGGTGGGTCATGAGGTCCTACCAACCCCAGCCCATAACCCTCTAGGAGTTCGCCATGCGCCGGAGCGGAGCCGCCCTAGAATCTGTGCCTGAGCTCATTGCCCGCTGGGGCGCGCATCTGGGCCTGACCCTGGAGGCACGCTTTGCTCCCTCGGGCGACGAAGAGGCCTTTCCCAACCGGGTGGCGGTATCTGGTCCCGATGCGACCATCCTTGCCGCCAACCGGGGTGCGGCCCTGGATGCTCTCCAGTTCCTGCTCCACGAAGCCCAGGGCGAGCGTGAGGATCAAAAGCTGGCCTACCTGGACGTAAAGGGGGCTCGCCTCTTCCGCATGCAGGAGGTTATGGCCATGGGCCTCTACGCCGCGGAGAGGGCTCGGGAACTTGGAAGCCACACACTGGGTGCCCTGAGCGCCCGCGAGCGACGCTGGGTGCACCTAGTGGTCAGCCGCGAAGCCGGACTGGGCACAGAAAGCGAGGGCACTGGCACCTTCAAGCCCGTAAAGGTGTTCCGGAAGTAGACTGGCCCGGTGAGCCTTGATCCTATCTGTGCCCCCGCAACCCCCCTGCTGCCCTCGGCGGTGGCCTTGGTCCGGATCTCAGGAACTGGCCTCAGCGCCCTTCTTACACCCCTGCTGATCCTTCCAAAGCCCCGGCAGGCCTCGCTCCGCACGCTTCGCTGGGATGGCTTCTGTGAGCGGGCCCTGGTGCTTTTCTTTCCCAGTCCGGCGAGCTATACGGGCGAGGATGTGGTCGAACTCCAAATTCATGGCAACCCCCTCCTGGTCACACGCCTGTTGGGTTACTTGGCCGACCTGGGTATCCGCTTGGCGGACCCTGGAGAGTTCACCCGTCGTGCCCTCCTGAACGGCAAGCAGGGCTTGCTTGAGGTCGAAGCCCTCCGGGACCTGGTGGCGGCCCAGAGTGACGCGCAGATCAGGCTGGCCCAGGCGAGGGCCGCCGCCCAGCCCGAATGGATCACCACGGCCCGGCGAACGCTGGCGCCCTGGATGGCACGAGCCGAGGCGGTAGTGGATTACGGGGAAGATGAAAACATTTTATTGAATATAAAAGACTTAATAATAAACCTTAAACCCCTGAGGAGCCGGTTCCACGTGGAACAGGGGCACGCCCGGGCCGCAAGGCGGCTTCGGGATGGAATCAGCTTGGCCCTGGTGGGCCGACCGAACGCCGGGAAGAGCACCCTCTTCAATGCGCTGGCGGGGGAAGACCGCGCCATCATCACCGAAACCCCTGGAACAACTCGGGACGTGTTGGAAGTGCGGTGTGAGTGGCGCGGACTACCCTTGCGCCTGTTTGACACGGCCGGAATTAGGAACAGCGAGGACCCCGTGGAACGCCTTGGTGTGGCGCGGGTCGGGCCCCTTCTGGAAACCGTGGATCTGGTGCTGCACTTGATTCCAGCAGGGGAAACCCCAACACCGGCCACAGCAAACCTCCTAGCCCCCTTTCTGGGCAAGGTGTTGGATGTTCGCACTTTTTCGGACCAGGCGACGGCTCCGGGCGTGGCTATCGCGGCGCACCAGGGAGACCTGGATGCCCTGGAGGTGGCACTGAAGGAGCGTCTCCTGGGTGGCCACGGGCCGGACGCCTGCCTGGGTGCGCTGGCCACAGAACGCCAAACCGCTCTGTTGGACGATCTCGTGGAGCAGTTGGATCTCCTGCTCGGCTTGGAGGAGGGATGCCCCCCAGAGTTGCCGGCCTCCTTGCTACAGGGGGCCTGGGGTTTGCTGGCCCGCCTCACGGGTGAGGATCGAGCGGAAAGCGCCCTGGATGCTCTTTTTGGTGATTTCTGCCTGGGGAAGTAGGCTGATAAGGCTGGTGTAGGGAGTCCGGGATGAAGCTTGGCTATGAAGCGGTGATCGGCCTGGAGGTTCATGTCCAATTGCGCACCCGGACCAAGATGTTCTGCTCTTGCCGGAATGCCTATGGTGCTGCCCCCAACAGCCACACCTGCCCCGTCTGCCTCGGCCTGCCCGGGACCCTGCCCGTCCTCAATAGCGAGGCCGTGCACATGGCCATCACCCTGGGGTTGGCGGTGGAGGCAAGCATCCAGCCCAAAAGCACCTTCTACCGGAAGCAGTATTTTTACCCCGACCTGCCCAAGGGCTACCAGATCACCCAGGGCCCCGTGGCCATCGTGGAAGGCGGTCGCGTGGAGATTCCCGGGGATCCCAGGGTCCGCCCATCGGCCGCCCCCGTCTGGATTGGTTTGGAACGGGCGCACCTGGAGGAGGATGCCGGAAAGAGCCACCATGACCTGGATGGAGTGGTCAGCCATGTGGACCTCAATCGCGCTGGAGTACCTCTTTTGGAAATCGTGGGGGCACCCGACCTGCGCAGCCCCCAAGAGGCTTCGGATTACCTCAAGACCATGCACCGGTTGGTGGTTGCCCTGGGGATCTGTGATGGCAGCATGGAAGAAGGCAGTCTGCGTTGTGATGCCAACGTGAGTGTTCGGAAGGTGGGTGTGGCGACCCTTGGAACCCGGGTCGAGGTAAAGAACTTGAACTCCTTCCGCTTCCTGAGGCAGGCCTTGGATTACGAACTTGATCGCCAAGTGGCGTTGCTGGAGCGGGGTGAAGTGGTCCGGATGGAAACCCGCGGCTGGGATGCTGCTGTGGGGGAGACGCGAGGCCAGCGCACCAAGGAAGCCGCGATGGATTACCGCTACTTTCCAGAACCAGACCTCCCGCCACTCCTGGTGGCCGACAGCGAGGTTGCAGCCGCCCGCCGATCTTTGCCCGAACTGCCAGATCGCCGCATTCAGCGCTGGCGGGAGGACTTCGGCCTTGGTTTGGAGGAGGCCCAGAGCCTGGCACAGTCACCAGCCTTCGCACACTATTTCGAGACAGTGGCCCAAATCAGTGGAGCGGGTCGAGGCGCAGCAGCCTGGATGCTGGGCGAAGTGAGTCGCACCCTGAACGAGCGCGGCATCGACATCGAGGCTTTCCCTGTGCGGCCGGAGGAATTGGCGGAACTGATTAGCTTGGTGGAGGCCCGAACGTTGGCGCTGACCACCGCCAAGGAGCAGGTGTTCCCCGCTCTCGTTGCGGGTGAAAAAAGTGCCAAGGTCGTCGTGGCGAATAGAGGCTTGGCGCAGGACAACAATCGAGATGCCATCACGGCCCTGGTGGCACAGGTGCTGGAGGCAAACCCAGGGCCCGTGGCTCAACTCCGGGGTGGGAAGGAAAACTTGAAGGGGTTCCTGGTGGGGCAGGTCCTCAAAGCCGGGCAAGGCAGGCTGGACGCGAAACTGGTGAGCGAGGTGCTCGGCGAGGTGCTGGCCAAAGAGTGAGCGAAGCCCCATTCTTAGGCTATGACCAACGAGATCCCCCCCGCCCTCCAGGCCTATCATCCGGGCGTGGTGCATGTTTGCCAGGAGTGTGGAGTCTCTGTTGTTGCCGCGGTGGAAACCCCCGGGGAGCCCTTCCGCTGCGCGGATTGCCGGGGGCTGGTGTCACCTCCCGAGGACGAGTTGACGCAGGCTGCGCTCGAAGACCGCGGGCCCTCTGATCTGCCCGATGAAAGCCCCACGGTGTGGCGGTTGGTAGTCGTCATCGCCTTTGCGGTGGTCGCTCTGGCCATCGTGTTCTGGCGGCGGTAGGCCTATTCTGGAAGGCTGGAGCTACCGATGCCCAAGCCCTGGGGACCCACAACGACCTCCATTCACGCGGGAAAGCACTTCAACACCACCCGTGCCGTGACCACACCCATCTTCCAGACCTCGGTCTTCCAGCTTATGGAAAACCGTGAGGGGGCTGAGTTTGCGGCGAGCATTGAACCGCCAGCCTTCTACACCCGCTGGGGCAATCCCAACACCAGCGAGGTGGAAGCGGTCCTGGCTGAACTGGAGGGGGCCGACAGGGCCCTCGTGACGGCCTCGGGCATGGCCGCCTTCACCCTGCTCTTCGAGGCCTTCCTTGGAACTGGGGACCACATCGTGGCCCCTGCGGCCATATACCTGGGAACAGAGCAGCTCATTCGCCGCTGGGAGGCCCAGCGTGGCCTCCGGGTGACCTGGGTGCAGAACAGCCTGGATCTCGACGAATGGGAGGCAGCCATTTGTCCACAGACTCGGATGATCTGGGTTGAAACTCCTTCGAACCCCACCTTGGCCCTGACGGATTTGGCGGCCGTGGCTGCACTGGGCAAGCGGTTCTGCATCCGCACAGTGGCCGACAACACCTTTGCCAGCCCCATCCATACCAAGCCCTTGGCCTTCGGGTTCGACCTGAGCGTGGCTTCGGCCACCAAGTATTTGGCTGGCCATTCGGACGTGGTGGCAGGCGTCCTTGCTGGTTCGGAGGCCGATATTGTGGCCTGTTGGCACCTCGCCAAGCTCATGGGCCCAACCCTGGATCCCATGGCGGCCTGGTTGCTCCACCGCGGCCTGAAGACCCTCGCCCTGCGCATGCGCAGGGCTTCAGACAATGCCCAGGCCCTGGCCCAGTGGCTGCTCTGGCAACCTGCGGTAGGCCGGGTGGACTATCCAGGTCTGCCCAGCCACCCCGGCCACGCCGTGGCCTGCCAACAGATGGAGCAGGGGTTCGGTGCCATGATTGGGTTTGAATTGAGGGCCGGCCTGCAAGCGGGTCAGCGGTTCTGTGAGGGCCTCGAGATCATCACCCGGGGCGTTAGCCTGGGCGGGGTTGAAAGCCTCATCCAGCATCCGGCCAGCATGAGCCACCTTAGGACGGCCCCGGACGTGAAGGCCCGCCTGGGCATCACAGACGGACTGCTGCGATTTTCGGTTGGGATCGAAGATGAGCCAGACCTCATCGCTGATCTAGAACGAGGCTTCCAGGCAGCCGCGGGGGGGGCGTGAACCTCACCATCAACGGCGAACTTCAGGAAACGCCAGTCCTTGAAACCGTAGCCGATCTGGCAAAATGGCTAGAGTTACCAACGTTTGGCAGTGCTATTGAACTAAATGGCCAGGTGATTCAGAAAAGCAACCATGCAGGCACAGCACTCAGGGATGGCGACCGATTGGAGGTGGTGCGTCTCGTCGGTGGGGGCTAGACCCCAGCTTATCTCCAGACCATCCAGCGACCTCCGGGCCATCGGGCCTCTGCCTGTTGCCGCCAGGTTGGGGGTAGTCCAAGGCTTAGAGGAGGGCCACCAGCCGGGGTATCCCGCTGGAACCAGTGGAACTCATCCGCAAGCCCTTGATCAAGAAAAGCCTGGACCAGGGTGCCCCCGCCCTCCACAAGAACCCGCCCAACGCCGCGGGCGGCAAGTTCGTGCAAGAGGTGCCGCAGGCTGCAGCCACGAGGTCCCGGCGGCAGGGGCAAATCCTCGACGCCGCGCAGGGGTGCTGGATCGCCAGTGACCGCGCGGAGGGCTGGTTGGCCGGTCACGGGCTGCCAGACCCTTGCCCGGGCCGGAACCTGCCCAGCATTGTCCAGGACCACCCGGTGGAAGGTCCGGTGCGGCGCCGTAGGCCAGGGCCAGCGGTCGGTAAGCTGGGGGTCGTCCATTTCGGCCGTGTGCCGACCCACGACGATGGCTTCCGAAGCGCGCCGCAGAGCATGTCCCAACCGCTGCACATTTGGTGGGGTTATCTGGGTCACCTGGCCGATAGGCCCGAGCCCGCCATCTGAACCCAGGGCCAGTTTTAGGCTTACCCACGGCAGACTCGTGCGAATCAACTTGAAGAAGGGTGCATGAAAACGGGCGCAAGCCACTCCCAGAATCCCCTCGTCCACCACGATGCCTTGGGCGCGGAGGATGGCCAGACCGCCTCCATCCACCCGGGGGTTGGGATCTCGCACGCCCACGACCACTCGGGCCACACCTGCCTGGATCAGGGCTTGGGCGCAGGGGGCGGTGCGGCCGTGGTGGCAACAGGGTTCCAGGGTCACATAGGCCGTGGCTCCTCGGGCATCCTCACCGCGAGCATCAGCGTCTCGCAGGGCCATGACTTCCCCGTGGGGGTCCCCCGCGCGGGTATGGACGCCGCGACCAAGGATCCTGCCGCTGTTCACCAAGAGGCAACCCACAGGCGGATTAGGGCTGGCGAGGCCCACCCCCTTCAAGGCTTCCTCAAGGGCCAGGGCCATGAAGTGGGCATCGCCATCGAGGCTGGCCGGGTCGGGCCAGGGTCCGCCCGTGGCCAGGGCCCAGGCGACTTCGGGGGTGAGCTGCGGTTCAGACATCAAGCAGACCGTCCACAAAGGCTTCCGCGTCGAAGGGAATGAGGTCATCGACGCCTTCTCCGACTCCCACAAAGGCGATGGGGAGTTTTAGTCGATCCAGGATGGACACCACGATGCCACCCTTGGCGCTCCCGTCGAGTTTGGTGAGGACCAGGTCGGTGACGCTAGCGGCCCGCACGAAAGCCTCGGCTTGGGTCAGTCCGTTCTGCCCTGTGGTGGCATCCAGCACCAGCAATACCCGATGAGGCGCCTCAGGAATCACTTTTTGGAGGCTGCGGCGGATCTTTTCCAACTCCTTCATGAGGTGGTCCTTGGTGTGCAGGCGACCGGCGGTGTCGATGAGCACCCATGGCGTTCCCTTGGCGCGGGCGCTGGCGGCGCCATCGAAGGCGATGGCGGCGGGGTCCCCCCCCATCTGGTTCCGGATGACAGGTACACCGGCACGCTCACCCCAGCGTTCGAGTTGATCGATGGCGGCGGCGCGGAAGGTGTCTCCCGCCACCACCAGGACGCCTTCGCCCCGGGACTTGAGGTGGGCCGCCAACTTGCCCAGGGTGGTGGTCTTCCCCACGCCATTGACACCCACGAGCAACACGACCTGGGTGCCCTCGGCGAGGAAGGGCCTGGCGGGATGTTGCCGCAGGACCTTCAGCAACTCGTCCTTGAGGATGGTCTTTGCATTGATTTCGGTGCCGTGTTTCAGTTCGGATCGAAGCCGCGTCATCAAGCGGTTGACCGAGCCCACACCAAGG
>SESH01032969.1_pt1 | contig 16907 bp, 12 predicted proteins | sample 3171561 | NCBI WGS metagenome assembly SESH01 (sample SAMN10866947, study PRJNA518727) | freshwater metagenome | biome: subpolar coniferous forest; feature: holomictic lake; material: water; isolation source: holomictic Lake 442 2011 16.5 m and 2014 13 m | place: Canada: near Kenora, Ontario
CCGCTTGCCGGGCGTCTGCTCCGTGTGACCTCGCTCCGTGTGCCCTGCCCGTGTGCCCTACCCGTGTGGCCTACCCGTGTGCCCTGCCCGTGTGACCTCCGACTTTTTTCTCGCTGTTCCGCTGTCGTTCCGGCCGCTCGGAGCAAAACCCCATTGTCACGTATTACGTGACAATCGGTTTTCCCGAACGGAGGGCGGGCAGGGGCGGCCGGGAGGGGGCCTGGCCCCGCCTGCAGTCACAGGGGTGGTCGCGGGAGCAGGGCTGGCGCTGGGGGCGCCGGGGGTGGGCGCCGGGGACTCACCGGCGGCGCCGGCCGGGCGCTTACCGGCGCGGCTGGTAGGTCTTCTGCTGCAGGCCGCGGGCGAGGTGCTGGCGGAAGGTCGCGAGGTTCTTCACCGCGCCGAGCGCGATGAGCTGGCGGGCCAGGTTGCCCACCGCCGTGCCCTCGAGGTTGAACGAGACCACGGGGATCCCCGCGGCGTCGGCGGTGGCCTGGCACAGCAGCCGGTTCTTCGAGCCGCCGCCCACCATCAGGATGCGGCGGAACTTTCGGCCGGTCATCTGCTCGAAGTTCGCGGCCGCCGCGGCGTGGCCCTGGCCGATGGAGTCGCAGATCAGCCGGGTGTAGCCGGCCAGTTGGCCGGGGGCCTTCGCCTTCGCCCGCTTCAGCTGGGCGTCGATCGCCGCCCGCATCGACTTCGGCGCGGTGAACGCCGGGTCGGTGGGGTCGAGCAGCACGGCCGGCGGGGGCAGCTTGGCGGCGGCGGCGATCAGGGCGTCCCAGTCGCGCGGCGTCTGCGGCCGCGTGCGGAAGTCCTGCATCGTCTGCTCGAGCAGGAAGAGCCCGACGACGTTGGTGAGCGGCCGGTAGCCGCCGCTCCCGGTGCGCTCGTTGGCGACGCGCGCGGCCAGCGCCGCGGGCCCGAGCAGGGGCCGGGGGTGCTCAAAGCCCACCAGCGACCAGGTGCCGGAGCTGAGGAAGAGGTCGCCGCCGTCGGGCGAGGCGGGCATGGCGTCGTAGGCGCAGGCGGTGTCGTGGCCGGGGACGGCGATCACCTGCGTCCCGGCGAGCTCCGGCAGCCCGGTGACCCGGCCGAGCTTTTTCCCGGCGCGGACCGGGGTCGTGAACCAGGCCGGCGGGAGGCGGAAGTGCGCGAGCGCCGCCGGCGACCAGTCGGGCGTGTGCACGTCGAGCAGCTGCGAGGTGCTGGCGACCGTGAGCTCGTTCTCCGCGCGGCCGCTGAGGAGGAAGTTGAAGTAGTCGGGCAGGAACAGGCAGCGCGTGGCCAGGTCCGTCAGGGCGGGGCAGCGGGCGACGGCCTCGGCCAGCTGGAGGCTGGTGTTGTAGAAAACGTTCGGGATGCCGGTGGCGGCGTAGAGGCGGTCCGCGCCGTGCGCGGCGAGCGCGGCCAGGCCGGCCTGCGTGCGGTTGTCGCGGTAGGCGTGGACCGGGAACACCAGCCGGCCGGCGTCGTTGAGCAGGACGTGGTCGCAGCCCCAGGTGTCGACGCCGACGGAGGCGAGCCGGGCGCCGCGGGGCAGGGCGGCGACCGCCCGGCGCAGCCCGGTCCGGATCTCGTGCCAGAGCGTGCCGATCTCCCAGTAGGCATGGTCGCCGAGCTCGCGATAGGTGTTGGGGAAACGGTGTGCCTCGGTCAGCGTGAGGCGGTTCTGCGCCCAGGCGCCCAGGATGACGCGGCCACTGGTGGCGCCCAGATCAACGGCGGCGGTGTAGGTGACTTGGGACATGGCGGATTTTCGTTTGCATCAGGCTTTGCTGCGCCCACGGTTTTCCAATCCCAAAATGCTCAACGCCGAACGAAAGCCCGTGACGGGAAAGCGGGTGCAGCTGATGGCCACGTGCCTGTGCGACGCCTTCTATGACGACGTCGCCCGGGCGACCGTGGAGGTGCTGGAGCATGCCGGTTGCACGATCGACTTTCCCGAGGGGCAGACCTGCTGCGGCCAGCCGGCGCTGAACGGCGGCGACTGGGCGGCGGCGCGCAAGGTGGTGCGGCACACGGTGCGCACCTTCGCCGGCGAGGATCCCGTGATCCTGCCCTCCGGCTCCTGCGCCGCGATGCTGTTCCACGGCGCGCCGCTGGCCTTCGAGCACGAGCCCGACCTCGCCGCGGTCGAGGCGCTGGGGCGCCGGACCTGGGAGCTGCTGGACTTTCTGGTCAACGGCCTCGGCCTCACCTCCTGGCCGGGCCGCTACGACGCCCGGATCGCCCTGCACCGGGCGTGCCACGCGCGCGGCACGGGCAGCCTGCCGGCGGCGCTGACGCTGCTGCGGTCGATCCGCGGCGTGGAGGTGGTCGAGTTCGGCGAGCTGGAGCAGTGCTGCGGCTTCGGCGGGACGTTTTCGGTGGCCTTCCCCCATATCTCGCAGGCGATGGGCGACCTGAAGCTCGAGCACATCCGCGCCGCCCGGCCCGACCTGCTCGCCTCCGTGGACATGAGCTGCCTGATGCACCTGAGCGGTCGCGCCGCGCACGAGGGCCAGCCGATCAAGATCCGGCACGTCGCCCAGATCCTCCGCGACGCGCTGGCGTCCGCCTGAACCGCCATGGCCCAGCAGCTCATCGACCAGTTTGCCGCCCACCTGCCCGCCGACCGGCGGGCCGCGGTGTACCAGAGCACCAAGGCCACGCACGAGAAGCGCACGGCGATGCTCTTCGACCAGTTCGCCGAGCCCAACCGGCTCCGCGCCCTCGCGGGCGGCATCAAGCAGCACGTGCTGGAAAACCTCGACACCCTGCTGCCGGCGGTCGAGGCGAAGCTGCAGGCCAACGGAGCCCAGGTTCACTGGGCCGCGACCGCGGAGGCCGCCTGCGCCGCCGTGCTCCGCATCATGCAGGCGCGCGGCGCGACCAAGCTGGTCAAGGCCAAGACCATGGTCAGCGAGGAGATCGCGCTGGAGCACTTCCTGGCGGCGCACGGCATCGAGGCGCTCGAGACCGACCTCGGCGAGTTCATCGTCCAGCTCGACCACGACCGCCCGAGCCACATCGTCCGCCCGATCATCCACAAGAACCGCCGCGAGATCGCCCAGAGCTTCGAGCGCCACGGCCTCGGCGCCTACGACGACGACCCGCAGACGATCACCCGGCGGGCGCGGCAGTTTCTGCGGCAGAAATACCTCCAGGCCGACGTCGGCCTGACCGGCGCCAACTTCGTCTCGGTCGAGAGCGGCCGGCTCGTGCTGGTGACCAACGAGGGCAACTCCCGCTTCAGCCTGGCCGCGCCGAAGTGCCACATCGCGCTCGTCGGCATCGAGAAGCTGGTCCCGCGCGACCGCGACCTCGGCCTGCTGCTCAACCTGCTCGCGCGCTCCGCCACCGCCCAGCAGCTCACCGTCTACACCGAGTTCATCACCGGCCCGAAGGCCGCGACCCAGCCCGACGGCCCGGAGGAACTGCACGTCATCTTCGTGGACAACGGCCGCACCGACGTGCTCGCCTCCGAGTGCCGGGCGATCCTCCGCTGCATCCGCTGCGGCGCGTGCATGAACGTCTGCCCGGTCTACCGCCAGGCCAGCGGCCACGCCTACCGCAGCGTCTACCCCGGCCCGGTCGGGGCCGTGCTCTCGCCCCTCCTCGCCGGGAAAAAGTTCCCCGAGCTGGCCGACCTGCCCAAGGCCTCCTCGCTCTGCGGCGCGTGCCACGAGGTCTGCCCGGTCGACATCCCGATCCCGGACCTGCTCCTCCGGCTCCGCGACCAGGGCAAGCGCGCCGGCGCCCCGCTCGCCGCCGCCGGCACGCCGCCGATGGGCGCCTGGGCGCTGCTCGCCTCGCAGCCCACCGCGTGGAAGGCCGCGCTCCTCGGCGGCAAGATCATCAACTACCTCCCCACCAAGCTCCTCCCGGTGCCCCCGCTGCGCGCCTGGGAAAAGAGCCGCACGCTGCCGGAGTGGCGCGGCGGCGAGTTCCGCCGCTGGCTGCGGCACCGGACCACCCCATGAGCTCCGACCGCGACACGATTCTCGCCGGGGTGCGCGCCGCGCTGGCGCCGCTGGCCGACCGCGCCCCGCTGCCAGACTGGGACCGCGACCTCGTCCGCGTCCGCACCCTCCAGCCGGCCGCCGACCCCTGGGCGCGCTTCGCCGCCCGCCTCACGGCGGTCAACGGCACGCCGCTCACCGCGGTGGCCGACCTGGTCGCGCTGCTGGAGAAAAACCAGTGGCGGCGCGGCTACTGCGATCCGGCGCTGTGGCCGCAGTTCCAGGGGGCCTTCCCCGCCCATTTCACGGTCGAGACGGCGTTCGACCGCACGCGGGTGGACGACTACGACTTCGGCCTGACCGCGGCGGCCGGCGCGATCGCCGAGACGGGCACGCTGATCCTGACCGACCGGGGGACCTCCTCGCGGCTGGCCGCGCTCGCGCCGTGGGTGCACATCGCGGTGCTGCGCCGGGAGCAGATTTACGCGGACATTTCCGCCGCCCTGGCGGCGCTGCCGGACGACCCGAACGTCATCTGGGTCACCGGCCCCTCCAAGACGGCCGACGTGGAGGGCATCCTGATCGAGGGGGTGCACGGCCCGGGCGTGCAGGTGGCGCTGCTCCAGTAGCCGCCGGCGAATCCGCCGCCGGGGCGATTCCCGCATTGAGTCGCGCCCCGGCCCCGCAATAGTTCCCGCCCAACCCCATGCCTTCCCCCTCCGCCCCCCCGGTCGAACCCTACATTGCGCCGGAAACCTCGATGCGGGAGTTCACGGTGCGCGCCGTGCTCACCGGTGCCATCCTCGGCCTGATCTTCGGCGCCTCCTCGCTCTACCTCGTCCTCAAGGTCGGCCTCACCGTCAGCGCCTCGATCCCGGTGGCCGTGATCTCGCTCGCGATGTTCCGCGGCTGGTCGAAGGTCGGCGGGCGCGACGCCACCATCCTGGAGAACAACATCACGCAGACCGCCGGCTCCGCCGGCGAGTCGCTGGCGTTCGGCCTCGGCGTGACCATGCCGGCGATCCTCATCCTCGGCTTCGACCTCGAGCTGACGCGCGTCATGCTGGTCGCGGTGCTCGGCGGCCTGCTCGGCATCCTCATGATGATCCCGCTGCGCCAGGCGCTGATCGTGAAGGAGCACGGCGTGCTCAAGTATCCCGAGGGCACGGCCTGCGCCGCCGTGCTCAAGGCCGGGGCCTCGCCCGCCTGCCGCGCCGCCGCCGCGCCCGCCGCCCAGGCCGAGATGCGCGCCGCCGCCGCCGCGGGCCTCGGCCAGTCGCCCGGCGCCCGCGTCATCTTCACCGGCTTCGGGCTCGGCCTGCTCTACAAGACCCTCAACGTCGCCGCCAAGGGCTGGAAGGACGTCCCGGAGAAGGTCTTCGGCGCGCCCTTCAAGGCCGGCTCGATCAGCGTGGAGATCTCCCCCGAGCTGCTCGGCGTCGGCTACATCATCGGCCCGCGCATCGCCTCAATCATGTGCGCCGGCGGCGTGCTCAGCTACCTCGTGCTCATCCCGCTGATCAAGTTCTTCGGCGACGCGCTGCCCGGCCCGCTGGCGCCGGGCCTCATCCCGATCTCCGCCATGGGCCCCCACCAGATCCGCGGCGCCTACATCCTCTACATCGGCGCGGGCGCGGTGGCCGCCGGCGGCATCATCAGCCTGGTGCAGTCGCTGCCCACCATCTGGCACGGCCTGCGCGGCGGCCTGCGCGACCTCGGCCTCTCCGCCGGCGCCCCGGCGGGCGCCCCGCCGCGCACCGAGCAGGACCTCTCGATGAAGTTCGTCGGCATCGGCATCGTCGGGATCATCGCCGCCGTCGTGCTCGCGCCCTCCCTGCACATGAACCTGCTCGGCGCCCTCCTCATCGTGCTCTTCGGCTTCCTCTTCGTCACCGTCTCCTCCCGGCTGACCGGCGAGATCGGGTCGTCCTCCAACCCCATCTCGGGCATGACGGTCGCCACCCTGCTGTTCACCTGCCTGATCTTCCTGCTGGTGGGCTGGACCGGCGGCACCTACTACGTCACCGCGCTTTCCGTCGGCGCCATCGTCTGCATCGCCGCGTCGAACGGCGGCTCGACCTCGCAGGACCTCAAGACCGGGCACCTGCTCGGGGCGACGCCCAAGTACCAGCAGCTCGCGATCATCGCCGGCTCCCTGCTCTCCGCGACCCTGCTCGGGCCGATCCTGCTCAAGCTCAACGACGCGGCCACGGTCTACGTGCCCGCCGCCCAGGTCGCGCCCGCCGGCCTCCGCACCGACGTGCGGCCGCTGGCCACGACCGAGACCCTCCGCGGCCCGCAGGCGCGCGACGACGCGGCCACCTACCACGTCTGGCAGAAGACCGACGAGGTGGGCGGCCCCGCCGGCCGCTACCTGGTGAACGACGCCGGCCAGGCGGTCTGGCTGGTCGATCCCGGCATCAACGGCGCCTACAACACCCGCCCGGACGGCACGACTGTCCGCAAGTTCGACGCGCCCAAGGCCACCCTGATGTCGTACATCATCAAGGGCATCCTCGACCGCCAGCTGCCCTGGGCGCTGGTGCTGCTCGGCGTGATGATCGCGCTGACGCTGCAGCTGTCCTTTCTCCCCGCGCTGGCCTTTGCCGTCGGGGTCTACCTGCCGCTCTCGTCCTCGAGCCCCATCTTCATCGGCGGGTTCATCCGCTGGCTGGTGGACCGGAAGGCCCGGCAGCAGCCCTCGCATGCGCACCTGACCGAGGACCAGCTGGCCGCGGAGAGCGACAAGAGCTCCGGCGTGCTGCTGGCCTCCGGCTACATTGCGGGCGGCGCGATCGCCGGCATCATCATCGCGTTCCTGGCCGGCGCCCTCGACCGCGTCGACGCCGCGCTCACCGCCTGGTCGACGGCGCACAACCCGTTCTTCGAGGGGCCGCACTCCGATGCGCTCTCCCTGCTGCCGTTCGTCCTGATCTGCGGCCTGCTTTATTTCGTCGGCCGGGAGCAGCTGCTGGTGCCGCGGCCGGGCGGGCGCGACGGCCCGGCCGGCTGAGCGCGGCCGCGCCGTCCGCCGGTCCCGCGGCCGTCAGCTCGGGGGCAGCTCGGTCAGGGCGACGGCGGTGGCCCGGCCGCGGTGGAGCCGGTAGGTGGCCAGGCCGTGCGGGGCGAGGGCCCCGAGCGGGTAGGTGCGCCCGGCCAGCGTGAGGCGGGGCTGCGCCGGGCGGCCCGCGACCTCCTGCAGCCGCACGATTTGCCCGCGGCCGTCCTCGGCCGGCTTGAGCGCCAGCAGCTTCACGCCCGCGGGGGCGAGGGCGGCAAGGCTGCCGGAGCGGCCCAGCGGGCCGGGGTGGGGCGGCACGGCCAGGGTGACGGCCGGCTGCTCGAGCTCGGCGGCGAGGCGCGGCAGGAGTCGGCCGCTGGTGGTGAGGAGAAAGTTGAAGCGGTACTCGCCGCGGTCGGCGACGGGCAGCGAGACGGGCGTGGCCGGCGTGTCGCGCAGGTCGAAGCAGTAGCGGGTGGAGCGCACGACGGAGGCCCGGAAGGTGCCGTCCGAGGTGTCGAAGCCGTAGAGCGCGTCGCTGGCAAAGCCCAGCGTGTGCCCGTCCCGCTGCAGCCGGACCCAGCGTCCGCCGGGCACCTCGCCCGCGGGCCCGCGCCGCACCTGGCCGCCGGGCACCTCGTAGGTGGCCTGGTCGCCGGCGCCGGGGAACACCAGCTTGAGGCGCGCGCGCGTCTCGTTCCAGAGCAGCCGCGCCTCGACGTCGATCGCGTCGCGCCCGCGCGCCAGGCGCAGGCACAGGTCGAGCTGGGAGCTGCCGCCGGTGAGCCGGACCCAGAGCGCGGCGCGCAGGGGGCCGGACTCGAGGGTCTCGACGGCGGTGACCTTCCAGGCGTGGCGCACCGTCATCAGGTGCAGGGAGTCGGGCTCGTCGTAGAGGCCGCCCCAGGAGCCGAAGGCGTCGTCGACCGTGATCGCCCCGAGCCCGCCGGCGGTGAGCAGGCGGCGGGCGCCCTGGAAGAGGGAGATGCCGCGGGTGCCGGGGCGGGCGGTGACGCGGTAGCGGCCGTTGGTGATCTCGCCGCGGCGGGGGGCGCGGGTGCCGGCCGGCACCGCGGGCGCGCGGGCGCCCTCGACCCAGCCGACGCTGAAGAGGCCCCAGCCGAGCGCGGGCAGGCGGGCGGTGGTGAGCACGCGGATGCGCCACGGGATGGCGGGCAGGAAGGAGTGCTCCGGCTTGATGCGCTGGAACGGCAGCCGCTGGCCCCCCGGCCCGCGGACCTCGAGCGGGACTTCGCCGGGCCGGTTCTCGTAGGCGAAGATCGGGCGGTAATCGAGGCAGACCTCCAGCTCGAGCGGCCCGGCGTAGGCGTGCGGGTGGGGGTTCCACACCAGCAGCGACATGGCGCTGGGATGATCCGGGCCGACCGCGGGCACCGTGGTGTCCGCGCGGCGGGCGAGGGCGTTGAGGGCGGAGAACTCGACCGTGCGGGCGGTGTGGAGCAGGCCGCGGGTCCAGTCGGTCTGCTCGTCGAGGGCGCGCTCGATGCTGGAGCCAGGCAGGATATCGTGAAACGAGTTGAACAGGAGCCCGCGCCAGGCGGCGCCGAGGTCGGGGGCGGGTGCGGGGGCGACCAGGCCGGCGGCGGTGGCGGTGGTCTCGGCGCGGCTGAGCGCCGCCTCGGCCCGGCGGAAGGCGTACTTCAGCTTCGCCGCGGAGGTGTAGCAGCCGCGCTGGCAGAAATTGAGCTCGCCCCGGTGCACCGGCGGCGCGGCCTCGGGCCGGGCCGCCACCTCCTGGGCCAGGGCGCCGAAAAACCGGTGCAGGCCCGAGTGGACGACCGCCACCTCGGGATGGGCCGCGGCCCAGGCGTGCAGGTCGCGCACGAGGCGGCGGGTCGGCCCGCCGCCGTGGTTGCCCAGGCCGTAGAAGACCGCGACGTGGTGGTAGGGCTGCTGCTCCGCCGCCGCGAGAAAGCCGTCCATCCGCCGCGCGGCCTCGTCGCGCTCGCAGCCGTACCAGCCGTGGATCGGGCGGTAGCCGAGGACGCGGGCGCCGGCGGGCCCCTCCCACCAGAAGGCCGGCCCCGGGAGCGGGTGCTGCTTCGGGTCGGGCCGGAAGAACGAGAAATAGCGCAGGCCCGCCGCCGCGAGGATCTCGGGCAGGCCGGCGCTGTGGCCGAAGGAGTCGGCGGCCCACGCCGCGGTCGCGGGGCGGCCGAACTTCTCCGCGAAGTACCGCTGCCCGTGCAGGTAGACGCGCGCAAACGTCTCGGTGGCCGGCAGGTTGGTGTCCGGCTGCAGGTAGCCGCCGCCGATCGGGTCCCAGCGGCCCGCCCGGATGTGGCGCCGGATCCGGGCGAAGGTCGCCGGCTCCTCCCGCTCGATGTGCTCGTACAGCGCGGTCTCGCCGCGCGCATAGGTGAGCGCCGGGATCTCGTCCATCAGCGCCAGCACCGTGCGGACGGTGATGAGGCTCTCATTGAGCCCCTCGCGCCAGTCCCACTGCCAGACCGGGTCGAGATGCGAGTTGGCGATCAGGTGAAACGTGTAGCGGGGCATGGAGGGGATGGTGGGTGGGGCAGGGGGGAAGGGGCGGGCCGGGTCGCGTCACACGGGCTCGTTGATGACCGGATTGGTCAGCGTGCCGATGCGCTCGATCACGATGCTCACGGTGTCGCCGGGCTGGAGGAAGCGGGGCGGCTGGCGGGCGAAGCCGACGCCGTGCGGGGTGCCGGTGAGGATGACGGTGCCGGGCAGGAGGGTCTTGCTGCCGCTGAGGAACTCGATCAGCGCCGGCACGTCGAAGCACATGTCGCTGGTGTGCGAGTCCTGGAGGGTCTCGCCGTTGACGAGGGTCTGGATCGCGAGGTTGTTCGGGTCGGGGATCTCGTCGCGGGTCACGAGCACCGGCCCGAGCGGGCAGAAGGTGTCGAAGCTCTTGGCCTGGCAGAACTGGCCGCCGCCCCAGCGCCGCTGCCAGTCGCGGGCGGAGACGTCGTTGGCGCAGGTGTAGCCGAGCACGTAGTCGAGGGCCTCGGCCCGGCGCACGTTCTTGCAGCGTCGGCCGATCACCACCGCCAGCTCGCACTCGTAGTCGACCTCGTGGCTGGCGAGGTGGCGCGGGAGCTCGATCGGGTCGCCGGGATGCTGCAGCGAGTTGAGGCTCTTGAGGAAGAGCATCGGCTGGGCGGGCACGCCCTTGCCGCCCTCCGCGGCGTGCCGCTGGTAGTTGAGGCCGATCGCGAGGATGCCGGAGGGCGCGAGCGGCGCGAGGCGCTTGCCGGGGACGACGACGCGGTCGGTGACGTGAAAGTCGCCGAGGAGGTCGCCGGCGATTTCGCGGGCGGAGCCGTCGGCCTGGAGCGCGGCGTAGGCCGGGCCGGCGGGGGTCAGGTGGCGGAGGATCTTCATGGGCGGCGCAGGGAGAGCAAGAGGGGCCGGGCGGCGGAGGGCAAGGGCGGCCCGTCGCGGCCGGCTACGGGTCGCCGCCGGCGGCCCAGGCCCCGGGGGGCCGGCCGTGGCGGGCGCGGAACCGCCGGTAGAAATGCGAGAGGTCGCCGTAGCCGCTGGAAAACGCCGCGCCGAGCACCGAGTGCCGGCCCGCGCGCAGCAGCCGGGCGGCATGGGTGAGCCGTCGTTCGGTCAGCTCCTGGAGGAAGGTGCGGCCGGTCACGGTGCGGAACAGCGCGCTGAAGTGGCGCCGCGACATCGCGGCCCGGGCGCAGGCGCGCTCCAGGCTCCAGGGCTCGTAGAACGTTTCCGCCAGCTCCCGGGCCACCGCCTCGACCCGCCGCCGGGCGCGGTCCGCGGTGGGCTCGGCGGGCCGCCGGGCGAGCGACACGAGGATCGTGCCCGCCGCGGCCCCGATGGCGGTCTCGCGCCCGACCTGCGCGCCGGCCTGCTCCACGATCGCCGCGCGCCAGAGCCCCTCGAAGCGGTGGCCCCAGACCGGGCCCGGGCGCAGGCCCACGCCGCGCCCGCCCGTCAGCCGGCGCCAGAGCTCCGCCAGGCCGGGCTCGCGCCGCAGGAACGCCTGCGAGAAGCACACCAGCAGCAGCGTCGGCGGCGCCGTGTCCGTGATCCGGTGCCGGTCGCCCGCGGGGATGCAGAGCACGGACCCGGCGGGGGCGGGCACCGGCGGGCGGCCCCCGGGGCCGGCGCAGGTCACGCGCCCGTGCAGCACGTAGAGGAGCTTGTGGAAGCGGTCGGCCCGCTCCGCCATGCGAAAGCCCGGCCCGTGCACGCTCTCGGCGAAGACCACGCCGTGGGCCGGCAGGGTGACGGGGATGGGGCGGGAGACGGGCATGGGCGGCGGCGGGCGGAGTGCCCGATCTGCCAATCGAGACAAGCCCGATGCGCCAAGACGGGGCAAGGCAAAACCGGTAGGCTGATTCACCCTTTAGCCCAACCCCGTCCGCATGCCCCGCTCCCCCCATCCCGTGGCCACCCGCGCCGAAGTCGAGACCGTGCTGCGGGGCGGCGCCCCGCGCCCGGTGCCGCTCTTCCTGCCGGCCATCTACGAGCACAAGGCCTGGTTCATCGGCCGCACGCCGTCGGCGATCGCGCGCGACGCCGACCTGCTCACGCGGGCCCTGCTGGCCGAGTTCGAGGCGGTCGGGCCGGACGCCCTCACGGTCGGCGTCGATGTCTACAACCTCGAGGCCGAGGCGGTCGGCTGCGCCGTGACGTTCTACGAGGGCGACGACCCGAGCATCCCCGGCATCAAGCCCGGCGACCACCTCATCCGGGCGGGCGACGACCTCCGCGCGGCCCCGCTGCCCAATCCGCGGCAGGCCGGCCGCATGCCGGTGAACCTCGAGGCCGCGCGCCGCGTCCGCGCCGCCCTGGGCCCCGATTTCTGGCTGCGCGGCGCGATCTCCGGGCCGTTCTCGCTCGCCATCAGCCTGATGGGGGCGGACGCCCTCTACCTGGCCTGCCTCGACGACCCCGCGTGGGTGCAGCAGCTGCTCGCCTACGCCGGCCGCGTGATCAAGGAGTTCGGCAAGGGCTACCGCGACGCCGGCGCCGAGCTGATCGTGTTCGACTCCCAGGCCTCGCCCGACCTGCTGTCGCCGCGGATGTACGAGGAGCTGGTCCTGCCGATCACCCAGGACCTCGCCGCCTGGGCCGCCGCGCAGGGCATGCGCGACCTGCCGCTGGTCATCGGGGGCAACACCACGCGGATCGCCGGGCTGCTCGCCCGCACCGGCTGCAACAACCTGCTCTGCGACTTCACCGCCGACTTTGCCGTCTGGTCCGAGACCTGCCGCACGGCCCGCCGGGCCCTGCGCTGCAACCTCTCGCCCCGCCTGCTTGAGACGGCGACGCCCGACGAGGTCTACGCCGCCGCCGCCCGCGAGGTGGCCCGCGGCAAGGACCTGCCCGGTTTCATCATGGGCACCGCCGTCGTCCCGTTCGGCACCCCCACGGCCAACGTGCTCGCGGTGAAGCGCGCCTGCCTCGACGCCCGCGCCTGATTCCCCCATGCGCACCCTGCAGGACCGACTGACCCAGTCTGCCGACTTCCTCCTCGGGGTCGAACTCGTCTCGACCCGGGGCACGACCGCGGAGCCGCGTGCGGCGAAGACCATCGCCATGGCCCGCGACCTCGCGGGCTACGCCGGGCTCGACTGGGTCTCGATCACGGACAACGCCGGCGGCAACCCGATGCTGTCCCCGCTCGCCCTGGCCCGTCCGCTGCGCGAGGCCGGCCGGGAGACGGTGATCCACCTTTCCTGCAAGGATTTCAACCGCAACGGGCTCGAGAGCGAGGCCTGGCACCTCGCCGACCAGGGGTTTCGCAACATCCTCGCGCTGAGCGGCGACTATCCGGGGCCGGGGGTCGGCGGCGGCGCCAAGCCGGTCTTTGACACGGACTCCGTCGGCCTGCTCACGCTGCTCGGCCGGCTGAACGCGGGGCTGGACGTCACCCGCCCGGGGGCGAAGCAGCCGGCGCGGCTCGCCCCGCAGCAGTTCTACCCGGGCGCCGTCGTGACCAATTTCAAGCTGCACGAGAACGAGGTCGTGCCGCAGCTGCTCAAGGCCGAGCGCAAGCTCGCCGCCGGCGCGCGCTGGTTCATCAACCAGATCGGCTACGATTCGCGCAAGGTGCACGAGCTCATCGCCTGGTTCCGCCGCCGCGGCCACGGCGCCGTGCCGCTCCTCGGCAACGTGTTTGTCCTCAACCCCGGCGCCGCCCGCGTCTTCCGCGCCCAGCGCATCCCCGGCGTCAGCCTCTCCGACGAGCTTGCCGCCGTCTGCGAGCGCCACGCCGCGAGCCCCGACCAGGGCAAGGCCTTCTTCCTCGAGCTCGCCGCCCGGCAGATCGCCATCTACCGCGGCCTCGGCTACCGCGGCGCCTACCTCGGCGGGGTGCACACCCTGGCCGACGTGGACCGCGTGCTCGCGCTCGAGCGCAGCTTCGCGCCCGACGACTGGCGGGGTTTTGCCCGCGAGATCCGGTTCTCGCGACCGGGCGAGTTCTTTTATTTCGCCGAGGATCCGGCCACCGGCCTCGCCCACCCCGACGAGCTGCACCCGGCGTACGCCGCCTCCCTCCCGGCGCGGCCGGCGAGCCGCCACGTCACCTACTCCTACCGCTTCTCCAAGTTCACCCACGGCCTCCTCTTCACGCCCGGCCGGGGCCTGTGGAACCTCGGCGCGAAGCTCTGCCGCGGCGCGTCCGATCCCCAGCAGGGCCCGCCGGGCATGCACGCGGTCGAGCACCTCGGGAAAAGCCTGATGTTCGGCTGCCAGGACTGCGGCGACTGCTCGCTGCCCGACATCGCGTTCCTCTGCCCGGAGTCCTCCTGCGCCAAGAACCAGCGCAACGGCCCCTGCGGCGGCACGCGCGACGGCCGGTGCGAGGTCGAGGACTTCGACTGCATCTGGTCCCGCGCCTACGACCGCCTCAAGCACGAGGGCCGCACGGAGGAGCTCCTCGCCCACGCCCCCGTCATCCAGGACCAGACCCTCCGCGGCACCTCCAGCTGGGCCAACACCTGGCTCGGGCGCGACCACCTCGCCGTCCGCCCGCCCGCCGCCCCCGTTTCTCCGCCCGCCCAACCCTAGGTCCCCCCGCGCCTTTTTTATGAACGAACCCAAGCCCGCCTCCCTCGAAGCCAAACTCCAACAGTATCCCAGCCCCGTCGAAATGCTGCGCCACGCGCCGGTCGGCGGGTACCAGTTCCCGTTCGCGCCCGAATTCACCAACTGGCGCGACGAGCAGGAGGCCTGGCAGCACAGCGTCGTCCTCTTCGACCAGTCCTACCACATGAAGGACGTCTATTTCGAGGGGCCGGACGTGAAGCGCCTGCTGTCCGACGTCGCCGTCAACACGATGAAGAACTTCGGCGCCAACCGCGCCAAGCAGATCGTGACCTGCAACCCCGACGGCCACGTCATCGGCGACGCCATCCTCTTCGGCCACAGCGAGGAGAAGGTCAGCGTGGTCGGGCGCCCCTCCGTGCCGAACTGGATCGAGTTCCAGGCCCTCCGCGGGAACTACGCGGTCAAGGTCACGCGCGACGAGCGCACCGTCAGCAACCAGGGCCGCCGCCTGATCTACCGCTACCAGATCCAGGGGCCCAACGCCCTGGAGCTCATCAAGAGCGTGCACGAGGGTCCGTTCCCGGAGATCCCGTTCTTCCACCTCGGGGACCTGAAGATCGCCGGCCGCCCGGTGCGCGCGCTCAACCACAACATGTCCCGCATGGGCGGGCTCGAGCTGCACGGCCCGGTGGACGATGGCGAGGCGGTCCTAAACGCCCTGCTCGCGGCCGGCCCGAAGTTCGGCCTGCGGCGCGGCGGCAGCCGGGCCTACTCGACGGTCTCGCCCGAGAGCGGCTGGATCCCGTCCCCCATGCCCGCCATTTATGCCGGGGACCAGATGAAGCCCTACCGCGAGTGGCTCCGCGCCGACGGCTTCGAGGCCAACGCCTCCCTCGGCGGCAGCTTTTATTCGCCCGCGATCGAGGATTATTACCAGACCCCGTGGGATCTGGGCTACGGGCGGCACGTCAAGTTCGACCACGACTTCATCGGACGCGCCGCGCTCGAAAAGCTCGCGGACCAGCCGCATCGCCGCAAAGTCTGGCTGCGTTGGAACAACGAGGACGTCCTGCGGATTGATGCCAGCCAGCTCGGGCGGGGCGAGCGCTACAAGTACATGGAAATGCCGAATGCCTACTATTCGATCCTGCCCTTTGACCAGGTGCTGGCGGGCGGCCGCCTGGCCGGCCTGTCCACCTACACGGTTTACACGACCAACGTGCGCGGGTGGTTCTCGCTCGCCATGATTGACGAGAGCGTGGCCGATGGCGCCGCGGTGTCGGTCGTCTGGGGCGAGCAGGACGGCGGCTCCCGGAAGCCCAGCGTCGAGCGGCACGTGCAGACCGAGGTCCGCGCCACGGTTTCCTACCAGCGCCTCAATGAGCAAACCTGAACCGGCCCGCCGCGGGCCCTGCCGCCCTTGATGCTGCCCGGCCACCGGCGCGACCTCCGCCCGGCCCGCCGCCGCGGCCGCCCGTACCCGGGCGGCGCGCCGGCGCCGGAGGGGGCGGCGCCATGACGTTCACCGAGGTCAACCAGCACCCCGTGGTGCGCGAGGCGGAGTTCAAGCGCCTCCTCGGCGTCCCGCCGGACTTCGCCTTCACGCCGCTGCTGGCGGAGAACGCGGCCTGGGCGCGCGCCTGGTACGCGGCCCACGGCCGGCCGTGGCTGTGGGCGCGCCCGGCGGGCAGCTGCGCGGTGACGGGGGAGGTGGTGACGCTGGACGCGCAGGACCTGACGAGCCGCGAGCTGGCGCGGCGCTTCCGGGCGGCGGACCGCGCGGTGGTGGTGGCCGCGAGTGCGGGCGCCGAGGCGGAGGCCGAGGCGGCCCGGTGCTGGGAGAACGACGAGCCGGACCGGTATTTTTTCATGGAGACCTACGCCTCGGCGGTGGTGGAGGCCCTGATCGCCGAGGCCGGGGCGCGGCTGTGCTCTTGGGCGGACGGGCTGGGGGCGGTGCTGCTGCCGCACTACAGCCCGGGCTATCCGGGCTGGTCGGTGGGTGAGCAGGCGCGGGTCTTTTCGCTGCTGACGGCGGCGGGCGAGCCGCCCGGCCCGCTGGAGGTGATGGCGTCCGGCATGCTGCGGCCGAAGAAGTCGCAGCTGGCGGTGTTTGCCCTGGCGCCGGCGGGGAGCGTCGGCGCGGCCCCGGCCGACCTGGTGCCCTGCCACGCCTGCGCCCTCCGGCACTGCGCCTTCCGGCGCGCGGCCTCGGCGGTCGCGCCCTGACCCGCTCCCGCGGCCCCGGCGCGCGGCGGCCGGCTCAGCTGGACTCGAGGCCCGCGCAGGAGCAGAAGAGGTGGCGGTCGCCGTAGACGTTGTCCACGCGGCCGACCGCGGGCCAGAACTTGGCCGCGCGCGTGTGCCGGTCGGGGAACGCCGCGGTCTCCCGCGAGTAGGGGTGCTCCCAGGCGGTGGCGCAGACCGCCGCGGCGGTGTGCGGCGCGTGCTTCAGCGGGTTGTTCGCCGGGTCGGACGCCCCGGTGGCCACCGCCGTCATCTCGCCGTGGATGGCGATGAGGGCGTCGCAAAACCGGTCGAGCTCGGCCTTGGTCTCGCTCTCGGTGGGCTCGATCATGAGCGTGCCGGGGACGGGGAAGGACATGGTCGGCGCATGGTAGCCGTAGTCGATCAGCCGCTTGGCGACGTCCTCGACCTCGAGCCCGTGCTTTTTCCACGGGCGGAACTCCAGGATGCACTCGTGGGCGACGAAGCCGCCGGTGCCGCGGTAGAGGACGGGGAAGCAGGCCTCGAGCCGGCGGGCGATGTAGTTGGCGTTGAGGATCGCGGCCTGGGTCGCGGCGGTGAGGCCGTCCGGGCCCATCATGCGGAGGTACATCCAGGAGATCACGAGGACGCTGGCGCTGCCGTAGGGGGCGGCGGCGACGGCGCCGACCCGGGTGGCGGCGGCCGATGGGGCGGAGGCGAACACGTGGGACGGCAGGAAGGGC
>SESH01039374.1_pt1 | contig 16869 bp, 15 predicted proteins | sample 3171561 | NCBI WGS metagenome assembly SESH01 (sample SAMN10866947, study PRJNA518727) | freshwater metagenome | biome: subpolar coniferous forest; feature: holomictic lake; material: water; isolation source: holomictic Lake 442 2011 16.5 m and 2014 13 m | place: Canada: near Kenora, Ontario
CGGGTTTTTCCCGGCGTACGGCGCGATCGTCAGGGTGCCGCGTCGGTCGTGCAGCCCGGCGTCCGACGCGGGGGTGCATTCCGTCCGGTAGGTGTGCCTACCGGTGAGCGGGGAGGCGTAGCGGACCTTCCAGGTGCGGGCCCCGGCCCAGAAGGCGGGGACGCGGAAGGTTTGGCCGGCCGGATCCGTGAACACCACATCGAGCACGACCTGATTGAACGGATCGGGGTACCGGCCGAGCGCGGTGAACGTCACCTCCTGCGGCACATTGGCCGCGGGACGGGTGGCCGGCGCGGGGCGGCGCGCGGGCGAGATTTTTTTCGAGGCGGGGCGGAGGGGGCTTTTCATGTGGGGAGAAAGGGGCGGTCCGCGGGCGAGCGTCAGGACCCGCGGTCCGGGCCGCGGGGGGCGGCGAGGAGGGACCGGAGTTTTTTGACCTTGGGCTGGATGACGGCGGCGCAGTAGGCCCGCTCGGGGTGCTGGGCGAAATAATTCTGGTGGTACTCCTCGGCCGGCCAGAAGTGCGGCAGCGGCCGGATCTCCGTCGTGATCGGCGCGGTGAGGGCGGCCTGCGCCGCGGCGCGGGAGGTGGCCGCGGCGGCCTGCTGCGCCGCGTCCGCGGGGAAGATGACCGAGCGGTAGCGCGTGCCGAGGTCCTCGCCCTGGCCGTCGGCCTGGGTGGGGTTGTGCACCTGCCAGAAGAACTCCAGCACCTGCGCCAGCGTGATCACCGCGGGGTCATACTCGAGTTGCACGACCTCGGCGTGGCCGGTCCGGTCGGTGTACACCTGCTCGTAGGTGGGGTGGTCCACCGCGCCGCCGGCATAACCGCAGGTCACGCGGGTGACGCCTGGCAGCAGCCGGAACGAAGCCTCGAGGCACCAGAAGCAGCCGCCGCCGAGGACGAGGGGGGCAGGGAGGGAGGTCATGGCAGCAACCGGGGGTGGGGCGGCGGCGGGGGCGTGGCCGCCGGTCAGGCGCCCGCCCCGCCGACCAGGCGGGTCAGGTCGGAGCCGGCGAGGAAGAGGCGCATGAGCGCCTCGAGCCCGGCCGCGTCGGCGGCGTCGAACCGCGCCAGCGACGGGCTGTCGAGGTCGAGCACGCCGCACAGTTTCCCGTCGTGGATCAGCGGCACGACGACCTCGGAGCGCGACGCGTGGTCGCAGGCGATGTGGCCGGGAAATTGCGTCACGTCGGGCACGACCTGGGTGGTGCGGCGCAGGGCGGCCGTGCCGCAGACCCCGCGGCCGAGGGCGATGCGGGCGCAGGCGACCCGGCCCTGGAACGGCCCGAGCAGGAGCTCCGGGCCGCGGAGAAAATAGAACCCGACCCAGTTGAGGTCGGGCAGGGCCTGGTGGAGGAGGGCGGCGGTGTTGGCCGCGTTGACGAGGCCATCCGTCTCCCCCGCGAGCAAGGCGCCGAGCTGGGCGACGAGGGCGCGATAGTCCTCCTCCTTGGAGACTCCGGCGGTGGCTTGGACAACGAACATGCGGCGCGGTCGGGTGAGGCGGTTGGGGCGTGCGGGTGGGGTCGCCGGACGGTGGCTTTTGAACCAAGGGGCACGCGAGAAAATTCCCCGCGCCGCACCCTCCGGATCGCTTTTGCCCCGGCCGGGTTTTCCCGAGGAGAAACGCCGGCGGCTGGATGCGAACAATATGTGAATAAATTCTTCGTTTTTTTACGCGTCTTGGCTTGACGGTAGTGGGGTAAAATGGGTTGAAATGGGGCGTTGTGGGGCGCATGGCGCACCGCAGCCCAATGGCATCTTCCAGCAAAGCTTTTTACACCGGCCTTTTTCGGCACACCCTCGACGACAAGAATCGGCTCACGATTCCCTCGGCGTGGCGGTATGCGCATGAGGCGGAGGACACGTTTTTGGCCACGCCGCATCCGGACGGTTACGTGGCGGTGCTGCCGCCCGCCGAGGTGGAAAAGCTGCACGCGAAGATCGCGCAGATGGCGCTGAGCGACGGGGCCGGCCAGGATTTTGTCGCGCGGTTCTTTGCGCAGACGCAGTCGTTCTCCTTCGACAAGGCGGGCCGCATCGGGCTCGACGAGGCGCTGCTTGCCCACGCCGGCATCAAGCGGGACGCGGTGATGGTCGGCTCGCTGACCAAGTTCAACATCTACGCGCCGGCCCGGTGGGGCAAGGTGGAGGACCGCACCTCGGGCGAGAACTTCGGCGACCTCATGCGCCGCATCGGGATTTGACCATGAAACCTGCCGCCCAGGCCAAGGTCGCCGCCGTGCGGGCCTCGCTGCGCCAGGTCGCCGCCGCCCTGCGCCCGGCCTTTCCGGCGTGGATCGACGCCGAGTCGGGTCTCGCTTTTTCCGCCGCGGTGGCCCTGCCCCGCGTGCGCGACTGCCTGGTGCTCCGGCTCGTGGAGGGCCGGAAACCCCATCCGCGGCGGCCTTCCTCCGATGCGCCCGGTGCCCGCTGACGCCCCCGCCGTGACCACGACCCCTGGCCACCAGCCCGTCCTGCTGCGCGAGGTGCTGGATTTCCTCGCCCCGGCGCCCCAGGGCCGCTACCTCGACGCCACCTTCGGCGGCGGCGGCCACACCCGCGCGCTGCTCGCCGCCGCCCCGGGGATCAGGGTCACCGCGTTTGACCGCGATCCGGCGGCCCAGCCCCGCGCGGCCGCCCTGGCCGAGGAGTTCGGCGGCCGGGTGGAACTGCTGAGCCACGATTTCGGCCGGCTGGGCGAACTGGCGGCGGGCGACTTCGACGGCGTCCTCTTCGACCTCGGGGTCTCCTCCTTCCAGCTCGACGACGTGGAGCGCGGCTTTTCCTTCCGGCAGGACGCCCCGGCCGACATGCGCATGGACCCGCGCTCCGGCGTGCCCGCCTCGCGCTGGCTGGAGACCGCCACGGAGGAGATGGTCGTCCGCGCCGTCCGGGACCTCGGCGAGGAGCCGCACTGGCGCCGCGTGGTGCGCGCGCTGCAGGCGGCCCGCGGCACCGGGGCGCTGGCCCGCACCGCCGCCCTCGCGGCGGTCATCAGCGAGTCGATCCCCGCCCGCGACCGGCACACCATGCGGATCCACCCGGCGACCCGGACCTTCCAGGGCATCCGGATCGCGGTCAACGACGAGCTCGGGGCCCTCGAGCGGGCGCTGCCCGCCGCGTTCGCCAAGCTGCGCGCCGGCGGCGTGTGGTGCGTCATCAGCTTCCATTCCCTCGAGGACCGGCCGGTCAAGCAGTGCTTCCGCCGCCTCTGCGGCCAGCCCGAGAGCGCCGCGGACGCCACCCCGCAGGATTTCCGGGTGAAGCAGGCCGAGCCCCTCACCCGCAAGCCCGTGACCCCGGGCGAGGCCGAACTGGCCGCGAATCCGCGCAGCCGCTCCGCCAAGCTCCGCGCCCTCCGCAAGCTCTGACCCGCCCTTTCTTCCTACCCCCATGCACGCGACCTCCCGCCACGCCTTCATCAACCAACTGCTGGTCTACACCCTGGTGATGATCTGCTTCAGTGGGTCGATCGGCCTCAGCACCGTCTGGCTGCGCCATCAGATTTCCCTCACCGCCAACGCCACCAAGGTCCTCGCCGCCCGCATCGCCGAGGTCGAGCGCCGGATCGACGAGACCACCACGGTGATCGAGACCGAGCAGGACCCCAGCATTCTCCAGCGCCGCAATGCCGAGTGGCACCTCGGGCTGGTGCAGCTCGGCCAGGAGCAGATCGTGCGCCTCGCGGGTGACCCGGTCCTGCGCCTGGCCGCCAAGCGCAACCGCGGCCTCTACAGCGACGGGATCGTGCCCGCCACCGTCTCCCTCCGGCTCGCCGGCCTGAACCCCTGACGACCATGTCGAAGGGTTTTGCCTCCACCTACCGCATCGTCCTGCTCGCGGCGGGGATCCTGGCCTGTTACGCGGCGCTGGCCGCGCGCCTCGTCTACCTGCACGTCATCGACCGCGAGGAACTGGTCCGCTACATCGACCAGGCCCGCCGGCAGATCATCGTCGAGAGCGCCCGCCGGGGCGACATCCTCGACGCCCGCGGCGGCATCCTCGCCACCAGCCGCTCCCTCATCGTCCTCGGGGTGGACCCGCAGTCGCTCCGCCCGGAGGACGAGAAAAAGTGGCCGCAGCTCGCCGCGCTCATCGGCGTGCCGCTGCCCGCGCTGACCAAAACCCTCCTCACCAAGTCCCGTCCGGCCGCCCCGGCGCTCGCCGCTTCGGCGGTCGCGCCGGCGGCGCCCCCGGGGGGCTTGGTGATCAATTTCACCGTCGACCGCGCCGCCGCCGTCACCGTCGTCCCCCCGCCGTCCCCGGCGGCCCCGGGCGAGTCCCCGGCCGACGACACGGTGCTGGACGACACCGCCGATGAAAAGGGCGAGCGCCTCATCCGCTGGGCCAAGCTGAGCGACACCATCGAGGAGTCGGTCTACGACCGGATCCAGGCGCTCGACGTGCGCGGGGTGTACGGCCAGCGCGTCTACCGCCGCGCCTACCCCCACAATGCCCTTGCGGCCCACCTCGTCGGCTTCGTCAACCAGGAGGGCATCGCGGCCGCCGGCATCGAGCGCTACGCCGATTTCTACCTGCACGGCCGCGACGGCTGGCGCGAGGGGGAGCGCGACGGCCTGCGCCGCGAGCTCGCCCAGTTCCGCACCCGCGACGTCCCCGCCTCCGACGGCTACTCGGTGACGCTGTCGATCGACAGCAACGTCCAGCACCTGGCGGAGGAGGAGCTGGCCGCGATCGCGAAGAAATACTCGCCCGAGAAGGCGACGGTGATCGTGAGCGACCCGCAGACCGGCTTCATCCTGGCGATGGCGAACTACCCCAGCTTCAACCTGAACGAGTACAACCAGGTGCCGAAGGAGGCGCAGGGCGCCATGCGCAACATCGCGGTGGCGGACATGTACGAGCCGGGCTCGGTCTTCAAGATCGTCGCGGCCTCCGGCGCGCTGAACGAGGGGCTGGTCGCGCCCGGCTCGCGCTTCGACTGCTCGCTGGAGAGCATCGAGTTCGAGGGCCGGCCCCGCAACCTGCCGCGCGAGGACCACCACTTCGACCACGCGTTGAGCGTGGCGGAGATCATCGCGCGGTCCTCCAACAAGGGCGCCGCCCAGCTGGCGATGAAGCTCGGCAAGCAGCGCTTCTACGACTACGCCCGCGCCTTCGGGTTCGGCCAGCTCACCGGGTTCCCGGTGGGCGGCGAGATCTTCGGCTCGATGGCGCCGCCCGACAAGTGGGACGGGCTCACCATCACCCGCATGCCCATGGGCCATTCGATCGCCGCCACGCCGCTCCAGATGCACATGGGCATGGGCGTCATCGCCAGCGGCGGCTACCTGCTCCGGCCCCAGCTCATCCGCCAGATCCGCGACGCCTCCGGCGAGGTCGTCTACCGCTACGGCGCGGTCAGCCGGCCCCGCACCATCACCGCCGAGACCGCCCGCACCATGGCCCGCCTGCTGCAGGGGGTCGCGTCCAAGGACGGCACCGCGGCCGAGGCGGCCATCCCCGGCTACGAGGTCGCCGGCAAGACCGGGACGACCCAGAAGCTCCTGCCGGTCACCCTGGCCAACGGCAGCACCAAGCTGGTCTACTCCGAGCGCCACCACGTCGCGTCGTTCATCGGGTTTCTCCCGGCGAGCCGGCCGCAGGTGGTGATCTCCGTCATCGTGGACGATGCCGACAGCCACTGCCCGGGGGGCGTGGCCTACGGCGCCAAGGTCGCCGCGCCGGCGTTCAAGCACCTCGCCGAGCAGCTCATCCCCTATCTCGACATCAAGCCCGTCTATGAATCCGCCGCCCGCACCGTGGTGGCCCTGGAAGGAGGCCGCCGATGATCGGTTACCTCACCTCCAACGCCTCGCTGATCCATGCGTTCTCGCCCCGCCCGGCGGTCCGCACCCGCCGCGAAACCCTCGCCCTTAACCGGGTTTTCAAAATGGCCCCGAAACTATCCGACTATTTCCACGACGGCGAGATCCTCGCCGCGAAGGGCGCGCTCGACCGCCCCATCTCCGGCCTCGCGATCGACAGCCGCCGCGTGGTCCCGGGCAACCTCTTCTTCGCCCTCCCGGGCCGCCGCGCCGACGGCGCCAGCTTCATCGACGAGGCCGTCAGCCGCGGCGCGGTCGCCGTGGTCACCGCCAAGCTGCCCGCCCACGCCCAGTCCCGGGTCACCTTCGTCCAGGTCGCCGACGCCCGCGCCATGCTCGCCCGCGTCGCCCAGCGCTATTACAAGTTCCCCGACCGCGACCTGGCGGTCATCGGGGTCACCGGCACGAACGGCAAGACCACCGTCACCCACCTCCTCCAGCACCTGCTCAACGCCGACCAGCGCATCGGCCTGCTGGGCACGATCAACTACGACCTCGGCGCGCGCACCGTGCCCTCGTTCCGCACCACCCCCGAGTCGCTCGACATCTACGGCATGATGGCGCAGATGCGCGACGCCGGCTGCCGGCAGGCGGTGATGGAGGTCAGCTCGCACGGCATCGACCAGCAGCGCGTGCTCGGGCTCCAGTTCGGCGCCGCAGTCTTCACCAACCTGACCCGCGACCACCTCGACTACCACCGGACGCTCGAGGCCTATTTCGAGGTGAAGCAGCAGCTCTTCACCGGCGGCACCGGCCGGCCGCCGAAGGTGGCGGTCGTCAACCTCGACGACCCCTACGGCGCGCGGCTGGCGGCCCTGGTCCCGCCCGAGGTGAAAACGGTCACCTACGGCGAGCATCCGGACGCGCAGGTGCGCGCCGAGCAGGTGGTGCTCAACTTCAAGCACACCACCTTCCGCCTCGTCTGGCCCGGCGGCACCCTCGAGCTCAACTCGCCGCTGATCGGCCGCTACAACGTCAGCAACCTCCTGGCCGCGATCGCCACCGCCTGGGGCCTGGGCCGCGACCCGGTCGTGTTTCTGGCGCGCCTCCGCGCCTTCGGCGGCGTCCCCGGCCGCATGGAGCGGATCGAGGCGGGCCAGCCATACAACGTGCTGGTCGACTACGCGCACACCGACGACGCCCTGCGCAACGCCCTCGGCATGCTCCGCACCATCACGCCGGGCCGCCTGCTGGTCGTCTTCGGCTGCGGCGGCAACCGCGACCGCACCAAGCGCCCGCTGATGGTGCGCGCCGTGCAGGAGTATGCCGACTTTGCCTTCGCCACCGCGGACAATCCCCGGAGCGAGTCCCTCCCGCAGATTTTCGCCGACATGGCGGCGGGGGTCACGGTCCCGGAGAAGATCTCCTGGACCGACGACCGCCGCCGCGCGATCAGCCTCGCCCTCGACACCGCCCGGGCCGGCGACTGCCTGCTCATCGCCGGCAAGGGGCACGAGAGCTACCAGGAGTTCGCCGACACCGTCAGCCCCTTTGACGACCGCCAGGTCGTGCGGGAGCTCATCGCGATCAAGGCCCTCAAGACCTGATGCCCACCTTCGCTCCAGACGAGTTGGCGGCGTGGACCGGCGGCCGCTGGACCTCCCGGCCGGCGGCGCCGCTCACCGGCTTCACCACGGACACGCGCCAGCTCCGCGCGGGGCAGGTCTTTGTGGCGCTGTCGACCGACCGGCGCGACGGCCATGCCTTCCTCCCCGCCGCGGCGGCGGCGGGGGCGGGGGCCGCCCTGGTCGCCGCGGCCCAGTCGGGGCTCGGGCTGCCGCAGCTCGTGGTGGCGGACCCGCTGGCCGCGTTCCAGGCGATCGCCCGCGCGCACCGCCGGACGTTCCGCGGCCCGGTCGTCGGCATCACCGGCAGCGCCGGCAAGACCTCGACCAAGAACCTTCTCGCCCTGCTGCTGGGTGGCCCGGCCGGCGGCGTCCTCGCCACCGAGGGCAACCTCAACAATCACCTCGGGGTGCCGCTGACGCTGACCCGGCTCGATCCCGCCCGGCACACCTTTGCCGTCATCGAGGCGGGCATCAGTGCGCCGGGGGAGATGGCGCCGCTCGCCGCCATGATCGCCCCGGACGTCGTGGTGATCACCCTGGTCGCCGCGGCCCACACCGAGCAGCTCGGCGGGCTGGAGGGCGTCGCCCGGGAGAAGGCCGCGCTCGCGGCGGCGCTGCCCCCGTCCGGCGCGGCGATCTTCCCGGAGTCGTGCGCCGCGTTTGCCGCCTTTCAGGCCCCGCTGCCGCACCCGCGGGTGCTGGCGCGCACCGCGGACCTGCGCGCCGCCCCCGCCCCGGGCGGACCGATTCCGTTTCAGGTGCTCCAGCGGACGGAGCAGACCGAAATCGTCCTCGCCGCCGGCGGGCCGAAACCGGCGCGCTTCACGCTGTCGCGGGTGACGGACGGCATGGCCTCGAACGCGGCGCTGGCGCTGACCGCCGCGCTCCACCTCGGCGTGGCGCCCGACCGGCTGCAGGCCCGCCTCGCGGGCTGGGCGCCGGCCCCGCTGCGCGGGGAAATCCGCCGGACCGACGGCCGCCTCCTGTACCTCGACTGCTACAACGCCAATCCGGCCTCAATGGCCGACGCCCTGGCCACCTTCCAGGCGATCGCGCCCGCGCCGGTCCCCCGGCTCTATGTGCTCGGCGGCATGGAGGAGCTGGGCGCCGCGTCCGCCGACTGCCACCGCGCCCTCGGCCGGTCCCTGGCGCTGCGGGCCGGCGACCGCGTCCTCGTGCTCGGCGCCCACGCCAACGAGGTCTGCGCCGGCGTGCTGGAGCAGGGCGACTATTCCCGGCAAATCCAGCTGGTCTCGGCGCTGGAGACGGTCGCCGCGGTCCTCGCCGAGTGGCGCGGCGCCGTGTTCGTCAAGGGCAGCCGCCGCTACCAGCTTGAGCACGCCCTCGCGGGCGCCGTCCCGATGGAGGCCGCCCATGCTTAGTTTCCTCGCCGACTGGGAGCCGTACTTCGGGCCGCTCCGGGTCTTCCACTCGCTGACCTTCCGCACGATCGGCTCCGCGGTGTGCGCGGCGCTGATCGGCTTCCTCATCGGGCCGTGGCTGATCGGCCGGCTGCGCCAGCTGAAGTTCGGGCAGCACTATGACGACGACCGCACGGGCGACCTCGCGCGGCGCTTCGACAAGAAGAACACCCCGACGATGGGCGGCCTGCTGATCTTCGCGGCGGTGTTTGGCAGCTCGGTGCTCTGGGCCGCGCCCAACATCTGGGTGCTGGTGGCGCTGTTCACCTACGCGGCGCTGACCGCCGTCGGGTTCCGCGACGACTACCTCAAGGTCGTGCGCAAGAGCCGCGACGGCCTCTCGTCCCGCGAGAAGATCATCTGGCAGACGCTGATCACGGTGGTCGCGTTGGCGGCGCTCCTCTGGCACCCGGTCAGCGCGGGCAAGATCCGCGAGCTGTGGATCCCGTTCGTGAAGCACCCCGTGATCGCGTGCCTGCCGATCGGCGCGCTCTTTGTGCTCGTCTACCTCTGGCTGGTCGGGTTCAGCAACGCGATCAACCTGACCGACGGCCTCGACGGCCTGGCCATCGGCTGCACCATCTCGGTGGCGCTGGTCTACGGCATCCTGGCCTACGCCGCGGGCAACATCATCATCGCCGACTACCTGCTGATCAGCTACGTGCCGGGCACCGGCGAGCTGACCGTGGTCTGCGGCGCGCTGGTCGGCGGCGGGCTGGCGTTCCTCTGGTACAATTCCCATCCGGCCGAGGTGTTCATGGGCGACACCGGCTCGCTCGCCCTCGGCGGGCTGATCGGGATCCTGGCCTTCATGGTGCAGCAGCCGCTGACCCTGGTGATCGTCGGCGGGGTGTTTGTCTGGGAGGCGGTCTCGGTCATCATCCAGGTCGGCTTCTTCAAGTGGACGCGGCGCCGCAGTCCGACGGGGGAGGGGCGCCGGTTCTTCCTGATGGCGCCGATCCACCACCATTTTCAAAAGCAGGGCTGGCCGGAAACGAAGGTCGTGCTCCGGTTCTGGGTGCTCTCGCTGATCTGCGCGCTGGCCGGGCTCGGCACGCTCAAACTCCGCTGACATGCCGCTGGCGCCCTCCCGTTTCCTCTCCCCGCTGCTCGCCCGGCCCGTGGCCGTGCTGGGCGGGGGCGTGACCGGGTCGGGGGTGCAGGCGCTGCTGGCGGCGCTGGGCGCGACCGGGCAGGTCTACGACGCGCAGGGGGCCGAGTTCACGGCACGGGCCGCGGCGGGCCATGCGCTCGCGGTGGCCTCCCCCGGGTTTGCGCCGGAGCATCCCTGGCTGGCTCGCGCCCGGGCCGCCGGCGCCGTGGTGCTGCCGGAGCTGGACCTGGCGGCGCTGGGCTGGCGCGGCCGGGTGGTGGCCGTGACCGGCACCAACGGCAAGACCACGCTGACCGAGTTTCTCACCCATGCGCTCCGCTCCGTCGGCGCGCCGGCCTACGCGACCGGCAACATCGGCCCGGCCTTCGCGCAGCTGGTGGCGGACACCGCCGGGGGGAACCCGGGGGACTGCGCCGTCTGCGAGGTGAGCTCCTTCCAGGCCGAGTCGCTGACGCATTTCCAGGCCGAGGCCACCCTCTGGACCAACTTCGCCGAGGACCACCTCGAGCGGCATGCGGGGCTGGAGGCATATTTTGCCGCGAAGGCGAACCTGCTCGGGCGCACGCCGTCGGGCGCGGTCTGGGCCGGGTCGTCCGTCCAGCGCTTTGCCCGGCAGTTCGCGCGGCCGCTGCCGGCCGGCGCAGCGGTGGCGAGCGAGGGCCAGCCGGCGGACCCGCGGCTCGCGGGCACGGTGTTTGCCGAGTATCCGCAGCGCGAAAACTTCCTGCTCGCCGCCGCCTGGTGGCGCGCGGCGGGGCGCGACGAGCGCGCGCTGGTGGCCGCGGCGCAAACCTTCGCGCTGGGCCGGCACCGGCTGGCCCGCGTGGCGGTGCAGGCCGGCGTGACGTTCTGGAACGACTCGAAGGCGACCAATTTCCATGCGGTCGAGGCCGCGCTGGCGCGGTGGGAGGCGCCGGTCGTGCTGATCGCCGGCGGCAAGGGCAAGGGCGGGGACGTGGCGGGCTTTGTCCGCCGGATCGCGCCGCGGGTGAAGCACGTGGTGCTGCTCGGCGAGATGGGCCCGGAACTGGCCCGCCACTGCGCGGCGAGCCGCGTCGCCCACACCGCCTGCGACTCGCTCGACGCCGCGGTGCACTGCGCCGCCGCGCTCGCGACGGCGGGCGACCACGTCCTGCTCAGCCCGGGCTTCGCCAGCTTCGACCAGTTCCGCAACTACGCGGACCGCGGCGACCAGTTCGAGCGCTGCGTGCACGACCTCGCCACCCCGGCCAATTTTAGATAGCATTCCGACCCGCAACCCAACAACACTTCACCCATGAAACTGCTCAAAGTTTTCGGCATCGTGGTCGGCATCCACGTGTTTGCCCTGATCCTGATCTTCGCCAATCCCGGCTGCAGTTCCACCGCCCAGCCCACCCCGTCGCCCGCGGACACCGCCGCCAAGCCCGAGGCCCCGGCCCCCACCATCTCCGTGCCCAGCCCGGCCCCGGCCGACTCCCCCGTGGCCAGCGCGCCCCTCGGCTTTGACCCCAACGCCCCGGCCGTCTCCGTGTCCGTCGGCATCCGCTACAGCCCCACGCGTCCCGGCACCCCGACCGCGGGCGCCCTGCAGTCCGACCCGGTCGCCGATGTCACGCCGGCCACGACCTACGTCGTGGCGAAGGGCGACAGCCTCTGGACCATTGCGAAGAAAAACCGCCTGACCGTCTCGGACCTGGCGGCGGCGAACCACCTGAAGGCGGGCGCCTCCGTGCGCCTGGGCCAGAAGCTGATCGTGCCCGGCCGCGCCCTGCCGCCGGGGACGGCGGCCGCCGCCGCGGTTGCGGCGGAGCCGAGCCCGGCGAAGACCCTGACCAGCGCCGGCGCGCCCCGGGCCTCCGCGGACGCGGTGAAGCACACGGTCAAGCCCGGGGAAACGCTCGGCGCGATCGCCCGGAAGTACCAGGTGCGGATGGGGGACCTCGCGACGGCCAACAACATTGCCGACCCCGCCAAGATTCATCCCGGCATGGAGCTGGTCGTGCCCGGCTGGCAGGCGCCGGCCGCGCGCGCCGGCAAGTCCGGGGCCAAGGCCGCCGCCCCGTCGGCGCCCGCGCTGGTCATCCCGACCATTGCGGTGTCGGGCGACGCCCCGGAGGCCGCCAAGCCCGCCGGCGACGCGCCGCCGGTGATCTCGGTGGAAGAGGTGCCCGCCCCCAAGCAACCCTGAGGCTGATCTCCCATGGCCCGTGACCTGCCTGGCGACGACTCCCGTGCGCGTTTCGTCGTCAATCCCGTGGCCATCATCATCGTCGGGGCGGTGGCGCTCACCATCCTCGGCCTGACCATCCTTTTCAGCGCCAGCGCGTCCTACAAGCAGGGCCCCTATTTCTACCTCAACAAGCAGCTGCTTGGCGTGGTCGCCGCCGCCGTCCTCTGTCTGGTCGTCAGTCGGCTCAATCTCGACTACGTGCGCCGCCACGTCTGGTGGATCGCGGGCCTGACCCTGCTGGCTCTGTTGCTGGTGCTGGTGCCCCACATCGGCATCGCGGTGAAGGGCAGCCGGCGCTGGCTCGGCCTCGGGGCCGTCCGCCTGCAGGTCTCGGAATTTGCCAAGCTCACCGTGGTGTTCTGCCTGGCGCACTACCTGGCGATCCACCAGACGCGGCTCGGCGAGTTCAAGCACGGCTACGTGCTCCCGCTCGCCATCCTTGGCGCGTTCGCCGGGCTGGTCCTGCTCGAGCCCGACTTCGGGACGACGGCCTTGATCGTCGCGGTCGGGCTCGTCCTGCTCTTCCTCGCCGGCGCCAAGTGGCGCTACATCCTGCCGACGGTCGGGCTGGTGGCGCTGGCCTTCGCCCTGCTGGTGCTCCACAACCCGAACCGGCTCCGGCGCCTGACCGCGTTCCTGGACGTGGAGGGCAACAAGCACGCCGGCACCTACCAGCTCTACCAGTCGCTCGCGGCCTTCGCCGCCGGCGGGGTGGAGGGCGCCGGGCTGGGGCAGGGCCGGCAGCAGCTCAACTTCCTCCCCGAGGCGCACACCGACATGATCTTCGCGGTGGTGGGCGAGGAGCTCGGGCTCGGGTTCACCCTCGGCGTGGTGGTGGTGTTCACGATCATGTTCATCGCCGGCCTCATCCACCTGCGCCGCGCCCCGAACCTCTTCCAGTTTCTCCTCGTGACGGGCTGCCTGCTGCTGATCTGCCTGCAGGCGATCATCAACCTCGGGGTCGTCACCGGCATTTTCCCGACCAAAGGCATGTCGCTGCCGTTCATCAGCGCGGGCCTGTCGAACCTGCTCCTGATGGGGCTGCTGCTCGGCGTGCTCCTCAACACGCAGCGCACCTGGGGCCGGGCCACGCTCGGCGGCCGCGGCCGCGCGATGGAGGAGGTCCTCGCCTAGCGCGCCGGCCCCGTCCCGCCCCTCCCATGCCCCAGACCTCCCCCCGATGAGCCGGTTTCTCATTTCCTGCGGCGGCACCGGCGGGCACCTGTCCCCGGGCATCTCGCTGGCCGAGGGCCTCGTGGCCCGCGGCCACCGCGCCACCCTGCTCATCAGCCAGAAGAAGGTGGATGCCCGGCTGAGCGAGAAATACCCGGACCTGGAATTTCTGCGCGTGCCGGGCACGGGCTTCGGCTGGTCGCCGCTGGCGCTGGCGCGCTGCGTCGTCTCCCAGACGCGCGGGTTTTTCTACTGCCGCCGGCTGGTGCGGACCGCCGCGCCCGACGGCATCGTCGGCTTCGGCGGCTTCACCTCGGCCGGCATCGCGCTCGCCGGCTGGCTGCGCGGGGTGCCGGTGGCCCTGCATGAGTCGAACCGCGTCCCCGGCCGCGCCATCCGCCTCCTCGGCCGGCTGGCCACCCGGGTGTATCTGCCGGCCGGCATCCGGCTGCCCGGCGTGCGGGCCGCGGCCACCCGCCACGGCGGCATGCCGGTGCGCCAGGAAATCAAGCGCCTGCCCCCGGCCGCCGCCCGCGCGGCCCTTGGGCTGGATCCCAACCAGAAGGTGCTCGTGGTCTTCGGCGGCAGCCAGGGCGCCGGCGCGCTCAACGAGTGGGTCCGCCGCCAGCTCCCCCGCTTCGCCGCCGAGGGCGTCCAGGTCTACTGCGTCACCGGGCTGGGCAAGGGCGCGGCCACCGACGCGCGGGAGCTGCGGACCAAGACCGGGGCCCCGCTCCGGGCGGTGTTCACGCCGTTCTGCGACCAGGTCGCCGAGCTGCTGTCCGCCGCGGATCTGGTGGTCTCGCGGGCCGGGGCCGGCACGATCGCCGAGCTGATCCGCTGCGCGACGCCCGCGATCCTCGTGCCCTATCCCCAGGCGGCCGACGACCACCAGCGCGCCAACGCCGCCTTCTTCGAGCGCCAGGGCGGCGGGCTGGTGGTGGAGCAGGCCGACCTCGCGGCCCTGCCGGCGGAGGTGCTCGACACCATTTTCAACGACTGGCTGCTGCGCAAGTTCCGCGCGAACCTCGAGCGGATGGACCGCGAAAACTCGCTCCCGCTGATGCTGGACGACCTGGAGGCGATCGTGTCACCGCCGCCGGGCCCGCCCCCGGCCCCGGCGGCCCCCGCCGCATGAACCCCGTCTCCCGCCCCCGGCTCTTTGCGCGGGACGTGCGCCGGATCCACTGCGTCGGCATCGCCGGCATGGGGGTTGCGCCGCTCGCCCTCTACCTGGTGCAGGCGGGCTTCGGGGTGACGGGGGAGGATGCGGCCGTGACCGAGGAGGCCCGGCAGCTGCTGGCGCGCGGCGGGGTGAAAGTGGGGCCGCTGCCGGCGGACGCCGAGCTGGTGGTGCATTCCTCCGCGGTGGCGCCGACCCATCCCGCCTGCGTCGCGGCGGCGGCGCGCGGGCTGCCGCTGGTGCGCCGGGGGGAACTGCTGGCCGAGGTGCTGCGGGACCGGCGGGTGGTCGCGGTCTGCGGCGCGCACGGCAAGACGACCACCACGGCCATGCTCATCACGGCGCTGCGCCGGGCCCGGTTTCCCGCCGGCTGGATCCTCGGCGGCCGGTTTGCCGACGACACGCCGTCGGCCGGCCTCGGCGCAGGCGACTGGGTGGTGGCGGAGATCGACGAGAGCGACGGGACCATCGGCCGGTTCGCCCCCGCGCTCACCGTGGTGGTGAACCTCGACTGGGACCATCCCGACCATTACCGGCAGCCCGCGGAACTGGAGGCGGCGTTTGCCGCGCTGGTCGCGCGGACGCACGGCCCGGTGCTGGTGTCCGCCGGGTGCGCGATGAGCGCCCGGGCGGCGGGCGCCGTTCGTCCCCTGCGCTTCGGGCCCACGGGGGATTTCCCGGGCGTGGCCGAGGGCGAAACCGCCGGGGGCCTGACGCTCCGGCTGGGCGGACAATTCACGATCGCCGCGGCTGCGGTGCGGGCGCAGGGCGCGTTCAACGCCGCCAATGCCACCGCCGCGCTGGCGGCGGCGCAGCTCATGGGGGCGACGCTCGCGCCGGACCTGCTGGCGGACTATCCCGGGGTGCGCCGCCGCCAGGCGGTGCTGCAGGCCACGGCCGACTGGACGGTCCTCGAGGACTACGCGCACCATCCGGCGGAGATCCGTGCGCTGCTGGCGAGCCTGCGGCCGCGCGTGGCCGCCGGCGGGCGCCTGGTCGTGGTCTTTCAACCGCACCGCTTCAGCCGCACCGCGCAGTTCCGGGCGGAGTTCGCGGCCGCGCTCGCGGCGGCGGACCAGGTGCACCTCCTCGAGGTCTATGCGGCGGGCGAGCCGCCCTGCGCGGGCGGCACCACGGCGGAGCTCGCGGCGGAACTCCGGGCCCACGCCGCGGACCGGCCGGTCGGCTACCGGCCCGGCGACGATGCCGCCACCCTGCGGGCCCTGGACCGCACCACGCGGCGCGGCGACCTCGTGGCCTTTGTCGGGGCCGGCGACCTCGACATCCGGGCGCGCGCCTGGCTGGCGGACCGCGCCGCGGCGGCGCGGCCCTGGGACGAGTTTTACGCGGCGGTGCGGCCGGGCCTGGCGCCGGCGACCAAGTTCAGCCGCGAGGAGCCGCTGGGGCCCAAGACGACCCTGCGGGTCGGCGGGGCCGCGCGGCTGTATGTCGAGCCGGCCTCGGTCGCGGACCTGCAGGCGGTGCTGCGCGCGGCGGCCGCCGGGGGCGTCCCAGTGCTCCTGCTCGGCCGCGGATCGAACCTGCTCGTGCCGGACGAGGGCGTCGACGGCCTGGTGATCGCGCTGGCCCACGAGGCCTGGGCCAAATTTGAGCTGCACCCCGATGGCCGGGTCTGGGCGGGCGCGGGCCTGCGGCTGAAGCAGCTCTGCGGCCTGGCGGCGACGGCCGGGCTGACGGGCTTTGAGTTCCTCGAGGGCATCCCGGGCAACGTGGGTGGGGCCCTGCGGATGAACGCCGGCGCGATGGGCGGCTGGATGTTCGACGTGGTGGAGGAAGTCCAACTGATGACCCGGGACGGCGAGGTGCAGCGGCGCGCGAAGGCGGCGCTGCACGTGGACTACCGGCAGTGCGCGGAGCTGCACGAGGGCATCGCGCTGGGGGCGTGGCTGCGGCCGGCGGCGCTGGCGTCGTCGGAGGCCGTCGCCCGCCAGATCGCGGCCTACCGGACCCAGCGGCAGGCCTCCCAGCCGCGGGAGCCCAGCGCGGGCTGCATGTTCAAGAACCCGCCGGGCCACTCCGCCGGGCGCCTGATCGACGAGAGCGGGCTCAAGGGCGCGCGGGTGGGGGACGCCGAGGTCTCGACCGTGCATGCGAACTTCATCGTGAACCGCGGCGCCGCGACCGGCGCGGACGTGCTGGAGCTGGTCCGCCAGGTGCGCGCGCGCGTGCGGCACGCCAAGGGCGTGGAGCTGGAACCCGAGGTGATCCTCTACGGGCAGAACTGGAGGGACGTTTTATGAAAAACCCGGTGATGGCGGTGCTGGCGGGCGGAACCTCGTCCGAGCGCGAGGTCTCGCTCGGCTCCGGCCAGGCCTGCGCGCTGGCGCTGGCGCGGTCGTTTC
>SESH01034148.1_pt1 | contig 16817 bp, 14 predicted proteins | sample 3171561 | NCBI WGS metagenome assembly SESH01 (sample SAMN10866947, study PRJNA518727) | freshwater metagenome | biome: subpolar coniferous forest; feature: holomictic lake; material: water; isolation source: holomictic Lake 442 2011 16.5 m and 2014 13 m | place: Canada: near Kenora, Ontario
AATCCGGCGACGTGGATAATGATGCCGCCAATGCCGTGCTCGCCAAAATGGCGGTCTCGCACGCGGCCGCCGGCGCAGACATCGTCGCCCCCAGCGCCATGATGGACGGCCAGGTGACCGCCATCCGCCAGGCGCTCGATGCCAAGGGGTTCTCCGACACCCTGCTCATGAGCTACTCCACCAAGTTCGCCTCCAGCATGTACGGACCGTTCCGGGAGGCAGAGGAGTCCGCGCCGCAGAAAGGCGACCGGCGCAGCTACCAGGCCTCGTTCGGCGACCTGCGCCAGGCCCTGCGCGAATCCCGGTTCGATGAGGCCGAGGGCGCTGACATCCTGATGCTCAAGCCGTCGCTCTTCTACCTCGACATCCTCGCCCGCCTGCGCGACCGCACCGACCTCCCCATCGCCACCTACAACGTGAGCGGCGAGTATTCCATGCTGATCGCCGCCGCGGAACGCGACTGGGGCGATCTGCATGCCATGGTCCGCGAATCCACCCTGGCCCTCTCCCGCGCCGGCTCCGACCTCATCATCTCGTACTGGGCCAATCAGTATGAGGAGATTTGGGGACGTAAAAGCACTTGCGCACGACATGCAGGTAGCATAGCATAAGACTTTTGTTAGCTAACAGGTGCGTGCCAACATGAAAACAAATAAACCCCGCATTCTGGTGGTGGACGATAACGTGGCACTTGGCCTGGCCTTGAAGACGGGATTGAATATGTCTGGCTTCGAGACCCAGACAGAAAATAATCCGTCGTGCGCGTTGCAGGTCGCACGTGCCTTTCGCCCCGACTTGATCGTGCTCGACGTCTGCATGCCCGGGATGGATGGCGGTTCCGTGGCCCAGACCCTGAGAGATCAGAAGGATCTGGCCCATATCCCGATCATCTTTCTCACGGCTCTCTACAGCAAGAAGGATAAGGCGCGCGCGCAGAATAACGATGAGATATTTCTGGCCAAGCCAATCGGTATCACCGAACTCGTGAAAACCATTGAAGCACAGCTGGCAAAGAAATAAGCGCCGCGGTTGTTCGCAAAATTTCCGGAGCGTGTTAGCACTGGATAGACAGGCAGGCACTACAATCAAGAAGTTGTTCCCGCTTTCATCGAAATCAGCCGACCATCCGAGGAATCCGTCCCATGGCCAAATCCAAACACCTGACTCCTATCACCTCCCGGCACTCCAGTATTCAGAATTCAGAATTCAGAATTCAGAATGGGAATGGGAATGGCAACCAAGAACCAAGAACGAAGAACCAAGAACTTTCACCCAGTTCCGCCGCGCTCTTTGCCCGTGCCTGCCGCGTGATCCCCGGCGGCGTGAACAGCCCGGTGCGCGCGTTCAACTCCGTGGGCGGTGCCCCGCTCTACGTGGTCAGCGGCAAGGGCTCGCGCATCCGCTCGGTCGAAGGCACAGAGCTCACGGATTTCTGCTGCTCCTGGGGTCCGCTGCTCTTCGGCCACGCCCGGCCGGAGATTGTCGAGGCCATTCAGCAGGCGGCCGCGGAAGGGACCAGCTTTGGCATCAACACGCCGCGCGAAGTGGAATTTGCCGAGCGCCTGTGCGCGTGTGTCCCCTCCATGGAGATGGTCCGGCTGGTGAGTTCCGGCACCGAGGCGGTGATGACCGCCCTGCGGCTGGCCCGCGGCTTCACGGGGCGACGCAAGATCTTGAAGTTCGACGGCTGCTACCATGGCCACTCCGATGCCATGCTGGTCGCAGCCGGCAGCGGCCTGCTGACCGGCGGCATCAGCTCTTCCGCCGGGGTCCTGCCTTCCGTGGCCGCAGAGATCTTTGTCGCGCCCTACAACGATCTGGAAGCTGTGAACCGCATCATCCAGCAGGAGGGCGCAGATCTGGCGGCCATTATTGTTGAGCCCGTAGCCGGCAACATGGGGCTGATCCCGCCGGCCCCCGGGTTCCTTGCCGGACTGCGCGAAGCCACCAGCCGGTGCGGCGCGCTGCTGATTTTCGACGAGGTCATCACCGGGTTCCGCCTGGGGCCGACCACCTATGGCATGCTATGCGGCGTCACGCCGGATCTGACCACGCTGGGCAAGATCATCGGCGGCGGCATGCCGATCGGCGCCGTTGGCGGACGCGGCGAGATTCTGCGCAAGCTCGCCCCCCTGGGTCCGGTCTACCAGGCCGGAACCTTGTCCGGCAACCCCGTGGCCGTGGCCGCCGGTCTGACCATGCTGGAACTGAGCCGCACCGAGAACCCCTACCCCATGATGGCCGCACGTGGCAAACGCCTCGCCGCCGGAGTGCAGGCCGCCGCACGCGAGGCAGGTGTCACGCTGCACTGCGCCGGCTTGGATGGCCTGTTTACGCCGTTCTTCATGCGCCAGGCCCCGACCGACCTGGCCACCGTAAAGCAGTGCGACACCCAGGCCTATGCGGCGTTCTTCCAGGGCATGCGGGCACGCGGCTTCTATCTGCCCCCCTCCCAGTTCGAGGTGGCCTTTATCTCCGCCGCGCATGACGATGGCGATATCGACCGTTTCCTGGCCGCGGCCCGCGACACGCTGACCGACATGGCCGCACATTCGTCTGGCGCCGGCCACCCGGGTCGCCCGGGCGCCAGCCGGAACTGAACCTGCCATCGGGCACGGAAACTCTGTCCATGGCTGTTTCCATCCAGATCGAAAACCTCGTCAAAACCTTCGGCACGCTGCGGGCCGTGGACGACGTTTCGCTGCGTGTCGAGCCTGGCGAAATCTTTTTCCTTCTCGGGCCCAGCGGCTGCGGCAAAACCACACTGCTGCGCGCCGTAGCCGGCTTCCACCAGCCCGAGTCGGGTACGATCCGCATCGGCGATCGCGAGGTCACCCACCTGCCACCGCACCAGCGCAACACGGGCATGGTCTTTCAAAGCTACGCGCTCTGGCCGCATATGACCCTGGCCGAGAATGTCGCCTTCGGCCTCGACATGCGCCACGTGCCCAAGGCCGAAAAACGCCGGCGCGTGACCGAAGCGCTGGCGCGCGTTCACATGGCTGATCGCGCGGACGCCAGGCCCAACCTGCTCTCGGGCGGACAGCAGCAGCGCGTGGCGCTGGCCCGCGCGCTGGTGATCGAACCGCAATGCCTGCTCCTGGATGAACCGCTCTCCAACCTGGATGCCAAGCTGCGCCTCGAGATGCGCGTGGAGATCCGCCGCATCTGTAAGCAGGCCGGCCTGACGGCGATTTACGTCACACATGATCAAAAGGAGGCACTTTCCATCTCCGACCGCCTCGCGGTGATGCGCGACGGCCGGGTGGAGCAGGTCGGCACGCCTGCGGAAGTCTACCGCCAGCCGGCCAACCGGTTTGTCGCGGGTTTCATCGGCGAAGGAAACTTCTTGGAAGGACGCGTGGCAGGTGTTGACCGCGGTCTGGTGCAGGTTGACACACCGCTGGGAACGCTCACCGCAACCGCCACACCTGCCACACCGCCGGTGGGTCAGTCCGTAGTGCTGTGCATCCGTCCCGAATCGCTCCGCCTGGATCCCACACCCTCGCATGCACCGAACAGCTTTAGCGGGCGCTGCCTTCAGACTGTGTATCAAGGCGAAGTGGCGCAGCACGTCGTCGCCCTCAACGAACACGCCCAGACCCCGGCCGAATGGAAGGTGTTCGAGCTGAACCCCACGGTCGCCACGGACCGCTCGCATGCTGCCGTACGCCTGTGGGTGCTGCCGGAAAACGTGATTGTGTTGCGCGCCTAATGTTTGCCTCTTACGGCGGCGCGTCCGGCGGCCGCGCCCTACCGAGACTTCGACGCACAGGTAGGGCGGGGCCGCCGGACCCGCCGTACACCGATAACTTCATGAAACTCAACACAAAGCGCTTCTGGAAAACCATTTCCATCGTCGTAGCAGCGATTGCGGCAATGTATGCCATACTCACCTTATGGTCTATTATTGTACTCCACCGATCCTATGCAGCCCTCGAACGCGATTGCCGGCCGATGACCGTTGCAGAAGTCATTCCACCACCAATACCAGACGCCGACAACGCGGCCCCCTTGTACGAAGAAGCAATCCGCCAACTGAATCAAGAAAAGGTGGGCGACGATACACTGCTGCAAGTACTGTCGCTTGCGGCGCGTGATGCAATCGCCACCAACGCCACGCCCACAGACTTGGCGCACTTCCGTGAGCTGGTCACGCGCCCTGTGGTTCAGAACGCCATGGAACTCGTGGTAAAAGCAGGCGAGCGAAAGGCTTGTCGCTTCGATCTGAATTACCTGTCTGGTATGGATTTAACCTGTTCGAATCTGGTTACCCTAATGTCCGTAAGTAAAGTTGTGCGCAGCGAGGTCAACCGCCTGATCGCCGACGGCGAGTATTCAAATGCCTGGTGCCTGGCAATTGCGGGACTGCGTTTGGCAGAAGCCAAGCGCACAGAACCGTTTGTCATCCCGCAATTGGCCACGTTCATGCACGCCGCCATCGCCGGTTCGTCTGTGGGGCGCCTTTGTTCCGCAACGCCTGTGACACGGGAACAGGCCGATTGCTTGCTCGCAATATTGAAGCGGTTTGATGATCCGGCGGAGTTCCAGCGAGTCCTCGACGGAGATCGACTCCTGTTGGGAGACAAAGAATTCGCGCGTAGCTTCCGAAATGGCCCCCCTCCGGTTTTACTAATGGGGGGCGAACTGCCGCGCTGGAAACTGTATCTTTACCTGTGCGTTTGGCGCCCGCTGTGGCGTCTCGACCATGCCGCCTATCTACGCGTATTGCAGGTTGCGGCAGCCGCGCCATTGTCCAGCAGCCTGTCATCGGTTCACGTTCCGGAATACTGTTTCTGCACACGTGCATGTTTGTCTGCGTTAGAAAGTTATCGGGCTGCGTTCATAGGCCATCTTGCCTGTGTCCGCTGTGCCGAGGCCGGCTTATCAGTGCTCGTCTACCAGAAGGAGCACGGCCAATGGCCAGCAACGCTGGCCGCGTGCATGGCGCAAGTGCCAACCGACCCGTTCGACGGAAAACCACTACGTTACCGTATGACGGGAAAAGGATTTGTCGTGTCGAGTGTTGGCAAGTCACGATCGCAGAAGGAGATCGCCTGGAAATACGAACCAGCATTCGACGTTGACGCCAAAAATACCCCAAACATTGAACAACGAAATCAGAAAGGCTTCTAATCTTGCGCGTCCCCGCGGGATCTCGCCCCATGAAATACTTCCTCGTCATCCTGGCCGCGGCCGTGATCGTGGCGCTGCCGTTTGTGTTCCGGAAGCCGATGGACACCGGCGACTGGCGCAACGGCGATCCGGTGCTGGTGATCATCTCGCCGCACAACGAGGCGGTGCGGTACGAATTCGGCGAAGCGTTCAGCCGCTGGCACCGCGCGCGCTATGGGCGGCCCGTGAAAATCGATTGGCGCATGATCGGCGGCACAACCGAAATCATGCGCTACCTCACCTCGGAATACAGCAGCGCCATGCAGGGCTACTGGAAACGGCGTGGCGAAAGCTGGCCGTCGGACGGCGCGGAGCTGATCATGGACCGCGGCTTCAACCCGGACAAGCCGCCCGCCGGCCTCGCCACCAACGACGCAGCCCGCGCACGCTTCGAGCGGCAAAAGCTCCTCTTTTCAGCCTTCCGCAGCACGGACGATCCCCAGGCTGTTTCCTGCGGCATTGACCTCTTTTGCGGCGGCGGCACGTACGATCATGACCGCGCCGCACGCCAGGGATTATGTGTGGCGCCGTGGAGCCGCGAAGAACGGCAACAACCGGAAGTGGCGGAGTTGCTCAACTCCTTTCCAGCGCAACTCGGCGGCGAGGTCTGGCGGTCCGACATCTTCTTCGGCACCGTGCTCAGCACCTTTGGCATCTGCAGCAACCCCGAGCGCCTGCGCGATCTCGGCATCACGACGCCACCTGCCACGTGGCGCGACCTGGCTGACCCCAGGCTCTTCAAACAGGTGGGCCTGGCCGATCCAACCAAGAGCGGCAGCGTGGCCAAGGCTTTCGAGATGATCATTCACGAGCAATGCTGGCGCGCCATCACAGCCGCCGGCTTCACGCGCGAGAACGTGGCCTCAAACGAGGCCGCCATTGCCAAGGCGCGCCTGCCGCCGGGGCAACTCCCGCCCTCGGTACCGCCCGAGTACCAGGCAGCGGTGGAGCGTGGCTGGCTCGAGGGCGTCAACCTGGTGCGCCTCATCGGCGCCAATGCCCACTACTTCACGGACAGCGCCGGCAAAGTGCCGATCGATGTCAGCGCCGGCGTGGTGGCTGCCGGCGTGGTGATTGATTTCTACGGCCGTTTCCAGGCCGAGACCGAGCGCGCGCCGGGCGGCGTGGAGCGCATGCTGTATACCACACCGACGGGCGGCTCAAGCGTCAGCGCGGATCCGATCAGCCTGCTGCGCGGTGCGCCACACCGCGAACTGGCCGTGCGCTTTCTTGCGTTTACACTCAGCCTGGAGGGGCAGAAGCTCTGGAACTACCGGCCGGGAACACCGGGAGGACCGCAACGCTTTGCGCTGCGACGCCTGCCGATCCGGCGCGACTTCTATCCGTCCGACGATCCGGCCATGCAGGCCGCCTGCGCGAGTCACGCGCCGTATCTGTCCGACAACCTTTCGGATTCGCGCATCAACCCCTATGCGCTGGGTGCGCAGTTTAGCTATCAGCCGCGCTGGACCGGTGCACACTTCGGCTTGCAGCGCGACCTGGTGCGCGCCATGTGCCTCGACTCCGGCGACGAACTGCGTGCCGCCTGGCAGGCCATCCTCGCGCACGGCGGACCCGCACAGAATCCCCGCGCCTTGGCTATTCTACTGCAGATGCCGGACCGGCCGGTGCCGCTGGACTGGCGCGCAGCCGTCGGACCCTACAAGCAGATTGACCGCCTGACCTGCCTGCGCGAGTGGACGGCATGCTTCCGGGCAACGTACCGGGCGGCGCAGCTGGAAGCTGAAAAATAGACGCGCCCGCGCCGCGGCTGGACGCAAAAAAGAAAGGGACCGTAACCGGTGTGCGGCTACGGCCCCTTTTCAAGATAGGCGTCGCAACGTTCAGCCCAGAATGGCATCCTTGCAAGCCTTCGCCACGCGGAACTTCACAACCCGCTTGGCCTTGATCTTGATGGCTTCGCCCGTCGCCGGGTTGCGGCCCATGCGGGCCTTGCGGTTCACCAGCACCAGCTTGCCGAGACCGGGGAGTGTGAACCCGTTCTTGGCATTCTTGTACGCCAGGGCCACGAGGGCCTCAACGGCAGCAGCAGCCTGCTTCTTGCTGATCTCAGCCGCTTCCGCCACGCCCGCCAGAACCTGACTCTTCGTCATTGCCTTCGCCATGATTGAATCCTCTTCTTTTACCCGCAAATCACCACGATCTGCAGACAGAGGTGAATATAGAGCGGATTACGAAGACACGCAATAGCCATATTATTGATCTTTTGCCGGATGGCAGGGCGCGGGCCGCCCCCCCAATGCACCCATTTGCAGCTAAATAGAGCTTGCCCCAAAACTCCCACTTTTGCTTTTTTGTGCCACCGAAAGGCGAATCGAGCTACGGATTGTCGCAGAATCTGCGCAATCTTCGCGCACCTTCGCGGTGAAAACATTTCGTTTCAGGTGTCGGCGTATACGGCCGCTTACGTGGCTGCCGCCAGCTCCATCACCCACGGATACCGCTCTTTCAGGTATGCCGCCCACGGCTCCATTTCAGGCGGGGGCTCCGCCAGAAAAGGTGCGAACACCCCCTCGGTGCTGACGCTCCGGAATCTTTCAGGCGTCTGGACCAGTTTTTCCCACACGCCCGTCGCCGTGTCGCCCAAGGGCTTCAAGGCAGGCGACGTGACCCTGCGCAGGTCCAGGTTGTGGGCCGGGGCGATGTACAGCAGGCTCACGATGTCAGCATCGAGCTCCCCGGCCTTTTCCATCTCGTGTGCAAGCAACTGCTGACGCATCAACTGGTAGAACGGCTCGAAGAGCAGGGCCTCGAAGGCCGGCAGATTGGCCTGGTTGATCGGGCCATCCTCCTTCTCAAACAGCGTCCGGTAGATTGACGAGCGATCCGTGCCACTGGGATCTACCTTAAGATGAATGCTGTGGTAGGACTCCGTGTACTTCCATGCAATCAGCACGAGCTGCCGCCTGCCGTCCGTACGCTCGAACATTACAGCGGCGGTGGCACTCGTGAAGTTCGCCCCCCGGGTGCGGCCGCCTTCCTGCGGCACACGCTCATTCAGGTAGTTCTTCTTGCCGATCCACTCAAAGGTCACGAACTTGCCGTCCTCAACCGGAATCATCTGCTTGATCTCAGGGAAAAGCGGCCGCAAGAGCGTGGCCAGCGGCTCGGGTTTGTCGACAAAGGCGAACAGAAAGTTCACGCAGCAGGCCTGCGAGTCGCACAGGTGGTTGCTCGGTCTGCCGTTCAGGCCGTCGTGCCATTTGATCTTGTGCGTGCAGAACCAGACGTCGGCCTCCGCACGGAACCCCGCGAACAGGTTCTCCTTTGCCAGGCCGGGCGGCAGGCAGAATGGCCTCGGCTTGCCTGCATACGCGCCGTTCTGGCGGGCGCCCCCCGAGAAGCCGGCTGCCGATTGCTTGAACCGTGCCTGATGGTCGCGCTCGAATTCGAGAAACTTGCCCATGGGTGATCCTTTCTGCCCAACGGGCATCCCCGCTACAATACATCCGCCGTGGCACGGGTTGACAGCTTATTGCCCGCAATTCTATTTATGGCAGCCGCTGTCGGGATCCCAATCGGGACCGCGATCGAAATCGACTTTCCTGCGCATCCGGGATTCGTTGACCTCCACAGATTGCGGATCGTGAGCATTGTCCGTCTTGCAACCGTAGGGACGGCTTTACGCCGTCCATTATCAGACCCTTTGCAAGTAGACGGCATAAAGCCGTCTCTACCCAAGGCAAGTCAACTTGTGAAGCTTCAGGAAAAGACCATGAGGGCGTCTCCGCCGGCCTTGCGTTTGTCCGGCGTTACCTATATCTTCACTTGCAAATACAGGAGAAGCGCTGTTCCGGCCGACACACGTGAACGCACCCGGGAAAAGACAGATGCCCTTCACGCCACTCCACATGGGGCCCGGCAGACTTGTCAACGCGGCATGGCCAACGCACTGCCGCATGGTCGCGGCCGTCTGCGTCCTGCTGGCCGCGTGGGGTGCCGTCGCTCCGGCCAGGGGCGCCGTGCCAGTGCCGTTCGAGGGCCAGTCGACCTCCGCACCGCAACCGGGTCCGCTGGACAGACGGATCCTGAGCCGGCTGCGACAATTGGGCCTGGCGCCGGCCAATCCCTGTTCGGACGCCGTGTTTGTGCGACGGGTCTACCTGGATGTGATCGGCACGCTCCCCACAGCGGAAGAGGCGCGCACGTTTCTGCAGGATCGGGCAACCAACAAGCGCACGGTCCTGATTGACCGGCTGCTGGAACGCGAAGAATTCGCAGATTACTGGGCGATGAGATGGAGCGATCTGCTGCGGATCAAATCCGAGTTCCCCATCAACCTCTGGCCCAACGCGGTGCAGACCTATCACCGATGGGTTCGCGCCAGCATCCACAACAACATGCCGTATGACCAGTTTGCCCGCGCGTTGCTCACGGCCAACGGCAGTAATTTTCGTGAACCGCCGGTCAACTTTTTCCGCGCCGTCCAGCGCAAGGATCCGCGGACGCTGGCACAGGCCGTGGCGTTGACCTTTATGGGCGCGCGGGCCGACAAGTGGCCGGCTGAACGATTGACAGGCATGACCGCTTTCTTCTCGCGCGTAGGCTTCAAGTCTACTGCGGAGTGGAAAGAGGAAATTGTTTTCTTCGATCCCAGCCTGGGCACAAACGCGCCGTCCGCCGTCTTCCCGGATGGCACAATGGTTCTGATACCCCCCGACCGCGATCCGCGTGTTGTTTTTGCCGACTGGCTGATCCAGCCGCAAAACCCTTGGTTCACACGCAACATCGCAAACCGCGTCTGGGCCTGGCTGATGGGCCGCGGGATTATTCATGAACCCGACGACATCCGATCGGACAACCCGCCCGTGAACGCCGAGCTGCTGGCCTTTCTGGAGCAGGAACTGGTTGCAAACCACTATGACCTGAAAGCCTTATACCGCCTGATTCTCCGTTCACGCACGTATCAGTCTTCCTCGATTCCCCAGGCGAATGATCCCAAAGGCGAAGCCCATTTCGCCTTCTATTCCATACGCCGGCTGGAGGCCGAAGTGCTGATTGACGCACTGAACGGCATCACCGGCACAACCGAGAGCTATGTCAGCCGGATTCCGGAGCCCTACACGTTTATTCCAAAGGACCAGCGCGCCATCGCGTTGGCAGATGCCAGTATCACCAGCCCCTTTCTGGAGCTGTTCGGCCGCTCCCCGCGCGCCAGCGGGTTGGCGGCGGAACGCAACAACCAGCCAACCGCTGCCCAGCGCATGCATCTGCTCAATTCGAGCCATGTACAACGCAAACTAGACCAAAGCGCCACGCTGCAGGCGCTGCTGCAGGATCACAAGGGCCGGCCGCGCGAGATCGCGGAGGGATTGTATCTGACCATTTTATCCCGGTATCCGACACGTGCGGAGCTGGACGCCCTGACCGCCTACCGGCAGGAAAACGCCGGGCTCAGCCGGGTGTGGCTCGATATTGCCTGGGCCTTGATCAACAGCGCGGAGTTTCAATGCCGTCACTGAACGACAAGCTCACCCGGCGCGAAACGATGCGGCGCCTGCTGCTTGGCGGGGCCGGTCTCTGGCTGGCCGGTCACGCAACCGGTCGCCTCTGGGCCGCGCCGGCATCGAATCCCGCCGCAGGCGGTGGCAGCGGCAGCTTCGGCAGCCGCCGCAGCGGCGGCAGCGGCGGCAAAGCCAAGTCCGTGATTCAACTCTGGATGTGGGGTGGCCCATCGCATCTCGACACGTTTGATCCGAAACCGGAAGCAGGCAACGATTATCACGGGCCGCTGGGCAAACCGATCGAAACCAATGTGCCCGGCATCCGCATTGGCGAACTTCTGCCGCTGCTGGCCCAGCAGGCGGACAAGTTTGCCATCATTCGCAGCATGACCCACGGCAATAATGGTCATGAAACCGCCGCGTATATGATGCAGACCGGACGCAAGGCCGGCGAGCGCGACATCTTCCCATGCGTCGGCGCGGTGGTCTCGCTGTTCCGGGGCTACGACGCCGGCTACAAGGAGTTGATTCCGCCGTACATCGTGCTGACCGAGCCGCAGGGACGTTTCCCGGAAGCAGGGTTTATGGGGCTTCGCTATACGCCCTTTGCCACCGGCGGCGATCCCGCGCAAAAACGATTCCTCGTGGAGGGGATCGTCGCGTCGGGCATCAGCGACCAGCAGCAGGCCGCGCGACGCAATCTACTCAACCAGCTGAACGCGCTCCCGCACGTCCTGCCGGAAAACCCCACCGTGCAAGCCCTGGCCCATTCGGAAAAAGAAGCCTATCACATGATCCTCGGCGACGGCGCCAAGGTGTTTGACCTGTCCACCGAGCGCGAGGAGTTGCGCGAACGCTACGGCCGCAACACGTTCGGGCAGTCCTGCCTGGTGGCGCGGCGGCTGGTCGAAAAAGGTGTTCCCTATATCACCATCAACTGCGGCGGCTGGGATACGCACAAAGATCACTTCCCCGCCATGCGCCGCAAGTTGCCGGAACTGGACAAGGGGCTGGCCACCTTGTTGCAGGACCTGGCGGAGCGCGGCCTGCTGGACAGCACGATCGTCTGGTGGGGCGGCGAGTTCGGACGCACGCCGAAAGTACAGTGGGAATCGCCCTGGAATGGCGGACGCAGCCATTACGGCAATGTGTTCTGTCACCTGCTGGCCGGCGGCGGATTCAAAGGCGGCTGCGTGGTGGGCGCCTCGGATGCCAAGGGCGAGACCGTGAAGGAGCGGCCGGTTTATCCCTGCGATCTGATCGGCAGCATCTACGAGCGGCTTGGACTGGATCCGGCGGCCAAGCTCCCGCATCCCCTTGGCGAGGATGTGCGCGTCATGCCCACCCCCGCGGAAGGCATTCCCTCTGGCGGGTTGCTGAGGGAGATCATGTGAGGTAGTGCGTCGTTACCCTTGAGGTAGTCCCATGCATAAAGTCTTGCCAGCATGTTTCGGCTGGCTCGCGGCGCTTTCCCTGGCGCTGGCGCAGCCACAGCCGCCGCATCTCGGCTACGTCTACCCGGCGGGCGGCCGCCAGGGAACCACCTTCGATATCGCGGTCGGCGGACAATACCTGCCGGCTGTCAGCAACGTGTACTTCTCGGGTATCGGCGTACAGGGCGTGGTGATCGAACACGCCCCGCCCCTAACCCCCAAGGAAGTCGGCGCCATGCGCGAGAGACTCCAGGAGTTGCGCAAGTTCGAAAAACTTCCGGCCACAGCCAGGGAAATCGTCGCGATCCGGAAGAAACTGGATTTGTTTGAACGAGCACGTCTGGAGCCGGCCATTGCCGAAACCATCCCCGTCCGGGTCACGATCGCGCCCGACGCCCCCCCGGGCGATTATGAGTTGCGCGTGGGTGCGCAGGCCGGCTTGTCGAATCCGCGCGTCTTTCAGGTCGGTCAACTGCCCGAATTCCGCAAACCGGAATTTACCGTACCGGACGACGCCATGCCCCGTGCCGTCACGGGCAAGAACCGCAAGCCCGGTGCGCCGCCGGAGAACCCGTCGGCCACTCCGCCCATGGCGGTCTCCCTGCCAGCCACACTCAACGGACAGATCGCACCCGGGGGCGTGGACCGTTACCGGTTTGCCGCGCAGGCAGGGGACCAGTTGATCCTTGTCGTCCATGCGCGGCAGTTGATCCCCTACCTGGCGGACGCCGTGCCCGGCTGGTTCCAGGCCACGGTGACGATCTTCGACAGTCAGGGGCAGGAATTGACGTACGACGATCACTATCGCTTCCGTCCCGATCCGGTGCTGGCGTACAAAATCCCCAGGAACGGGGAATACATGTTCGAAATCCGCGATACGCTCTACCGGGGCCGCGCAGACTTTGTATATCGCGTCACGGCTGGCAAACTGCCGTTCGTAACGGGCATCTTTCCCTTGGGCGGTCGGACTGGCGAACGCATCGACGTGGGCCTGGAAGGCTGGAACCTTCCTTTTCAGCAACTGACCATGGATCTCAAGGACAAGGAGCCTGGCACGTATCCATTCCCGGGGCCCGGCGTCCGCGGCTGCTTCAACCAGGTTCCGTTCAGCGCGGATACGCTGCCGGAATGCCTGGAACGGGAACCGAACGGATCGCTCACCAATGCCCAAGCGGTCACGCTGCCGGTCATCGTCAACGGCCGCATGAATCAACCGGGCGACGTGGACGTGTTCCGCCTGGAGGGGCTCGCCGGCGACCGAATCGTGGTGGATGTCTGTGCGCGCCGCCTGGATTCGCCGCTTGACGCCGTGCTGCAATTGACCGACGCCGACGGACGGGAAGTGGCCCGCAACGACGATCACGTGGACAAGTCCCTGGGCTTGAACACGCACTATGCCGATTCCTACCTCAGCCTCACGCTTCCCGCCAGCGGCGTTTTCTTCGTGCAGCTGCGGGATGCGCAGCAGAAAGGCGGCTGGGCCTACGGCTACCGCCTGCGACTCAGTGCGCCCCGTCCGGATTTTGCACTGCGCGTGGTGCCGTCCAGCCTGAATATCAGAGGCGCAAGCAGCGAACCGCTGACCGTCTATACGCTGCGCAAAGATGGTTTTGCCGGCGAAATCTCGTTCTCCCTGAAAGACCCGCCCGACGGCTTCAAACTCACGGCCACCCGGGTGGCGACGAATCTCGATCAGGTGAAGCTGACCCTGAGCACGCCGCCCGCGATGGCGGCGGAACCGTTCCGGCTGCACATCGAAGGCCGCGCAAGCATCCAGAGCCAGGAGGTGGTTCGCGTGGCCGTGCCGGCAGAAGACATGATGCAGGCCTTCGCCTACCGCCACCTGGTCCCTGCCCAGGAGTTGCTGGTTGGCGGGCGGGGGCGGCCTGCGCCGCGCAACCCGGCCGCAAAAAAATAGCTGCGCGGGGCAACAGCGGATGTAGCTCTATAAAGCGACGGTAGGGACGGCTTTACGCCGTCCATTGTCCGGCCATTTGCGGGTAGACGGCATAAAGCCGTCTCTACCCAAGGCAAGTCAATGAAACAGGTAATGCGTCCGGACGCAAAGCTGGGCCAGCTAACGCCGCCTACTTCCGCTTCTTCTTCGCCACCTTCTTGGCCGCCATGCCCGCCAGCCTCGCCTTGGCCTCTCGAGCGCCCAGCCCCCGCACGGCCATCACCGCCGCCTTGGTCGCCTCCCGCAGCCGCAGCATGCCGGGCTTGCGCTCCCACTGGTAGACGCCTTGGGACGACACGCCCACGAGCTTGGCAAAGGCCTCCTGCGAAAGTCCGAGCTTCTGGCGCAGGCTGCGAACGCCCTTGCCACTGATCCAGCCTTTGGCCTTGGCGGAAGTTTCCTGCGGTTCCGTCTGGGGCACCTTGGCCAGCAGGGCTGCGAGCCGCCGGCCTTCCTTCTCCAACGTAACCACCCGACGCTTCAGGTCGGCGAATGTACGCCGGGCAGAGGTCGTGGGCTTGCGGAACGGGGCAACTGCCTGCTTGGCCTCCTTGCGGGCGATGCGGGCGATTTCATCTTTAAGTACTTTGGCGAGGTTGGACATGGAAGCTCCTTTACTGGGGTGTTGCCATAAGAATACGCCAAAATCTGAGCAAGGCAAGGATTTTGGCGATGGGGGCCGAACTGGACGATCCTGCCAAGCAGCAGGTCGCGACGTCCTCGCAGACCCTGACGGATAGTTCTACGCCCTCGTGGAGCGAAGTGACGCCCTACATCAAGGGTAGCGGGATCTCGCTCTGCCGCGATCAGGGCACGTACGCGATCAACATCATGACCAGTAACCCCACGTGCTCCAAGAGCGCGGCGCCCTATTTGCACGTCGTGGCGTCTGATGTTCAACCGTAATTCATTTCGCAGGATTACCAACTCCGACGGAGATTTTCAGCTACGGATAGCGCGGATTTCGCGGATTGGGAGAGTGGGTGGCCCTTGCGCGCTCTCCACCAAACAAAATCCGCGCCATCCGCGTAATCTGTAGCTAAAAAAGAATCTCCTATGCTTGCTGGTGAACCATTGCTTGTGACTCGCTGGCTCATACGAATAAAATGAGAACTATTTGCATGCTTGTGATGCTTTGTGCATTCGGTTGTGCGCAGAGCGGGCGGCCAACCTCAACGAACAGGTGGCCAAGCGATAAGCTGTGCCGCGGGCCAGGCCACTGTTTTGCCAGGCACTCCAGTCTGGCGGGGGTTTTCTAATCGATTAGAACACCCAAAGATTGCCGTTTACAGCCCTGAGCAAAGCGGTACAATCCACGTATTGCTTTCCAACAAAACCAGATCCTTTGTTGGGAACGTCTTGCACTCTGGATAGGTCAATAAAGACGATGAACAAAAAACAAGCAGAACCCGCAAAACCCGCAAAACCCGCAAAAACAAAAAAAACCGCATGGCAAAGGTCATGGGATGTTGTCTTTGGCAAGCTCATGGAGTTCAAGGAGCGGCATGGACACTGCAATGTTCCCGCTTACTGGCAAGAGGATCGGGTGCTTGGCGCATGGGTGAGTTCCCAGCGAAGGCAGCGAGCCAGCGGCATGTTGACCAGTGAACGTTTTGCCAAACTGGATGCCTTGGGCTTTACGTGGAACTGGCAGGCGGTCAGAGCGGAACAGCACTGGATGGAACAGTATGGGCTGCTGGTGGAGTATGTGAAGCGAAACGGACATCCCCATGTTCCCAAATCGTTTTCAAAAAATCATCTTGGCAGTTGGGTCTGGATACAGCGTCAACGTCGCCGTGGGAAGCACAAGTCATTACTTACCCACAGTCAAATCTCCCTGCTGGATAAACTGGGCTTCCGCTGGGATGTACGCGAGGATGTCTGGCAGGAACACTTTGACCAACTGGCGCGGTTCGAGAAGAAGCATGAGCATGTGCGGATTGGGAAGAAGACCAAGGGGACTGTTCCTTCGGTGGGATGGATAAATAAGCAGCGCGCACAACATGCCAATGGAACACTTCCGGCAGACAGGAAAGCCAAGCTGGACTCCATCGGTTTCAAGTGGCGCAAGTGGACGCGATCCTGATTGCCTACACTTTTCTGAACATGAGCGGCGAAAGTTGCGGCGGCGCGCGGGCCAGGGGCAGGCTGGCTTCCAGACATCCGGCAGGAGCGCGCACACCTGTTCCCGTGTCTTGGCCGCTGGCAGGCGACGGAAGACGTCGCATAGATAGTCCTTGGATCTGGCAGAGATTCTCCTGTCCAGATGCAAGAATGGCGAAAATCTTTATGAAAAGTGAGAGAAACCGAAAGCTAGGCTCAGAAAAAGTTTAGGATTGCTAGGAGCCACCGAAAAGCCACCGAGAAGTGTGTCTGGCCTGTGTATTCATTGCGAATTATCAAGCACCACCTACCCTGCCGCAGGCGGCCATGACCACGTCTATGAGTTTGTCCCGACTGGCGAGATCTGGATCGACGACGACATCCTGGAAAAAGAGCGTGGCCTCGTACTCCTGCATGAACTGCACGAGCGCAACCGCATGGAAGAAGGTCTTCCATAAAGTCAGGCCCATGCAGACTCCAGCCATATCGAGTTCCAGTGCCGGCATCACCCGGATGAACTGCATGATGCGCTGGCCGCTGAAGGATGGGCGTAGGGGATTCAGCCGCCGCTTGCGCCCCTTGCCTCCGCCGCAGGAAGGCGTATGATGGGGGCACGGTTTGGCTGGGGTTCATCCCACAGGAGGTCATCAATGAATCAGCTCACACGACAGGCGTGGCTGTGGG
>SESH01035304.1_pt1 | contig 16804 bp, 9 predicted proteins | sample 3171561 | NCBI WGS metagenome assembly SESH01 (sample SAMN10866947, study PRJNA518727) | freshwater metagenome | biome: subpolar coniferous forest; feature: holomictic lake; material: water; isolation source: holomictic Lake 442 2011 16.5 m and 2014 13 m | place: Canada: near Kenora, Ontario
ACCGCCAAGATGGGCGCTTACCGGCCATCGAGTCTGATTGATTTTGAGGAGGGGCGCGAAGTTGAGCTCGAGGAAATTTGGGGCGAGCCCGTGCGACGGGCCAAAGCGGTCGGGGTTTCGGTGGCGCGGCTTGAAATGCTTTACTGGTTAATTAAGCGCATGCTGGCCGCACGAAAATTGCCTAAGCGGAAAAAATAATTGATGGGCCTGGGCTTGGGCTGGTGGCCGGCTTAATCTGCTCGGACGGATAGGGGAAGGCGGGCCGCGGGTATCTACTCGGGCATTGCCCCGCGGTCGTCCATCGGCAAGCTCGCGGAAAAATAATTTCCCATGGCCACCCCTCCATCTGCTCCCTTCGAACCCTTCATTCCCGCCTCAGTTAATATCCGGGAATTTACTTTTCGGGCCGTGTTGACCGGCATTGTGCTCGGCATCGTTTTTGGGGCTTCCTCCCTTTATCTGGTGCTTAAGGTTGGTTTGACGGTGAGTGCATCGATTCCCGTCGCCGTGATTTCGTTAGCGATGTTTCGGGCTTGGTCAAAGACGGGTGGGCGTGATGCCACGATCCTCGAGCATAATATTACCCAGACGGCTGGTTCCGCAGGCGAGTCGATCGCGTTTGGGGTCGGGGTCACGATGCCGGCCATTCTCATTTTAGGTTTCGATCTCGAGCTCACGCGCGTGATGCTCGTGGCAATTTTAGGCGGACTGCTGGGAATCTTAATGATGATTCCTTTGCGCCGTGCGCTCATTGTGAAGGAGCACGGTTCATTGAAATATCCAGAAGGTACGGCGTGTGCCGCGGTGCTCAAAGCCGGGGTCGATGAGGTTTCTCGCGCGGCCGCTTCCCCGGCCGCCAAGGCAGAAATGGCCGCCGCCGAGGCAGCTGGTCTGGGCAAATCGCCCGGCGCCAAAATTATTTTCACCGGCTTCGGCCTCGGGTTGCTGTACAAGACGCTCAACGTTGCGCTGAAGGGCTGGAAGGACGTCCCTGAAAAAATCTTTGGCGCACCTTTCAAGGCTGGTTCGATCAGCGCAGAGATTTCTCCGGAGCTCGTCGGCGTTGGTTATATTATTGGCCCGTACATCGGGGGGATTATGTGCGCGGGTGGGGTGCTCTCTTATTTACTATTGATCCCTTTGATAAAGTTTTTTGGGGAAGGTTTGCCCGGACCGCTGGCGCCGGGCTTAATTCCCATTGCGGAGATGGGCCCTGGCCAAATTCGGAGCGCCTATATTCTCTACATCGGCGCGGGGGCCGTAGCCGCGGGGGGGATTATTAGTTTAATCCAAGCCCTTCCGACTATCTGGCATGGCTTCAAGGGTGGGCTGCGTGATTTAGGCTGGGGTGGTCAGGCTGATCAGGGGCCTACGCTGCGCACCGACCGCGATATTTCGATGAAGTGGGTGGGGATCGGCATTTTTGTGCTCATTGGCACCATCATGCTCGCCCCGTCGCTGCATATGAATTTTCTCGGCGCTCTACTGATCATCGCCTTTGGCTTTTTGTTCGTCACCGTTTCCTCCCGTTTAACGGGTGAGATCGGTTCCACCTCTAATCCTATTTCGGGCATGACCGTGGCGACACTGTTGTTCACTTGCTTGATCTTCTTGCTCGTGGGCTGGACCGGCGGAGCGCATTACGTCACCGCGCTCACAATTGGCGCCATTGTTTGTATCGCCTCCTCCAACGGGGGCACGACCTCGCAGGATCTCAAGACGGGTTTTCTGCTCGGTTCGACGCCGAAGCTCCAGCAGTACGCTATTCTTCTCGGGGCGTTTGGCTCGGCTGTGGTGCTCGGTCCGATTCTATTAAAATTGAATGATGCGGCCACCGTTTATGTGCCGGTAGCCCAGGTTGCTTCAGCGGGATTGCGCACGGATCCAGCCTTGTTGACTAACCATGAATCGCTGCGTGGACCGCAGGCGCGTGACGATGGCGGCTCTTATTTAACGTGGCACAAAACGGATGCGGTGGGTGGTCCTGCGGGAAAATATTTGGTCAATGCAGCAGGTGCGGCGGTATGGCTGGTGGATCCAGGCATTAATGGGGCTTACGATACGCGGCCCGATGGCTCGCACGTGCGCAAGTTTGATGCGCCGAAAGCGACGCTGATGTCGTATATCATTAAAGGCATTCTCGATCGCAAACTCCCGTGGGCGCTCGTGCTCCTCGGCGTGATGATCGCGGTTTGTCTGCAGATGTCATTTATTCCGGCCCTCGCCTTTGCGGTGGGCGTTTATCTGCCGCTCTCTTCTTCTTCGCCCATTTTCATCGGGGGCATGATCCGCTGGTTGGTGGATCGTAAATTAAAACAAAATCCCGCGCACGCCAAGTTGTCCCTCGATGAATTTAACGCGGAGAGTGATAAGAGCCCCGGGGTGTTGTTGGCCTCCGGCTATATTGCCGGGGGGGCGATTGCGGGCATCGTCATCGCATTTTTCGCCGGCGTCCTGAGTGATTTTGACTTCGCCATTACGCAATGGTCGGTGGCGCATAATCCCTTTTTCGAGGGACCGCACTCGGACTTGCTCTCGCTGATTCCCTTTATCGCGATCTGTGGCTTCCTCTATCTAGTAGCGCAGGAGAAGTTGCTGCGGCCAAAGCTGAACTAAGGCGGGGGGGCTGAGTAGCCGGCGCTTTATTTTTTTAGGCCGAGGGCTTCGACGCAGGCGGTGTCAAGGGTGCGCTGGCCCGGCGCTTGGGTGAGTGCGACGCGAAAGCCGCCGGCATAATCCCACATGGTCCAGCCGATGTTGTGGGCTTCGCATATTTCACGCACATCGCGCAGCCAGCGGTAACGATCGAGTGGAGGGCTTACCTTGGTGTAGACGCCAAATTCATTGCAGGTAATCGGCACGGCATATTTTTTCGCCCAATCGATCGCGAGTGCGAAGCGCGCCTCGAGGCCCGTGCGATCGGCGGTGTAGTTGAGGAGATGACTGCGGCCCTTGCCCGTGCCGACTCGCTCTAGGTTGGCCGCTTTGTTATTTTTTTCGGCGGGGTACTTGAGGCCGACAATGGGCTCGAGTCCCATGTCGGGCCAGGCGGCCGATTGATGAGTGAAGACCATGGGCTCATAGAAATGAAAATTATAAACTACGTTGGCGTCGGCGAGGGGTTGCAATTGGACCAGTTCATCGACGCCACTCCAGCGATGGCCGGTGGCGATGAGGGTGTGTTGCGGGGCGCCCGCGCGCATGGCGGTGAGCAGTTGATTTTGCATGGAGGTCCAGCGCTCGATCGACATTTTCCCGGCCGGTTCGTTCATGATTTCCAAGAAAACCTGCTCGGGGTCACGGCTCGCAAGATGCCGCGCCAGTGCGCCCCAGAGGGCAACAGCCTGCGCAACGAGTTGGTCGTCGTGCTTTAGCCGATCCTTGGTCTCTTCCCGAGCATGCCAGTCGACGATAACCGCCAGTCCGGCACCGAGCAGTTGGTCGAGCGCGGTGTCGAAGTCGGCGAGAAACTCCGGGCGCAGTCTCCCGGGATTTTTTTCGTCGAGGAACAGCTCAAATTCGACGGGAAAACGCACATGTCGAAAACCGGCGGCGGCTAGCAGCGTGAAATCCGCGGGTTGATCATAGGTCTTGAAGCGCTGATGCAGACTGGCCTCATCTCCGGGAGGCATCTGCGAAAACCAGTGGGAGAGATTGATGCCTTGGGTTAAGCGCTCGAGGCGGGCGTTCGGGACGGATGCAAGCGCGGCGTTCAGCAGGCCAGGGAGGAAAACGAGGACGAGAATAATGCGCGCCAGGGTCATAACTGCGGGGTGTTTTTTTAAATCTATCAGGCGGGGTGATGGGTCGGCCTTACGGCTACGATCTCGATTTATATCGTGGCGAGGTCAATCGGGGAGAGTTGTTTCTCAATTCTCGAATAAAGGCTCTCATCCTCAGCGCTGGGGTATTGTTTAAAGTGATTTTCGCGATGTCAGCTTTCGTTTATCTTTACGCTCAGGCCGTTCGATGAGATCGCGCGTCTTTATGCTCATTGGGGGCGGGTTGATCGCGAGCACGGCTCTTTGGGCCGTGCAGACAATCACCCCAGTGCCCCCGCAGGTGGACTTTCGGGTTGCTGCGATTCAGGTACGGGTGAAGCCAGAACATCGCAATTGGACGTACGCGCTGGGTGAGGCTGTCAAATTTCAGGTTATCGTTACCGCCGACAATGAACCGATCGATACGGTGGCAGTGCACTATACGGTGGGGCCGGATCTGCAGCCCGGACCAGCGAAGATGGCGCTAGTCCCTTTGACCGGTTTAATCATCGATGCGGGCACGATGACGGCGCCAGGTTTCTTACGCTGCATCGTAACTACGGAAGTGGCCGGCACCATTTATTCTGGAGTGGCGACGGCCGCCATAGCGCCCGAAAAAATTGTCGCCTACCAAACTGAACCGCGCGATTTCGATGCGTTCTGGGCAGCAGGCCGAGCCGAGCTGGCGAAACTTCCGCTCGAGGCCAGGCTCACACTGCAGGCGGAGGCCTGTACGGATAAGGTGAATGTCTATCAGGTAAGTTTTCGCGGTCTCGGCGAGGGTTGGGCGGGTCCGGCGCGTATTTATGGAGTTCTCACGGAGCCCAAGGTGCCGGGGCATTATCCTGCTGTGCTGAAAGTGCCCGGAGCCGGCGTTCGGCCGTATTTCGGTGACACTCGCTTAGCGGCTCGGGGCGTGATCGTCTTGGAGATTGGGGTCCATGGAATTCCCGTCAATCAGCCGCAAGAAATTTATGATCAGTTGCAGGCCGGCGCGCTCAACGGGTACTGGCTGTTTAACTTAGATGATCGTTACAATTATTACTATCGGCGGATTTATTTGGGCTGTCTGCGGGCCAATGATTTTTTAACAACGCGCGAAAACTGGGATGGTCAAAATTTGCTGGTCGTGGGGGCCAGCCAAGGCGGTCTGCTCGCCATCACCACTGCGGCGCTCGACGCACGCGTGACGGGGCTAGCGGCGACGCATCCGGCCTTCTGTGATGTGGCGGCTCCACTGCATGGGCGAGCGGGCGGTTGGCCGCACCCCTTTATGCCTGATGCCCTAACGGGCCAGCCCTCGCCGCAGGCCACGCCGGCGAAAATTGAAACGGCGCGATATTACGATGCGGTGAATTTCGCGCGCCGGCTGAAGGTGCCGGGCTTTTATATCTGGGGTTACAATGATGCGGTTTGCCCGCCGACTTCGACCTTCGCGGCCTATAATCTTATCACAGCACCCAAGCAACTAGCGGTCGAATTTGAACAGGCGCACACTTATCCGCCTGAACAGGATCAGGCCATCACTCGCTGGATTAACACTGCGCTTAGGCTCCGGTAATTTTCCCGCGGCCCCGTTATTTTATTTATGTCATTTCCGAAAAATTTCATATGGGGGGCTGGCTCATCCGCCTACCAAATCGAAGGCGGTTGGAATCTCGGTGGCCGGGGCCCTTCTATCTGGGACACATTTTCGCAACAATCGGGTAAGGTATTCGAAAACCACAATGGGAATATCGCCTGTGACCATTACCATCGGTGGCGCGAGGATATTGGTCTGATGCGTGATCTGGGGCTGCAGGCTTATCGGTTGTCATTGGCTTGGCCGCGCATTCAGCCGATGGGAACGGGCCGAGCTAATGCCCGTGGGCTCGCCTTTTATGATCGGCTAATCGATCGATTGCTGGCGGCGGGCATCACGCCATGGGTAACGCTTTACCATTGGGATTTGCCGCAGGCGCTGCAGGAACGGGGCGGTTTTCTTAATCGCGATTTTGTCGATTGGTTTGGCGATTACACAGCGATCGTCGCAGATCGCCTAGGTGATCGCGTGAAGCATTGGCTGACGTTTAACGAGCCGCCCGTAATTATAGGATTGGGTCATCAAGAAGGTCGCATGGCGCCCGGGTTGCAGTTGCCCTTCGCGGATTGTTTGCTGGGCGCGCATCATCTATTGATGGCTCACGGTCGATCGGTCCAGGCGTTGCGCGCCGGTTGCTCCGGCCGCGTAAAGATTGCCATCGTACAGACGGGGCGCGAACGCATTCCGGCGACGAGCCACCGGCGGGATATTGCGGCGGCCCGGCAAGATTATTTTGCTAGCACCGAACGTACGATGCATAATCTAGCGTGGTGGGCGGATCCTGTCATGCTCGGTCGCTATCCAGAAGATGGGGTTAAGGCTTTTGGGGCGGATATGCCAAAATTTACGGCAGCGGATATGAAGCTGATTGCCCAAAAGACTGACTTCATCGCCTATAATTGCTATTCGGGGTGGCCGGTGCGGGCCAATGCTCGTGGTAAGGCCGAGCGCGTTCCTGCTGGCTGGGGAATCGGCAACCCGCGGGGGACGCTGGCCTGGCTGGAGAGCGCCCCTGATGCGATTTATTGGGCGGCGCGTTTCCAGACAGAGCGTTACGCTCGGCCCATCGTTTTTTCTGAGAATGGAATTTGTAACTCTGATTTTGTCCATCTCGACGGTCGGGTGCACGATCCCCAGCGAATTGATTTTTTGCGCCGCTATCTCGGAGCGGTGCGGCGGGCGGTTGATGAGGGCATTCGGGTGGAGGGCTATTTCCATTGGTCGATTATGGATAATTTTGAATGGGCCGAGGGCTACAAAGACCGCTTCGGTTTGATCCATGTGGATTATCGCACGCAACAGCGCACCCTGAAAGATTCCGCTTACTGGTATCGTGATTTTATCCGCTCGGGTGGCCGGATGGGCTAAGATCTTAGGGCGGTCAGCTGTGACTGGGTCTCTCGTTAGTTTTGAGGATAAAATTTTTTGCGGCCGGCCGGTATAAAGGAAGATGGTTTAACTCATGACTGTTTGGTTGGCTTAATTATGGGCGCGACGTTGGGCGACTCGTCCCGTTGGTCTGACCGAAGCTACCGCCAGAGCGGCGGGGTCCCGTTCTTTGGCTGGCTCTGCTGCCTCAGGTCGGTTTCGAGGCGTCGTCTAAATACTCAAATCTTAAGCAAGGATTCTCATTAACATGAGAGGGGAAAATTGTTACATAGTGGTTATCTAGCCTAGGCTTACCCCATCCTTGATCAGCGCGCATGACTATTTTGCCGCCGCTAAATTTACGCTCATTTTTAATTCTGACCCAGGCTTGTCATCGTGTCATCGCTCTCTCTCACAAATATTCCTTGGCAGTTTCGCGAAGTCGCCCCGCGCGCCAGCTGGCATCCTGCCGTGGTCCCGGGTTGCGTGCATACGGATCTGCAGAAGCAGGGCCTCATTCCCGAGCCATTCTGGGAGAATAACGAAGCGGGCCTGCAGTGGATTGAGGAGCGCGATTGGGAATATCGGACCACTTTTACGGTGTCGCGGGAATGGCTCGCAGCGGAAGTGGTCGAGCTGGTTGCCGATGGTCTCGATACTGTGGCGACGGTCCGGCTCAATGGGCAAGAAGTGGCGCGCACGGCCAATATGTTTACGGGTTTCCGGTGGGTTGTGAAGCCCCTGCTCCGGGTGGGGCGCAATGTTTTGACGATACAGTTTGGCAGTGCGCTGAAATATATTCGCGCCACGCGTCGCGGCCATCGCCCCGTGGAGTTCAACGATCCGGTCGGGCGTTCGCAGGTTATTCGCAAGCAAGCCAGTCAGTTTGGCTGGGATTGGGGTCCGCGTTTTGTAACGGCGGGGATCTGGGCCGATCTTCGTTTGGAGGCTTGGACAGGTAATCGTTTGGCGGGAGTGCGGGTCACCCAGCAGCATGCGGCGGATGGCAGTGTCACGCTGGCGCTCGGGTTAGAGTTAGCGCGGCCGGCGGCGCAGGCCTGTGCGGTTCGTTGGCGATTATCCCTCGGTGATTTGTTGATCGCGGAGGGGCGGCAGCTAACCATTCATTTGGCTAATCCGCAGCTCTGGTGGCCGAATGGCCAAGGGGCGCAATCGCTTTATACACTCGAAGTCGAGGTGCTGGGCGCCGCGGGGCGGCTGATCGGTCAGTGGAGCCGGCGGATTGGTTTGCGCACGATCCAGCTGGATCGGCACGCGGATGCCGCAGGAGAAACCTTTCAATTTGTCGTCAATGGGCGGCCCATTTTTGCCAAGGGCGCTAATTGGATTCCGGCGCATAGTTTTGTCACGGGCTTGACGCGCGAACATTATGCGCGGGATCTCCAAAGTGCGGCGGAGGCGCACATGAACATGATTCGGGTTTGGGGTGGGGGCATCTACGAGAGTGAGAAATTTTATGACGAGTGCGATCAGCTGGGGCTGCTGGTCTGGCAGGATTTTATGTTTGCCTGCTCGATTTATCCGGCGGACCGAGCTTTTCAGAAAAGTGTGCGCGCGGAGGCCGTGCATCAAGTGCGCCGACTACGGCACCGCGCGTGCCTCGCCCTCTGGTGCGGCAACAACGAAATTGAGTCGCTCAATGCCCCCTTGTTGAAAGAACCCTCGCGCCGCCGTGAATACGATGCGCTCTTTCACCAATTGTTACCCGCCGTGGTTGCGGAGCATGATGCCGTCACTGATTATTGGCCCTCCTCGCCCCATCGGGGGGGGCAGGATGATAGTCACGCGATCGGGGTGCAACGTGGAGACACTCATTTTTGGGATGTCTGGCACAAGCGCCAGCCGGTGAAAGATTATGAGCAATGGCGGTTCCGTTTTGTTTCTGAATTTGGCATGCAAAGTTATAGTTCGCCCGAGACGCAGGCTACTTTCTGTTCGGCGGAGCACGGGAATATATTCGGCCGGCAGATGGAAAACCACCAAAAGAACCGCGGCGGCAATCAAGTCATTCTCGATTATGTGTCCCGCCGTTATCGGTTTCCAAAATCGCAGGCCGACCTGATCTATCTTTCGCAGTTAAATCAGGCGTACTGCATGCAGACTGGCGTGGAGCATTATCGGCGGACGATGCCGCATTGCATGGGGGCGCTTTACTGGCAATTGAACGACTGTTGGCCTACGGCTTCGTGGAGCTCGCTGGAATTCACGGGTCGGTGGCGCGCTTTGCATCATGCGGCGCGGCGTTTTTTTGCGCCCGCGCTCGCCTGTGCCCACATGCCGGGGGAGGAGACGACAACTATCGGGAACTATCCGCGTTCCACGATCGATGTGGTGCATCTGTACACTGTGAGTGACCTGCCGGGCACTGTACCCGGCGTCCTCCGCTGGGACCTTTTATCGCTCGATGGTCGCACCCTCCAGCAGGGGCGCAAGCAGGTGAAGCTAAGCTATGGGACCAGCGTTAAGCAGAAGACGCTCCGGCTGGCTGCCGCCCTCGCGCGGCATGGTCGGGATCGGGTGATTCTGCGCATCGCCCTCGATTTGGCTGGTCGCCGAGTCAGCGAGGAAAGCTTGTTTTTCTCGCCGCCTCGGTTCTTGGATCTCCCGGTGGGCCGCACAAAAATTGCCTGGCAATTACCGACTCCCCACCGGGCGCGGCTCACGATCACGTCGGCTGTTTTTCAGCATCGCTTTAAGTTCGAGCTCCCTGGCATTGGGCACCGCAGCAGCGATAATTATTTTGAGCTTTATCCCCACGAGGCCCGGGTGGTGGAGCTGGAATTCACCCGCCCCCAGACGCTCACTCGGTTGAAAAAAACTCTTACCTATCAATCGCTCCGCGATACCTACTGAGAGGGGCTGTGGCCTCCTGCTTTTATACCCCGACCCCATGACAACTAAAGATGCTAAGCTCCCCTTTCGTGAAATGCTCGCCTTTGGCTGCGGCGATTTCGCTTCCGTGCTGTATTGGCAAACGTTCATGCGGTATTTGCCTTTTTATTATACCGATATTTTTGGCCTCACCGCGGGGGCGTTGGCGACGATGCTGTTGGTGAGTCGCATTTGGGATGGGGTGAATGACCCCATCATTGGGCTGCTCGCTGATCGCACCGAGACGCGCTGGGGAAAATTTCGTCCCTTTATTTTATTCGGGTGTGTGCCGTTTGCAATTTTCGGAGTCTTAACTTTTACCACGCCCGCTTTTGGCCCGGCCGGTAAGCTCATTTGGGCCTATCTTACTTACAACGCGCTGATGATGCTCTATACGACCGTGAATATTCCTTATAGCGCGTTGATGGGGGTGATGACGAGCGATCCGACTGAGCGCACGCGACTCTCGTCAATTAAGTTTATTTTTGCCTTCACCGCGGGCATGGTAATCTCGGCGACGCTCTTGCCTATGGTGCGGGCCCTGGGAGGCGACCACAACCCGCAACTCGGCTGGCAGTTGGCCTTCGGCCTCGTGGGCGTCGTGGCAGTGGGATTTTTTCTGATCACAGTTTTCGGCACGAAGGAACGTATCAAGCCGGCGGTGGAGGAAAACACTTCGGTGCTGCGAGATTTGCGTTACCTCGTGGGCAATCGAGCTTGGGTGCTCCTGCTTTGCACGACCCTGACTTGGATTCTCTTCATCGCCCTACGCAGTTCCGTCTCCACCCACTACTTCAAATATTATCTCTACAACGGCTTGCCCGAAACGCAGCTGCCTTTTCTGGGGCAGAGCTTTACCCTCGATGGGCTGGTTTCGACCTTTAATACCCTCGGTCAAGCGGCTTCGGTGGCAGGGGTGGTGCTGCTCAGTTTAGTCGCCGCCAAGTTTCCCAAGAAGCTTATCTTTGTGACCCTGTTTATTCTGCAGATTGGTTGTACGGCCGCCTATTTATTTCTGGCGCCCGGTCAGCTCGGAGCAATTTTCATCTTGGAAATTATCGGCAGTTTCTTGGGGGCGCCCTTGCCGGTGTTAATGTGGGCCATGTATGCCGATACAGCTGATTATGGTGAATGGCAGAGCGGGCGCCGCACGACGGGGCTCGTCTTCTCGGCCTCGACGATGAGCCAAAAATTTGGTTGGGCCCTCGGGGCCTTCCTCGCCTTCCAATTGTTGCACTGGGTGGGTTTTATCGCCAACGAGATTCCCACGCTGGCGGTTAAGAGCAGCTTAGTCCGGCTGATGAGCATTTATCCCGCCGCGTTGGGCGTGCTCTCCATTGTGATTTTCCTATTCTATCCCCTTAGCGAAAAGCGCATGGCGGTGATCAATGACGAGCTGAAACAGCGCCGGACTGGTCTCACGGGGGTAGCTTAAAGCGCCGCGCGGCAGCGGATTTTGACCAAGCTTGCTTGTTTTGAGGGAACTGACAATTTTTCACTATGCGACCTGAGGTCCTGCTTATTTTCCTAACTCGCTTCGAGGAGAGCTTGGGGATGTTAAAAGGCATTGCTCATTATGAGCGTACACACCAGGTCTGGACCGCTTTTCACGATGAACAGGCGCGGGCAGAAATGGACCCGCACTGGTTGCGCAGTCGGCAATGGAACGGGGTGATCAGTCGGCACACCACCCCTGCGCTCGTGAAGGCCTGCGCTCAGCGAAAAATACCGCTCGTCGATTTAAACGACATCAAGATTTATCCGGGCGTCCCCAAGATTCGCCCCGATAACGTCGCGTTAGGCCATCTGGGCGCGGAGCATTTCCTGGAGCGGGGCCACGTAAATTTTGGCTATAGCGGATTTTCGAGCGAGCTTTGGTCGGCTGAGCGGCGCGATGGGTTTCTTGAGGCGCTGCATTTGGCGGGGCGAAACTGCGCGCTCCATGATGTGAATTATCCCGGCGACCTGAATCCGATCTGGGATTCGGCGCAGATCGACGCGCTCACCGCTTGGCTAAAGGCCCTCCCTAAGCCGGTCGCCATAATGGCCTGTAATGATATGCGCGCGCAGCAGATTGTGACGGCCGCGACGCTAAATGGGATGATGGTGCCTGAGGAGGTCGCGATCTTGGGGGTGAACAACGACCCGATTCGCTGCGAATTATCCTATCCGCCACTGTCGAGTGTGGCGCCTAACGCTTTTCAGTCGGGCTATCACGCTGCCGAGGTGCTGGCGGAGATGCTGGCGGGGCGGAAGCCCAAGAATTATGATCAGCGCATTGAGCCGCTGGGGGTAATCACGCGGGCGTCAAGTGATGCGCTGGCGATCAATGATCGGCACGTCGCGGCCGCGCTCAATTTTATCCGCAAAAATGCCTGTCTGGGGCTGAAAGTGGAGGCTTTAAGTAAACCAGCTTTTGCTTCTCGGAGTCAGCTGGAGAAAAAGTTTCGTCAATATCTGGGCCGTTCCCCGCAAGCTGAGATTCGGCGCGTGCAAGTGGCCAAAATTCGCCAGCTACTGATCGAAACTGATTTCCCCCTTAAAAAAATTGCTGACCTCACCGGCTTTGAGCACGTGGAGTATATGTGTGTTTTATTCAAGCGGGTGACGGGTAGTTCGCCGGGTTTATATCGCAAAAATAATCAGGCGACCTTCGCTCAATTTAGCGAAGAACGAGGCGCAACTGGGTAGAGGCGGCGCGGCAACCATTCTCAATTTTGCTGAGATAGGTTGCGGCAATGATTCTCAATGCTTCTGCAATTGAACTCATTCCCTTGTCGGAGGGTTTGCCCTATAAAGGTGCTGTATGCTGTGGAAACCCCTTAGCCTACACGCTGGGCTGCTTTCAGTTCAGTTTACCTCCGCTAGCCTAACCACCCCTAATAATATGAATAGTCTTAATTCGCGACTGCGAGCCTTGCTGCTCACTTCCGCTCTGGGTCTCATGACGGTGGGACACCTGACCGCGCAAACCACGGCTAAGCCCGTGGCCCCTAAATTAGATGACGATGAAGCCATCGTGCTTTCGCCCTTCGTGGTCAGCGCCGCGGAAGACGCTGGCTATACGGCAAAAAATACTTTGGCCGGAACGCGCGTGCGGACTGAGTTGAAGGATGTGGGCTCGGCCATTTCCGTGGTCACGGCAAAATTTCTCCAAGATACTAATTCAAAGAACTCCGCCGATCTGTTAGTTTACACCACGGGCACCGAAGTAGCGGGTCAAGGGGGTAACTTTGCCGGCGGTGGTGATGGGGCGATTATCGCCGACGGCTCCTATGTGGCGCCGGTCGCTAATACCCGCGTCCGCGGGTTGGCCGCGGCCGATAATCTTCGCGATTTTTTCCTAACCGATATTCCTTGGGACTCCTATAATGTGGGTCGGGTCGATTTACAGCGCGGGCCCAATTCGATCCTGTTCGGTATTGGTTCTCCCGCGGGCGTGATTAATAGCAGCGTCAATACCGCTAGCCTTAAGAACGCCAACAAGGTGGAAGTGCAAATTTCGGACCTCGGTTCAATTCGCGGCACGCTCGATCTCAACAAGGTGATCATCAAAAATGAGCTCGCGATTCGCATTTCCGCTTTACAGGACAACACTAAATTCAAGCAGGAGCCGGCCTATAAGGACGACAAGCGCATGTACGGCGCGCTGCGTTGGGAGCCCAAAGCTTTCGCTAAGAACGGTGCCCATACTTCCTTCCGTGCGAATTACGAGTCGGGTGATATTAAGGGCATCAATCCTCGCTATGCCCCGCCCATCGACGCAATCACGCCGTGGTTTGCGAACATGAACAAAGCTACGTATAACTGGCAGGATTCTAACCAATTGACGGACCGTACGAATGCTCGCTTTAGCCCTTACGTGGGTGCAGCTGGTCAGCGTATCTGGGACGGCAACGTGGTAACATTTACAGATCCGGCGAGTACCTCCCAGAGCGGTGCGTTTAGTGCGACCGCCCAAAACTACCCGCTCAATCAGCCGGGGGCGAACAACAATACGACCAACGGTAGTTATAAGGGCATCGTAACCTATAATCAAATCGCGATGGGGCTGCGTTTGCCCGGTTACGCCATCAACCCGTACAAGGCTAAGTCCCTCACGGATGCTTCAGTATTCGATTTCTATAATCATCTCATCGAGGGTGAGAATCGCAGTAATACCAGCAATTTTAAGGCGCATAACCTGACGCTTAACCAAACCTTCATGGACAACAAACTCGGTTTCGAGTTGGCCTATGATAAGCAGGACACAACGTGGGGTTATCGGAACTTCCTTGCTTGGGATGCTGCGGCAATTTCGGTGGATATCATGAACACCTTTATGGATGGTTCAGCTAATCCAAACGTAGGCCGCGCGATGGTTATCGGCGGCGGTGGATCGGCCGGCAGCGGCAGCACCCACCGTATTCGTGAATCGGTACGGGGAACCGCTTTCGGCGAGTTTGATTTCAAGGATGTGCTCAGCGAGCAGAACCTGCTGGCGCGTATTCTGGGCCGCCATGTCTTGACCTGGAGTGGAGCGAGGCAAGCTAACGACTCCACCAACCTTGGTTGGAACAACTGGTTCGTGGGCACCGGTTATGGCCCCACTGCGATGTCCTCCGTGGGGCAATCCTCCCGCGATGCAACCACAATCACTTATCTCTCGCCGAAGTTGACCGGTTCTTCCGCGTCAGGGCTTAATCTCTCGCCTATCACGGCGCGGCAGCAGGCCGCCAGCACGACAGTTAAGCAATGGGACACGGTCTCGAAGAGCTTCACAAACTATGCTCTCCCGATTGTGAATCCGAATGCTGACACTTATACTGAGGCCACTCGGCCGTATACGCAGGTCAGCATATCGCGGGACGAGATCAATTCCCAAGTCTTCGTTTGGCAAGGCTACCTCTTCGACGGCGCCCTAGTGCCAATGGTTGGTTGGCGCCGGGATGTCGCCGAAAATTTTGATGCGGGTTCCCCCAATAAAGTGGGTGGCTTGGTCACCAATTTCGCCGATCCACTTTACCGAATTCCCACGGGCCAGGCTGAAGCCGGCAGCGGTAAATATAAAGAGCGCTTGTACAGCATCGTCACTGGCACGACTCATACGAGCAGTCTAGTGGCGCACCTCCCGAAGCGGTTCAGCAAGAATCTTCCTTGGGGTTTAGATGCGAGCGTCTTCACGAGCTCATCAGCTAACTTTCAGCCTGATGCTTCCCGTAAGGACATCATTGGCGGTCGGATTCCTTCGCCGAGTGGTGATACCAAGGATTACGGTTTCGTGGTCTCAGCCTTGGAAGGGAAAATCGCGCTCAAGGTTAATCGTTACCATACGACCGTGGCTAATGCGACCCTCTCGGGTGAACTCGGCAATGCCTACCTGATTGGTGCCGGCGAGGCTTGGGGTAACGTGCACGCCAAGCGGCTCGCCCGCGGCGATGCTGGTGACAGCTCCGCTATCTGGGATAATTTCGGCACCACCTCAGCGGCCTCCGCTTATGGTGCTGGGAAAATCGTCCAGTGGCAACCTGCCGACTCCGGCTTAAAAGATCCGTCGAAAGGCTATGATTCGGGGACCAACCCCTACACCCAAGCTGCCTTGGATGCGCAGTACTCAATCCAACGCAAGTCGGTCGATACCTGGAATGCTAATCCAATTCCGCTCTCGATGCAGGTTGCTTGGGGTATGACTGATTATGCTACCGGCGGCGGCAGTTGGAGTATGAACAGTGTAGCCGTCACCGGCGACACCGACTCGCGTGGTACGGAATTTGAGCTCGCGATTAATCCAATCAAGGGGCTCGACGTTTCCATCAATGCCTCCAAGACGGACGCTAAGCGTCTCAATATTGGTAAAGCTTACTCGGACTGGATCGAGGGGCGTTACTTGCTCTATAAAGGGCCGATTGGCGACATGCGCATGTGGGGTAACGGCAATTGGGCTATCCCCGAGGATTCGGGTGGCACGGTGCGGTCTAAATTTAACGCCGAAACTTATCCCGCCTACCAACTCGCGTTGGCTCTTAACAATAGCAATGTCCCCGAGCTGCGCCCTTGGCGCTTCAATGCCGTCGCGAATTATTCGTTCAGCGAAGGTATGTTCAAGGGGGCGAATATCGGTGGTAGCTACCGCTGGCAGGATAAAAACGTCACAGGCTTTAAGCTCAATAGCGCCAAGAATGGCTACGACGTGAATGATCCTTGGTTTGGACCTAAGGAAACTGCGTTCGATCTCTGGATTGGTTACGGCCGCAAGATCTTCTCAGATAAGATCAATTGGCGGATGCAGCTGAATGTTCGCGATCTCTTCGCGAAGAACTCCTTGATTCCGATCACCGTGCAGCCAGATGGGTCACCGGCCGCTTTCCGCATTCATGAGCCGCGGGTGATTTCATTGAGCAGCTCGTTCGAATTCTAAGTGATTAAATAAATCCTGCTGAATTTTTCAGTGGTTTGAATTCTCAGTCCGGCGATGAATAATCGCCGGACTTTTTTTATCGACTCGCTGGAGCGCACGCAGCTCCGGGCCCGCCGCGAAGTTAGGGGTGAGTCTTGAATAACCGCATCAATCGCCAAGCATCAGGGCTCGTGCTAGCCGGAACCAAGAGGTTTGTTTGAGCCGCAGGAGTCACGCTTCTCCGAGCCAGTGAAATTAGGAATTTGTCATGACTTTCCCTTGCGACTGCCTGGGCCTTGGCTTCATATTAAGCGGATGAGTTCACCGCATGGGTTGAACCGCGGCGTCGTCTGGTCCGCGGCCCTGGGAATAGTATTTGCCGCCTTCGGTTGTTCGCGCGAAGTAGCGCGCCCAGTCGCGGCGCTGGTCCCGCCGGTTACGGTGGTGGCGGCCACCGGCTGGTTTTGGCCTCAAGAGGTAGCGGGCGCGGCTGAAAATAAACCGTGGATTTCGCACGTTAATATCAGCGACCTTGATCGTGATGGGTTGGCGGATATTTTATTTTGCGACGCGAAGCTCAATGCGGTGCTCTGGATCCGCCAGATCGCGCCTGGTCGTTTCGCGGAACCGCAGGTCTTGGGTGCGGCACTGTCGGGGGTGGTGCACGTGGAGGCGGTGGACATGGATGGCGATGGGGATCTTGATTTGTTGGTGGCCTGCATGGGCGAATTATTCCCCAACAATGATAAAATTGGTTCGGTGCTTATTTTAGAAAACGATGGCGCGCAACATTTCATCCCGCATGTGCTTGCCGAGCATATTGCT
>SESH01099610.1_pt1 | contig 16786 bp, 19 predicted proteins | sample 3171561 | NCBI WGS metagenome assembly SESH01 (sample SAMN10866947, study PRJNA518727) | freshwater metagenome | biome: subpolar coniferous forest; feature: holomictic lake; material: water; isolation source: holomictic Lake 442 2011 16.5 m and 2014 13 m | place: Canada: near Kenora, Ontario
AACGCCGGGAGGATCGGGACATCAAGAAGGGCGACATGAAGGACGCCCAGAGAATGGAGCAGAAGCGCGAGCATGAACAGCGCGAGATCAACCATGAGAAGCGCGACATTGCCAAGGAAAAGGGCGATCTGAAGAAGGATCGGGCCAAGCGCGGCCATGACGTCGAAAAGCGTAATCACGACGCGGCCAAGGTTAACTAATCGATACGTCGTTCAAGTCCTGAAGGCCCGGTGATAGCCGGGCCTTCCTAATCGTAAACCCTGCAGGAGTTCAATTTGAAGCGATCCGCCGACGTCTATGCGCTGTCGCGGTTGGCATTCGGGCCGGATCAGACGAGCGCAGACGACATTTCTCGCTACGGGTTGCGTGGCTGGCTTGATGCGCAACTGAATCCCGATGAGTCGAAGGATGTGGCCTGCGAACAACGCATAGCGGATGCCACGCTGCGCATCCGTTACGGGGAATCGAAGGACTGGCCGGCTGTCGATGAACTACGATCACTGCAGTGGCTGAAGGCTCCAATCGAAAAATTGGCGGCACTCGCCGATCCCGCCAAACCCGTCGCCAACCAGGAAAAAGCTCGCCCTCGCATAGAGGTTACCAGTGCGACACTTCTGCGAGCGGTTTATAGCCGGTGGCAGTTGCGGGAAGTGCTTTGCGATTTCTGGCACAACCACTTCAACGTCAATGCCTGGGACAACGTGGTCGGAATAACCCTGCCCGTCTACGATCGGGAGGTAATCCGACGCCACGCGTTTGGTAACTTTCGCGAAATGCTGGAAGCCGTGGGCAAGAGCACGGCGATGCTCTGGTACCTCAACAATCGCTCATCGCGCGCCGGCGCACCGAATGAGAATTATGCGCGAGAGCTTTTCGAGTTGCACACGATGGGTCGCGATGCTTATCTGAACGGCCTCTACAACCGCTGGCGCGACGTACCGGGTGCGTCAAAGGGTAAGCCGATCGGCTACATTGACCAAGATGTCTATGAGGCAGCGCGTGCCTTTACCGGCTGGGGACTAGAGGATGGCTCGGGACTGGGTGGCGGGCAAATGCTGCCCAGAAGCGGCCGCTTCGCCTATGTGGAATCCTGGCACGACAATTACCAGAAACGGGTCTTGGCGACCGAATTTGATCCCTACCAGCCGCCGCAGGCAGACGGGAAGAAGGTTCTCGACCTGGCCGCATTTCATCCTGCGACCGCGCGTTTTCTGGCAAGGAAGCTTTGCATTCGCCTAGTCGCTGATACTCCTCCTGATTCGCTCGTGACCTCGACGGCGAAGGTATGGGCAGACAGTCTCGACAGGGATGACCAAATTGCCCGCGTCGTCTCGCATATAGCTCTATCGAAGGAATTTGCGCACACCCGCGAGTCCAAGGTAAAGCGCCCGCTCGAACTCGTCGCAAGCTATGCGCGCGCTACCGGAATCGAGTTTGTTCCGACTGAAGGTCTTGTTGGCGAAATGGATGCCGCAGGGCAGCGCTTGTTCGGTTGGCCAACACCCACTGGACATCCCGATGCCGCCGACTACTGGCTGGGTGCCAACGCAATGCGTCGGCGCTGGACCTTGGTCGCCGGTCTCACTGACAACTGGTGGGGAACCGGCACCTTCGATGCTCTGGCACCGTTCGGCGGTAAAGAAGCAGTTGCCGAAAAGTTAATCGCCTACTGGAACGAACGCCTTTACGGCGACGACCGCTTCCAATTGACGCCAGCCCTAATGAATGCCGCTGGATTGTTACCGGGAAGCACCATCAGGAATCCGGCTGTGGCGCGTCGTCTGGTGGCCTGGGCTGCAATGTCTCCCGACTATCAACTTCGCTAGGAGGTCAGGGTGAGCATGAACCGACGCGAATTTCTCAAGGCGGCTTCCGCAGCGGGATGTCTGGCTCCTTGTGTCAGCCTGTCCAGTCTCGCCTATGGCGCCGCGCTGCCGGGCAAGCCCATTCTCGTCACAGTATTCCTGCGTGGCGGGGCCGATGGTCTTCACCTTGTCGCGCCAACGGCCGACCCGGACTACGTTGCGGCTCGACCTCCTGAACTTCGCGTACCGGAAAGCGGCGAGCGGGCAGGCTTGCTTCTGGAGCGCAGCCTTGACCCGACCGCCGGATTTCGCCTACACCCCGAGGCCGCCTCCTTGGCAGAACTGTATCAGGCACGGCGTCTGGCCATCGTGCACGCGGTCGGCTTGACTGATGGCACGCGTTCCCACTTTGTCGCCCAAGATCTTATGGAACGCGGTGTCAGTGACGAGAAACGCATCGGCACGATCGACAACGGGTGGCTGGCGCGCTCCCTTGCGGATGTCAAAGGTCTGGTGCCGGGTTATTCGGCGACCTCGTCGACGGCCTACGCTTTGCACGGTCTGCCTGCTGCGCTTTCTACCCCCGATGTATCGGCCGGTCTAAGTCTGCCCTGGGGAGCGCCGACCACCAACTTGCTGCATGCACTCTCCATGTCGGGAACCAGTCCGGCGCATCGCGCTAGCCTGGCGGCACTTGAGGTGCTGGACTCGGTTGACCGCAACATCCCGCGAGATGGTAGCGGCAAAGTTCAGTCATACAAACCCGATGGCCGTGCCAGCTATGAAGGCTCGGGTGATCTTGCTCGGACGCTTGCTTCCGTCGCAAGACTCGCAAAGATGAATGTCGGCCTTGCGGCTGCTTGCGTGGATCATGGCGGATGGGATACCCACGAGGGGCAACCGGGACGTTTCGCCAATCAGGTGCGGCAGTTGTCCTTGGGGCTCGCGGCCTTCCATGAAGACATGGCGGCAGCGGAGCGCAAGGTAGTGATCGTCGTGATGACCGAGTTTGGTCGCCGTCTGCGCTCGAACAAGAGTGGCGGCACCGACCATGGGCATGGTGGCTGCTGGCTTGTTCTCGGTGACCATGTCCGCGGCGGAAGTATGTATGGCAAATGGCCCGGCTTGGCAACCGCGAAGTTGGACCAAGGTGTCGATCTGGCCGTTACCACTGATTACCGTACGGTGTTGGCCGAAGCCTTGACTACCAGCGGATTGGCGGCCAAAGACAGCTTTCTAGACTGGAAACCTACCGCGTCGCTCGGGATTTTCGGCGGAGCTTAAGAAACCCACCACTGAAACTCGGCATTTACACAGCAGACTTTCGCCACCGCTAGTGTCCTACGACCTCGTCCCCCTGCCGCGAGAAATGTCCGCGTAACAGGGTGACGCGATACATGGCGTTTTTGAGGGTCTCTTGTGTGGCGCTTTGCGGCCCTTGAACCCGCCGAAGGTGCAAGGTCCGGAATGGGCGTACAAGAGCCACCAGACCAGGGCGGGGCTGAAGCTGGTTTCCATGTTTTTTGAGTTCAAACAGAACTTGCATGAATTGCTGCTCCGCTCCGGCGCGGGCGAGCTAGGCGTGTGGCCGCACCCACCCTTCAGGGAACGCCCTAGTCGCTAGAAGGCGCGCTATGGCGGTTGTTGAGCCAGTATTCAGGCGGGATCAGAATTCATATTCTGTCTGAAGGCGCACGGTACGGTCTGGTGTGGCGCTGGTCGTGCCGACGAGGAGAGCGACGTTGTACCTGATCGCCTGATGATTGCCCAAGGCAATTTTGCCGAATAGCGCTGGACCGATCCTGTGATCACGTTCTTGCGGAGGCAACCAATGCGTCCACCTTCCGACCTCGCCAAAGCTTTGCACGCCGAACTCGAGTTCTGGTCTCCAGCGATATTTCACCTGCATCTGGTGCTGAAGCTTGGTTATTCCCGGCACATCGTTCTTGTGATTGCGTTCCAACAGAACGTTGCCGTTTAGCTGCCACTTTCCAAAGTCGGTTTGCAATAGCGGGCCCCATTTCAATTCATAGCCTTCTGTGCGATCTTTTGGGCGCTCGATTTCGACAAGGAATCCGACGTCGACGGGGTATTTTCCTGTTTCGGTGAGTTGAAACTTGTTTTCCCATTCCACAGCGTCGTAGCGGGAACCGTCAGGATCCTGGCGCTTGTATTTGGCATAGATTTCGGTAAACCACCATTCGGTGGCGCCATACCCGAAGCCTATGCTGGTATCGGTGCGCTTCTGGGAAGCGTCGCCCGGCCTTTCATGGCCGGCCTTGAAGTCGATTTCCCTTTCCCCATACTCGACCGTGGGGGTGTAGATGTAGTCGGCAGGGCCGGCAATTGCCAGATTGGCGGCAAAGAGAAGCCCTGCGGCCACGGCGGGCGCAAATAATTTCATGGTGATTCCTATGGGTTGGAGTTGTTGAGCGGTGGCCGGGCCAGGCGCATCCCTAGAAGGATCAGCGTCAATGCGGAGAAATAGAACAGAACCTGAATGCCAGATGGGGTCGCGTCATAACCCATGATCGAGTGCAGAACGGCTCCGACCGGATTCTGGTTGGAAATAATGGCCGAGGTGTCCCAGAACGTAACGCCCATGCTGGGCAGCACGTCGCTCTGGGACAGATAGCGCGCCATCTGAGCCGCCATCGAAGCCGCCATCAGGAGGATCAAGCCGCTCGTGGCGCTAAAGAACCAGCGGGTAGGAATTCTGACGAAGCCGGCGTAAAGTCCGAAGCCAGCCAGACCGCCGGCCATCAAACCAATGATGCCGCCGCCTGCCGTTGAAGCCAGCCCGGACTGATTGCTGGCCGCAAGTCCGTATAGAAAGAGCGCCGTCTCCGAGCCTTCGCGCAGTACGGCCAAGGCAATGACTACGGCAAGCGCGGCCAAGTCCCTGTTGCCATCCCGCACGTCCTGGCCCAGATTCTTCGCACTTCTCGCCAGTGCTGCGCCATTGCGGGCCATCCAGATGTTGTGCCAGGCCAGCATAAGCACGGCAATGCCGAGGACTACAGCATTGAAGATGTCTTGGCCGGTACCCTCCGCCAGTTCTGCCAGCTGCCCGGTAAATATCGCGACGACCACCGCGCCGGCCAATCCTGCTGCGACACCGCCAGCCAGCCAACGGTTCCTGCCCGTGAGACCTGCAGTGGCGGCCGCCAGAATGCCGATGATGAGGGCGGCTTCGAGGGTTTCGCGAAAGACGATGATGGCAGCACCGATCATGGCCCGTCACTCCGCGATGATTGTGCCGATGGCCGTTTTTGGATTGAACTCACCGAAAAACGGGTAACGCCCGGCAGATAGTGGACCTATATAGACGGTCACCTTGCCGTTGGCCGGGACGACCTTTTCTCGGTTCAGTTCATGGCTTTCAAATTCCTCGGGCGTGGAATCCTGGTTCGAGACGACCAACTTGATCTTCTTGCCTGAGGGCACACGAAGTTCGGACGGCTCGAAACGGTGGTTGCGGATCACCAGACTGGCGTCGGCATCCTGCGCGAAAGAGGCCACTGATGCGGTAACGCAAGCGGCGAACAGCAAAGGACGGATCATTAGCTTCTCCTATTGAAGCTGTAATGATAATCGTTCGCATTGGCGTAGTCAATAGGGGCTCCAAACCCATCGATTGGCTAGAGGAGTCTGTTCAGCGGGTTTGATGTAGATTTGATGGCCGGTTTGTGGCGGCTGGCCCGCCGTTACGCGGTCATCCTAGCAATACTTGACTTCAATCAACCGGCGTTCTTTCAGATGCGCGAACGCTCGCTACTGATGAGATCACGGCAAAAAGTCGCACCCCTGTAATTTCAGGAAAACGCTGACTAACGACATCATAAGCTTGGACTTCGTCAAATTTTGAAATCCAGTTTCCATCTGGCTTCATAAACGGAACCACAAGTTCAAATGCTTCAACGAAAACTTTCCGCACCTCTAAATCAACTCGGTGCTCATCGTCTAAGCCTACCGTAGTCACGCCCATTTGTGATTCCTCGGTCTAAGGTTTGGCTGTCAGTCTTCACAGCAATTACCGGACGCCGTTCGCCGCATGAACCAGATTCTACCCGCTGGAACGGCAACCCCACTCTGATACCGGTCGCTCAAGTGTCATGCACACGGCATCGCCAATGACCGTTGCCGTTTTGTAGCCGCCTCCAAGGAAGGAATATCACTAACGCATAGCGAATGGCGCCTTATCAAATTCGGGTGTGTGCCCCGAACGGCCGCTTCCGATTTTCGCCACGGGCCGGTACACATGTAAGAGTTAGTTGCCCGCCATGCTGGTGCCGTGATGAGCACGGCACAACTTTAGAGGCGACACCCAGTATGCCGGTGGTTTGGCGAGCTGAGTGATTGCAAGGCGGCTCTCCGGTGGCTTACTTGCGGGGGGTGGGTGAGTGCTTCGTGCCCACACAGGCCTCATGATGAATGCATTAGTAACGGCCGCTATCGAGGAGGTAAACTTTCTAGGGAACTTATGGCTTGGGTCTGTTCCACTCCAAAGACCGGACAGTCGCAATCTGCCGGACCAACAAGGCCAGTATTTGTTGAGATGGTCAGCCGCTTCCTGCGAATCCAACCGGCTCTCGGGTCCCGGCGCTTACACACAGGCGAGGGAGATTCTGATCGTCAGGTCTTGGGGCCGACTAGCCACCCTCGACAAATACTTGGGTTCTACTGAAGACTGCACGGATGCTTAATCCTTGTAGGCCTCGACCGGAACGCTGATTCTCACTTCATCGCTGATGGCCGGTATGAATTGGACCATGCCGAACTCGGAACGCTTGAGGGTCGCGGTGATATTCCCGGCGCACATTGCCTTCTTGTTCATGGGATTCAAGGAGCATTTGAACTCCTCGACCTTCACCCGCAACGGCTTCGTAACGCCGAGCATGGTGAACCGACCATCCGCTGCCGTCACCGCCTTGTGCTCGTCGAAAATCAACTTATCGGACGCGAACGTAATCTTTGGGTACTTGTCGACCTGGAACAGGTAATACCCCGGAGAGTTCGGCTTCTCCGTGCCAAAGCCCATGTTCAGCGACGCCGTTTCAATCTCGTACGCGACGCTGCCGGTCCTGGCGACTAGGTCAAGGACGATGGTCCCGGAAACCCGGTCGAAACGCCCGGTCTGGGTGGTCAGCTCCAGGTGGGAGAACTCGAACACCGGAATGCTGTGGGTCGAATCGATCGTATAGGTGTCTGTGGCCAAAGCCGGCCCAGCAAGCGTCGCCAATAGTGCGACGAGGAGTAAATCTTTCTTCACAAGGGTCGGCAAGCCAAGGAGCCGTGCGCACCGACTCCGGACATATCTCAGTTGCGGTAGGCCTCGACCGGAACGCTGATCTTGATTTCGTCACTGACCGTCGGAATGTACTTGGTCATGCCGAAGTCCGAACGCATCACGGTCGCTGAAATATCACCGGCGCAAAGATATTTCTTGTTCAGCGGATTGGTGGTGCATCCAAAACGATTGACCGCAATCTTGAGCGGCTTGGTAACGCCCAAAAGCGTGAATTGTCCTTCGGCTGCGATCACTTTGTCGCCCTCGAAAATTAGCCTGTCGGACTTGAAGCTCATGGTCGGGTATTTTTCCACATTGAACAGCCCCTCCCCGCTGACATGGATCGTCCATGCCCGCGATCCCATGTCGATCGAATTGGTGTGGACCGTGAACTCCACGCTGCCTTTCTTCGCCGCGAAATCCAGCACGACCTTACCATCCGTTTTATCGAAGCGCCCCCGCTGGGTTGTGAACCCCAAGTGCTGGACTTCGAATACCGGAATGGTGTATTCCGGGTCCATCGTGTAGGTGTCGGCAGAAAAGGCGGGCGTCGCAACAAGCAGAGTAACCACGCAAGCAATAGAATTTTTTTTCATAAAAATCTCCAATTCGGTGCAAGCCGATACGGCATCGGCTTAGTCCGGAAATGCCTGCAGATAGGCCGCGATGGCTTCCTTGTCCTCGCCCGTGAGCGGGTGCGTAATTGCCTCCATCGGGGTGCCGGGGCGTCCCTGGGTGTTCTGGAAGATATCGAGTTGCTTGATTATGTAGGCAGCATGCTGATTCGCCAGTCGGGGAAACGCTTCGATGCCTTGGCCCAGAGGTCCGTGGCATGCCATACAGGGAATGACGTCGCCTCCTGGCACTCCTTTGTCGTAGATCTCCTTGCCTTTGGCCATGAGCCCTGCATCGACTTGACCGGTGACCTTGGTCGGCGTCTGTTTGGCAAAGTATTCGGCCAGACCCTTGATCTGCTCATCGGTCAGGTGGTGGCTGATGCCCCACATGTATTCAAAGCCGGGCGGATCCGCGCGCTGGTGGCTTCTGAAGTTTTGCAGTTGCGTAACCAGATAGGTGACCTGCTGTCCCGCGAGCCGCGGGAAATTGGGCGAAACCGAGTTTCCGTCTATGCCGTGGCAGATCGAGCAGACCTGCACGGCGGTCACGGCCGGTGGAACATTGGGGTTCGCAAGGTCGCGCGAGCGCTCGAGGTTGGAGCACCCCGAGCCTATGGCGGCGATTCCAACAGCGAGCGTTAATAGAGTCTTGTTCATCATGAATCTCCGAGGATTCCGGCATTCAGGTCGGGAAGGTGGTGCAACGATTCCGGTCCGAAAACTCCACGCCGGTTTCAATATGCACCCCAGACGTAGAGGAATAGTGTGTTGTTGTCCCGTGCGTTGCGGTCCAAGCCGTCGTAGTTGTTGCCGGCACCATTGAACTTGCTGTAGGCGGTAAATTGGGCCCCGACGCGGACGTATTGCACCGGCATGACAAACGCTTCGTAAGTAAATCCTCGGGTGGCGGGATTGCCGGCGAGGTTGCCGGTGACGCGCGTCGAGGTTATTCCCGTTGCCAATGGGTCGGTTGAAGTAATCTGACCGTTCGAATCGTAGCCAGAACTCTGGTTTAGCGTATTCGTTGTCCCGGTCCGATTGAAGTAGGCCAGACTTCCTCCATACTTCGCCTGATAAACATAGGTCAGCTTGGCGCGGAAGATGTTGGTCGTATCGGAGGAATTGACCGGATCCACCGGTGTTACCCCGTCAGCGAGAAAATAAGGTGGAGCCGCGGCAGCAAGGGCGTTTGCCGAATAGTTGGTCTTCTGTCGCATATAGGCGACCTGAGCCGTCACCGTGTGTGGGTCGAGAATGTACTGGTACTGCGAATCAAGGCCGGTGCTCTTGATACGGCCAAGATTGTTGGGATCGGATATATCCGATCCGGTATCGAAGATGTGGGCAACCATACCGGTTGCACCGATCATGATGTTATGTGCGCCCCAATCGTGAGTCAGCGCCAGTCGCCAATAAGGGTTGTTGGCTCCCTTGAGTTTTGTCGTTTTTGCGTCGTTGATACCGCCGCTCATGAAGGAAAAGCCCCTATTGGCGGTCTGATAAAAACCAAGCTCGGCATAGACCATCTTGTTCAGATACACGTACGCGTTGATTCCGGCGACGTTGCCTCCGGTAGTGTCGCCCGGGAATGGCGTGTTGGCGTCGGCGAACTGATGGCTGGTTACGCTGGAGGCAGGGACATATTGCATCCAGGCGGCGGCGGTGTTCCAAGGATCAACCACCGACGGGTGGTTGTTCATGCTGACACCGACAACAAGGTCCCGGTTCGCATCGATGAAGTGATCGGCATAACGAATGTCGATGTTATCGGCGGAAGGCTTCCCTTGAAATCTTCCGTCTGGCGGGTTGGTATTTCCGGAATCACCGACACGCTGGCCGACATAGTTGTCGTAAGTCCATTGTGCGAACGCGCCAATGTTGTCCGTGATCTTGCCGCCGGCGAAAAGGCTGCCGCCGGAAAACATCGGCGACCCGTTCTTCTGAAAATCCGCCTGCGGATCGTCACTCTTGCCGGTGTCCCTGACTTTCGCGTACGTGATTTGCCCCATCGCCGAAATAGGCACCGCAACGCGCGTGCCAATGGTGTAGCCGGTCATTTTGAACATCCGGCCATAGGGCGTCAGTTCCGGAAACTGGCCACCAGCATGGCAGGAAACACAGTTCTGTCCCGTCTGCCGGGCGAACAGCGGCAAGGCCTGCGCATCCATCGATGCCAGCATTGCCAGTCCTCCACAGGCAATAAGCGCCGCTCCTTGGAATCTTTGTCTAATCTTTCTTGCGATTAAGAGCATTGCGCTTTCCTTTGTGGGGTTTCGGACTTCCCGGAGGCCAACGACCTTTATACAAGTGAGGGTGTAAGTATTTTGTAAATAGCCTCAAGTCGGCGCAGACTAATTCTTTTATGTTGCGGAAATACATCGCACTGTGCAGGGCCGCTCCCTGCAAGGGTTTGCTGTTGCGGCGCAGCATTCGCCCCGATCTAGCGGGGATATTCTTCGACCTCAGACCGCATTAGCCACAAACCCTGTTCAAGGAAAGACAGTTGACTAGTTCAGACCTTTATCCAGAACCTTGGCCGGGATGCCGGTTTCTGAAATTGGCTGCCGTTTTCATTGTCGCGTGGGCCCTCTCGGCTAGTAGCGTGGCTGCGGATGCCAAGGCTATTGCGACAGCTGTCTGTGCTCCCTGTCACGGCGAGGACGGAAACAGCATCATCCCGATGTTTCCCAAGATTGCCGGCCTCCAGCAGGACTACATTGTTAAGCAGTTGCGGGATTTCAGATCCGGGGCAAGGGGAAGCGATCTCATGGGTCCTGTCGCAAATACGCTGAAGCCCGAGGACATCCCGTCCCTGGCGGCTTATTTCAGCAGCAAGAAAATGAAACCGGGTGTACCCGGAGACAAACAGGCCGCCGGGTTTGGCAAGATGGTGTACCTCGATGGCAACGAGGAAACGGGAGTCCCCGCTTGCATTGGATGCCACCAAGCGCAGGGTGCGGGTCATCTCATCTATCCCCGTATTGGAGGACAACATGCCGCTTATGTGACGCACCAGATGAAAGACTTTGCCAGCGGTGAACGCTCGAACGATTTCGGCCGCTTCATGCGCTCTATTGCCCGGCGCATGACCGCGGAAGAAATCCAATCCGTCGCCGAGTATTTGGTCGGGCTCGGTGAAAGATAGAGATAGCGAAGGGAATTTACCTATGGGCAGAATTCGAAATGTGCTGATCTTGATCGCGCTGTGGCCTCTGGTCACATTGTCGCAACAACCTGCCACGAGCGGCTTTGGTGAGCAAGTTCAGAAGGTACTGGAAATAAAGGGGGATCCCGGTCGCGGCGAGACCGCTTTCGTGCCCTGCCAGGGCTGCCATCGCAAGGATGCGTCGGGACGCACTAGCGGCGCCTATCCGCGACTTGCAGGCCAACATGCAACGGTTCTCATAAAGCAGATATCCGATTTTCAAACAGGCCGCCGTGGCAATCCTAAAATGGAGCCATTCATCGACGATCACGTTCTCAGTCTCGTCGAGATCGCCGACATTGGCATCTATTTGCAGGGCCTTGATGTCTCGACACCGAATGGCGCTGGACCTGGAACTGGAGTGACACGGGGCAAGCAACTTTACGACAAGGATTGTGCCGACTGCCACGGCACCATGGGTGAGGGGAATTCGGAAAAATTCTATCCGATGGTCGCAGCCCAGCATTACCGCTATTTGCTAAGGCAAGCTCTGCTCATCCGCGACGGCGACAGGCGCAACTCGAACCCCAGCATGGTCAAGGTAATCAAGCAGTACTCGAATGCAGATCTGGAGGCGCTCGCGGACTATATGTCCCAGCTTCCCATTCCCAGAAAGAAATAGAAACACAACCGGCTCTGAGGTCACCTTCCTTACACAAGACTTTGCCTTTTTGCGTTAATTCACCCAGATGCCAACAAACGCATCAGTCTTGAAGACCAAACTCACCTAAAAGAAAATTCTCGCAATGACAACCAAGTTTATTTTGAGCGCGTTGCTCGCCACGCTTGCACTCCCCGTTTTGGCTCAGACATCGCCCGCCACTGTTGATCAAGTCAAACAGGACAATGCTCAGATTCGTCGCGACAACAGGGACATCGGCAAAGACAAGCAGGACATCCGCAAGGACGAGCGCAAACTGAACGAAGAACGGCGCGAACGCAATGCCGATCAACGCCGTGAAGATCGTGACATCAAGAACGGTGATATGAAGGATGCCCAGAAGATGGAAAAGAAGCGCGAGCACGAACAGCACGAGATCAACAAGGAAAAGCGTGAGCTTGGCAAGGACAAGAAGGATCTGAACAAGGATCGCCACGAAAAAGCTCACGACGAACATAAGCGTAATCAAGACGCTGCCAAGGTTCAATAACACAGGCCAGGGGGGCAAACAGAGCGGCATTGCCGTCCTGATTGCCCGCCGTCATTCACGAGCGCACGCCATGTCCAAGAGCTACCTATCTGCCACAATCGTCGTGGTTGCTGCCATCGGCGTGTCGGCCTGCACGGTAACCCCGCCACACGTATCGGTTAGCGCCCCTTCTGTGGTCCTCTGGGCTCCGGTGCCGCCTCCGGCACCCCGTGTCGAAGTGATCCCACCGGCTCCAAGGCACGACTATCTCTGGGTATCCGGCCATTTGCATTGGGAGGGAAACCAGCATCACTGGGTTGACGGGCACTGGGAGCAGCATCGAGAGGGCGAACGCTGGGTTGCCCACCACTGGGATCACGATGCGGTCGGGCAGTGGCGATTGAACGGGGGCTACTGGCTTCGGGAATAGCATCCGATCATCTTATCCCGTCGAATAGCTTAGTCATTTCAGAGTCGTCGCTAAGAGCGTTGCAGTTGAACACTCCGGTGTTGCTCTTCGATTCTAGGGAGAACCTATTGCTCTCCTTGTCAATTCGGACTCTTTCATAGATTGCAGTACAGGTATTCTTTCCCTTGAAGGTCCTTGATCGTACAGATATCCGCTTGATGTCTACGAGTTCATTTGCGCTTGAGATCCCATACTTACTCAATACCCGATTAGCTCCCGAACGTTCCGATGAGCTCGAATCAGAGAAATAAGAAAATAGCTCCAATTTCCGGGAAACGTTGTACATCGTTATATCGTCTGATTCTTCGCCATTCACCAGACTTCTGTATATACAAAATACGAACGCATCTGCACTACCCTCGATCCGAACGCTTTTCAGCTCCAGCTTGTCGCTCCCACCTTCAAAAGGTTCGCAACTAAGTGTTCCATCTCTAATCATTTGTTCGAGATTGGATTTTGTTGCGGCATCGAGTTGATTTAAGCCTAACGACTGCCCGAGATTTATTAATTCGACATATTTCAGTGGTTCCCTATTGCCGGCTGAACTCTGCTGAGACTTCTCTCCAGAGCTAATTGCCACCATAGTTACAACGCCGATCAAGGCCAATAGGGCAGCACCAATTACGAGGATCCGCTTTTTGTCGCTGACAGTATTGCTCACATTCGTTACTCCAGCACTAAAGGCGCGACTTGCTAGGAAAGTAACCATGAAACATGGAAAGCGTAGCATTCCTCTTCGTAAGTGATTTAGGTTGAAACAACTCGTTACAACAAAGCCAGGTTCAAGCCGAAACGTATTCGCAAATCTTGACGGTCGTGCATCATCAGATGGCCATCGCGCCATTGCTTGACCAGCTTCACGCAATCAGCATTGCAATTGCGCAAGCGCGGGCGCAACATTCCATCAGTTGAGTGGCTCGCAGTGCCAAACAGCATAGGTTCCTTGCCATCAACCAGGCTCACGGCAAGAGTAGGATTGAAATTTCTGTAGCCCTGTTCATAGGGCTGTGCGCAACTGCCGCTTGCTTTTGCATCGGCGTACTTGAAAGATTGTTCTCGGGAGAGTCCTCATGACAAATTCAATGCGCCGGAGCAACAAAGCACCCTACAAGACGGCACTCATCACCGGAGCCTCGTCAGGCCTTGGTCGAGGTCTTGCGCTTGCGTTCGGAAAGAATGGCGCCCACGTAATCGCAGCGGCAAGGCGCAAGATAGAACTTGACTCCTTGGTGGCCGAGATCATTGCTTCAGGTGGAAGCGCCGAAGTGATGCTTCTCGACTGCAGCAACGCGGACGCGACATACGAAGCAGTGCGCACGCTCGACCAAGGAAGGCCGCTCGACCTAGTAATCGCCAACGCCGGAGCCGGCTTTCCAACTTCCGCGTTAGCACTCGATTGGCGCGAGGTGAGGCAAATCCTTGACCTTAATGTACTCGGCGCCACCGCAACCTTATCTGCCGCGCTTACGGGCATGGTCGAGCGCAACTCCGGCCAACTAGTTGCCATGGCGAGCCTTGCTGGTTATCGCGGCCTCCCCGCATCGGCAGCCTATTGCGCATCGAAGGCGGCGCTGATTGCGTTCTGCGAAAGCCTGCGCATCGATCTGCGCGATTCTGGAGTTCACGTAACTACCATTTGTCCCGGGTTCGTCGAGACGGATATGACAGCCAAGATCAAAGGCAAGCTACCTTTTTTGGTGAAACTGGACGATGCGGTTGCCATCATGTACAAAGCCATCGAGAGGCGCGAAGCGCATTGCGCGTTTCCGCGTCCAATGGCGGCTGCGGCGCGCGGCGGGCAGCTCATGTCGAGATCGGCTTACGAATGGATGGCGAGCAAGGGCAAGCCGCCGGCCTGACACGGCGCGATTCGCCACAGGGGGGATGGCAAATGGATAATCGCCGGTACTATGGTCTCGATGCCCTGCGCGGCGGAATGATGATGCTGGGTATCGTCCTGCATGCCTGCATGCTCTATCTCGCTGAACCACCGGCGCGCTATCCCTTTCCAACCGACCACAACACGGCGTATGTCTTCAATGTCATTCTTGCGTTTATTCACAGCTTTCGCATGCCGACGTTTTTCGTTCTGGCGGGGTTCTTTACTTCGCTGCTGATCGAAAAGCGCGGTCTTCGCGGCACCTACAGCAACCGCGCGAAGCGGATTCTGGCGCCGCTGGCCGCGGGTGTGGTAACGATCCTGCCGATCACCGGTCTGTGCATGGTGACTTTCATGCTCAGTGCGCGGTTCGGGACGCACGACTTCATTCCCGCTTTCGATGCCGTTCAAACGTTCAAGCAGGAGCTGATAGCACAGGGCTTCCCGATCGAGAAACCGACGCTCGGACACCTGTGGTTTCTGTATTACCTCTGCTTCTTTTACCTGCTGATTCCACTGTGCGATTTCCTGGTGCGGGTCAGTCTGAAGTTCGAGGATAGCGTGAAGCGATGGCTGGTTTCACCCTTGCTGCTGGTGACGTTTGCCGTGTTGACGGCAGCAAGCCTGTGGCCTTTCCAGGGCGGCGAGGTATTCATGGAATACTCGTTCCTCAAGCCGCACTTGCCGGCCCTGCTCTATTTCGCGCTCTTCTTCGTACTGGGTTACCTCTTTCATCACTACCCCGTTTTTCTGTCGGCCTTGGCGCGAAACGTCCGGTCCTGGGCGGTACTTGCGGCCATCCTGTTCCCGCTTTCGCTGGTTGCGAGCCATTTCGACGCCGGTGCTCCCGGCGATAACGTCGCATTTCATCTTGGCGCGGTGCTGGCACAGGGACTATGCACGTGGGTACTGGTCTATCTGTTCCTGGGTTGCGCGTTGCGCTTTTTTGACCGTGAGTCCCCCTGGATTGTCTATGTGTCGCAATCGGCGTACTGGGTTTTTCTGGTGCACCTGCCACTGGTATTCCTCGCCGGTTGGTGGCTGGTGCAATTCGACCTTCCCGCCATGCTCAAGTTTTTGCTCGTCTGCGGCTTTACGTCGTTGGTGGCCTTTACGACGTTTCACTACGGGGTGCAGAAAACCTGGATCAGCGATTTCCTCTATGGACGCCGTTTCGACCTTGCCTGGCCGTGGCGGGAAACCGGGATTTCCGGCCGGGTTCCCGGCGCGCAAACATGAAGCCCGATGCTGCCCGCATGGACCGCCTCACGTTGCGTTTTGCCGACGCCGAACTGGAGAAGGCTTTTTCCGAAGAGCAGGCGCGCAAGTCCCTACGTCCGATTCGAATCGCACTGGTCTGTGCCGCTGCGATAACGCTGCTCCTCATAGGGCCCGCGGTTTTCTGGTTAATCCCTGCCTCTCGGGAGTGGATGCCGGGAATGGTCGGTATGCTTCTGGCCACGGTTGGCCTCTGCTATGCCTTGACCCATGGAAAGGTCTTTTTGTACCGGCATCAGTGGATGATGCTCGCCATGGCGTGCGTGATGTCGTTTGGAATGGTTCGCGCCGTGTCGCTATCGCCGACGTTTGAGGCCTCAGGTTATTTCTTGATGAGCATTCATTTGTTCAGCATCTATGGTGTCTTTCGCCTGCGTTTTCCGGCGGCGGTGGCGGGTGGATGGATCAGCATGACCATGTATCTGGTCCTGCTCAGTGTGCTCGGACTGCTGCCCGGAATTGCCCTTTTCCGGCACGCGGGAGCACTCCTGACGGCAAACTTCTGGGGCATGCTGATTTGCTACCAGATGGACCTCACCACCCGGCGCGCATTCCTGGCAGTGCGCGATGTCGCCGCCGAGCACGAACGCTCCGAGCAACTGTTGCTAAACATCCTTCCGGCGGAGTTGGCGCAGGAGTTGTCGGCGACCGGCAGTGCGCGTCCGGCCCGGCACGAGGCTGTCACCATAGTGTTCACCGACTTCAGCGGATTTACTCAGGTGACCTCTTCCATGCCCGCTGAACGCATGGTCGCCGAGCTGAACGAGATATTTGCGGCGTTCGACGACATCACCGATGCTTGTGGCGTGGAGAAAATCAAGACCATTGGTGACGCCTACATGGCGGCAGCCGGGTTGCCCAAACCTTGCGCGGATCATGCCCAGCGTTGCGTTCGCGCCGGGCTAAGGATGATCGACTATCTTGAAAGCAGAAACAGGACGGCAGCGTTCAAATGGTCACTCCGGGTGGGGGTGCATTCCGGCCCGGTGGTGGCCGGCGTGGTCGGCAAGCGAAAGTACGCCTTCGACATCTGGGGCGATACGGTCAACATTGCCTCTCGCATGGAAAGCTCCGGGGAAATCGGCCGGGTCAATATCTCGGCCTATACCTATG
>SESH01055616.1_pt1 | contig 16781 bp, 15 predicted proteins | sample 3171561 | NCBI WGS metagenome assembly SESH01 (sample SAMN10866947, study PRJNA518727) | freshwater metagenome | biome: subpolar coniferous forest; feature: holomictic lake; material: water; isolation source: holomictic Lake 442 2011 16.5 m and 2014 13 m | place: Canada: near Kenora, Ontario
TTTCATTGCTTTCAAATGTCCCAGCCTCGTGCCAGGGACCGGGATGAGGAAATTCAGCGGAATGGCTTCGACGTCTTCCGCCGCCAGGGTAAGCGCCATCTCGACCCGCTGCTCCATGCTTTCGCCCATCCCGAGAATGCCGCCGCTGCAGACCTGCATGCCCACGGCTTTTACCGCGCGTATCGTCGCGATGCGTTCGTCAAATGTGTGGGTGGAGCACACGCGTGGGAAGAAACTCCCGGCCGTCTCGATGTTGTGGTGAAACCGCCTGACGCCAGCCTTCTTCAGGGCCAGCAATTCGGCGTTTCCGATACTGCCGAGCGAGGCACACCACTGAACGTGTGTCTTCCGCGACTTGGCAATAGCCGCAATAATCCGCTTGACGGCGGAGGGCCCCTGGGCCGGCCCGCTGGTCACAACGCCGAACCGGCTCACCGGCAGCTTGCTGGCCTCTGAATAGGCCTTCACAAGCTTGTCACCGGAGCACAATCCGAAGACTTCGCACTTGCTCTTGTGATGGATCGACTGGGCGCAGAATGCGCAGTCCTCGGAACAGGCGCCGCTGCGGGCGTTCACGATCGAACAAAGGTGCAGCGTGCGGCCAAAGTGCTTCCTGCGAAGGGCCGTGGCGTCGGCCATGATGCGCGGCAGGTCGTCCGGCGGTGCCTTGAGTATAGCCAGCGCCTGTCCTGCCGTTATCACCCGTCCGCGCATACTCTTCGACATATTGACTCCCCGCATGATGATGCTGACAAAGAATCCGTGGCGACAGACATATAACGTTTCACCCCTTCACGCGCTAGGACAAAGGCGCGGCTGGCATATGCAATGGTCTCAATGCCGCGGCGCGGGTCCCATGGGAATCCGCCCGGGTATCTGTCCGGATCGTCCGGCACTACTCATCGCCGCCCACCCCTGCGCGTCACTCCGCCAGCGGGTCGCCGGGCCCTGCCCACAGTCCAGCCTTCTTTGAGTACCGCCAACCTTCCCCGGTGATCTTGAGGTCAAGCATCGGCATGCGGCGCTTGAGCATCCTCGTGGTTTCGTCCCACGGCTTGATTCCACTCACGGCGTCCAGCACACGGACATTCTGCAGGCCACAGCATGTGGCATACTTCAGTGTTGCCTCGATCGGCAGGCCGCGCAGCAGGGCGCTGAGGAAACCGGCAATCGCGGAATCGCCAGAGCCGGTCGCGCTCCCGAAGTGGTCCACTGCGAACGCAGGGGTCCAGAGTTCGCGGTCAGCCCAGCCGGCGCGACAACGCGGCGTGATGAAATCCAACTCCGCCATCGCCGCCTTGCCGGAGGTCTTGAGATAGAAGCCGCGGTGGCCAGACTTGAGCGCCACCATCCTGGTTCCCATCGCCAGAACCTCGTCGGCCATGACCGAGTACTCTTCCGGCGTGAAGTGGTTGAGAAGGTCCGCCTGCTTGTGCCGCTTCTTGCGCGCGAGGAACTCGTCCGGCCAGAGCATATAGAATGTCTCCTCCGCCGACGGCAGGTACACATCCACATGCGGCAGGATACGCCGCAGGATCTTGCGCCAGGGGGCCTTGCCCGACGGCGATGCCGGGTCCGGCAGCGTCATGTCGCATGATGTAGTCGCGCCGGCCGCCTTTGCCAGTTTGAAGATCTTCTCCAGCTCGGCGCCTGCATCGGCGAACATCCGGTTCATCAACGGGGGATACCCGAAGTGGAAATGCCGGCACTGTCGTATCAGGCGGGGATCCAGATTCTCCGCGCCGAACACATTGTTGGTCCCCGGGTTATGGAGGAAGATACGGTCAATGCCCGGCGGAGCCACCACGATTGTATATGAACTTGTGGCGCCGGACAGGGTGCGGACTCCCTCGGCATGACCGCTGGCCTTCAACAGCCCGATCGTCATGCGCCCCAGCGCGTCATCCCCGACGCAGGCGCAGAAGCACACGCGGTTTCCCAGTGTCTTCATGTTGATGCCTGTGTTGGAGACGGGGCCGCCGGTGCTGATCGTCGCCTCCGCGACATTCACCAGCTTGCCCGGGCGCATGAGCTCGGAAATATCGCGCACCCCAGTGTCTGGAAAGCGGGGAATGATATCGATACACAGATGCCCGGCCACCATTACATCAAACCGACGCGCCATAGATGCTCTCCTCCTGTTTCTTGTCACGCCCACAAACATCACCGCCCGGCCAGACCTGCCAAACCGCAGATCCAGCGGATTGCAGGGAAGGTTCCGCGACTCTGGAACGCGTGCAATCCGCGGCCGTTCTTCAACCTCCCCGGCAGCTACAAAGAACAACGGAACGTCAAAATCTTGAACGGCTCAGCCGCAAAACGCACCGACCCGTTCTTCACTGGCAGTGAATTCATCTTCTCCTCATTCAGAGTCACAAGCTCAACAGCGGATGGCGACACCGCAAACGTCAGCCTACCTTCCACGACCGCCGCGGTCGGATTGTAGAGGCGCACGATGAGCGCATCGCTGTCCTGTGCCTTCTTGAAAGCCGACAGCTGCAGGGAAGCCGGCTGAATTGTCAGGAAGGACGCCTCAGCCGGGAGAGACTTCTTCCCCTCCGCCGGCAGGGAGAACTGGCAGGCCAGCGGGGGCATGAGGTAGTGCTCTGTGGCCTCATAAACCCCACCGGTCCACACGTCGCCGTTGTGGGGGTAAAGGGCGTATTCAAACGTGTGTGTGCCATGGCACTGCCCGCCGGGCTGCGATGCGTCCTCGGTGGCGCAACGATACTCGGTGCAGATGCGGACTGGAACGCACCGCAACATCGTAAGGAATACCGTTCGGCTGGAATCGTCAGACACCTCGTATTCCATGATATTGCGGTTCAGCACTGCAAGGCCGCCGGCCTGGTCGCACAGGTCCACGAAGTTCTGCAGCGGCAGGGTCCCCATGCCGTCGTCCCGCCGTCCCTGCGCGTCGCGCGGACGCTCTATGGGGCGGGTGTCGACGTTGAAATGTCCCTGGGCCACCGACTGCCCGGCCGCCAGGCAGGTCGGAAAGGCAACGCGGACCCGGTGGTCCGAGGCCTGATTGACAACTGTGGTCTGGATCTCGACGTACGGCGCGCCGGCGCGCAGGGTCACCCTTGACTTGACCGTCATCGGACAGCACGCGTCATCCCGGCAGCCCTCCGCCCTCCGCAGCTGGCGCGGGACCTGCAGCGACCACTCGCACAACCATGATGTAACCAGCGGGCCATCCTCCACCAGCGAGAGTCTGCAGCCGGCCGACTGCGTGGTCATGACGGAATCCTTCGCCGGGCGGACACGCTGCCAGTAGTCGCCGGCGTCGCCACCGTCCTCGATAAAGTGCAGGCCGTTGTACCGCCTGCCGCTGGCTTTATGCAGCAGATCGAAGGTGCCGTTGGGGTTGAAGGCAACCTCGATGTGCTCGTTCGCCATGCAGTTCGGCCCGACAATCTGCGTTCCGTGGTCGTATACGTTGTTCCAGAACTCGGCCTTCCGGTTGAGCTTTCCGTGCGGCAGCGCCTTGAAGACCTTGTAACCCATGGCCGGGAGCGACCCGGTGTCGAAGTACAGTTCGTGGCGATCGCAGTAGAACGGCATCGCCCGCGAATTCACAACATTCACCGGCGAGGCCATGTGGCGTGAGCCCAGCGGCTGGACCGGACACAGGGCGCCGTTCGCGTCGGCGACATCCACCCACTGCGGATTCATCTCCTCCGGCATGTCGATTTGAGCCCGCACCATGTACCTGGCTTCCTGGCTCGACATATTGAACACGGCAACCAGGACATCCCCGGCGCCACAGCCGTCAGGCCTGATCTTCCTCAACAGGCCGGAAGCCGCCATGTCGGTGCTCACGGCCGCAAGCTCGAGAACCTGCTCCAGCTTGTAGACAGTGTCGCGCGCCGTCTTGTCCAGCGTGACACCGTTGATGGCGTCGTGCGAATGGGCGAGCAGCAGGTAGTGCCATGCCTTGTCGACGAAAGCCCCCGGCCATGGAATGCCGTGCATCCGGGCAACAGCCGCCAGCGGTTCGGCATAGCGGATGAGCTGAAGCTGCGCCCGGCGGTTGAGTGTCTTGATTTGCGCCCGCACAGGGAGGGCATTGCCGGACACTTTGAAAGAGGGCCCGTCACGGAGCTCCCCGTCGACGGTGGCGAGCCGATCCATGCCCTGCTGTTCCAGCACCTTCCTGATTGCCGCGGCGTACTCAACGATCCCGCTGTGAACAACCTTGCAGGCCGGGTCAAGGGCATTTGCATCGGCGATCAGGCGTTCGATTGATTCGTAGGGGCCTGTGGAGTCAGTTCCATTGCCGAGGAAGCGATGCTCCTTCACCAGCGTATCCGCCGTTGTCCTCAACGCGTCTTCCATGGATTTCCGCAGGTGTTGCGGGTGGTATTGCAGATCCCGCTCGAAGGTTGTTTCAAGGTCAAAACCCGGTTCCGCACGCCGCCACAACCACCCGCCCCTCCCCCAGTCGACCCGACAGGACGGATCGTGGTAAGCGACCCCGTACATAACGGGCATGATCGTGGAGAAGTAAAAATTGGCACGCCCCTCCTCTCCCAGCCGGGTCGCAAGGAGGGAAGTCCCGTCCGGCGCGCGCCAGAAGAACTCACTGTTCGGCGCGCGTTCATGGCTTACGTTCTTCCCCACAAAGACGAAATCGATCCCGAACCCCGCCAGTATCTGGGGGAACTGCGCAGTCTGCCCCCAACCGAACGACAGGTATGCGGTCTTCAGGCAGCCACCGAGGTTCATTGCGCGTCGGGTTCCGACCAGGAGGTTCCGGATCAGTGCTTCGCCGGCGATCGGATACTCATCCGGCAGGTTGTACCACGGGCCGATTTGGATGCGCCCTTCCTTTATGAGTTTGCACATGGCTTGCCGGCGTTCGGGCCGGAATTCCAGATAGTCCTCGACACCGACCACCTGCCCGTCCATGAGAAAATGCTTGAAGTTCGGATTGTGTTCCAAGGCATCCAGGACCGAATCAAACATCCGGATCAGCCTCGCGCGTGCGTACCAGATCGGAACCCGCCACTCCCGGTCCCAGTGCGTGTGTGTAACGAGGTGCCCGGTCACAACTGGTCCACGCGATCCGGCTCCCGCAGGGTGCCCACCGGCCCGCTTTGCATTGCCATTCGATTGGTTCTTCTTCATAGGTTGCCCCCAAGTGGCGCCGATACTGCGCCGTACGTTGCCGCAACGGATACCTGATGCGGCAGACAGATATTCTTCCGTGACGGAAAAGTGTCAGAAGAGAGCAAGAAATGCAAGAGCGACACCCCAAATCCTCTCGCAAGCGTTCCGGCGTGTCAATTGGCAAACTAAGCGCGACCCCGGCGGAACCGGGTAGGCGCGTTTAGTTTGCCAATTGACAGCTCGGATTCACCACGTCATTTTTCTGTTTCGACAGCTTGACAGCCCAGCCACGTATGTGTATCTTCTCCTACTTTTCGCGATGGATTCGGGACAATTTGTACCGTTGTTTCCTCGCCCTGGAGTAACTCGAATGGAAGCCTATGCAGTTGTAGAAACCGGTGGTAAGCAATATCTCGTCAAGGCAGGCGACATGGTATCGGTCGAACTCCTGGCGTCTGAGGACACGAAACAGGTCATTCTGGATCGTGTTCTTGCGCTTTCCGACGGCAAAGAGATCAAGATCGGCGCACCGGTAGTCGAGGGCGCCAAGGTAACCGCTGACGTGGTCCGCAATGCTCTGGGCCCCAAGGTGGTTTCCTTCAAGAAGAAGCGGCGGAAGGGTTATTCGCGCAAAATCGGCCACCGTCAGAAGCAGACCCTGCTCAAGATCGTAAGCATCGCGTAGTAATTTAGCTGGAGACCAAGATGGCCACAAAGAAAAGCGGCGGTTCCGCTACCAATGGACGCGACAGTAATCCCAAGATGCTTGGCGCCAAGGCAGGCGACGGCCAGACAGTGACAGCCGGTTCAATACTCTTCCGTCAGCGCGGAACAAGCATTCATCCGGGTAAGAATGTCAGTATCGGCCGGGATGACACCCTGTTCGCCCTCAAGGGCGGCGTTGTCAAGTTTGACAGCGTCAACAGGCGTGTGCATGTCCTGCCGGCCGCAACGGCTGACGCAGCAGGATGAAATCCAGGCGCTTCGTAGACACCGCCACTCTCCACGCCAGCGCGGGCAATGGCGGTGACGGCTGCGTAAGCTGGCGCCGCGAGAAGTACGTCGAAAAAGGCGGGCCTGATGGCGGTGACGGCGCCCGCGGCGGCCACATAATCCTCAAGGCTGACAACAATACCGACTCCCTCGTCGACGTCTATTTCGCCCCCCATCGCCGCGCCGAAGACGGCGGCCGTGGCGGCGGCAACACTCTCCGCGGCAAAACCGGCAAGGACCTGGTCGTAAAGGTCCCGTGCGGCACAGAGGTCTGGGACGAAACCGGTACCGACATGCTGACCGACTTGGTGACCCACGGCGACGAGTTCATTGTGGCTCACGGCGGCAATGGCGGGATGGGCAACTACCGCTGGCGCACCCGCACCTACGAGGCGCTCACAGCCCATACCGATGGCGAACCGGGTGAACTACGCACCCTGAAGCTGGAGCTGAAGCTCGTTGCAGACGCCAGTTTCGCTGGCTTCCCCAATGCCGGCAAGTCCTCGCTGCTCACCGCCATAAGCTCGGCCCATCCGAAGATCGGGGCCTACCCGTTTACCACGCTCAACCCAATTGTAGGCACTGTCGTGTTTGGCGACTACTCCCAGCTGAAGGTGGCGGATCTGCCGGGCTTCATAAAAGGAGCCCACGATGGCGTCGGGCTCGGCCATGCGTTTCTCAGGCACATGGAGCGGGCACGCTGTCTCGTCTATGTCCTGGATATGGCTGGAATTGACGGCCGCGACCCGTTGGATGACTACGTCAACCTGCGAAACGAACTCAAGCTCCACAAGGCCGAACTGCTCGAACGGCCGTCGATCATTGTGGCAAATAAGATGGACGTCAAACAGGCCGCAAAGAACGTCACCCGCTTCACAAAGAAGTTCCGCAAGCGCCCGATCAAGGTATCCGCCGTGACCGGGGAAGGCATCGACAAGCTCAAGCTTGCCCTGAAGAAACTCCAGGCCCGGTTCAACAAGGCGGCATAGCGCCGCCTGCGCCCTGGAGCCACTAAGCCTTCTTGACATCAGGCGAACATGCGCCAATAATGCTCCTGGTTTACTGGTAGGCGCACGGGGTTTGGCATTCCGGCGCCTTGAAGAACGGTCGCATCGAGGTCACAAAGGGGCTTGTCATGAGATTCCACATCCGCCCGATTGCCTTGGTAATGGCACTCCTCATCCTGATACCCCTTGGCAGCAGGTGTGTCGCCGGCGAAAACACGTTCAAGGGAATCTGTGAGGATTCTCTGTACGGCGGGCTGGCCGGAGCATTGGTCGGCACGGCGCTTATGGCTTTCACCCACAACCCTGAAGACCACAACGACTACATTGTCTACGGCGCGGCAAGCGGTGTACTGGTGGGCGCAACCTACGGACTGGTCAACGCCACCCGTTCCCTGGCCACGGTCGAAAACGGCAGGATCAGGCTCTCCATCCCCACCATCCTGACCTCTTTAGACGATGGGAATTCCAAGGGAGAGTTCGCCCTCACCCTCAAGGCCATCCTGATACAGGGCACTTTCTAGTGTGATGATCACGGACTTTCATACCCATGCGTTTCCGGACGCAATGGCAGACCGAGCGATCACGACACTTCAATCCGGAACCGACAAGGCCACGGCGAAGCTCGACGGCCGGATTTCCTCCCTGCTTGCGTCAATGGACAAGGCCGGCATAGGCCGGTCCGTTGTCTGCTCCATTGCCACCAAGCCGGCCCAGTTTGACAAGATCCTGGAGTGGTCGAAGAGTATCAGCTCCGAACGCATCATCCCGCTGCCGTCTGTCCACCCCAAAGACCCCGACATACAGGCGCACATAGCGCAGATTGCGGAGGCTGGTTTCAGGGGCATCAAGCTCCACCCGTACTACCAGGAATTCGAGGTGGATTCCCCGGCCATGCACCAGGTGTACGACTCGCTGTGCCGCCACGGCTTGCTGCTAGTGTGCCACACGGGGTTCGACATCGCATTCCCACGCGACCGGATCGCCGACCCTCAGCGCGTGGCGAAAATCATCCGGGCATTTCCAGAACTCAAGTTTGTGGCAACGCACCTTCTTGCATGGCACGACTGGGACGAGGTCGAGCGACACCTGCTCGGCAGGCCGGTCTACACCGACTTCTCAATGACCATGGAGTTCCTTGGCGCTGAGCGCACACGCGAGATGATTCTCAGGCACCCCAGGGACTACGTGCTTTTCGGCACGGACTCGCCCTGGCAGGATCAGGGCGCCGAACTGGAGCGGTTCCGCGCCTTTGGCCTTGGCCCGGAATGGGAACAGGCAATCCTGATCGACAACGCCAGCCGCCTGCTGGCCCGGCAGACTTCAGGCTCTATCACCCCTGCCGCCCGAACGTGATCGGGCTCAGGAACGCCACTTCGGCTCGGATACCAAGCCTGGAGAAGCATTCCGACTCAACTTCTTTTCTCAGGGCCTCCAGCTCCCTGACGGTGTCCGGGAACAGCTGCGCGCTCACACGAATGGCCACCGACACACTCGTCTCCGAGAATGAGAGGATAAACGGATGCCCGGCTGCGCGGGTCTGAGCGAGGACCTCTTCTATCTGGCGCCTGTAGAGCGGTATCTCGTTCACCCGGAGGCGGTCGTCCATGCGCCCCTGCGGCACCAGCACAGCCCCGGTCCGTCCGCACGGGCAGGCCCCCTCTTCCATCGAGCACCGCACCGACGTCCGGTACCGCAGCAGCGGCATTGCTTCGCGCGTAATTGCCGTGACGAGCAGCTCATCTTTGTCGACCTCTACGATAAAATGATCCTCGTTGACGTGCAGCCTGTGCTCCCTGCACTCAACGCACAAGCCCGGGTCCAGGATCTCCGCTATTCCAAAATTGCACCGCACCTCGGCAAATAGTGTTGTGGCCAGCTCATCGCGTTCCGCTGCCGGCACAGGCCTGGACAGCAGCACGGCACGGAGCTGGAGCGACTGCGGGTCAATCTTCTTCTCCCGCATTGCATTGATGAGCTCCCTCGCCTGGGTCGGTGTGGCAACCAGGATGCTGGCGCGGAAGTTCTGCATGACCGCAAGCTGCAGGTGCGGGTGAGGCGTATCCTGCGGAATCACCGATGCCTCCACCAGTTCAGCGCCCATGACGTAGGCCAGCGAGCGGTTGAACATTCCGCCGCTGAATCCCACCTGTACAACATCGTGGGCAGTGCAGCCGGCCGACACGAGTTGCCGTGCAGCCAGGCGCGCCCACTGGGTCAGGTCGTTGCGTGTGTGCCCGACAACCAGCGGGACGCCGTCGGCGCCGACGGTTGAATGCAGCCGGATCACCTCCCTCAGCGGAAGCGTGAACATCCCGTATGGAAAAGCGTCGGCCAGGTGCCTTGGCGTGGTGGGGGTGATCCTGGCAAGGTCAGTCAGTGACTCAACCTTGATGTCGCCAAGGATGTCGCGATACCCGGGCGCATTCTTCCTGAGTCGAGCCACAAGCGCCTGCAGTCTTTCGAGCTGAATCTGTTCACGGTCCTCGCGCGTAAGCGCTTCATTCTTGCGGTCGAAGAGCGTCATTCCCACACCTCCTTGTATCCCTTGCCGAGGTAGGCCCGCTTGACTTCCGGGTTGTGCGCCAGGTCGCACGCTGCCCCCTCCAGGATGATTTCGCCGGTCTCCAGCAGGTAGGCCCTGTCGGAAATATCAAGCGCCGCCATGGCGTTCTGCTCGACAAGAAAAATGGTTACCCCCTGGTCCCTGAGTTCGCGTATTGCTTTGAACACCTCCTTGACGATCAGCGGCGCAAGGCCCATTGACGGCTCGTCAAGGAGTAGAAGCTTCGGCCTTGCCATAAGCCCCCTGGCCAGCGCCAGCATCTGCTGTTCACCGCCGGAGAGTGTGCCGGCCAGCTGGTGTATGCGTTCCTGAAGCCGCGGGAATCTCCTCAACACCTCGGCGATGGTCTGGTGGCGGTCCGGATTGTGATACCCGCCGATAACAAGATTCTCGTGAACTGTCATGTCCGCAAACATCTGCCTTCCTTCCGGGATCAGGACCATCTCGTGCGAGACGCAGCGCCACGCCGGCTGACCGGCGGTCTGCTCGCCGTGTATACTCACCTCGCCTGCCCAGGGGGTGATCAGCCCCGCAATGGCTTTCATCAGGGAGCTCTTGCCGGCGCCGTTTGCGCCGATCAGGCTTACGATTTCCCCGGCCGACACGTGAAGGCTGACGCCCTTGACCACGCACAGGCTGCCATAGCCGCAGTTGAGGTTCCTAATTCGAAGCATCTGCAAAATCTCCACCAAGGTACACGGCCACCACATCCTTGTTGTTGCGGACCTCAGCCGGCGGCCCCTCCGCTATCGGCACGCCGCTGTGAAGCACAAGGATCTCATCGGAGACATCCATGACCAGGGACATGTCGTGTTCCACAAGCAGGATGGTTACATTCTTGCTGCGAATGGTCGCTATGATCCCGGCAAGCCCTTCCTTCTCCCGCGTATTGAGGCCGCTGGCAGGCTCGTCCAGGAGCAGCAGCTTCGGCTCTGTCGCCAGCGCCCGCGCCAGCTCGACCATGCGGCGCTGCCCGAACGACAGTGATCCGGCCGGCACATCGGCGACGGCAGCCAACCCCAGCTCCTCGAGACGGACCATGGCAGCTTCCCTCATCGCCTTTTCCTCCCGGATCTGTCCTGGCAGGCGGAGCGCGGACGAAACGAACCCCTGACGGGTCCGGATGTGGCGGCCGACCATGACATTCTCCAGCACAGTCATGCGAAGGAACAGGCTGAGATTCTGGAATGTGCGGGAGATGCCTTTGCGTGCCACCTGGTAAGGCTTGAGCCCCGCAATGGAGTCGCCACAGAACCTGATGCTGCCCGATGACGGCGGGAATATGCCCGAGACGATATTGAACAGAGTCGTCTTGCCGGCGCCGTTGGGCCCGATAATTGATTTCACCTGCCCTTCCTTTACCTGGAAGGTCACCTTGTCCAGCGCGAGCAGGCCTGAAAAACAGTGTCGTACATTCTGGACATCAAGCAGTGCCATGTCAACCGCCCTTCCGGACTGTGAAGCCCTTGAACCACGCCGCAACGGGTTTGAGCGGACCCTCAGGCGCCAGCGAGATGATTGCGATCAGTATGACACCGAACACGGCGTGATCATAGGTGCCGAAATACCCGCGCAGCGAAAGGAATGTCAGCACGGTGCTGACGACCAGGCCGCCCAGCAGATTGTCCATTCCGCCAACCGCCACGAGCGCGACGTAGCGAATGGACTTCATCGCCCCCGCCTCGGACGGGCCGATTCCGCCGTTGTAGTGGGTCAGGAGGCAGCCGGCCGCCGCCGCAAGGACGGCGCTGAACACAAATGCCTGGAGCTTGAAACGGGCGGTGTTGATTCCCATGGCGTTTGCGGCCAATTCACCGTCGTGGATGGAACGGAGCGCGCGTCCCACCCTGGACCGCACCAGGTTGAGTAATAACACCAGCACCAGCAGCGTCACCCCCCAGGCCAGGTAATAGTTGGCCACACGGTACTCTGTACTCCCCCCGAGCACCAGTCCCGGACATATCCTCCATTCCGGCACACCTGTAACGCCATCCGAGGAACCGGCAAACTCGCTGCCGAGCACAATACGATAGACGATGAGCCCGAAGCCGAGCGTGGCCATTGCGAGGTAGTGACCCTTGAGGCGGAGCGCTGGGTAGCCTATCAGGAATGCCACCGCGGCGGTGAGCAGCATGGCCATCAGGAAAGCAGCCCAGGGGTTGACCGTGACGAGCTGTCCGCCGTACAGGTCTGCCCGTTCGACAAACACACCCAGGCCGCGGAGAATCCGTCCGGCCCCGGTGCCGGCGGCGGCAGAGAAGCTGGTTGTGGTGAGAATGGCCGATGTGTATCCACCCATTGCGAAGAACGCGGCGTGACCGAGCGAGATCTGGCCCGCATAGCCCATCACAAGGCAGAGGCCCAGCACCACAATGGAGTAGTAGGCCGCCATGATCATCTGGGTCAGGTAGTACTCCTTCCCGGCACAGTGCGTGAGGAGCTGGACAACCACAACGATGGCCGCGAGGGAAATAACCGTGAGCGTGGTCCGGCTCTTGTGCATGGTCAGCACTCCCTCACACTGCCGGCATCGCGGGTCCCGAACAGGCCCCGCGGCCTTACAAACAGGACCAGCACCAGGATGGCAAAAGCCGCGGCATCCTTGTAAGCTGCGGGGAGCCCGCTCATTACGCTGAATGCCTCGACCAGCCCAACCAGCAACCCTCCGGCCACCGCGGCCATCGGGTTGCCAAGGCCACCGACAATGGCCGCCGCAAAGCCTTTGATCGTAAGGCTTGCACCCATATCATACTGCGTCATGGAGATGGGCGAAATTACGCACCCGGCTATGGCACCCATGGCCGCGCTGACGGCAAAAGCAAACGTGCGCATGTTCCGGATGTTTATCCCGGCCAGCATCGCAGCATCCGGATTGGCGGAGCAGGCACGCATCGCCCTGCCGACGAGCGTGTACTTGAGGAACACCTGCAGGACGACCACGACCACAGCCACCGCACCCAGCACCCAGAGGACCTGCGGCGAGATCGCCGCCCCCGCCAGCTTAATGGACGAGCATTCATCGCCGGTAAAGTACGGAAGAGACCGCACCTTTTCATCCCAGACGTGAAGCGCAACCTCCTGGATTACTATGGATAACCCGATCGTGATGATGATCAGGTGCAGAATGGAATGCGAGCGGAGATGGCGAAAGAAGAGCATCTCAAGTATGCAGCCGCACAAGGTGACGATTGCAACGGCTGCAACCACCGCCACAGGGAGCGGGACCACATTCAGGAGGCTTATGGCCACCATGCCACCGAGCATCACGAACTCGCCCTGTGCCAGGTTCAGCACGCCTGTAGTGCTGTAAACGACGCTGAACCCGACCGCCACAATCGCATAGATGCCGCCGTTGGTGATCCCCGAAAAAATATATTGCAGGATCTCGGACAAGGTTATGTGTCTATTTCTTCTTGTAGATCGTAAACTTGCCGTCTTTGACCGTAAGCATCTCAAAGGCGGACAGGTCGAGCCCGGTGTGGTCATCTGCCTTGAAATTGAAGGTGCCGGCCGTTCCGACAAACCCGGTCAGGCCTTCGACTACGTCGCGGACCTTGTCCGGCTGGGTATTGCCGGCCTTCCTGATGGCCTCCACGACTATCGCAAGCGCGTCATAGGCGTGTCCGCCGAACGTACTTACATCATCCTTGTAGGTCGCCTCGTAATCTTTCTTGTACTCGGCAAGCACCTTCTTCTGGGGGTGATCCTCCGAAAGCTCATCCACAACCAGCAGGCGGCCGGCTGGGAAAAGGATTCCTTCCGCCGCCTTGCCAGCCTGGGCGACATACTTGAGATTCCCAAATCCATGGCTCTGGAACAGGGGGATATCCATGCCAAGCTGCCTCATGTTCTTGGCGACAATCGACTGGGCCGGGACAATGGACCAGTTGACAACGGCCTGCGGCCTGGCAGCCTTGATCTTCGTGATGATATCAGTCAGATCGGTAGCCTGCTTGTCGTACACTTCACTGGCCACGATTTCCATGCCGGCCGGCTTCGCCAGCTCTTCAAGCTGCTTCTTGCCGGCCGTGCCGAACCCGTCATTGCCGGTGACGACCGCGATCTTCGTTATGCCCATGTCCTTCATGGTATTGAAGATCCACGTCACAGCCTGACTATCCTTCTGGGGGGTCTTGAATACGTATTTTGCCACAGGGTTGACGATCACTTCAGCCGCCGCGCAGGAAATCAGAAGCGTCTTGCGCTCTTCGCATATGGGCTTGATCTGCATCGTTTCGCCGCTCGTGGAGGGACCGATAATAGCCAGGACCCTATCCTCCTCTATCAACTGCTTTGCGAAGGAGACTGCCTTCTCGGGACTACCGGCGGTATCTTTCACGATCAGCTCGATCTGGCGACCAAGGACTCCGCCGGCGGCATTGATCTTCCTGACCATCATCTCGGCCGTCTTGGCTTCCGGGCCCCCAAGATTGGCCGCCGGGCCTGTAACGGCAAACAAGGCCCCTATCTTGATCGGCGGCTCAGCCTTCAGCTCTTCCTTCGCAAAGGTCTCCACTACTCCGGATGCCACCATTCCGACAACCGCCAGCACTCCAGCAAGACCGCCCAATAGCGTCCTCATGATTCACTCCCTCCTGTGAGCTTCATAGTCAGTTCAGGAAAAGACTCAAGACTTCCAAAACATGTTCCTTTTGATCACTGTTGTCAAGGCTGCAGCGTCTCATAGCATATAGAAAATGGGCATTAACACTGCACAAAACGGCTGTTACGACGGACAAGAACAGGATTCTCTTGCATTTTGGACGTTTTTGCCCACACTCTGGCGAAGTCTGATGTCACAGCGCCTGAAATGGTGTTGCTGACCATGGGAGTCGGGTTCGCTTCGTAAAAGGGGAGGACACGTGTATGAGTAGGTTGAGTCGCTGGGTGTTTGCCGTGGCAGGTTTGGTGGCGTGGGTTGGTCTCGTCGGCGCGGTCCGTGCGCAGGAGCCCGCAAAGATCGAAGCCAAACCCGAAGTAAAGGCCGAGACAAAAGCAGACGTGGCACCCTTGCCGCAGGTTGAAGTGAAGCCTGAGGCGAAGGCGGACGTCGCGCCCGTGGCAAAGAATGCGTTCCGGGCCGGTTTTGACCTGCGCCTCCGCGAAGAGGCGTTCGACAAGTTCCAGTTGCCCGGTGCGTCGGCTGTGCCCAACACCTACTTCCGTATCCGTCCCCGCATCTGGGCGGAGGCTGATCTCCTGGACAACGTCACCCTGCGGATACGTGGCGTTGACGAGTTCCGCTACTACATCAAGCCGTCCTATGAGGACGACTTCAACATGGACGCACCGTACAAGTTCGGTGATGAGATTGTGTTCGACCACATCTACCTGGACATCAAGGGTATGCTCAAGAAGAAGCTGGACCTCCGGATCGGGCGCCAGGACCTGATGTACGGCAAGGGTTGGGTCATGCTGGATGGCACACCCGGTGACGGATCTCGCACCCTCTATTTCAACGCTATCAAGGCCACTTGGAAGGGCATCGACAAGACCACTGTCGACGCGTTCGGCCTGTACAACCCCGGCGAAGACCCACTGGCAATAGGCAACGAAGATCGTAACATCACATCCTACAGCGCTGCCTTGACCCCCAACGACGTCGCGGAGTCAGGCGCGGGCGTTTACGCGGTCTGCAAGGCGTTCAAGATCCCGTTCGACACCTATGGCATCTACAAGCGTGAGGATGGTTACGTGGACAAGAAGACCACGAACAACGTCCCGGCCGGCAAGATTGGAACCGTCGGCTTCAGGGTGATGCCCACGCTATGCACCGCAAACAACATCAGCGCCCTCCTCGAGGCAGCCTACCAGTTTGGCACGCGCGGCGACGCGGATATCGGCGCCTATCTGGTGGAAGCCACCCTGACCTATGCGCCCAAGGTGATGCTGAAGCCTTCGGTCGAGGCCGGCATCTACATGCTCTCCGGAGACGACGCGTCGACCAAGGACAAGAATGAAGGCTGGGATCCACTGTTCGCCCGTTTCCCCCAGCACAGCGACATGTATGTGTTCTGGTACTCAGGCGGCCGCTGGTCCGACCTTACAATGCCCAAGCTCACCGCTTCGTTCTGGCCCTGCGAGCAATTCAAGGCCACCGCCATGATCGCCAACCTTCAGGCGGCAGAGGAAAGCTCTACCGGCGGCAAGGAACGCGGCTGGCTGTATCTCCTCAAGGGCGAGGCGGACCTCAGCAGCTTGTTTGACCTGTCCAAGGACGCGTTGAAGGGGCACCTGTTGCTGGAATGCCTGAAGCCAGGCGACTACTATGCGGGGGACGACACTGCATACTTCGCCAGATGGGAACTGGCTTACACCTACTGAGCGGTCCGCAGTTGGAAAAAGAAACGCCGCGGGAAACATTCCCGCGGCGTTCTTCTTTCCGGGCAATACCCTACGCCTTCTTCCCAAACAGATCCACCGGCGCGAGAATGTTGCGACCTGCCGAGGCCAGGAGCTTGACGGCCGAATCCGGATTATCCAGCCTGAGAACCAGAATCGCCTTTGCGCCGAGGCGGCCGGTAAACGCATACATGTACTCGATATTGACCCCTGCCTTCTCAAGCACGTCCAGGATCTCGGCCAATCCGCCCGGGCGGTCGTCAACCTCGGTTGCCACGACTTCCGTGACGTTGACCACGAATCCCGCTTTTTCCAGGACATCCCGGGCCTTCTCCCATTCCTCTATGATGAGGCGCAGGATGCCGAACTGCTGGGTATCTGCGAGCGATAGTGTTGCGATATTCACGCCGGCACCGGCCAATGCCTTGCAGATGGCGCTCAGGTGACCGGGCTTGTTCTCGAGAAACAACGACAGCTGCTTGATCTTCATGATGTCTTCCTTTCCACGGCCCGGTTGCCGATCACGCCAGTTTCCGCTTGTCTATGACACGTTTCGCCTTGCCCTCGCTCCGCTGTATTGTCTGCGGCTCAACCAGCGTTATCTTCATCCTGATGCCGGTAAGCTTCTCTATCGCCCGGCTCAGCGACAGTTTCAGCTGCTCCAGCGACTTGACACTGTCCGTAAAGAACTCCTTCGTGACCTCGATCTGGACCTCCATTTCGTCAAGGTCATGCTCCCGCGTCACAATGATCTGGTAGTG
>SESH01020037.1_pt1 | contig 16769 bp, 12 predicted proteins | sample 3171561 | NCBI WGS metagenome assembly SESH01 (sample SAMN10866947, study PRJNA518727) | freshwater metagenome | biome: subpolar coniferous forest; feature: holomictic lake; material: water; isolation source: holomictic Lake 442 2011 16.5 m and 2014 13 m | place: Canada: near Kenora, Ontario
AGCGAGACCAGCGCCAGCGCCTCCGCCACCCGCGCCGCCGCCTCGGCCTGGCCCACCTGCTGCATCCGCAGCCCGAAGCCCACATTCTCCCCGACCGTCAGGTGCGGAAACAGGGCGTAGCTCTGGAAGACCTGGTTGACCGGCCGGCGGTACGGCGGCAGCTGGGTGACGTCCTCGCCGCCAATCCACACGCTGCCCACGGTCGGGGCGTCGAAGCCCGCCATCAGCCGGAGCAGCGTGGTCTTGCCGCAGCCGGACGGCCCCAGCAGCGTCAGGAACTCGCCGCTGGCGATCTCCAGGCTGACGTCGTTGACGGCGGTGAAGGCGCCGAAGCGTTTGGTGACGCCGCGCAAGTCGACCATCGTGCTCATGCCGGGGTCTCCTCCTCGCCGGCGCCGAACTTCAGCATGACCCAGTAGGTCACGGCGAACAGGGCCATGAAGACGGCGCCGAGCGCCGCCCCGAACGGCCAGTCCCGCGCCTGCATGAACTGGTTCTGGATCACGTTGCCGATCAGCGGCACGCGGGCCCCGCCCATGAGGTCCGTGATGGCGAACATGCCCACGGCCGGCACAAACACCAGCAGCGTGCCCGCGGCGATGCCCGGGAGCGTGAGCGGGATGATGACCGCCGAAAATACTCGGAGGGGACCCGCCCCGAGGTCGTGGGCGGCCTCAATCAGGCTGCCGTCGAGTTTCTCGACGCTGCCGTAGATCGGCAGGATCATGAACGGCAGGTAGGCGTAAACCAGACCGATGACCACGGCGGTGGGCGTATAGAGCAGGTCGAGCGGCGAGGCCGTGGGGGACAGCTGGTGCAGGAGCCCGTTGAGCAGCCCCTCCTGCTTGAGGATCGTGATCCAGGCATAGGTGCGGATGAGGAAACTCGTCCAGAAGGGCACCATCACCAGCAGCAGCAGGCGCTGGCGCCACTCCTCGCGGGCGCGGCCGATGCAGTAGGCCACGGGATAACCCACCGCGATGCAGATCACGGTGGTGAGCCCGGCGTAGCCGATCGAGCGCGCGAAGATCCACAGGTAGACCGGGTCCAGCACCCGGTGGTAGTTCTCGAGCGTAAAGGTGAACAGCACCCGGCCCACCTCATCCCGCTCGCAGAAGCTGTAGACGATGAGGATGGCGGTCGGCACGACCACAAACAGGGTCAGCCAAGCCACCATCGGGGCCAGCAGCAGCCAGGCGCGCCAGCGCGGCGTGGACCGGTCGGAGACCGCGGGAGCCGCGCTCATGCCAGGGGCCGGGCGCCACCGCCGGATCCGTCGTCAGGCGCGGGGCGGCCGGGCACCGGCACCCGCCGTCCCGCCCCACCCCGGAAGTTGCAGGCGGCCGACCTCATTGCGCGCTCTTCAGGTCGGTGACGAGGCGGTCGATCGCCGCGGCGTCCTTGCCGATGTCGCGGAAGGTCTCGAGCTTCGGGTGACCCGGCGGGTAGCTGGCCGGGTTGGCCAGCTGCTCGGCCGAGAGGAGCGTCCGGGCGGCGAGATTCGGGTTGGTGTAGGGAAACGCCTCGGAGATGAGGACGGAGACCTCGGGGCGCAGGATGTAGTCGATCAGCTGGTGGGCCGCGGCCTTGTTCTTGGCGTTGGCCGGGATCGCGAGCACGTCGATGAACTGGTGCGCGCCCTCCGCCGGGATCACATACTGGAACTTCTTGTTCTCCTTCCAGAGAATCGCCGCCTCGCCGCTCCAGACCACGCCGACGTCGACGTCCCCGTTGAGCAGCGCGGTCTTCGGGCTGTCGGAATCATAGACCTTCACCAGCTTGACCCAGCTGGCCACGACCGGACGGGCGCGCGCCAGGTTCTCCGCGGTGATCGTGTTGATCGGCAGGTTGAGGGTGTAGAGGGCCCAGGTCACCATTTCCCGCGTGTCGTTGAGCACGACGATCCGGTCCTTCAGGGCCGGCGTGAACACGTCGCCGTAGCCGCGCACGGGCGTCTTCACCCGGTCGGTGTTCACCACGATGCCCACCGTGCCGCTCATGTAGGGGACGGTGTAGCGACCGGTCGGGTCGTGCGGGCGCTGGCGGAACTCGGGGGCCAGGTTCTTGAGGTTGGGCAGCAGCGCCGGGTCGAGCGGCGAGAGCAGGTGCTGGCGGATCATCACCTCGGCGGCGTAATCCGACGGCTGGACGAGGTCGTAGGAGCCGCCGCCGGCCACGAGCTTGGACAGCAACTCCTCGTTGGAAGCGAAGGTCTCGAAGTTGACCTTGATGCCCGTCTCCTTGGTGAAGCCGTCGAGCACGGGCTGGGGAATGTACTCGGACCAGCCGAACAGGTTCAGTTCGCCCGCGGCGCGGGCGGCAACGGCAGAGACCAACAGCGCGAGCAGCGCCGGGAGGAGGAGACGGAGCGGTTTCATGGGTGTAGTGTGCAGGGGTAAGGGGTCAGCGGCCCAGTTTCTTGACGTAGTCGGAAAAAATCACGAAGGCGACGGTCGCCACGATGAACAGCGCGGACAAGGCGTTCAGCATCGGGTTAAGGCCGACCTTGGCCATGCCAAAAACGCGGATGGGCAGCGTGGCGGAGGCGGCGTTGGTGGTGAAGAAGGTCACGATCAGCTCGTCCCAGGACAGCGTGAACGCCATCAGCGCCCCCGCCACGATCGCCGGCCGCAGGCAGGGCACGATCACCAGCCAGAAGGCCTGCAGCGGCGTGGCGCCCAGATCCAGCGCGGCCTCCTCCATCGCCGGGTCGAGGCCCTTCAGCCGCGCCTGCACCGCCACGAGCACAAACGGGAAGCTGAACGTGACATGCCCGATGATGACCGCCGTGAACCCGAGCCCCAGGCCCGCCGTCGCGAACAGGATCAGCAGGCTGATGCCCATCAGGATCTCGGGCATGACCATCGGCACGGCCACCAGCGTCTGCAGCCCCCGGGCGCCCCGGAAGCGGTAGCGATGGAGCAGCCAGGCCCCGACGGTGCCGAGCAGGACGGACAGCACCGTCGAGACCGCGGCGATGATCACGCTGTTTTCCGCGGCGCGCAGCAGCGGGACGTTTTCCCACACCCGCCGGTACCAGCCCACCGTGAAGCTCTCCCACACGATATTGAGCCGCGAGCTGTTGAACGAATACGCCACCAGCACCAGAATCGGCAGGTACAAAAAGACGATCACCAGCGAGGTCCAGCCCGTCAGGGTCACCTCCAGCACCCTGAGGCCCGAGGGCAGACGACGGCGGGGTGCGGCGGTCAGGGTGGCGGGCATGCGGATGACACTGCAGGAATTGTGCGAGGCGCGGCCGCAGTGCAATCGTAAGCTTTATTTTTCTGTGCGCGGCAGCCGTTGCCGGCCCGTCCGCCCCGACCACCCGCGGCTATTTGCCGAGCAGGCCGTCGAGCAGGCCGCTGCGCTCCAGGGCGGAATTCAGCAGCGCCGTGCGGATGGCGTTGGTGTCCGGATTGCCCAGCGTGCCCCCGATCCGCAGCGGCACGGCAAAGGCCGCGTAACCCAGGCTGTCCAGCCGGGTCTCCAGCAGGCCCGCCCGCCGGATCAGGTCGCCGAGCTTCCCCCGCGCCCCCAGATTCAGCTGCAGGTCCAGCGGCTGGGCCAGCACCGGCACGCCGGCCACCTGCCGGATCTCGCCCGTCCCGCTCAGGCGCACCTCGGGGGAAATCAGGGAAAAATCCTTGAGCTGCAGGTTCAGCGCGGCATCCCGCGACGCCGTCACGCTCAGCTGGTCGAAGGGGATCTCGGCGAAGCTCCGCGCAATCTCGGACAGGATCTTCGCCTTGTTGACGTAGTCGTCGGGCACCACCCCCAGAAATCCGGCGATCGCAGTCACCCGGGACTGGGTCCGCTGAATGCGGTCGGTCAGGTCCGCCGCGAGCAGCCGGAGAATTCCGCCCTTGCTCGTGATGAGCACGTCGCCCCGGGCCCGGTCCGCGAGGTCAGGCAGGGTGCGGCCCGTGGCCGCGAACCGGCTCAGGACGTTGATGCGGGCCTCCACCGCCGGCGGCTTGGTGGGCTCGATGGCCCGGAACGCCGGCGCAGTCGCGAAATTCGTGAGGGCCAGTTCCGCGTTGAGGGTGTAGGGCTCCGTCGCCGCCGGGCGGAAGGACACCTCACCCGCCATCCGCACGGCGCTGTCGGCGTCAAACCCGCCCCGGACGTCAACCAGCTTGGCCGACCCGGCGTCCAGGCGGAGCACGCCGGTCACCTCTGTGACCTGAAACTGGCCGCTCGCCACGATCTTCTTGAAGGCCAGCGCGACCTGACCACTCAGGCCCGCCCAGTAGGGCGCGGCCACCGCCGGCGCCTCCGCCTCACCCTCCGCAGACGCGGGGGTCGCGGCCCCGCCGAGCGCCCCGGCGAGGAGTTGCGCATCTTCCACCGCGAGAAAGTCGCTCGTCAGGCGGGCATCGAGCACGAGCTGCCCCGGGACCGCCGTCGCCGTGCCGGCCAGGGTGAGGTCGGACTGGCGCTGCTCGTGCTCCAGACGCAGCGGGGCGTTGAACGTGATCTTGCCGTCCGGCTCCCGGTCCAGGCGCAGTTCGGCGGTGACCGCCGGCAGATGGGCCGCCGCGGCCGACGCGAGGTTCCGGAGGGACAGCCGGAGCTGGACCGACTGACGTTCCGCGAGGCTCGCGGCGAAATCACCCTGCCCCTCGCCCGTCGTGAGCACGGTGGCGCCCAGCAGGGCCGGCTGGGCCAGCAGCGCAGGCAGCTGGCCGCTCCATTTGCCCGCCACCTTGATGGACTGCTGCGGACCGGCGAGCCGGCCGACCTTGCCCTCGACCGTGAGCAGCGTGTTTCCATTGCGCCGGGCGACGAGGGGCGCGAGCACGACCTGCCAGCCTTGCGGGGTGTAGTCGGCCGCGAGGTCGAGCGAGAGATCGAGGGGGGTCAGCACCGCCGGGCCACCGACCCGCGACACCGCGAGCTGACCGACGGTGAGCGGGCCCTTGGCGCGGAGCGCAAACCCGCCCTGCCGGGCGCCGGCGGCAAACTCCCCCTGCAGGTCGGACCCCGTCGCGCGGTAGCCGGCCTTCGCCAGCAGCGGGTTCACCCAGGCCAGGGGCAGGCCTTGGATCACGATCCCCAGCAAATCCTTCGCCGGGTCTGCCACGTTGAGGTCGCCCTTGAGATTGAATTCGAAGGCCTGCAGGGCCTGGATCGTCGCGACGGGACGGGCGCCGGCCACCGTGACCGCCAGCCGGTCCACGCGGGTGGCTCCGGCGCGCTGCGCGACGTCAAACTCCGCGTCGAGCTGAATGGTGCCCAGACCGGAGAGCTGGTCATTGACCACCTGGAGGCGGTCCACGCTGCCCTTCAGCCGCCCGCTGGCATGGAGTTCGGAGAAGGCCGTGTCGGTATCGAACCGCCCCTCGCCCACCGCCTCGAAGGCCGGGAGTTCGCGGCCGAGGGAAAACGGCGCCAGGTCGCTGTCGCGCATGTCGAGCCGCCAATTGCCGCCGAGGTGATTCGCCCCGGCCGGGTAGCTCGTCTCGAGCGCGGCCAGCTGCTTGGCCCCCGTGGTCAGGGTCACGGCATAGTTCTCGCCCAGCCCGGTGCGGGCGGCGGCCAGATCGACCGCGAGCTTCACTCCGGTGGGAAACTTGGGCCCCTGCGCCTCGGCGACGGTGGCGACCACCAGCCGGCTGAGCGTGCGCGGCGTGTCCATCACGACCCCCAGGGTCCCGCGAATGGTGAGCACTTGGACGGCGAGGTTGGGCCCGGCGAAGGTCACGGTGGCGGTGTAGTCGAACCCGCCGGGCTGGCCCGCGGCCAGGCGGCCGCCGGTGAGGGTGACCTTCGCCCGGGCCGCCGGCCGGCCCGGCACGACAGGCAGGAGCACCTCGCCCGCGAGGTCGACGCCGTCGAGGGCCAAGTCGACCGGCAGCCGTAAGTGCTGGAAAATTCCCGCAAACACCGCGGGAGGCACGAGTGCCACGGCGCCGGGGGCCTCATCGGCCCAGGCCGTCGTCAGCAGGGAGACCTCCTGGGACCGCGCCGGCGGCCGCGCCGTGAGCGCCGGGGCCGAGGTCAGGTCCAGCGTCCAGCCGTGCGCCACCAGACGCCGGATCAGCAGGTGGTCACGGAAGGCCAGCGCGACCACGGGAACGTCCAACTCGGCCGCGGGCAGCGTGAGCCGGGCCCCGCCGCGCACCACGCGAACGTCTTGAACCTGGATGCGCTGCAGGCCGGCCGACACTCGGCCGATCGAGACCTCCAGCCCCGGCCGCCCGGCGAGCGCGCGACGGGCGACCCAGGTCTGGAGCGCGGGATGGAACGCCGCCCCCACGGCCAGTAGGAGGAGCACCGCCAGCACCCCGGTGCCGAGAAGGAGCACGCGACCGAATTTCATGCGCAGGGGAAGGACACGGCAAATTCGCCCAAGTTGCGAGCCCGCGGTGGACCCTCCGCCAGGCCGCCGCGGGCACCGTCGCCGGCAACCGGTTTAGTTGGCCACCCACTCGTCCGCCTGCCCCATCGCCTTGCGCAGGGTGGCGGTCGCGAGATTGTAGGAATAATAGGCCTGCAGTTGGTTGGTGCGGGCGGTGGTCAGGTCGACCTGCGCCTGCAGGACGTCGAGCTGCGTGGCCGTGCCGGCGTCGTAGCGCGCCGTGGCCAGGCGGACCGCCTCCTCGGCCTGGGTCACCACCATTTTCGAGGCATCGGCCAGTTCCGTGGCCTGCTGCCAGGACGAGAAGGCCCGGCGCACCTCGACCTCGACGCTCAGCCCGGCCTCGGTCAGCGAGAGCCGCGTCTGGTCCAGCACCGAGCGCGCCTGCGCGACGCGGCCGGCCGTGGCGCGGCCGTCAAAGATGGCCCAGTTCGACTGCAGGCCCACCAGCCAGCCCTCGCGCGAGTCGCCCCACTCGTTGGTGAGGCCCTTGCGCAGCTGCCAGCCGCCGAAGGCCTGGAGATTCGGATAATAGGCGGACCGGGCGGCCGTGACCGACTCCTCGCGGGCGGCGGCCAGCTTCGCGAGGCGCTGCAGATCGGGGCGGTTGGCCTGGGCGGCGTCGAACGACGACTGCAGGTCGAACGTCGCCGGCGTGTAGTCGAGGGTGCCGGCAAACGTCGGGGCCTGGGTCGAGACCAGGTGGTCCGAGGCCAGCCCGAGCGCGAGGCGGAACGACTCGATCGCGAGCCGGAAATCGTTGCGGGCGGTGATCAGCGGCACCTGGGCGTTGGCCACGGCCACCTCCGCGCGGAGCTTCTCGAAGGACGAGACGGTGCCGGCCTCAAACCGGTTGGTGACGTTCTTCAACTGCTGCCGGAGCAGCTCGAGGTTCTTCTCCTGCACGGTGATCTTCTCGCGCGCCAGCAGGGCGCCGTAGTAGGCGGTGCGGACCCCGAGGAGCGCCTCGTTGATGACCGCCTTGAGCTCGAGCAGGGCGGCCTCCCGGGCGAGCTCGGAGCCCTTGACGGCGGCAGTCACGCCCCCGCCGGCGTAGAGGGTCTGGGTGGCGGTGAGGCTGAGGGCCCAGAAACGGTCGCTCGCCGGCGCCGACGAGGCGATCTCGGTGGCGTTGCGCTGGTAGGATCCGGTGGCGGCGACGGTGGGGATTTCCTTCGCCGAGACCTCGATCACGACGCCCTCCTGCTGCTTGATCCGCTCGCGCGCCTGGCGGATCGCGAAGTTGTGCTGCAGGGCGAGGCCCAGCGCGGTTTTCAGGTCGACCGGCTCGGGCAGCGTGAATTCCGGCGCGGACGTCGCCGACCACGCCGAGAGGGTCAGCCCGGCCAGGAGCAGCGCACAGGCAGAGGAACGAAGGGAGGTTTTCATACGGGGGAAGAGCTGGGGTTCAAGGGGGCGGCGGTCGCCAGGCGTTCCTGGCTGTAGTCCCGGCCGATCAGCATGTAGACGGCCGGCACCACGAAGAGGGTGAACAGGGTGCCCACCGACATGCCGGTGGCGATGACGATGCCCATGTTGAAGCGGCTGGCCGCGCCCGCCCCGGTGGCGAGGATGAGCGGCACCACGCCAAACACCATCGCGGCGGTGGTCATGAGGATCGGGCGGAGCCGGACGCTGGCGGCATGGTCGATCGCGGCGCGCTTGGCCATGCCCGCCTCCTGGAGCCGGTTCGCGAACTGCACGATCAGGATGCCGTGCTTGCTGATCAGGCCGACGAGGGTGATGAAACCGACCTCGGTGTAGATGTTGATGGAGGCCGCGCCGAGAAACAGGAAGGCCAGCGCGCCCACCAGCGTCATCGGCACGCTGCCGAGCAGGATGATGAACGGGTCGCGGAAGCTCTCAAACTGGGCCGCGAGGACGAGGAAGATGATGATCGCCCCGAAGACAAACGCCACCAGCAGGGAGCTGCCCTCCTGGACGTACTGCCGGGACTGCCCGGCGTGGTCCACGCTGTACCCCTGCGGGAGCGAGCGCTTGGCCTGGGCGTCAAAAAAGTCCAGGGCCTGCCCCAGCGAGACGCCCTGCCGCGGCACCGCCGAGATCGTCGCCGAGTTCAGCTGCTGGAAGTGCTTCAGCGACTGCGGCTGCACCTTGTATTTCACCGAGGCAAAGGTCGACAGGGGAACCAGCTTGCCGGCGCCTCCGCTGACGTAGTAGTCGCCCAGCTGGTCCGGGTTGAGCCGGGAGGACCGTTCCACCTGCGGGATCACCTTGTAGCTGTTGCCCTGGATGTTGAAGTAGTTCACGTAGCCGCCGCCCAGCAGCGAGCCCACGTCGGCGGCGACCTGCTGCATGTTCACGCCCAGGTCGGCGGCCTTGTTGCGGTCGATCACGATGTCGCCGCGCAGCTGGTCGAACTTGAGGTCGCTGTCGGCGAAATAGAACAGGCCGCTCTGGTTGGCGCGGAGGACGAGGTCGTCCGCCACCTCGGCCATCCGCTCCGGCGCATCGGTGGAGACAATGACATACTGCACGGCGGGCCCGCTGCCGCCGCCGGGCAGCGGGGGCTTGAGGAACGCGAAGGTCTTCAGGCCAGCGACCGTGTTGAGCTGCGCGGTGACGTCGGGCAGCACCTCCAGCGTGCTGCGCTTGCGCGTGGGATCACCCCAGGGCTTGAACACCATGCCGTTGATCGAGCTGTTGCCCGCGGGATATCCGACGATCTGGAAGATGTTCGCCGTCTCCGGATAGCTGCGGAAAATCTTGGCGTTTTCGTCGGTGTGCCGCGACGTCTGGTCGATGTTGGCATTGGGCGCCGCGGTGGAAATCGCGAGAATGATGCCCTGGTCCTCGTCCGGCGCCAGCTCGTGCTTCGTCAGCGACCAGAACGGGTAGATCATCAGGATCGACACCACCGGGATGACCAGCAGCACCGGCCAGGTTTCCATCGAGCGGTCGAGGAAGTGTTCGTACCACGCGGCGAGCTTGCCGAATTGGACGTCCAAGTAGTGCGCAAAGCCCCGCTTGGTCGTGCTGTGCTTGAGCAGCTTCGAGCACATCATCGGCGAGAGCGTGAGCGCCACGATGCCGGAAATGATGACGGCGCCGACCAGGGTGAAGGCGAACTCGCGGAAGAGCGTGCCGGTGAGGCCGCCCTGGAAGCCGATCGGGGCGTAGACCGCCGCGAGCGTGATCGTCATGGCGACGACCGGCCCGCCCAGCTCACGCGCCCCGCGCAGGCTGGCCTCCATCGGCGACAACCCGTCCTCAATATGCCGGTGGATGTTCTCCACCACGACAATCGCGTCATCGACCACCAGGCCGATGGCCAGCACCATCGCCAGCAGCGTGAGCAGGTTGATGGTGAAGCCCATGACCAGCATGAGGAAGCCTGCGCCCACCAGCGAGAGCGGCATCGCCACCAGCGGGATGACCACCGAGCGCATCGAGCCGAGGAACAGGAAAATCACCACGATCACGATGACCAGCGCCTCGATCAACGTGTCGACCACCTCGTGGATCGCGCCGTTGATGTAGGCCGTGGCGTCGTAGGGAATGCTCACCTTCAGCCCCGCGGGCAGCTGGGCGATGATCTCGGGCACCACCGCCCGCACGTCGCGGATGACGGTCAGCGCGTTCGCATTGGGCAGCACGTTGATCCCGACGAAGGTCGCGTCCTGGCCGCCGTAGTGGACCACGCTGTCGTAGCTCTCCGCGCCCAGCACCACGTCCGCCACGTCCTTCAGCCGGATGACCGCGCCGTCCTGCTGGCGGATCACGAGCTGCTTGAAGTCCTCGACGGTGTGCAGGTCGGTCGCGGCGTTCAGGTTGACCGAGATCATCGAGCCCTTGGTCGCGCCGACTGCGGCGAGCGAATTGTTGGCCGCCAGCGCGGCGCGGACCTGGGCGGGGCTCAGGCCGTACGCGGCGAGCTGGTCCGTCTTGAGCCAAATGCGCATCGCAAAGGTGCGGCCGCCGAGGATCTGGGCGCTCTGCACGCCATCCACGGCCGCCAGCTTGGGCTGCACGACCCGCGTGAGGTAGTCGGTGATCTGGTTGGAATCCAGCTCCGTGCTGTAGAAGCTCAGGTACATGGACGCCGTGGTCTCGCCCACCTGCACGTCGATCGTCGGGTCAAACGCCTCCGCCGGCAGCTGGTTGCGCACCTTGTTGACCTTCGAGGTGATCTGCGTGAGCGCCGCGTTCGGGTCGTAGTTGAGCTTCAGGTGGGCCGTGATCGTGCTGACGCTCGGCACGCTGCTCGACTCAAGGTAGTCGATGCCCTCCGCGCTCGCGATCTGCTTTTCCAGGGGCGAGGTGATGAAGCCCTGGATGAGGTCGGCGCTGGCGCCGGTGTAGATCGTGGTCACCGTCACGAGCGCGCTGTTGCTGACGGGATACTGGCGGACGTTGAGCAGCGTGAACGAGCGCCAGCCCACGAGGAGGATGAGCAGGCTGACGACCGTCGCCAGGACCGGCCGTTTGATGAAGACTTCCGTGAAATTCATGGGCAGCGGCTCAGGTGTTGGGCAGATTGGGCCGCAGGCTGTTGGTCTGCTCGACGGTGTTGTTGAGCTGCACGCTGGAGCCGTTGCGGAGCTTCAGCTGGCCGGCGGTGACCACCTCGTCACCGGCGTTCACGCCCTTGAGCACCGCCACCTGGTCGCCCCGCTGGCTGCCGAGCTGGACGAACTGCTGGCGCACCACCAGCACAGGCTGGCCGCTGGCGTCGCGGCCCTTGTTTTCCACGACATAGACGGAGTTGCCGTAGGGGTTGTAGCTGATCGCGGTCAGCGGCAGGGTGACGAGCTTGTCCTGCCGGGGCAGGACGACGTCGAGCGCGGCGAACATGCCCGGGCGGAGGCGCTCGTCCTGGTTGCGGACCGTGGCCTGCACCAGGAGATTGCGGCTCGTCTCCTCGACCTTCGGGTTGATCGCGGTGATCTCGCCCGCAAAGACCACCCCGGGATAGGCGTCGACCGTGATCTGGACGACCTGGCCGACCGTGAGGTGGGTGACGTCCTGCTGCGGCAGGTAGAAGTTGAAGAACAGCGGGTCCAGCGCCTGCAGGGTCACGATCGCGGTGCCGCCCTTGAGGAACTGGCCGAGGTTGATCTGGCGGATGCCGGTCCGGCCGGTGAAGGGCGCGCGGATGGTCTTCTTGGCAATCACGGCGCGGAGGGCGTCGGCGGTGGCGGCAGTCTGCCGCGCCTGGGCCTCGCCGAGATCCAGTTCGGCCTGCGAGTTGGTATCCTTCGCCCGCAGCTCCTGCGCGCGCCGGAGGTTAATGCGGGCCAGGTCGGCGCCGGCCACGGCATTGGCGAGCTGGGCCCGCTCGGCCGAAACATCGAGCTGCACGAGCAGCTCGCCCTGCTGGACCGGGGCCCCGGAGGCGAAGGCGATCTGGGTCACGGCCCCGTCGAGCTCGTTGGTCACCGTGATGCCCTCGGAGGCGGCAAAGCTGCCCACCGCATGCAGCCGGCGCTGCCAGATCTCCTCCGTGGCCTTGGTCGAGGAGACCACCGTGAGCGGCGGCTTCTGCTGCGACATCTTCGCGATGATGGCGCGGACGGTGAGGATTTTCCAGGCGGCGATCGCGCCGATCACGAGGAACACGCTGAGGGCCATCCAGAGGGAACGCTTGGCTATTAGGGTCATGGGAAAAAGAGACAGGGGATCGGGTGGTGAGAAAGTGATTAGGCGGGGGTCAGGACCGGCGCGGCCGGGCAAGCGGCCTCGGTCGGCTGCCAGGCCTCCGCGGCGCGCTCCGAGATCTTGGACAGCAGCCGGACCATCGTCTGGCGCTCCTCCTCGCTGAGCGGGGCCAGCAGCCACGCCATGCGCTGAAAGTGGGCCGGCAAGATCTCGCCCAGCAGCTGCTCTCCCTTCGACGTGAGCCGCACGGAGGACATCCGCCGGTCCGCCGGATCCGGGGTGCGCGTCACGAGCCCGTCGCGCTCCAGGGAGTCCACCAGCCCCGTGATGGTGGCCCGCGTCACGCCCGTGCGATCCGCCAGTTCCGCCGGGCTGAGGGTCTGGCCGCAATTATGGTTGTTCCGACAGGCGCGCCAGAACGTCATCAGCACGCTGAAACGCCCTTGGGAAAGGCCCTTGGCGGCCAGGTGCGTCTCGATCGCGCCATAGGCCCCGTCGCCGCACCGCAGCAGGTGCAAAAAAGCCTCGGTCGCCGACGGATCCAGATCGGGAAACTCGCGCGACGCCTCGAGGAGGCACTCGTAGCGCGGCAGGTGTTTTAGCAGCAGTAACGGCACAAGGAATGGCGGCGGATAGTTAGGAAGCTAACTACAATAGCAAGCCGGCTCTTGCCGGGAGTTAAAACTCCGTTGACGACCCAGGAAAACGGCAGTCAACGGCGAGGGTGCGAGTCTCAGCCGAGCGACCGCGCAGCCGCGACGATCGCGGCGGTGGTCACCCCGAGTTCCTGATAGACGATCGGCGCCGGAGCGCTCAGGCCGAAGCGGTCGATGCCGACGACCTTGCCATCCAAGCCGACGTACTTGGACCAAAAGCCGGTCACCCCGGCCTCGACCGCGACGCGGCGGCGACAGGCGGCGGGGAGAATGCTCTCCCGGTACGCGTCCGGTTGGCGGTCGAACCGCGCGGTGCAGGGCATCGAGACCACGCGGGTGCCGGCCCCCAGTTCCTTGGCCGCGGCGAGCGCGAGTTGGAGCTCGCTGCCGGTGGCAATAAGCAGGTGCGTGAGCGGCGCGGTTTCCGCGCAGGCCACATAGGCCCCTTGCAGCACGCCGGTCCGCCGGACCTGCGCGGGAATCTCGTTGAGCAGCGGCACGGCCTGCCGGGTGAGCGCGAGCAGCGTGGGCCCGTCCGCGCGCTCCAGCGCCGCGGCAAACGCCCCGGCCGTCTCCTCGGCATCCGCCGGCCGGATGACGTCCAGGTTGGGGATCAGGCGCAGCGCCGAGACCGTCTCAATCGGCTGGTGCGTGGGACCGTCCTCGCCCACCCCGATGGAGTCGTGCGTGTAGAGATAGACGACCGGCAGCTTGGCGAGGGCGGCGATGCGCATCGCCGGTCGCGAGTAGTCGGCGAACACGAGGAAGGTGGCGCAGGACGGGCGGAAGAGCCCGTCGTAGGCCAGGCCGTTGCAGATCGCGGCCATGGCGTGCTCGCGGATGCCGAAGCGGATGTTGCGGCCGCCGCGGGTGGCGGGCTCGAAGTCGCCGCCGCCGGCGATGAGGTTGAGCGTCGAGCCATACAGGTCGGCGCTGCCGCCGACCAGCAGCGGGAGGGCGGCGGCCAGCGGCTGGAGGATGTCGCGGCCGGCGGCGCGGGTGCCGCCATGCTTGGTGTCCGGGGCGAACACCGGGATTTTTTCCAGGAAATGCGACGCATCCGGATGCGCGGTGGCGGCGTCCAGCAGGGCGGCTTTCTCCGGCTGGGCGGTGCGCCAGGCCTGCAGGGCCCGGTCCCACCGGCGGCTGGCGCGCGCCAGGCGCTGGCACCGCGCCGCGAAGTAGGCGCGGACCTCGTCGCTGACGAAGAACGGCTGGTCGGCGGGGAGGCCGAGGCCGGCCCGGGCGGTGGCGGAAAACTTCGCCCCACCCTCGCCGTGGCCCTTGGCCGTGCCCTGCACCTCGGCGATGCCCTTGCCGATGATCGTGCGGGCGATGATGAGCTGCGGCCGGCCGCTCTTCGCTTGCTTCGCCTTGCGGAACGCCTTCAGGAACCGCGCGAGGTCGTGCCCGTCCACCGTCTGCACATCCCAGCCGATCGCCTTGAAGTGCGCCGCGGTGTTCTGGCTCTGCGTCTTGTCCGCCATCGCGTCGAGCGTCACGTCGTTCGAGTCGTAGATCAGGATCAGGTTGTCCAGCCGCTGGTGGCCGGCGAACTCCGCCGCCTCCAGCGCGACGCCTTCCTGCAGGCAGCCGTCGCCCGCCAGGCAGACCACGTGATAGTCAAAGATCGGGTGCTCGGCGGTGTTGAAGCGGGCGGCCGCCATCTGGCCGGACACGGCCAGACCCACGGCGTTGCCGATGCCCTGGCCCAGCGGGCCGGTCGTGGCCTCGACGCCGGGGGTCTCGCCAAACTCCGGATGACCCGGGGTGCGGCTGTGGCGCACGCGGAACTGCTTCACCTGCTCCAGCGGCAGGTCAAAGCCGCTGAGGTGCAGCCAGGAATAGAGGAACATGCTGCCGTGGCCCGCCGAGAGGACGAAGCGGTCGCGGTTGAGCCAGCGGGGCCGCGCCGGGTCGTGGGCCAGCGCGTGACCGAAGAGGACGGCCCCGATCTCGGCGCAGCCGAGCGGCAGGCCGAGGTGCCCGGAGGAGCAGGCGTGGATCGCGTCGATGGCAAGGCCGCGGGCCTGATTGGCGGCCTGGGCGAGAAGGGTCGTCTGGAGCGTCATGGTTAAAAAATGGGAACGGGGCGGCGAGGGCGCAGGCCACCCGGCCGGGCCGGGCAGGCGTGGCGCAAGGACCCGGGAAGGACCACCGCTGACCGCGGCCACGCTCCCCGGGGGTCTCCGCCACGCTCAACCTAACCAAGCCGGAGCCCTCAGCTTGCGGAGCATCCGGGACTGGGAAAGAAAAAAGCGAGCCGGGAGGGGCTCGCTTTGACTAGGGACCGAAATCGGCCGCGGCTCAGCTGGCGGCGGAGGCGGTGCGATTCTCGCGCACCTTGACGGCGACGGCCGCCTTGCCGGTGCGGTGGCGGAGGTAGTAGAGGCGGGCCTTCATGTTCTCGGACTCGCGCTCGACCTCGATCTTCTCGATGTTCGGGGAGTTGACGGGGAACACGCGCTCGACGCCCTCGCCATAGCTGATGCGGCGGACCGTGAACGACTCATGGATGCCATGTCCCTTCCGGGCGATGACGATGCCGGAGTACACCTGCACGCGTTCCTTGTCGCCCTCGCGGACCTTGGTGTGCACGCGCACGCCGTCGCCAACCTTGAAGGGCGTAATGTCTTTTTTCACCTGCTCAGCGGTGATTTCGGTGATGATCGGGTTCATGACTGGTTATTTGAGTAAATCGGGTCGGACTTGGCGGGTTTTTTCCACCTGTCGCGCGTGTCGCCACTGCTCGATGGCGGCATGGTTTCCGGAAAGCAGGACCTCCGGAACGGACATGCCTCGATAGTCGGCGGGACGCGTGTATTGAGGAAAGTCGAGCAACTTGCTGGTGAAGGATTCGTGCGTCAATGACTTTTCCTCTCCCAGTACGCCGGGGATAAACCGGGCCAGCGCATCAATCAAAACCGCCGCCGCCAGGGTGCCGTTGGTCAGCACATAATCGCCGATGCTGATCTCCTGGTCGATGACCCCGTCCCGGATCCGCTGGTCGATCCCCTCGTAGTGGCCGCTGAGCAGCACCAGGTGCTGCTGCCGGGAAAGCTCCTCCGCCAGGGCCGGGGAGAGCGGCACGCCGTCGGGGGTCAGGTAAATGCGCCGGCAACCCGGGGTCTGCAGCTGCTCGATCGCGGCAAAGGCCGGCTCCGGCTTCATCACCATCCCCGCGCCGCCGCCGAACGGCCGGTCATCCGCCGTGCGGTGCTTGTCGGTCGTCCAGGCCCGGAGGTCGTGCACGGTCACCCCCAGATGTCCGGCTGCGATCCCCTTGCCCAAGATGCTCTCCGCCAGGACGCTGTCCAGCATCCGGGGGAAGAGGGTCAGGACATCGATGCGCAACATGGCCATGGGTATTACCGCAAAGGACGCGGCGGTCGCTAGAAAATTAAAAAGCCCCGGATGACTCCGAGGCTCGGGGGACCGGCCGGGCGAGGCGCCCGGCGTGGCCGGTAGGTGGCAGGATCAGACCGCGGGGGCGGCGGCCCGGCGGGCCTTCTTGATCATCGCGTGCACCGTGTCGGTCGGCTTGGCACCCTTGCCGAGCCAGTAGTCGACGCGGTCAAGCTTCAGCTTGACGGTCTCGCCCTTCAGGCGGGGATCATAGATGCCAACGACTTCGACCGGATCACCGTCCCGGCGCGAACGGGCTTCGGCAACGACGAAGCGGTAGTGCGGCTGGTGGACGGCGCCGATGCGGGTGAGACGGATTTTGAGAGCCATGACAGGTTTTTTGCGGTGCGTTTCTTGCTTGGAAAAACGAGGACAACACCGCCCGGCAATTGGCTTGTCAAGCCCTGACTCCCCCGCTCTGTTGACCAACCTTATGCTCAAAGCTGGTATCGTCGGCCTGCCCAACGTGGGTAAGTCCACCCTCTTCAACGCCCTGACTCGCTCCCGCAAGGCCGAGGCGGCCAACTATCCCTTCTGCACCATCGACCCCAACGTCGGCGTCGTGATCGTGCCCGATGAGCGGGCCTACGTGCTCAAGGCCATCGCCAAGACCAACGTCGTGGTCCCCGCCGCCATCGAGTTCGTCGACATCGCCGGCCTCGTCGCCGGCGCCAGCAAGGGCGAGGGCCTCGGCAACCAGTTCCTCGCGACCATCCGCGAGGTCG
>SESH01039681.1_pt1 | contig 16737 bp, 9 predicted proteins | sample 3171561 | NCBI WGS metagenome assembly SESH01 (sample SAMN10866947, study PRJNA518727) | freshwater metagenome | biome: subpolar coniferous forest; feature: holomictic lake; material: water; isolation source: holomictic Lake 442 2011 16.5 m and 2014 13 m | place: Canada: near Kenora, Ontario
ACCCAAGGCAGGCTGTACAGACGCTCCAGCGTCAACGGTGGCACGGTTGGGGTGGCCGGTGCCCCGTTCGCCACGTTTGCCAGACTGAGCGTCAGGCTCAGTGCCCACACGCGGTGGATTGCAGCGTTCATGGGTGTGTCTGCGGTAGCGCTAACGGCGTGGGTAACTCGCTGCGATCACCCCATAGTTCGAAGCGGGTGAGTGCGAACGGCACGTTGCCCTCGCGCCAGAGGCGATCGTGAAAATTCAGTAAGGAGAACGCCGCACCGTCGTGGCGGCGCGCATCGGCGAGCAGCGCGAGAATCTGGATCTTGCCGATTTGATAGGAGATGGCTGTGCCGGGAGTGGCCGCAAAATTAGCGGCTTCCTCAAGGGCGGTCGCGTGGTCCATGGGGACGGTGCGCTGCAGATAGTCGGCGGCTTGCTCGAGCGTGTACTCACCCAGCGCCAGCCGCACGTCGACCTCGACCCGCAAGGCCCGCAAGCGCATGAAGTTGTAGATCGTGGCGCGTGTGTGCGCATTGTCATCAAACAGTCCGGCTTGCAGCATCAGTTCTTCGGCATAGAAGCCGATGCCCTCATTCGCCGCCGAATCATAGTAATGGCGTCGCACCGGGTCCGGGTGGCGCCAGCCCAACGCCAATTGAAAGTAATGCCCCGGAATCCCCTCGTGGACGAGGATGGGGCGCGGGTCCTGGGCCGTAGAGCGGTAGAAGTACGGCAAGTCTGGGCGCGGCGTACGGATGTAACTGACGCTGTCCGCGTGCAAACGCGTCGGTCCGGTCAGGTCGTCACTGACGCCCAAGAAAGCCAGCGGCTCTAGGTAGTCCGGTAGTAGTTGGTTGCGGTAGTGCGCGAGGTCATTGGGCACGCTGAGCAGATGGTGCGCGACGAGGAACTGCCGCACCCGCAGTTCCTGCTCGTGTTCGGCCAGCACCTGCGCGTCACTGGACGCAAACAGCGCGGCGGGTGCTTGCCCGGCCAGACGATTCTCTTCGATGCTTTCGAAGGCGACGGCGCGCGACCACTCGGCGTGCGCTAAGGCGAGCATCGTGTCTGGCGTATAAGGCAGCAGGGCCACGTTATGCAAAAAGTAGTCGTAGCCGTCGCGACCGAGGGCGGTATCGGGTCGCGCCGATGCGGCCTGGGTGTGGAGCCAGTCGCGATAACCACCCAGCGCCGTTGCCGCCGCTTGTACGCCCCGGCTGAGACGGTTCTGGCCGTTAGGGGAGAAGTGCGGGGCGAGGGCCTGCTCGAAGCGCGCCAAGCGCGGCTCGATGTCCGTGAGTGCGTCGGTCGCGAGCAGCAGAAAGGGCCGACGGATGTCGGTCAAATTGGCACGCGCTGCAGCGAGGGTCGTCGGGATGCGTTCGAGGCGGTGCAGTATGAGCGCTTCCCGCGCCGCATCAAACGGCGGCGGCGCGAGCAAGGCCACGTAGACGCTGCCGAGGGTCTGATCGATGTAGAAGCCCGGATGCCGTTGCCAGCTGCGGGCGATGTCTAGCTCGAAACGGGCCCGTGCGATCGCCGAACCGATCAGGCGATGATCCACGAGATCCACGCGGGCCGCATCCGCTGGCGGGGTCAGTGCTTGCCAGCGCTTTTCGAAGCCCTGCACGGCCGCCCGGTAGCGCGCTGTAGCCGCCGCCGACCAGTCGACCTGTGCGTCGAACGGTCGCTCGAGGCGTGGAATGTCATCGTCCGAATACGGCTGCTCCAGCGCGCGCCACGACCAGTAGTCGGCATCCAGGGTGCGCAGATCGTCTGCGCGAGCGGCGGCGCTGCACACCAAAGCGCACAAGGCAGCGATACGGAAGAGTGATAGCACGGCAGGCTCCGACTAGAAGTTCTATATAGCCTACACCAACTCATTGATATTATTCAGTTATATGGCAAAGAAAATGTCTATGTGTACAGGGTGGGTAAGAAATTAAGGCGCGTGCCCGTGACGCGACCGCGGCACTACAGGCCTGAGGGTGCCGCCTGTTCAGACCGGCTCGAGGATCCCAGCGTCACAGAAGCGGGTCGCGAGCGCTAAGCGCACCGCATCGTCCACATCCCCAGGTATATCCCGCACCCGAAAGCGCGCCGTATTCACGAGATACAGCACGCTCGTCTCGGCGCCGCGATGGATATACAGATGCCCACCAGGATACGCGACGTCAATCTTCTCGAGGTTGGCCGAGAGGTGACAAAAACTCTGTGCACGCTGCTGTATTTCCGTGTCGAGTGTGAGTGCGGCACGCATCGTGGGTGGCGTTGCCGCCAAGTAGCCCACGGCGCGCGCCGACCGGCGTTGTAAGGCTGCGGCGATGAAGTCGGGTGCTTGCACGGCCTCACTGAGCGCCTGTACTGCACGCGTAACTAAGTCGGGTAAGGGCCCAAACTGTCCACTAGTCACTTGTTGCGCGAGGAAGGGGGTTGCGGTTGTGCGCCAGCCGCGATCTAAATCCGACAAGTGATCGACGGCGGCTAAGACCACTTCACGGACGGTCAGCGGCGTGAAGCCGATCGAGACATGGATGGACTCTTCGGCGCCTTCGACCGCATGCACGGTGCCGCGCGGCAGATACACCGCATCCCCTGGTGCGACCTCGAAGGTGTCGTGCTCGCCTAGCGAGGGGCTGGGTCCCGGGATGCGCTCCCAGGCATTCTCCAAGGCGGACGGTGCGCGCGCGACGAACCACCGCTTGCATCCGATGAGTTGGATGACCAACAAGTCGTGGTCGTCATTATGCACGGGCGCTTGCATGCCGCCGCGACTCCAAAAGGCCGAGGCGGTCACGGGCTTGTGCAAGAGCGCTTCGAGCGCGCGACAGACCTGCTCTAGTGCGGGTGCGTAGGGCCGCAGACCCGGAAAACGCACCGAATAGTGGCGCTCGTGCAAAGTGTTGATCAGGGCACGAAAATCCTCCGCATTCGTGCGGGTGGTCAGTGGCGGTGCAGCCGCCGTGGCGTTGGCCGAGTGGAACGTCAGATCCGTGGCAATGGCAAAGGCGCTTGTGAGGGTCGCGGCAGGATCGGTACCGAGGAGGCCCAGTCGTGCCGGCGTGGCAGCGGCCGGTAAGCGTCGCCAGCCGCGGTCCGTCAGGCCGCTGAGTAGATCCTGGGTACCGGACGGGGCCAACAAGGCATCGAGTAGCGCAGAAGCGTCAGGTAGTCGCATCGGGGCACCGGCAGTTATGCACGACGCAATTATGCCGGAAGCGGCCGGAGTAATGCTTGCTCGCCCCAGTCTTATCGGCGATCCTCCACTGCTTCCATGCCAGACGCCCGTGGGCGAAGGAATCCGTATGCGCCGCACTGCTGTACTTGCGCTGTATTGGCTGACGACAGCGGCTTTGTCCGCCCCCGGACCGGCCGAACCCCCGGTCGCTACTGACGCCAAGGCGGAGGCTAGCAAGACGGAAGTAGGGCGCTTTAGTCCCTTCAAGGTGGAATCCAAGAATGGCACGGGCAGCGTGACCGTCAATGGTCAGGCGATCGCCTACCAGTCGATCGCCGGTACGCTGGTGGTGCATCAGAAGGGTTGGGATGATGTGGCGAAGGATCCGAAGGCGGACAAGGATCCGGCCGATGCCGAAGCGTCCATGTTCTATGCCGCCTACTTTAAGACCGGTGGCGCTAATCGACCGATTACCTTCTTGTTCAATGGCGGCCCCGGGTCCTCCACTTTTTGGTTGCACATGGGTGCCTTTGGCCCCAAGCGCATCCTCGCGGTGTCTGACCGGCACTTGCCGGCGGCCCCTTATGAGATCGTCAACAATGTCGGCAGCTTGCTCGATGCGAGCGATCTGGTCTTCATCGATGCGCCCGGCACGGGCTTCAGCCGCATCTATGGCAAAGAGGCGGAAAAGGCCTTTTATGGGGTGGATGGGGATGCCAATGCGTTCGCAGATTTCATTACGCAATTTCTGACCAAGTACGGGCGTTGGAATTCGCCGAAATATGTGTTTGGTGAGTCCTACGGTACCCCGCGCGCGGCGGTCCTGGTGAACATGCTCGAGAACGAACGCTCCGTGGACGTGAACGGGGTGATCTTGCTGTCGCAGATCCTGAACTTTGATCTGTCACCGGATGGGCCCACGGGCAATCCGGGCATCGACTTGCCTTACCAGACGGCGCTACCGACCTATGCGGCGACGGCGTGGTACCACAAGAAAGTGCCGGGTACGCCGCGCGCGCTAGAGGCGTTCCTGGCAGAGGTGGAGCACTTTGCGCTCGGCGACTATGCCACGGCGCTGGCGCAGGGCACTGATTTGCCGGCGGTACAGCGGGCGGCTATCGCCGAGCAGTTACACGCGTATACGGGGTTGTCGGTGGAGTACATTCTCAAGGCGGATTTGCGCATTGATGGCGGTGAATTTCGGCAGCAGTTGAAACTCGATGAGGGGGAGTCGACCGGTCGCTTGGATACGCGCTTTGCAGGCCCTGCGCTGGATCCGCTGGCGCAGCGCGCCGGCTACGACCCCCAGTCGGCCTCGATCTCAAGCGCCTATGTCTCCGGTTATAACGATTACGCGCGGCGCGAGCTGCACTGGGGCGAGGACAAACTTTTCAAGCCGAGCATTGCCACCTACCGCACCTGGAACTGGCAGCATCAACAACCGGGTTCGAGTGGTGCGGGTAGTGCGCGCCAAGGCACGAACACCATGCCGGATTTGGCCAATGCGATGAAAGTAAACCCGAACCTGAAGGTGCAGTTGCACGCCGGTTACTATGACTTGGCGACACCGTTCTTTCAGGGCGTGTATGAGATGAAACATCTGCCAATGCCGTCTGCATTGCAGGCGAACATCGAATACCGTTTCTACGACTCCGGTCACATGGTGTACGCCAAGGAAAGCTCGCTGCAGCAATTGCATGATTCGGTGGCCGACTTTATTCGTCGCACCTCGAGTGCACATTGATGTTAGTCCCTTCATTTGGGCGCGCGGGCGCTGGCGTATGCTTGGCGTGGCTTGTCTGTATGGGCTTCGGTGTTGCCAAGGCCAGCGTGCCGGCACCCGTGGATCGCCCGTATCCGGGTGCGCTGCAGATCGCGGTGGATGCGAGCGATGTGGGTCGGCGTATTATCCATGTGGCCGAGACGTTGACGGTGCCACCCGAAGAGTTGGTCTTGTATTACCCCAAGTGGATCCCAGGTCAACATGGTCCTGAGGGCCCGATTGCACGGGTGGCAGGCCTTGTGGTGCGCGCCGCGGGACAGACGCTCGCTTGGAAGCGCGATCCGGCGGATGCGAACGCCTTCCACGTACACGTGCCGGCTGGTACTGCGTCTTTGGATATCCGTTACGACTATCTGTCGCCGACCAGTGCCAAGGTCGCGCAGGCCGAGATCGGCCCAGACGTGATGTTCCTGGAGTGGATTGAAGTCAGTTTGTATCCGGCCGGTTACTACGCCAAGCAAATTCCGGTGCAAGTGAGTCTTACCCTCGCGCCGGGCTGGGACTACGGCACGGCACTGACGACCGCGCACCGTGAGGGAGCGCACGTTGAATTTGCGCGCACGGATTTGGAAACCTTCTTCGATAGTCCGCTGTATGCGGGCCGTTACGCGCGTCATATCGATTTAAATCCCGGCGCCGCGGTGCCGGTGATGTTGAATGTGTTCGCCGATCGACCTTCGTCGTTGGAGATACCGGACTCGGAGTTGCGCATTCATCGCGCTCTGGTGCAGCAAGCATACAAGTTGTACGGCGCGGGCCATTACGCGCACTACGATTTTTTGTTGTCGCTCTCGGATCAAATCCAACAAATCGGTCTGGAGCACCATCAGTCGAGCGAGAACGGCCAGGATCCCGACTATTTTACGGATCGAGCCGCCACGTTGGAGTCCCGGGACCTGCTCGCGCACGAGTACACGCACTCGTGGAACGGTAAATTCCGGCGCCCTGCGGACTTGTGGACCCCGAGTTACGACGTCCCTATGCAGGGCAGTCTGTTGTGGGTATATGAGGGGCAGACCCAGTATTGGGGTCAGGTGCTAGCGACCCGTGCGGGATTGTGGACGGATGGCGAGATGCGCGATCAACTGGCGACGGTGGCAGCGTTCTACGTGGAGCAGGCCGGGCGGCGTTGGCGCTCGTTAGCGGATACGACCGAAGATGAACTGATGAATGGCCGGCACCCACAGTCCTGGCCGAGTTGGCAACGCTTCGAAGAGTATTACTCAGAGTCGCAGTTGATCTGGTTCGATGCCGATACCTTGATCCGGGAACAGACCGGTGGCAAGCGCTCCCTGGATGACTTCGCCCGCGCCTTCTTTGGGGTAGAGGAGGGCCGCGTGGCGCCGCTGACCTACACCTTCGAGGATGTCGTGCAGGCCTTAAATACCGTGCTGCCGTATGACTGGGCCGGCTTCCTCAATGCGCGGGTCAATGCGGTGGCACCACAGGCGCCACTGGATGGCCTTACGCGGGGTGGCTATCGCTTAGTCTATGACGAACGAGAAAACCCGTTCTTGAAAGCGGCCGACAAGCACAAGCACCGATTGACGCTATCCTCCTCGGTGGGTTTGGTGGTCGATAGTGACGATGGGTCGATCGAGGAAGTGTCATGGGATGGCGCCGCGTTCAAGGCGGGCCTCGTCGAAGGCACGCAAATCTTGGCCGTTGACGGGGTGCAGTTTGATGAGGATCGTTTCTTGGAGTCGATCCGGGCTGCGAAAACACGCAGTCAGGCGATCGAATTGATTGTGCGTCAGGGCGAGCGATTCCGAGTAGTTGCGCTCGATTACCATGACGGGGTGCGCTATCCGCACCTGCAGCGGGATGCCCAAATCCCCGCCCGACTTGATGATATTTTGCGGGCCCGTCACTGACATCGGCGCGGCGCTCGGCAACGGCTAGACCGTGCGCGGGCGCCGACAAAATCACCCAGAGCGGCGGTGTAAACCGCCGCCACTAGTCGAGTGCCACCAGAGCCCTGACACGTTTGCGGCAGCGGGATCCGCGTAGGGGACGAACCCCGGCAGTAGCCTCGGTTGTTAAGAGCGCTTTGCCTGTGCGCTTAGGCGGCGCTGCCGCCGGTCTACTTGTTGCTCTTTTCGTCTTTTTTCGTCGTCAATCGGTGACCAAGACGGCCCCGGACGCCCCGCGTCAGCGGTTCTTCGTTTCTTGTCGTGCGCCTAGCAGGCGATCAGAACACGCGGCCGCGCGGGCGGCGCGTTCAAGCGCGTGCCGTGCCCGGTGTTTCCAAACCATGTCCACCAGGTCCCCGTTCGCGCCGCCACAGCAACACGACCGAGGTCAGCGCGAGCAGGCTGACGCCGCCGAAGAACAACAACATGACGGAGTAGCCTTGCGGATGCGCGGCACTGGCGTGCGCTTGGTCGGCCAAGGCGCCGGCCACCACGTTGGAGGCGAGGATGCCGAGCGCCTGGATGACGGTGATCACGCCTAAAGCGGTGCCGAGGCGCGACGGTTCGACGATCAGGGTGGTCGAGGGCCAGATGATCGCGGGTACCAGCGCCCAACTGATGCCCATCAGCACTGTCGAGACCCACGGGTTCCAGTCGGTCAGACCCAGTACGGCCAGAGTCAGCGGTAACAGGACCGTACCCAAGCACAGTAAGAGCGCGCGGTGACCGAAGCGATCGGCCAGTAGCCCAAACAGGGGGGTTGCGAAGATCGCCGCTAAAAACACCCCAGAGTTCACCTGACCGGCGGCTTGTAGTGACAGATGTTTGGCGTGTTGTAGGTACTCGACCGCATAGGTCTGACGGAACGGGAAGAACACCGAGGCATACAGCACGTGCAGTCCAAGGATGTACCAGAACGAGGCATCAAACTGAAACAGGCTGCGCAGCGCGGGCAAGCGGTGGCCGGCCTCGGCCGCGGTGGTACTGGTGCGTCGGCGGTCGAGCGCCAGGAAGACCAGCGCCGCCAGCAAACCGAGGGCGGTGATTCCCGCACCCAGCCACAACGGCGGCTGCCAGCCGGCGTCATACAGCGGCTTGGCCCACGTCGAGGACGTGTTGCACATGAATGAGCCGACGCGGGCCAACGACAGAAACAGTGCCGTCGCCAGCGCGATGCCCGAGCGGGGAAACCACAGCGCAAGACCGGCCACCAAGGCCATGAAAATCGCGCCTTCGCTGACCCCGAATAGGAAGCGACCGATCCACATCAAGCGGTAGGGCTCACCGATGGCCGTCAGGATAGCCCCAACCACGCCGACCGCCGCCGTCCAACAGGCCATGCGCGCCGCGCCGTAGCGATCGATCAATAGGCCACCCACCAACGCGAGCAAGACGCTCGGCCAGTACATGGCGGCGTTCAGATTGCCGATGTCGGCCTGCGTGAAGCCGCGTTGCCGACCCAGCAGATCGGCCAATTCGCCGATGACGTCGGACTCGTAATAGGTCGCAAAGATCGCCAGCGCCGCAAGGCCCAGCGCTAGCCATCGGAACGGGGAGGCGGGAAAGTCGTGGCGGTCAGGCCCATCGCTGGCGGTTGCCGTCTGTGTCATCGGATTCGGGCTCCCTGGCGGATGAGTTCGGCCTGCACGGCCCCGATGTTAACCTGATCCACCGCTTCGTCACGGCGGATCGAGATCGCGGCGGCGACACCCGCGCCTTGGCCGCCGACGGCGCAGCACATCATGTTGCGCGCCGAGGCATGCGAGAGCAGATCACCGCCGATGGCGCGACCGGCGACCAACAAGTGACCGACGCCTTTGGGCACGAGTGCGCGGTAGGGCAACTGCCAATAGCGCCCCGTGGTGGGCAGGATCAGCACGCCGTAGCCGTCGATGAATTCCGGGAAGATGCCGATGGCATCCTCGAAGCGCCCCTGTTCGCGCACGTCCGTCTCGGTGAGGTTGTACTGCGCGTCGATTTTGCGCGTATCCCGGATGCCGAGGGTCATGCCGAAATTGCGTAATTTCGCTTGCTCGCAACCACCCATGTAATGACGCAGCGCCGTCATCGCATGAATGGCTTGCGCGCGCCCGTCGATTTCGCCGCGGGTCAGATCCGTCGGATTGGTGCCGTCGAGCCCTTGGATATGCACGAGATTAAGATAGGTCAATTCGCCGGCATCGGACATCGTGCCCCAGGTGCCGGCGATCGTGCGCAGGTCCGGTGGGATGAGCCCTGCCTCGACCGCCTTGGCGAAGGGCTTGCGTAGAAACGGTGAGAACAGATGATCCTCTTTGCCGGAGGTCTCGTAGTCCCACTCGTGATTGCCGGACCAGTCGCCATAGGTCTGTGGGTCCGCATGCACGGCTTCGATAAAGCCACGCTTATTGACGCCCGACATGGAGAACATCACCGACACCGACATCATCCGTTCGCGTGGTGTTTTCACGGTGGGCGCACCGGCCCGGTAGGCCATATCGGCATCGCCCGTGGCATCGATGACGCGTTTTGCAAGAATAGCCTCGCGGCCCGCCTTGCTCTCGGTGTAGACCCCACGAATAAGTCCGTCGACGATGATGGGACTGACCGCGCTCCGATGTAGCATCGGATGGATGCCGGCTTCGGCGATCAACTGATCAGCGACGTACTTGAACATTTCCGCATCCAGCGCCGAGCTGGTGGACTGCGGTTCGGGTGTTGCTGCACCCATCTGCAAGGCGCGGCGCTCCAACTCCGGGCCGATACCTTCGCAATCGACCGTGCCTTCGCGGCGGTACCAGGCAAAGCCTTCCACGCCGACTTGGGTGATATTGCCGCCAAAGCATCCGTAGCGCTCGAGCAGGGTGGTCTGGGCGCCGGCGCGGGCGGCGGCGAGTGCGGCCGTCAGTCCGCCAGGGCCGCTACCGACGACGAGCACGTCGGTTTCATGCACCACATCGATCGAACGGGCGGGTTCAAGAATCTGCTGCATGGGTCTACCTAAGAGAGGAGAAGCTTAAATTATGCCGAAACGATTGGTCCGTCCGGTTACAGGGCCGACCGGTCTGTCGCGTCGGCTATGTCCGAGGACGGCGTGCGGTATCGCAGTCGGGCATCACCGAGTGCATCCTTCAGTTCGTCCAGCCACGGTTCGTAATGGCGCCACTGATCCAAACCTTCGCGGTAGATCGGCTGGCGCACCTGCTCGGAGCTGGCGGTCTTGACGCTGCGCACGTTTTTATGAAACTCAAGGCATCCCGCTTCGAAGGGCAGCCCCAAAAAATCTAAAATACGGCGTACGCTGCGGTCGAGATCATCGACGACGTCTTCGTGATGGACTCGTAGTACCTGCCCCGGTAGCGCCGCATCCCAGTGCTGCATGAGGTCGAGGTAGGTGGTGTAGTAGCGGGCAATGTCGTTGATGCTGTAGCAGAACTCTTGGCCGCGCGCGAACAACTGCTTGAGATTGCCAAAACAGCAGGCCATCGGCTCGCGCCGGGCATCGATGATCTTGGCATTGGGCAGAATCAGTTTGATCAATCCCACGTGCCGAAAGTTGTTCGGCATCTTGTCGATGAAGTAGGGCTTGTGGGTGCGATAAATCCGGGTGTCGTCGATATATTTCTGGCCGAAGGCGTGGATTTCTTCGCGGCTCAGGTCGGCAAGGCTCGCCGGATACAGCGGATGGTCAAGGTCCGGGTTCAGTCCCTGCAATTGCAGCGCATAGCGCGGGATGTTCGCCAGTTCCTGGGTGCCTTCGACCTGTGAGTGGGAGGCGAGGATCTGTTCGAGCAAGGTGGACCCGGCACGGGGTAGGCCCAGAATGAAGATAGGGTCCGGGGCGGCACAGCCAAAGCCCGTTCGCGCGGCAAAAAAATCGCGGGTACAGACGCGTTTTTGATGGCGTGTGTTCTGCTCGAGCAACTCGGCGCGGTATTTGCTTTCCGCGCGTTTGAGCGCGTTGCCGCGCGTGTAGTGCTGCCAGCTGGTTTCGTATTCTTTGCGATCCTCGTAGGCTTTGCCGAGCGCAAAACAGATGTGGTAGCGATCCATACTCGCCAGCGTCTCGTCCGCCTCAGCGGCGCACAGGCTGGCGATGTCAGCATCGGTAAAGTGATGGGTTTTTAGATTGGCGAGACTCCAGTAGGCGTCGCCAAAGTGGGGGCGCACCGCGATTGCGCGATGGTAGGCCTCGACCGCTTCGGGGCGCCGGCCCAGTGTTTTGTGGGAGTGGCCGATGGATAAGAGCAAATCCGCTGCAGCTCTCGAGTGCGGGTCGGTATCCGCGAGCACCGCGGTGAATAGGCGAATCCCCTCGTCATGGGCGCCGAGTCCGACGGCCGCCGTGGCGCGCAACGTCCGGTAATCCTTATTGAGGGGGTCGTCCACGAGTAGGCGATCCAGTTCCACAACGGCTTCCGCATGCTTGTGTCGGTCCAACATCACACAGGCATAGTCGCGCCGTAGTTCGATGTAGTTCGGGTCGAGTTGCACCGCGGCTTCTAGGAGTACTTCGGCCTCGTCGAGAATGTCGCGCGAGATCGCCACACGCGCCAGCAGGCGCATCGCCTCCGGATGCTCGCCGTGGGCAATCAAGTGCGCGCGCACAAGTTTTTCGGCGCCCGCCAGATCGCCCTCGCAAAAGAGGCCGGTGGCTTTGATGACGTCGGGCGGCATCGTACGGAGACGGTGCACGTGGGCTGCAGCCATGCGCCGCAGGTCATCCCGTCGGACCATCTTGTACAGGCCTTCCAGCATGCCCCAGGTGGCCGGTAGCGCCGGGTTGATGCGTACAGCGTGCTCGTATGCCTCGATGGCTTTAGGCGCGTCCTTGCAAGCCACGTAACAATGGCCACGCTCTTGATAGAGCAGGCTGGAGTTAGGGTGCGCGCGCTCCAGGGTCTCTAGGGTGGCAAGGGCATCGACGAGACGGCGACTTTGCCGCTCAGCCAGAGCTTTCAAGTACAGCGCGTCACGGTTTTCCGGAACACGAGCCACCAATGCGGCGGCGTCGGCGGCGGCCGTCGCAAACTGTTGCTCGCGTAGGAGCGCGCGAACTCTCTCTACTTCGAGTTCGATGGAGGAGGGAGCAGGAGCGTTGTTCGACATGGCCGTTCCACAAAAAACGAAGGCGGGCATCGCTGCCCGCCTTCGAGTCTACCGCAACCGCACGCAGCGGCTGCGCCAGCGGCTATGGTTCGCTTAGAACTTGTAGCCGAACTTCACACCGAGGACGCGCGGACGCAGCGGCACTTCTGCCTTGATGAACTGGCCCGAGGTTGTGTAGGTGCTGGCATTCGAGTCCGACAGGTTGGAGCCGTACACGGTCGCGGTCCACGCATCCTTCGAAACCCCAAGTGAGGCGTCGACGGTGTTGTAGGCCGGCATCTTGTAACGGAGCCACGTCGTGGTCGGGATCGCAACACCCTCACCCGACGGGAAGCTGGATGGCTCGTTGTTCTGATCATCCATGTGGTTCAAGCCCACCAACAGGAACGCCTTGTAGTCACCCGCCGCCCAATCATAGCGAGCATGCAGGTTGTACTGCAGCTTCGGCGAGAAGGCTGGCGTGGAACCCACGGTGCCCAGCGGATCTGGGATATCGATGTTCTGGCTGCCTGAGCGCACCTGCGTGATGCAGGCGCCCGCTGCCGTCGGGTTGCCGGGTGTGTAGAACGAGTTGCCGGCCGAGCGGATGCACGGCGAGTTGGTCTGCTTGGCATCGTTATGCGAAAGCGAGCCCATCAGGGTCAGGCCGTCGGTCACCTTAGCAGTGATCTGCAGCTCAACGCCCTTGACTCGGTAGTTGGCGCCGTTCACGCCGAACGTGGTGTTGCCATAGACCGGGGGGTTGTAGATCAGCGTCTGGACGTCCTTCCAGTCCATCTGATACAGCGAGCCGTTCACCTGCAAGCGGTGGTTCAAGAACTCTGTCTTGAAACCCACTTCCATGTTGTTGAGCGTGTCTGGCTTGTACGACAGCGGCTTGACGTATTGCTTGACCAACCTATCGGTGCCCCCTTTAGCTTGTCCTGACGGCAGAGCAACACCATCGGCGTCCACCCAGAGCTTGGTCACGCCCTTGGTAGTACGGTTGAACGCGCCGGGGCGGTAGCCCTGCGAGTAAGTGGCGTAGATCATCGCATCCGCAGAGATGTGCCAGGTGAGGTTTGCGCGGCTCTTGTAGCCGGTGAACGTGGCCGTGTGTAGTTCCTTGTTAGGAACGCCAGTGACCGGATCTGGGTCCAGACCGCCGCCGATTGGGGTCGCCACACACTCGCCGTTCGGGACGTTGACGCAACTGCCGCCCGTGCCGTACTGCGAGCCGATCTCGTTCTCTTCGTACTTGTAGTAACGGCCGCCGATGGTGGCCGTCAGGGTCTTCGGAATCAGGTCGTAATCGCCCGACCAGAAGAACGCCGTCTGTTTGTAACCGCGGGCGAGATCCTCACCGAAGTTCGTCCCGGCATCGCGGGTGTTCGGGTTGATCGCCGCGTTGACCGGGGTCACGTTGCTCAAGCAGACCGGACCGCCATCGAGGGCGGCGGCCAGATTGCCCGGGGTGCAGTCCGGGATCGACTTCTGGTAGAAGTCCATCGAGTCCTTGATCTGGAAGTCTTCCCAGTACGCGCCGACGAGGCCGCGCAAGCGCCGGTCGTCTGGCGTCGAGAGGCGGAACTCGTGGCTTTGGTGCGTGTTCTCGATCTTGTCTTTCCAGCCCATGACGGGCGAGTAGCACGCGGCGGGGCCGCTGCCACCGAAGTTCGAGCCGCCGCCGCCGACGCAGGAGTAATAGAACCCACCCGGCGTACGGGTGTAGTTCGTGTAGTCCATGCTCTGGTCAACATGACGGGTCAGGTAGGAGCCGGTGTAGACCGCCTTGAGTTGGCCAATCTTGCCATTGACTGTCCAAGAGGTCAGCGAGGCGCGGTCCTTGTTATAGGCCGGGAAGAACGACGTTTCTTCGAGCGGGTTGAGCTTCTGGAAATTCACGCCGGTCGGGAACTGCGCGCTCATGCCCTCGGCGTCCATGTTCTGGTACGACTGGCCGACGAGCACATCCCAATCATCGTTGATCTGATACAAAGCGGAAACGCGGATGCCGTTATAGGTGACCGGGTTCTGCGCTCTCTTGGCGATCGCGTAGTTGTTGTAGGTGTCCAAGTGCGCCGGGTACGAGCTCGAATACGCGCTCGGGCCGGTGTCCTGCGGACTGCGGGTGAACTCCGACGGCACGTTGTCGATGTAACCGCCGCGCTGATCGTTGTAGATCACGGCGCGTACGGCGAGCTTGTCATCAATCAGCGGCAGGTTCAGCACCGCATTCACGGAGGTGTTCGGGTCGCCGTGCGCGGTCACGCCGTAACCGGCCTCGACCGAACCCTCGGTCTTGTTCAGGCGGGGCTTGTTGGTGATGTAACGGATCGCACCGGCTTCCGCGCCACCGCCGAACAGGGTGCCTTGCGGACCCTCGAGCACTTCGACGCGCTCCATGTCGACCATGTAGATGTCGAGGTTACGCGCAGGGAAGGTCAGCGACTGGTCATCGAGGTAGGTGGCGACGTTCGGGAACGGCGCGATCGAAGCCGAGGACTGGCCGCCGGCGAAACCGGCCGAAAGGCCGCGCATGAAGATGTTGCCTTGGCCCGGGCCGTTGGTACCGAAGGTGACGTTCGGGAGCATCTTGATGACGTCGTCGAAGGTCGAGATGTTGAGCTTCGACAGCGAGTCGCCGCCGATCGCTTGGATCGTGATGGGCACGTCTTGGATGGATTCGTTGCGCCGCTGTGCGGTCACGACGATTTCTTCGATGCCGCCGGTGTCAGCGGCGACGGCAACGCCAGCGCTGGCGCTCAAAGCCGCGAGTACGGCGTAGGCAATCTTATGATTGGATTTCAAGAGCAGTCTCCCTAGAGGGGTGAGTGTAAAAAACGCAACAAACCGAATTCTTGCTCGGTGGCGCTCGCCGCCAGCGCAGCACCAAATAAACGGATACAAAGGCCCTGCCGAACCCGGATATCCAGCCCCCGGTAACAGAGTGCGCCTTCGAAATAAGGTGCGTACAGGCCTCTGTTCCCGTGAAGTTGGCATAATGACCCGCTAAGGTTACATTATTTTGACAACCGCGCCACCTTCACTTGACCACAGGGGCGCGTTCTACAAGACCGACGGGTCGGGCTGCGATGGCCAAAAGGTCTTGCGCGGCAGTTGACGCGCTGCAACAACGCGCTGTCCGTCGCGCCAGAGCAACAACAGTGCCCGCTACGGTCTTGTGCATGTCAGAATCCGTGGCCTGACTGTCGCCGACCACCGATCACCGACCACCGATCACGCACGACCGAGGAGGGAACTTGGCCCGATCCTTGCGCGAGAGACTCGAACACGCCCACCCGGTGGTCTTTACCACCGCCGCAGCCTTGGCTGGCTTTGCCGCCTATTTTGCAATGTATGCCTTTCGCAAACCGTTTTCGGTGGCGACCTACGCCCATGTGGCGGGTTGGCCATTCGCCCTGGACTATAAGATTGCCTTGGTGTTGGCGCAGGTGCTCGGCTACGCCCTGTCCAAGATGATTGGGATCAAAGTGATCTCGGAATTGCCGCCGCGGTGGCGGCCGATGGCGATCCTCGGCCTTATTCTGGGCGCTTGGTTGTCCCTGATCGGCTTTGCGTTGGTGCCGGCGCCGTGGAACGTCGGCTTTATGTTCCTGAACGGGTTGCCGCTCGGCATGATCTGGGGCCTCGTGTTCGGGTTCATGGAGGGGCGGCGCACCTCGGAAGTGCTCGGCGCCGTGGTCTGCGCCAGCTTTATTGTCTCCTCAGGGGCCGTCAAATCGGTCGGCAAGTGGCTGATGACGGGCTGGGACGTGCCGGTCCACTGGATGCCGGCGGCCACTGGGGCGCTGTTCATCCCGGTGCTGTTGCTGGCGGTGTGGGTGTTGGCCTCGCTGCCGGGGCCGAGCCCTGCCGATGAGGCGGCGCGCGTCAAGCGCATGCCGATGGATGGCCGGGCCCGCGCGGCGTTTCTGCGGCAATACGGACTCGGCATCCTATTGCTGGTGATTACCTATGTGTTCGCCACCGCACTGCGCGACTTCCGGGATAACTTCGCGGCGGAATTGTGGTCGGCGCTCGGCCGGGGCAATGGGGTGGCCATTTTTACCGCCAGCGAAGTGCCGGTGGCGGGTCTTGCGCTGCTTGTGCTGGGTCTGATCATTGTGGTCAAAGACAACGCGCGCGCGCTGATGGTGATCCACGGCGTGGTGTTTGGCGGCCTGTTCTTGCTCGGGGCCTCGACCTTGGCGTTTCGGTGCGGCTACTTGGGACCGGTCACGTGGATGATTTTGTCCGGTGCAGGCCTCTACATGGCGTACACACCCTTCAACGCGATGTTGTTTGATCGGATGGTCGCGGTCAGCGGCCGGGTTGGTACGGCCGGCTTTTTGATTTATGTGGCCGACACGGCCGGATACTTTGGGAGTTCCGGTTTGCTGATTTGGCGCAACTTCGGTCTCGTCTCCTTGAACTGGCTGGAGGTCTTTGTGCAGGCCGCCTACACCGTCAGTGTGATGGGCATGGTCTGCGTCGCCGGTGCCGCGGTCTATTTTCAACGGCAGCACCAGAAGAGCGGCTGACGCGGTCAGCCGCGCTGTTCAGAGAAACTGGCGTGTTCGAGGCTGGCGGCGGTCGCGGCACCGCGCGCCTTGATGGCACGGATTTCGTTGACCAGTTCAAGCGCTGTCTGCGTGCAGGGTGGCAGTTCGGCCTCGCTGTAGCCCAGTGGGGTGGTGCGCTCGCCCCAGCGCAGCAAATGCGCGGACAGCGTCAGACCGCCGCCAAAGGCTGGCATCAGAATGAGGTCGCGCGCTTGCACGCGGCCTTCCTCCACCGCTTCGACC
>SESH01011314.1_pt1 | contig 16721 bp, 15 predicted proteins | sample 3171561 | NCBI WGS metagenome assembly SESH01 (sample SAMN10866947, study PRJNA518727) | freshwater metagenome | biome: subpolar coniferous forest; feature: holomictic lake; material: water; isolation source: holomictic Lake 442 2011 16.5 m and 2014 13 m | place: Canada: near Kenora, Ontario
AACGATGGCCAATTAAAAAACCTCCAACGATAGCCCCCAGAATAATAGCGCCAACGGTTAATCCCTCCATCCAGCCATTGGCCCATATCAATTGATCAGTTGGAAGACATTCCGTCAGAATCCCGTATTTGGCAGGAGAATACATAGCAGCACCAATACCAACAAAACCATAGGCGATTAGTGGATGCACCCCAAACAACATCGCAATACATCCAATAATCTTGATGCTATTACTAATAAACATGACTCGTCCCTTAGGAAGTGCATCAGAAAATGCGCCTACAAATGGGGCAAGCACAATAAAGGCGAAAACAAAGAATTGCTGTAAAACCGGCGTTTGCCAAGAAGGCGCATTCAGATCTTTTAATAGCGCGATAGCCGAAAATAGAAGCGCATTATCCCCTAAAGATGAAAAAAACTGCGCTGCAAGAATAATATAAAAACTACGATTCATTGAAATATTTGCTCTGTGCGACCCCATTAAATTCGGAATCATTGGCCTTAAGTGAGGAAAAGATTAATTTAGATTGAATTACTACTTACTTGCATAATTAGCTTGAGGAAAAAATGGCGAAGCATGTCGTAAAATTTAACAACTGATCAATTAATGAATACCAACCTCAATAACTTCACTATCGACAACGTTCGATTCAATTTTCTGCCACTTTACCAGCTCCAAAGCCCCATTAAAATGCTCCACTATTGCTGTGCAACTTTCGACAAAATCTCCTGTATTAACATATAAAAATCCCTCTATTTCTTTTATTTCGGCGTGATGTATATGCCCGCAAATGACGCCATCCAAATCACGATCATTAAGAGTGCTAACAATACTCTCTTCATAATCGGAAATAAACTGAACGACATTCTTCACCTTAAACTTAACATAGGCTGCTAGCGAGAAGTTTGATTGCAGTCCAAACCAACGCCTGAATACTCGAAGAAATCGATTGATCCAAATTAAAAAGTCATAACCCTCACTACCTATCTTGGCAAGCCATTTGTGGCACTGCGCAATGGTGTCGTATTCATCACCATGAACAACCAAAAACTGCTTTCCGTCAGCAGTAGTATGTATATCTGAATTTTTAACAATAATATCGCCAAAGACATAGTTATCATAATCTCTGATATTTTCATCGTGATTACCCGGCACATAAATAACCTGAGTACCATGCCTTGCCTTTCGCAATAGTTTTTGAATAACCGTATTATGATCTCTGGGCCAATACATTTTCTTGGACAGGGACCAAAAATCAATAATATCGCCAACCAAATAAAGCTTTTCACTGTCGTTATATTTTAAAAAATCGAGTAAAACATCGCCTTGACACTGAGTAGAGCCTAGATGCAAATCAGAAATCCAGATGGTTCGATAAGTTTTATTCATAATTAAACAATTGATAGTTTATTACAAGCAAGAAAAAATTTGGATAACGGTTTATCCAATTTTTACCGGATAATCGTGATCGACCAAAAATACTTTATTTATTTGTACAAACATAAACCTCTCAGTAAATATTTCAGTACAGTTAAAGCCTACAATATTAAAATATTAACAGAGGCAAGTGAAAGAATTGTTACAAATATAAAAAACGCTTACTTTGAACGGTTCAATTCAAGTTTATGTACTTAGCAATGCTCGGTTCATGTTCGCAAAGTGAAAGTTACCGGCCCATTGTTAATCAGCGATACCTGCATATCTGCTCCAAACTGACCAAACTGAACCTGGTTATAAGTTATAGTTGCCAAGCCTTGCAAATAATCAAATAATTGCAAACCTTTTTCCGGGGATGCCGCTGAAATAAAACTGGGGCGATTACCTTTTTTAGTATCTGCGGCCAAGGTGAATTGTGGAATAATTAACAAGCCACCATTAATATCTCTTAAACTCAGACTCATACGATCATTATCATCTGCAAAAATCCGATAATTGAGGATGCGTTCCAATAATCGCTCAGCCTCTTTTTGAGTATCTTCTTTTTCTACCGCCACCAGCGCCATAATACCAATACCTATATTGCCTATATCATTATTATTAACAGTGACTTTTGCCGTAGTTACACGCTGAATGACTGAGATCATAGTATTAAATTGAATTGAACTTTATATTTAAGTGAGGCGCTATAAAAGCTTATCTTGTAGATTGACAACCTTCACTCAGTCATCAGTCCGCATCATAAGTTCTTTCCAGAGTTCATTGTAGGCATCCGTAGAGCGACTCTTATTAGTAAAACCACCCAAGGGCATGCGCTCCAATCCCATACGTTCTATGTCACTAGCATAAGGAATCGCAGTATTTAAAATTTCAGGATGACTTTTGGACAGATTATCCATAATATCTTTATGCATGTTTTTACGGCGGTCAGCCATAGAAAAAAACGGGATCAGTGCTAAATTTTGTAACTTATGATCTTCTATAAAATCCTTTAGTTGCTCCAGCGTTCTTAAAGACAAGGTAGTCGGAATAATGGGGGATAATAAAATATCGGCTGCTTCAAATACGGCCTCAGATAATAAAGAGATATTAGGGGGGCAATCCAGAAAAATAAAATCATAATCTTCAGCCAAAGGCTTTAATAACTTCTTGATTTGTTGAGTCGGTTTTTTTTTGGCATCTAAAACAAGATCCAGATTTCTGAAGGAAAAATCTGCCGGCAACAAATCCAGATTTTCAAAATCAGTGCCTTTAATCAGTCCTTCCAACTCACGTTTTCCAGCAATTAAATCTTTACTGCCACCTTTTACTTTAGGCTTGATACGAAAATAATAGCTGCTGGCACCTTGCGGATCCAAATCCCAAACCAAAGTACGATAACCTTTGCTAGCAGCAATATACGCCAAATTAACTGCGCTAGAGGTTTTTCCGACACCTCCTTTGATGCTATACAAAGCCACTACTTTCATTATATGCTCCTGTTGTAATGAATATGCTCATAAAAAACTATTGATAGTACCACTTGAACATCAATCAAGTTGCTCACATATCTTTTTTGAACGTTTATTTTATCTTAAATTAACACAGTAAAGAGGTCATTTATCAAGTAACTTGAATAAACTGTCATCTACAGATATTAAAAAGACACATTAAATTAGCGTTTAAATACTTTCTTATGCCAAGTTCATCAAGAACGCAACCGGCTTATAGTTTATAATTAGCTACTTTATTAAAGCTTTCATCGGCCAGCGTATGTTTATATTAACGCTAGGTTTCGACTGTCATTGGTTAAAATATCTCCATGCAAGAAATAAATCCGATTAAAAATAAAATAGCTGACCTGAAAGATCGTGGCGATGCCCTTAGGAGGTATCTTTGACTTTGATGTTAAGAATGAACGCTTAGTCGAAGTTTTACTGGAACTGGAAAATCCCAAGATTTGGGATAATCCCGAACTGGCGCAAGCGTTAGGTAAAGAACGCGGACAACTTGAAGTTATTGTTAATACCATTAATGATTTAGAGCGTGGACTAACCGATGCTGAAGAATTGTTGCTAATGGCGATTGAAGAAGATGATGAGGAAACCGTTGATACCGTTGTTGATGATTTGGCTCATTTTGAAAAAAGAGTGGCCGCGCTTGAATTCAGACGTATGTTTTCAGGTGAAATGGATCCCAATAATGCTTTTTTGGATATACAGTCAGGTTCCGGCGGCACCGAGGCACAAGATTGGGCCTCTATTATAGAACGGATGTTTTTACGTTGGGGTGAGCGCAAAGGCTTTAAAACCGAACTCATTGAAGAATCACAAGGCGATGTCGCCGGCATTAAAAGTGCCACTATTCGCTTTGAAGGTGAATACGCCTTTGGTTGGTTACGCACCGAAACCGGTGTCCACCGACTGGTTAGAAAATCACCCTTCGATTCCGGTAATCGTCGCCACACCTCATTTGCGTCGGTGTTTGTATCACCGGAGATAGATGACGATATTGATATTGATATTAACCCTGCCGATATTCGGGTGGATGTTTATCGTGCCAGCGGCGCGGGAGGACAGCATATCAACAAAACCGAATCCGCCGTGCGTATGACTCATAATCCGACCGGCATTGTCGTGCAATGCCAAAGCGATCGCTCGCAACATAAAAACCGCGCGACGGCTATGAAGCAATTAAAAGCCAAATTGTATGAACTGGAAATGCGTAAACGCAGTGAATCAGCTCAAGCCTTGGAAGATACGAAATCCGACATAGGCTGGGGCAGCCAAATTCGTTCTTATGTGCTAGACCAATCGCGTATTAAGGATTTACGCACCGGCGTGGAAACCGGTAATACTCAAGCCGTTTTGGATGGTGATCTGGATCAGTTTATTGAAGCCAGTTTGAAGAGTGGCTTGTAACGACTGAACAAAAAACCTCTCAATTCGATCCACGTTTTTTTTATAATATTATTGTTAAAAAGCCATGTCTGAAATACAACAAGATGAACAAGAACAAATCAAGCAACGCCGCAATAAACTAACTGAGTTGCGTGAAAGTGGCGGCATTGCATTTCCTACCGATTTTCGTCGCAATGTGGTTGCAGGTGAACTTTTGGCCGAATATGGCGAAAAGACCAAAGAAGAATTAGAAGCCGAACCTGTCCGAGTCAAACTGGCTGGCAGGATGATGACCCGTCGTATAATGGGCAAAGCTAGTTTTGCACATATTCAGGATATGTCTGGAAAAATTCAGCTTTATGTCACGCGAGACACCTTACCCGAAGGCTTCTATAACGAACAATTTAAAAAATGGGATATTGGTGATATTGTCGGTGCGGAAGGTGTGTTATTTATGACACAGACCGGCGAACTAAGCGTTAAGGTTGACGATATTCGTCTATTAACTAAAGCCTTGCGCCCTCTGCCAGAAAAATTTCATGGCATTGCCGATCAGGAAATCAAATACAGGCAACGTTATCTGGATTTGATAATGAGCGAGCATTCACGCTCTACTTTTTTAATTCGTTCAAAGATAGTTGCCTACATACGCCAGTTTTTAATTGAGCGTCAATTTCTGGAAGTTGAAACTCCGATGATGCAAGTAATTCCAGGAGGAGCAACAGCAAGGCCTTTTACTACCTTTCATAATGCCCTAGATATGGATATGTTTTTACGCATAGCCCCAGAACTCTATTTAAAGCGCCTGGTTGTGGGTGGCTTTGAACGAGTATTTGAAATTAACCGTAACTTTCGTAACGAAGGCTTATCGACTCGTCATAATCCTGAATTTACTATGCTGGAATTTTATCAGGCTTACGCAGAATATCACGATTTAATGGATTTAACCGAAGCCATGCTTCGCGGAATAGCCATTGAAGTGATGGGGGAAACGGTTATCACTTATCAAGGTGAACAATACGATTTTGGTAAGCCGTTTGATCGTATGACGGTAGTTGAATCTATCCTGCATTTTAATCCTGATTTGACTGCAACTGATCTTGACACCCGTGAAGCCGCTGTCAAAGTTGCTGAAAACTTGCGTATTCCCGTTAAGGAAGGTTACGGTTTAGGTAAAGTACAAATCGAGATTTTTGAAAAAACGGTAGAAAGCCGCTTAATGAACCCTACCTTCATTACTGCTTATCCGGTTGAAGTATCACCATTGGCAAGGCGTAATGATGATAACCCTCACGTAACCGATCGTTTTGAGTTTTTTGTCGGTGGCCGGGAAATTGCCAACGGCTTTACAGAGCTTAATGATGCAGAAGATCAAGCCGCTCGCTTTCAAAAACAAGTGGAAGAAAAAGAAGCAGGTGATGATGAAGCCATGCACTTTGACGCCGATTACATCGTCGCTTTGGAACACGGCATGCCCCCCACCGCTGGCGAAGGCATTGGTATTGACCGCTTGGTAATGTTGTTTACCGATGCCCCCTCAATTCGTGATGTATTACTGTTTCCACACATGCGACCTAAAGGTTAAAGGCTCAGTCCATGAAAGACATAAAAAATTCAGAGAATTAATTCATTCGATTCTTCGTGCTTTTCATCTCTTTCTTGGACAACTTTTTAAGCTATCACGGAAACTTGATCAAAACGAATCTTTACGTTTTCGCAGCTCTGCAAAAACCAACACCGGTGATTGACTCTCCAATCCCAGGTTTTTTTGTATGCTAACACTGTCTTCCCTAAAAAATGGATTAGTTGCCTTTTCGTTTCCGATAGTCGAAGGCACTGTAGATTGATTGGCAGATCTCAGTTCCGCCACTTCAATTATTCTTTGCTGCAACTTAAAATTATCAGGCTCAACGCTTAAAGCAAAACGACCATTCGCTTGGGTATATTCGTGCGTGCAATAAACTCGGATTGAGGGTGGCAAAACTTTTAATTTTTGCAATGACGTCCACATTTGCTCTGCAGTGCCTTCAAACAAACGACCGCAGCCCATAGCAAACAAAGTATCTCCACAAAAAAGGGCTTCATCTTTGGCAAAGTAATAAACAATATGCCCGATCGTATGACCTGACGTTTCAATAACAATAGCCTGATGCACACCCAATGAGATAACATCATGTTCAAAAACACCTCTATCAATACCCGGAATTCGCTCGCTATCCGCATATGCGGCAATAATCTTGCAACCCGTTTTTTGCTTTAATTCCAGATTACCGCCGACATGATCCCGATGATGATGGGTATTTAAGATGTAAGTCAACTGCCAGCCTTTTGACTCCAGCAAATCCAAAACCGGTTTTGCTAAAGCAGGATCAACGACAGCCGTTTCTCCAGATACCGAGTCATGAAGTAGATAAATATAGTTATCAGTTAAAACGGGGATTTGTACAATATCCAACATATCTGATGTGCTTGCATAATTCAGGTTAGAGCAGAACTATTCTCATTAAAGTTGCGTAGATAAGATCCCAATTAAAATACGATTTTTTTAATTAGGGCCACTAGACGTTTTAACGTTACTTGTAGGCTACTTAACCAAACTCAGTAACACACCTGCAGCTACTGCAGAACCAATTACACCGGCCACATTAGGCCCCATGGCATGCATTAACAAGAAATTATGGGGGTTACTTTCAAGCCCTAGCTTATTTGCAACCCTTGCAGCCATTGGTACTGCCGACACTCCGGCTGCACCAATCAATGGATTAATCGGAGTATCGCTAAACCTATTCATTACCTTTGCCATAATAACTCCAGAAGCCGTACCGATAGCAAAAGCAACTGCCCCTAGCGCCAAGATACCAAGAGTTTCTAATTGCAAGAAAGCTTGGGCGCTTAATTTTGAACCTACCGCCAAGCCTAAAAAAATGGTCACAATATTGATAAGCTCATTTTGAGCCGTTTGACTCAAGCGATCAACTACACCACAAGCATTCATTAAATTACCCAATGCAAACATCCCTATCAACGGCGTGGCGGAGGGCAATAACAAAATTGACAGCAACAATAACATCAAAGGAAACACAATTTTTTCTGTTTTACTGACAGGACGCATTTGTTGCATTTCAATTTTGCGCTCATCTTCTGTCGTTAATGCCCGCATGATGGGTGGCTGAATTAAAGGCACCAGAGCCATATAGGAATAGGCGGCAACGGCAATGGCCCCAAGTAAATCAGGCGCCAGTTTTGATGCTACATAAATTGCTGTAGGGCCATCGGCTCCCCCAATAATACCAATCGCTGCCGCGTCTCTTAAGCTAAATTCCAAACCCGGGACTATGTTAAGCGCCAAAGCACCCAACAAAGAAGCAAAAATACCAAATTGTGCAGCCGCTCCTAAGAGCATGGTTTTTGGATTTGCAAGCATAGGACCAAAATCAGTCATGGCACCGACACCCATAAAAATGAGCAAAGGAAATATTCCAGTCTTAATGCCAAAATAAAGGTAATATAAAATACCACCTTCTTCGGCAATACCCGCAACTGGAATATTACTAAGAATGGCGCCAAAACCTATCGGTAATAATAGTAAGGGTTCAAAGCCTTTTTTAATCGCTAGAAACAGTAATAAAAAGCCAACCAGCATCATAAAAGCCTGGCCACCGGTAAAATTATATAAACCGGTACTATGCCAAAGTGAAAGCAAATTTTCCATAAGATGTCTCTATTTCTGTTGTTACAAAGAAATCAAAGCATTACCGCCGGCAACTGCACCGCCTTCCTTGATATTAACAGCCGTAACGGTACCTGCATATTTAGACCGCACTTCCGTTTCCATTTTCATAGCTTCCATGATAACAACAATCTCGCCTTCCTCAACGACGCTACCAACCTCAACCAGTATTTTAAGTATATTACCGGCCATTGGAGCATAAACAACTGAACCATTACTACTGGTTGGCACGACCGGACTTTGCTCGGCAACAACAGGTTGAATAGTTAGTGCTGCACCAACCGGACCAACAGTAACATTAAAGTTTCTACCATCCACATTGACGGTATACCTTTCAGATCCACCCTCAATAGCCACTGTTTTAGCCGCATTATTTGCCACTGCAAAGGCTTTTGCATCCGGACCTGCTTCAAATGCATCCGGATTGCCTCGATTGGCAAGAAATTTCCAGCCAACTTGAGCAAACATGCCATTAATTAAGGCATCCTCTTCGATGTTTGTAGCGAGTTTTACCCCTTCAACTTTAGCTTTTTCTATGACTTCAGCGATCAATTTATCCATTTCCGGTTCTATTAAATCGGCTGGACGACAAGTAATTGGCTTAGTACCATTTAGAACTCTATCTTGTAATTCCTTATTAACAGGTGCTGGAGTTGCACCGTACTCGCCTTTCAATACCCCCGCTGTTTCTTTGGTGATGGTTTTATATCGCTCACCATTCATGACATTCATGACCGCTTGGGTACCTACAATTTGCGAGGTTGGTGTCACCAGCGGAATAAATCCCAAATCTTCACGAACACGAGGAATTTCATTCATAACCTCATCAAATTTGTCAGAAGCACCCTGCTCTTTAAGTTGACTTTCCATGTTGGTCAACATGCCGCCAGGCACTTGCGAAATCAGAATACGTCCGTCAACACCTTTAAGACTGCCTTCATATTGGGCGTATTTTTTACGAATATCTCTAAAGTAATGCGCGATTTCTTCCAGTTTAACTAAATCCAAACCAGTAGCACGCTCGGTACCTTCTAAACTGGCAACAATTGTTTCTGTAGCACTATGACCATAAGTCATACTGAGCGATGAAATCGCGGTATCAACATTATCGACACCGGCTTCTACAGCTTTAATAATCGTACCGACACTTAAACCGGTTGTTGCATGACAGTGTAAATGAATCGGTATTTTAGTGCTTTTTTTCAATCGGCTAATCAACTCAAAAGCATCATAAGGCTTAAGCAATCCGGCCATATCTTTAATGCAGATAGAATGCGCACCCATATCTTCTATTTGCTTGCCCAAATTGACCCACGAATCCAACGTGTGAACAGGACTAGTAGTATAGGATATTGTGCCTTGTGCAAGTGCGTCAGTATTGAGTACTGCTTTAACCGCATGCTCAATATTACGCATATCATTCATTGCATCAAAAATCCGGAAAACATCTATACCGTTAACGGCACAACGCTCAACAAATTTATCAACCACATCATCGGCATAATGCCGATAACCCAAGATATTTTGTCCTCTGAGAAGCATTTGCTGAGGAGTTTTAGGCATTGCAGCTTTCAGTCGACGCAATCTTTCCCAAGGATCTTCGCCGAGATAACGAATACAGGCATCAAAAGTAGCACCACCCCATGATTCGATCGACCAATAACCTATTTGATCGAGCTTTTCACAAATGGGCACCATATCTTCTATACGTAAACGAGTGGCTAAGATTGATTGGTGAGCATCTCTCAACACTACTTCAGTGATAGCTAGGGGCTTTTTTTTATCTTTGGCCATTCTAAATGTTTCTCCAGGGATCTTTGTAAGTTGGAACTAGTTGATTTTTTCGATCTATTGAATCTGCTAAATAATATTACCGGCTAAAGCCACAGGCATTTAACCAAAAATCCTTAATTTTGTTTATGCTTACTTCGATGCTGATGTACAGCTGCAGAGATAGCAGCAATGATGTTTTTATCAATGCCACTGGATACGGAGGGTGCTGTCCCAATAGCCGGAATATCGGGAAAAAAACGCTGCACCAATGAGGACATTACGTTGATTGAGCCTACCAGCATGGTCAAAAAGAGAAACACAATGCCCATACCGGCAAACATTAATTCCACACCGCTACTCATCATTTCAGCCATATCGTCAAACCTTGATTTAATAATCTTATATCTGTTCAAAATACTTAACGTTTAACTACATTATCCACAAAATCAAGCTTCTGACAAACTAAAGATAATTAATAGCTTTTTTTTACAAATACCCGATGATTTTATTGACTACCAAGTACTAAAAAAGCACTAAAAATTCAACTTTGGCGGGACATCACGCGACAACTAAAACAGCACAAACTTGACCAATTTTTCGAAAACAATAATTATTAAATTAACCAAAATTGATACCTGAGAGCTCTAAACAAGAACTTGATTATGACTTACAAAAAACCACACAAGATTAATCAGAGTAACCATTCTCATTTCAAAAATACAAGGCCATCTTGAAAAAACTGCACTGTTATATATGACTACGTATTGCATTGGCAAGATACTCTCTTGTAAGAGCGAGTATCCGGGGGAAGATTTGTTATTTACATTTAAGAGCGAAATTAGGACCTACGTTAAGAACAAGACCTAACATCCGATGATTTCTATTTTATAGAGTTCTAATTATAAAGCAGCATACACACTTTCGTAATCAGGTTCATTGGCAAGTTCACTGACCAGTTGCGTATAAATAACCTTATCGTGCTCGTCAATAATGATAACCGCACGGGCAGTTAATCCCTCAAGAAAGGTGTTAATCAACTTTACGCCATACACATCAGCAAAATCTGATCTAAAAGTTGATAAAGGAACAACATGTTTTAAGCCTTCAACTTCACAAAATCGACATTGTGCAAATGGCAAATCAGCCGATATAACCAATACAACAGTATTATTTAAATGTGCGGCTTTCTCATTGAATACACGAGTTGAAACGGCGCAAGTTGGAGTATCAAGACTCGGTACAATATTCAGCACCTTTCTTTTACCTGCATAAGTTGCCAAATTCACGTCCTGTAATTTACTATTTGCCAAGCAAAAATCAGGGGCCTTGCTACCGACTTGAGGTAATTCTCCAGAGGTATGAAGTGGATTGCCTTGAAATGTAATTGTCGCCATTACTTGATCCTTGTTGTGAAGTTAATAAAACTTAGGTTAAATCAATTCTTACCATTAACCTTTGCCCCTCATTCTTTCTTGCTTTTTGCTCGTTTGACCAAACGTTCACGTTTTTGAACTTGCCACTCGGTAAGCTTTTTCTTTTGCCCGTGAAAAGGATTAACCGGCGACCTAAACTCTAAACGGATGGGTGTACCGGACAATTTAAGCTTCTCACGATAATAATTCATTAAATAACGCTTGTAAGAAATTGGCAAGGCATCTGTTTGTACGCCATGGATAACTACAATAGGAGGATTTCGTCCGCCTTGATGTGCATATTTTAACTTGATTCGACGGGTATTAATTATCGGTGGTTGATGTGCAACCGTTGCTTCTTTAAGTATTCTGGTCAACACAGGGGTTGACATATCCAGCATGGCTGATTCATATAATTTAGAGACCACATCAAACAATTTACCAACACCACTACCATGCAAGGCAGAAATGGGATGTTTTTCGGCGAAATCAAGAAAGGACAATTTAACATCGAGCTGTCTTTTAATGGTATCTTTTTGCTCGGTAGTTATGCCATCCCATTTATTAAGACCAATAATCAGCGCCCTGCCTGCTTCTAACACTAGACCCAATAAATGAGCATCTTGATCAGCTATGCCGTCACGAGCATCAATTATATAAATGACGACGTTAGCCTGCTCAATCGCTTGCAATGTTTTAATAACACTAAATTTTTCAATAGTCTCAGATACTCTGGATCTTCGACGCATACCCGCAGTATCAATTAACGTAAACTGTTTGCCGCTGCGTTCAAACGGAATATAAATACTATCTCGAGTAGTACCCGGCTCATCAAATACAATAACTCTTTCTTCACCCAAGAGCCGATTAACTAATGTCGATTTGCCCACATTCGGCCGACCCACGACGGCAATAGAAATACCTTTTCGTGCATCATCAACAACGTCTTCAGTCTTGGCCGGTAAAAGCTGATTAACCCTTTCGAGTAACTCGGGTATTCCACGACCATGTGAAGCCGCAATCTGCACAGGCTCACCAAGAGCAAGTGAATAAAAATCTGAAGCTGCAATAGTGGCATCAATACCATCAACTTTATTGGTTACCAACAATATTGGCTTATCCAGCTTTCTAAGAATATCAGCGATAACTTTATCGGAAGCGCTCAGCCCTTCTCGCGCGTCCACCATAAACAATACAATGTCTGCTTCTTCCAAAGCGATTTGCACTTGCTTTCTGGCAAAACTTTCTATACCTTCAGCATCATCTGCGATACCACCGGTATCGACAACCAAACAAGGCCTATCGCCGTGCTTTACACGACCATATTGCCTATCTCTTGTTAATCCGGGAAAATCAGCGACCAGAGCATCTCTACTGCGTGTTAAAAAATTAAACAATGTGGACTTGCCAACATTGGGTCGCCCTACCAGGGCTATTACAGGTAACATAGTTAAGGTGCTCGAGTTTTTAAAGCGGCAAGCGTGCCGTCTTTTGCATAAATATAAACAGTATTATCTACCACGACAGGCTTGGCATCTATTGCACTATCAGCAACTTTTATTCGACCTAACTGCCGTCCATCACTGGTAGAAAGCCAATGAACATAACCTTCAAAATCCCCCACAACCACATAGTTTTCATACGCTGCAGGGGCGGTTAATTTTCTTTGATGCAAATCTTTTTGCTTCCATAATGACGAACCGGTGCGCTGCTCCAATTGCCAAACATCGTCGCTTGAATCTGATAAATACAAATATCTAAAATCATGACTCAAACCGGTATAAGAAGATATAGCTTCGTTACGCCACAATACATCGCCATCTAATTCTGAAACAGCCGCTGCGCCACCGTTATAACTGGCAATATAGATAACACCAGTTACTTCTATCGGATCGACATCTAAATCAACAAGTCTTTCAACCTCAGAGCGTCCTTTGGGTATGGCGACACTGGTTTCCCAGCCATACTTGCCATCCGTTAAGCGTAAGGCCATTAATTTGCCATTATCGTAGCCTTCAATGACGTTTTCTCCTACTACAAGCGGTGCACCAATACCACGAACACTCAATGCGGGTGCGTTATGCTCATAATTCCAAAGCTTGCCGCCGTTCTTTTCATTTAGAGCGATAATCTCACCATCGGTAGTACGAACAACGACAATACCGTTAGCAATAACGGGCACTGAAAGCACTTCACTGGATACAGAAGACTTCCAAAGCAGCGCGCCATTTTCACTGTTAAAAGCCGCTACTTCAGCATCACTGGAACCCAGAATAACCGTTCCTACTCCCAACCCAGGTCCGGCAGAGAAATGAATATCTGTCTCTGCTTCCCAGATCAGTCGACCTGTAGTTAAATCTCTGGCCTGTATCAAGCCATCCCTATCTGCAGCTAATATCTTGCCAAATCCAATAGCGGGGATCAATTTTAGAGACTGCTCCTCTGAACCTACGCCAATCGATTCACTCCATACTTCTTCTATTTTAATTTCAGGGGCGTACTCAACCAACACCTCAGGTGGATCAGAATTATCTTCTCCGCCAAGAAAGTAATTGGATATACCTGAGACAGAGTCATTGATAGTGTCAAATGTGGAGCAACCCGCCAAAATAAGGCAACTGCATAGAAGTGTAATCTGACGCATTATTTTTCAGGTTCATTATTTTGAACCCCTACCTTTTCCGGGGTAGTCAAATCATCAATTTTAATTTGCAACAATGGTGATTTATAACCATTTTCCAGTGCTTTTTGATAAGCGCTTCTAGCTTGATCCAAACGATCAAGCGCAACATATAAATCACCAACTAATTCATCGTAGTTACCTGAAAAACTTGATGAAGTAGCTGGATCAACGTTATTAATTAACTCTAGGCCCTGCTCATATTCACCGCTGGCCAGCATTAAACGAACCAACCTGATTTTGGCAACGTTACCTAATTCTTTATTCGAATCTGCGGTCATATCTTTAAGAATTAGTTTAGCTTTGGTCAAATCACCTTGCTGAACTTTTAACTTGGCCAGTAAAAGTGCACTATAAGCACCATACTCGGTCTTGGGATATTGCTCATGTAAGCGCTCTGCCAATTTCTCTGCACTGTCTTTCTTGTCTGTTTCAATCGCTTGAATTAATTGACCATATAACGCTGAAGCCTGTTCAGACTGAGCCTGCTTATGACCTTGCCAATAATTCCAAGCTAAAGTAAGCGCTATTCCAAAGACCAGACCTATGATTGTTGATTGGCCATTTTCTTTCCACCATCTTTTTAGTGCGTCAAGTTGTTCTTCTTCATTATCGTAAATTTCCACGTGCTTTCTCTTGTTGTTATTTTTAAAAATAGTGTTTGGGCCTTTCTATTTTAATTAAACGACCCTAAAAACTCTTGCAAAAAAGTAATCGTTTGCTCTTGAGTAAGCGTTTTTTGAGCTTGCTCACTGCGCAATGATTTAATACTAAACTCTCCGCGACTGACTTCATCATCGCCCAAAATAATAGCGTATTCGGCACCTATTTTATCAGCTTTTTTAAACTGACTTTTAAAACTACCGCCACCGCAATTAACTTGTAACTTCAATCCCGGCACTTCATTTCTGATAAGCTCGGCAAATCGCATTCCTTCCTGTTCTGCGGCGTCACCGACACGAATCATAAAAACGTCAACTGCTCTTGTCTGTGGTATTTTGCCTGACACTTCAATTAAAGCTAATAATCGCTCAATACCCATGGCGAAACCAACAGCAAAGTTGGGTTTACCACCCAATTGCTCTATTAAACCATCATAGCGTCCACCTGCACAAACAGTACCCTGCGAACCTAATTCATCAGTTACCCATTCAAAAACAGTTTTGCTGTAATAATCCAGACCGCGAACCAATCGAGTCGTAATTTCGTAACTGATCCCAAGATCATCCAAGGTTGACGTTAATGTCTTAAAATGTGCCAGACTTTCTTCACCTAGATAAGCCATTAACTCAGGCGCCTTGGAAACCAATTGCAGCATGGCGGGATTTTTGGTATCTAAAATCCTTAAAGGATTAGTTTCAAGTCGACGTAAACTATCTTCATCCAATTCACTGAGATGAGCTTGAAAATACTTAACCAATGTTTCCCGATAAACCAATCTCTCGGCGATAGTTCCTAAGGAATTAAGCTGCAAATGTACTTTATCTCGGATACCTAATTTTTTCCATAAACGATCCATTAACAGAATCAATTCAGCATCAATATCCGGACCGGACATCCCGTAAGTTTCAACACCCAATTGGATAAACTGACGATATCGTCCTTTTTGTGGCCGTTCATGGCGATACATCGGACCGTAATACCATAATCGATGTACTTGGTTATGCAATAACCCATGCTCCAGACAGGCTCTAAGACAACCAGCCGTCCCTTCAGGACGTAAGGTTAAAGAATCTCCGTTACGATCATCAAAGGTATACATTTCTTTTTCAACGATATCGGTCACTTCACCAATGGATCGCTTGAAAAGTTCTGTTTTTTCTACAATGGGCAGTCGTATTTCACTATAGCCATAAGAACCAAGGACATCTCTTAATATTTTTTCCGCATACTGCCAGAGTGGTGTTTGATCTGGAAGCACATCATGCATTCCGCGGATTGCTTGTATATTATTTGCCATATTTCGTAAATTTTGTAGCGGTTAAAATCCTTAACCCTTAAAAATCTTTAACTCCTGCCAGTCGTTTTGCTTCATCTGAAAAAGGAAACTTTTCTACCAACAACTTCTGATATTCTTTTGCCAACGAGATGTTGCCCAAAGCCCGTTCAGTTTGTATACCAAACCATAAAGTGCCGGCTGTATAATCCGCAACCGACAAGTATCTTTGTAAATAAGCTTTTGCGGCTAAATATTCACCGTTTTGATAACTTATTGCTTGCATTTCCAATAATGCCGGCGGATAAGCCTCATTAAGCATCAACGCTTGCTTGAAGTATGATTTGGCACTTTGCTTCTGCCCCATAGCATACTGACATCGTCCGGCGTTTGTTAAGGCCAACCATTGCCTGTCATTTAGCTGGGTTGAAATAGCCTTAGTCAGTAAAGCCATTCCTTGCGTATACTCTCCGCGATCACATAGAAAGCGTCCATAGTTATTCTGCACACTCCAATCATTAGGTGACAATTCCGTGGCTATCTCATATTGCTCCTTAGCTTGCTTATAATCATTTAATTTTTCATATAAATAAGCTGCTGCATTATGCACTTGTGTATTGTTAGGATCTTTTTTTTGTGCAAGCTGTAAATTTTCTTTGGCGATTTCCAGCTTACCTAAATCCAAATAGCGCACACCTAATTGTAAATAAATACTGGCAGATTCTTCATTCTTAGTGCCATTTTCGTTTATTGAGGCACAAGAAGTTAAAACAATACCAAAAACCAATCCAACAACAAGGCCTTTAAATGACCTTAATGTTTCAAGTAACACTTGCTGATCCCGCTACCTTTAACTTAAGATGCCTACGGCTT
>SESH01029279.1_pt1 | contig 16671 bp, 15 predicted proteins | sample 3171561 | NCBI WGS metagenome assembly SESH01 (sample SAMN10866947, study PRJNA518727) | freshwater metagenome | biome: subpolar coniferous forest; feature: holomictic lake; material: water; isolation source: holomictic Lake 442 2011 16.5 m and 2014 13 m | place: Canada: near Kenora, Ontario
GTGTCAATTCATGCGGAGCATCTTTGAGTACAACCTTCACGACATCCTCATGCCTGACCGAAGCGTCGACAAGAATTGCGATGTCCCTGGTAACCGCAGGATAGGCGGCAAGAGGCTTGATTACCGAGGGAACAAAGACTCCCTTCAAGAGGGCGGAAAGCTTCACTTCGAGCAGCGCTACCGGCCTGGCCATGCGCCACTCGGCGCGGATCTGATGTTTCAATATTCCGACAACGCCTATTGCTGTGGCCCCCTCGCCGGATGCGATGGCAATCCTTGCTGACTTGCCCTGCTCAGCCCAGGGAATAGCCCCTGCATCGAGAGTGAAGGCAGGAGCGCCAAGTGCCGAGCACATGCTCTCCAATGCGCCCTTTGCCCACAGGAACATCTCATCAGCCTCAACCGGTCGCCGCTTGTCCAGGCCGCTGCGTCCCACCGGACCGAGCAGTCCGATGGCAAGGCGCGTTTCCTCGCCAAGGTTGCCGGCTGAATCCTTGGTGAAAACGCGCCCTATTTCGAAAAGCGAAGCTTCAGTCGCCTGTCTCGCAAGGTTGTAGCCCAGCGTTGCCGCCATCTGCGGAATCAGAGATGGCCGCATCACCGACTGATCTGCGCTCACCGGGTTAGGAAGAACAACCCGTGACGCCACTGTTCCGGTGTCGAACACATTGAGCAGCTGCTCAGAAACGAAACTATAGTTGAGTGTTTCCGTCAGTCCCAATCCGGCGGCTGCCCTGCCGCAAATGCCGGCCGCGCGCACGGTCGTGTCGTCTGCCGTGGACACATAGCTGCTTCTCGGTTCATGAACGGGCACCTTGTCGAGGCCGTTGATCCGCATGACCTCTTCTGCGAGGTCCGCCTCGATTTCCAGATCCGGCCGGCGCGACGGTACGAGCACAGTGCATCCGGTCCTGGTGATTCTGGCAACCTTCAGGCCAAGTGATTCGAAAACAGCCGTAAAGTCTTCCGTCGTATAGCTGACGCCGGTAAGGGCCCTGACGTTGTCGAAACGGCAGCGAATGGAGCGCGTCTTGGCCTTTCGCGGGTACACATCGATCACTCCGGTGGCTGCGACGGCTCCTGCGTGCGTGATCATGAGTTGCGCGGCGCGCCTGCTGGCGTAGTCGGCGAGTTCCGGATCGACCCCGCGCTCGTAGCGGTACGAAGACTCGGTGGAAAGCCCCAGCATCTTGGATGTTCGCCGTATTGACGCAGGCAGGAAGCACGCACTTTCGAGCAGGACCTCTGCAGTGTTGTCACGTATTTCACTGCCAGCTCCGCCCATCACGCCGGCCACGGCCACCGGCGCGGCAAGATCGGCAATCAACAACATGTCCGGCGAGGGCTTGCGCTCGATTCCGTCAAGGGTGGCCATCGTCTCACCCGCCCGCGCGCGACGAACAACGATGTGGCCGTCCTTGAGCAGGGCGCGGTCAAATGCGTGCAGGGGCTGGCCGCATTCGAACATCACATAGTTGGTGATGTCGACTATGTTGTTTATGGGCCGTACTCCCACATGCATCAGCCTCATTCTGATCTGGAGCGGGCTGGGGGAAATCGTCACATTCTTGAGGCAGCGTGCGGTGTAACGGAGGCATTTCTCCCTGTCCTTGACCTCGACTCGCACCAGCTCCTCCACCGGCTGCCCCGTTTCTGCAAAATCAACAGACGGCAGCTTGAGCTGTGTCCCGTAGAGAGTGGCAACCTCGCGGGCAATACCGATGATGCTCAGGCAGTCAGGCCGGTTCGGCGTTACTTCGATCGTGAGAATTGTTTCCGGAGGTATAACCTCAGTAAGCGGAGCCCCTGGTCTGGTGTCGGGGGGCAGGATCATCAGGCCGGTGTGATCTGGCGATATGCCAAGTTCATCCTCTGCACAAAGCATGCCCCCCGACTTTTCACCCCGGATGACAGCATCCTTGATGTGCATGCCGTTGGGGAGCGTGGTGCCTGGGCCGGCAAACGGAACCATGTCACCGACTTTGAAGTTGTGCGCGCCGCAGACAACCCTGTCCTGTCCTGAGCCTTTGTCGATGTCGCAGAGCACCAGTTTGTCGGCATTGGGGTGGGGTAGAATGGCAAGAACTCTGGCCGCGATGACGCCGGTATAGTTTCCACCCGTGGTCTCGATGGCCTCGACCTCAAGTCCCGAGAAGGTGAGTTTGTCGGCAAGTTCCTGCGCGTTGGCATTGAATGTCACGTAGTCTCGTAACCAGCCTATCGGTAATCGCATATTGCTCTCCGCCATCTACCTGAACTGCGCCAGGAAACGTATGTCGTTCTCGTAGAAAGTCCGAATGTCGCCAATGCCATACTTGATCATGGCAATGCGTTCCACGCCCATTCCGAAGGCGTATCCCGTGACGGCGCCTGGGTCGTAGCCGACAATCTTGAATACGCGTGGATCCACCATGCCGGCTCCGGAGATTTCAATCCATCCGCTGTTCTTGCAAACCCTGCAGCCGGCGCCCTTGCACAGGTGACAGGTGAAGTCATATTCGACACTCGGCTCGGTAAAGGGGAAGAAGTGAGGCCGGAACCGTACCTTGACGTCCTTCCCCATCATTTCACGGGCGAAATATGAGATGTCGCTCTTCAAGTCGGACATGGACACCTGCCTGTCCACGTAGAGCCCCTCGATCTGGTGGAAATTGGCGCTATGAGTGGCATTTGATGTGTCGCGGCGGTAGCAGCGGCCCGGAGCGATTATCCGTATGGGCGGCTTCTGTGATTCCATCACCCGTATCTGGACTGGTGAAGTCTGAGTGCGCAGAAGCTCCCCGGTCTCAAGCCAGAATGTGTCCTGGCTGTCACGCGATGGATGATCTGCCGGTGTGTTGAGGGCATCGAAATTGTGGTACGCGGTCTCGATATCAGGTCCATCGGCCACCGTGAAACCCAGATTGGCGAAAATCCTGCACGCCTCCTCGATAATCATGGATATCGGATGCCTGGAGCCTGCCCGGTGCCAGGATCCCGGAGCCGTAAAATCAAAGGCGCCGGCGGCGAGCTGGGCGGCCTCAGCAACCAGAGCCGGCTTCCGCGCATCGACTGCAGCCTGTACTTCGACCTTGAATTGATTGGCCAGTCGCCCGATCAGCGGGCGATCAGCTGGAGTGGCATCCTTCAGGCTCAACATGATCTTTGGCAGGAACCCGTTGCGGCCCAGATACTTGATGCGAATATTCTCCAGGTCGGCTGCCGCAGCAGCCGCGCCGATCTCAGCCAGTGCTTCGTTCTTCATCCTGCTTATGTCATCGCCGTTCAATGTTGCCTCCACCCTGAAGGTTGCGCCGGATATGGTTAGCGCCGGTTCCGAATCGCAATGCGCGATACCGTACACGCATACAGATCCGGAGGCAAGCACAACCGTACCATGTTCGCTACTTCGACTGGCCGGTTTCTGTACCAACCTGATGACCGGCGGGGAGTCGAACAGGCTGGAGTCCGCAAATCGCTCGCTCTGTGATAAGCGGGTTGCATTCGTGTTCTTGATTGCCGCTGCCTGTTGATTTGTGGGATGCTTACGGCATGGCCTTGATTGAAGTCATACCGATCCCGCCTGCCAGGCTGTTGAACGGACAGGGATCTCGGGTTGTTGTTGCCGTGGTTTCTGACCTGACCATTGACGGCAGGTTCGGAGAAGACTGGCTCCTTGTCACCGAAGACAGGTTGCGGGTGTTTGGCGCCGGCGATCACGAATCGCCGCGCCTCGATCTGGACATTGCATCCATCAGCTCCGCCGAAGTCGAGGGGTTGATCGGCGGCGGTGCGCTCCTTGTGACGCTCAGCAGCGGCGAGTCGCTGGAGATCTTGCGCTTCAGCAATACCTTCCAGAAGAAGTTCTCCCATATTGTGCGCTATCTCAAGGAGCTTGCCGATTATCGTGAAGGCCTCGCGAAGTCTGGAAATGCAAAACGCCCGCCGGAGATAGAGTCGTCCAAAGAGGATGGTACTCGTTGCCCGACCTGCCGGTTGCTTCTGCCTGAAGGAACCAATGTCTGCCCTGCGTGCCTGAACAAGCGCAAGGTGTTTCTGCGCGTTATCAAGTACCTGCGCCCGTATGTTGCGCAAACCTCATTCGTGTGGCTGACCATGATTCTCGGCCTCGTGATCGGCCTCATTCCGCCATACCTGACCAGACCCCTGATGGACAACGTGCTGGCGCCGGAGACCCCGGGCCCTCCGGCTGACCGGATGCGACTGTTGGGATTTCTCGTGCTCGGTCTGCTCGTTTCCCAGACGCTTGGCCATGCCGTGGGCATCATACGCTCCAGAGCGGTTGTCCGGCTGGGAACACGTCTCTCCAACGACCTGCGGATTGAGATCTATACCCACCTGCAGCGTCTTTCCCTGAACTTCTTCCACAAACGACAGGTGGGCAGTCTTATCTCGAGAGTGATGGGCGACACACAGGCGCTCGAGAGAGTACTGGTGGACGGCACACAGCACTTAGTCGTCAACATGTTGACGCTGGTGGGAATCGGCGTTGTCCTTTTCGTGATGAACTGGAAGCTCGCCCTGGCTGTGCTGATTCCGGTGCCGATCGTGATCATTCTTTCCCGTGCCTCGTGGCGACACATTCACAGCCTGTGGCATCGCTACTGGCATTACCGGGCGCGAATTACCGCGTCTGTCAACGACACACTATCCGGCATAAGGGTGGTGAAGGCGTTTGCGAGGGAAGACGAGGAGGTGGTTCGTTTCAGGACCAGTAGCGAGTCGATGATGCGCTCTGACGTGCATGTGGAGCAGACGAGCGCCACCTTCTTTCCCGTGCTCTGGTTCATAATCAGCACAGGAGCCATACTGGTGTGGTACTTCGGTGGCGCGCAAGTGCTGCGCTCCGAAGTGTCACTCGGCACCCTCATGACTTTCCAGGCTTACCTGACGATGTTCTACGGCCCGCTGCAGTTCCTGAGTCATATCACCGACTACCTGGCCAGGTCGCTCACCTCGGCTGAACGCGTGTTCGAGGTTCTGGATAGCGAACCCGAGGTGCGGGATGCCGGCAATTGCGTCCGGATGCCCATGATCAGCGGCAGGGTGGAGATCAGAAACGTGACATTCGGCTATGAGGCTCACAAGCCGGTGCTGAAGAACATCACGCTGGATGTCGCGCCGGGCGAAATGATCGGGCTGGTCGGCCGCAGCGGTGTCGGCAAGTCGACCATGATCAATCTGATATGCCGGTTTTATGATGTTCACGAAGGTGAGGTTCTGATCGACGGAGTCAGTGTCCGCGATATCAACCAGAAGGACCTGCGCTCGCAGATAGGCGTGGTGCTCCAGGATACATTTCTATTCGATGGAACTATTGCGGAGAACATCGCATACGCGAGGCCTGATGCTACCCTGGAAGATGTAATGGCGGCAGCCCACGCTGCGAATGCACACGACTTCATTGCCAAGAAGACCGACGGCTACGACACCAAGGTCGGAGAGCGGGGACAAGGGCTTTCGGCCGGGGAACGCCAGCGCATCGCCATCGCCCGGGCGATCCTGCACAACCCTAGAATCCTGATACTTGATGAGGCAACGGCGTCAGTCGATCTTGATACTGAACGGCAGATCCAGGAGGCGATAGGCCGGCTGGTCCGCGGGCGCACCACATTTGCGATTGCCCACCGGCTGAGTACGTTGCGCAATGCCGATCGCCTGGTCCTACTCAAGGATGGCGAGATTGCGGAGCTCGGTACACATGAAGAACTGCTGGCGAAGAACGGCGAATTCGCACGCCTGGTCGACGTGCACAAGGAAACGTCGTCACTCGTGGAGGTGGCCTGATGTCAGCGATGAATGGTGATCACGCCAAGGAAGAGCCGATGTCACTTGCTGATGCGGCACAGATGACATTCCTCGATCCCGCCAGAATTTCGTTCGAGAGATCGGGTGCGCATCTGCGCCTGACTGTGGATGGCGACAGGTCAGTCCTCAGGACGGTCGTAACGCGGATCTTTCCGCTCACGCATCCGAATCAGTACCTGAGCGTACGGGATGGAAGCGGCACAGAAGTTGGCATACTAAGGTCGCTTGACCGGCTGGATGAGACCAGCAGGAGCCTGGTTGAAGGCGATCTGGCGCGTCGCTACTTCCTGCCGGTTATCCACCGTATCACCGCCGTGGTAGAGAGGTTCGGCACGGTGGAGTGGCAGGTTGACACCGACCGCGGCAAGTACCGCTTCACGACCAGGGATATGCGGGATAATGTTCTTCGCCTCGGAGGCGGACGATATATCATTCAGGATGTGGACGAGAACCGCTATGAAGTCCGCAATGCCACGCTTCTCGACCGTCCGTCATTGACCCGGCTTCTGAGACATCTTTAGATGTCTGGCCGTCTGCCGGCAGTGATGCTCGTGACAATTGCCGGCTTCCAGCAGGGCGTCTCCGACTCTCTATGATCGGAGCCCCCGAAAGCAGTACCATTGGCGGCAAGTTGCGAAACGTTTCGTGGTGTCGGCAGCATGACAATGATAAGAAACATGGAGGCCTGGTACAATGGATGTGATTACGCTCATTAGCCGCAGTTTGCTCGACGATGTTTCCGCGAAGGCCAGGACGGCACCGCGGAAGCGCATGAACTTCAACCTGCATTCACACGAGCAGGAACCGTGCAATCGGCTGCTCAACGCGATGGAGCCAGGAACGTTCTTCGTTCCTCACTGCCATGCTGATCCATCCAAGGATGAGACAATAGTCATGCTGAGGGGCAAGCTTGGCATCGTTGTCTTCGACGTGAACGGCAATGTTGCAGACACAGCCGTGCTGGAGGCGGGGGGCGAGAATATCGGCATTACCATTACTCATGGCGTATTTCATGCCATGGTAGTGCTGGAGTCCGGCACTGTGATGTTCGAGGCGAAGGCAGGCCCATTCCAACCCCTTCAGGCAGGCAAAGAGGTGCCCGTCTGGGCGCCACGGCCAGAGTCGCCGGAAGCTTCGGCCTACCTCGCGAGACTGACACTTCTGTTTGGCAGGGGTTAGAGAACACACATTAGGATTACAGCACCGCGATCATGACCGTAAGCGCGCCAACGACGGTTGAATCCCGCTTCAGAAGGGCCAGGGCAAGGTCCATTGCCAAGCGAAGGTCATAGGTATCCTTCAGTCGGGGCAGCCCTGGCTTGGAGTACGATCCTGGAGATAAACTCGCTCTTGGCCTTTGTATAGGCATCACGATCGGATTGATAGGCTCTCGCAAGGTCTCTTTTCAGCTGCGAATACTCTGCCGCAACATCCTTGTGGGCCGTGAGGTAATCTCGAAATATCAGCCATGACGACCAGTGGTCGCTGTCAATCGCAACAACATGAAGATAATAGGTGTGCGGACTGCCTTTTGTGAAAAAATGCCTGCCTGGCAGATTGTACTCGCCTTTGTATTCGTAGCCGACACTGGCAAGCGGCTGGATGCAGCTTGGAACCTCAGCAAGCGATGGAACTGCCGCTGCCATATCTATGATTGGTTTTGCCTCCATGTCAGGAACTGATGTACTGCCGATGTGTTCTATCTTCAGCACGATCCCGCGCAGGGCAACAAGCAGGGTCTTTTTCTCGCGTTCAAACAGAGTATGCCAGGCTGACGAGTAACTGACGAGGCGGACAGTTCCCCGTTCCAGGCCAACCACGGTATCAAGTTTCGGCTTTGAGCCAGTCATGTGATCAGTGCCGACTGTACTATCAAAAGACACCGCGGTTCCAGCCCCAGGATGAGGCTGGCACATCGGTGAAATTGCAGTAGAACCTGTCGGCCGGTACCGAAAGTTGTGACTCCAGCAAGTCGCATAACTCCTTGGAAATCCTGGTGTTCACGTCTCTCGAGAAGCCACCGATGCCGCGAACATCGGCAAATGCCAGTGGGCATTCCTTGCCGTCAAAACATCCATCTGCCTGCGCAACGGTCACCATGACGTAGGTTTCGGGCTTGCCGGTTGCCTCGGCAATGATCCTGGATGCCTCTTTCATTATCCTGGTCTTGATACCAGTCGATACCTGTACCGTGGTTGTCAACATGAGCAGTGGCATATGTAATCTCCAACTGAATGACCGCAGCTTGAACTGTTTCCCGCTGACTGTCCAGCCCGCAGCTAATATCCTTTACATGTTGCTGCCGTAGTACGGATTACCTTTGCGGAACTCGTACTCGCGGTTGATCTCTTCCATCATGATGTCGTACATGTCGGTTCCGGTAGCGATCACCCGTTCCGAGATCGGCTCGCCGGCGGCAACCTTGAATATGTCTTCCAGGTAGCTCTCAGCATCAAGTCCGTTACGACGCGGGTCGAAATAGTGTCCATACAAGTGAAGGGAATCACTTATGTCCGTGTAGGCGCCCCTTGCTACCGGGACGTCCAGTTCCTTCTCCAGGGCGTGGCGGACTTCCTCGTGAATTCCCTCTGTCACACCAAAAACATTGCTCGGCACCGCTTTGAGGTGGTCGCGTGATCGCCAGTGACCGTTGACGTTCAGCCTGTAACCTTTTCCTTCAGGTATCAACCTGAACCAGAACCGCTGGAGGCATGGCGAGTGATATTCACTCCATTTCATCCCGTCAAACTGACCGTCATTGTGGTCCCAGCGCGGATCCCAGGTGATGCACTGTGCCGAACGGCAGAGAGGCTCGCGTTTCAGTGCGCGGACTACGGACTCGAGCTGATTGATGGTCTTGAACTTACCGTTATGGTCGAAGAAGGGGTAGGCCCTGAAACGCTGGCTGTATGTGTAGTTCCACCGAGGGTCTTTCTTCACCGCGTCGAACTCTCCCTGCCTCATCTTCTCCGCTACTTCCGCCGGGGAGATCATCCATCCGTCCTTCACACCCTCGATTTCGGCCTTGTAGTCGCCGAACCCCATCCAGCCACCGAGGAAGTGCTTGTGGAACCTTGGCTCAGAAAAAGGCTCAAGGATGTGCATCATGACCGTAGCCTCAAGGCTCGGGAAACTCTGAAATTCGCCCTTCTTGTTGGCTGGGTCATAATGGGTGTGCACGGCGTACCCGAGTCCCATGAGCGCCATTGTCGTGTCTTCCCACACTTCGGGGAGTGTTCGGCGCGAGATGTGAATGGTAGGCACCAACCCGTCAACAGGGTCGGAAAACGAAATCCTGCCCGCCGCCCTGAGCTTGAATGCGTACTCGCGTGCGACGCGACGCGCCTCGTCGAACGCTGCCGCTGGCCCCTTGCTTTTGATGAACTCGCTGACCTTCATTCGTTACCCTTTCCTCGACTTTGTCGGTTGTTCTCTACCTGGAACCGCTTCCCGTCTGGTCAGGTCTTCACCTGCCCATGTATGCCGGTGGAACCGAATCCGCCGGCACCCCGTTTCGTATCAGTCAAATCCTCAACAGCCGTGAGCCGGACACGCAGGACCGGCTTGATAACCATCTGTGCGATCCGCGCATGTTTCTCGACGTGGAAAGGCTTTTTACCGTGGTTGATTAGAATGATCCCGACCTCACCCCGGTAGCCTGCGTCGATTGTGCCGGGTGTGTTGAGAACCGTGATGCCGAACTTGGCAGCAAGGCCGCTCCGCGGCCTGACCTGGGCCTCGGTGAGTTCCGGCAGTTCGATTGCTATGCCTGTCTTGACCAACTTGTGTTCGCCGGGCTCTATGACGGTATCCTCGTTAGAGAATACGTCCATCCCGGCATCGCCCTCGTGGGCATACTGAGGAAGCATGGCGCCGGCATCAAGTCTCTTGACCTTCACCGTCGTTACGCAGGAGTGATCATTTTCCACCGTGATTTACCTTTCACAGCCATCATACTTTCAACCGTCAAGATGACAAGATGAAAGGTGCCGGAAAAGGAACCTCATGCGTCGGCTGCATATGCGTTGACACAGAAGTGTTCCTTCCGGTCGCGGGCGGGCGGCTGCGCTGTCCGCTGCTCTCGAGTACAGCCTAAGCGCCTATGCTGGCCCTGTGCAGCAATGAGTACTCCGCGCCATTCGGCGAGAGGCTGCTCTGCAGAAGCAATATTCCGTCAACAAGCACCTGCCCGTAACTCGTGCCGGCATGGGATTCGAGCTTGCGCATGAAGGGCCCTGAGTTGCGGATCGATCGTACGCGGCCAAGCGTGAGATGAGGCTTGAACGGCCTGTCTTCCTGTGGAATGCCGAGTGTTTCCATGCCCGAGCACAACCTCTTCTGCATGGCCAGCAGGGCGGGGACGCTGCTTACGCCAGCCCATATCACCCGAGGCGAGTTCCGGCTTCCAAAGAAACCGAGACCCGCTACATCACACAAAAACGCGCTGCTTGAGGATCCCGTGGCATCCATCTCTGTGGCTACCGCCGGTACAATCCCCCGCGGTATATTACCGAGGAATGCCAGAGTGAAGTGCATGTGTTCGGGCGCAACCCACCTGACCCCGTCGTCGATCCGCCGCAATTCTTCTTGCGCGTGGACCAGTTTTTGCCGTATCTGAGCGTTTGTATCAATGGCGATGAATGCACGTAAGTAGTCTGACGCGTTGGACTGGTCCGCGGCTGAATTCATTCTCGCCTCCGGCATTGTTGACGATTTCGGTGTGAGCATACCTTGAGTCGATGTCTTGCTGAAGTACTTTGTGGAGGAACAGGCATGAAACGCATTGCAATGGTAGCCGGGTTGGCTCTGCTGTCCGCCGCCTGCGCGTGGGGCAAGTCCTACGTTGTCACTTCGAAGGGGGAGGGCTTCTGGGCGTCACGCGTCCGCATGGCCACGAACATCGTTGTCTACTATGTCCCCGAGGGAGGCGACACTGAAAAGTTTTACAACATGGACGACATCGCGGGGATTATTCCCTCAGTCGAGCGCGGCAGACAGTACGGCGAGCAGGAGATCACCGATGCCACTGGACTGATCGACAAGATGGCGCGCCGTTTCTTCCCTCTGCGCAAGCACCTTATTCAACTCAACCAGCAGTGGCAGGTGCTGCGCACCCCGGAAACCGGTGTTGAGGAGAAGATAGGAGCGCTCGTCAGGCGGTTCGACGCCAGTTCCAAGGATCCGGCCGTGTTCCGTGACTTGACGCTGCAAATGGACATGATCAGGTTCAAGGATGTCGCCGGGACGTATTCTAACCAGGTAGACGCTGCGTTGACGAAGATGAGCACCGCCTATTTTGAAGCGCACAAGGGCAACCTCGATACAATGCTTTCATCCAGCGATACCAGCCTGGCGCATTTCGCCGCCTGCAAGAAGGAGGTCGACTCCGTCAGCCAGGGCTACCTGGCGAAGGAGCAGAAGCAGCGCCTGGATGCAGCTCTCCAGAAGCGCTGCGACGATACAATCAAGGCTGGGATCAATGCCGCGAGGCAGTCGCTCAGCAACAGCAAGACGGTTGATTCGTACCTTGAGGGCGCCTCGGCTCTGCGCGAGTTGAAACTGGCAACCGCCGACAACGCCAAGCCGCCGGATGCTGTTGAGAAGGCCATCTATGGGCTTCGGGCCCTGGCTGCCCAGACGCTTCCGGGCTATGACTGCTCCATAAAGGGTTGCCCACTGAGCGAAGAGGACAGGAGGATCATGGGTGAAGGGAAGAGATTCGCCTCCTCATCGCCCATACGCTCGCTCAGCATTGACGAGCAGGCATACATGTTCCCTACCAATGGGCTGGGAAAGATCGAAGGCGACACGTTCCGGCTGCCGCTTCGCATAGTCTTCAACCGGATACAGCCAAAGGGCAGGGTGTATTTCGTAGGTGGCGAAATCAGTGTCGAAGGGGATAAGCCGAAAGTCTTCCTGTGGAAGGTTCCGCCGCTTGAGATTCGCGATGGTCACGCCGATACAGTCCTGCAGGCGCCTGCTGTGCGGCTTACCGGGTCGGAGGTGAGCATCTTCCTGGCGTGCAAGGACGACTCAGTACCCCAAGGGGAGCCGGAAAAATGGATAGGCCTGTCTCTCGGCTGCAAGATACCCGTGGGCAACGGCAGGTGAAGATCCTGGTGGCGGGTACCGGCGCCGTGGGTTCGTTCTACGGCGCGAAGCTTGGCCAGTCAGGGGCTGATGTGGGATTCCTTTGCAGGTCCGACTACACGCTTGTGCTGCAGAAGGGTGTGGAAATCGAGAGTGTCTGGGGAAACTTCCACTATACACCCTCGGTTGTAGTGAGTAGCGCAGCAGCGTACCGCGATCACTCCGGTGCCGCTGACATTGTTCTTGTGGCCCTCAAGTCATTGCCTTGCATCGATGTCCAGGCAATCATCCGCGATGCGGTCGGCCCGGGCACTTCCGTCGTGCTTCTGCAGAATGGAATAGGTATCGAGCAATCGGTTGCGGCCGCATTTCCAGCCAATGAAATCCTCAGCGGTATAGCGTTCGTATGCATCAACAGGGTCGGGCCTGGCCGCATTCGGCATACGGATTATGGCCGTGTGGTCATCGGCAGATATCAAGCTGGAATGAGCGAGCGGCTGGCTGCAATCGCCATGATGCTCGAGCGAGCAGGGATACCGACGCGCATTGCCGCAGACATTGTGATGGAGCGCTGGGTCAAGCTGGTTTGGAACGCACCGTTCAATCCACTCTCTGTGCTCTGTGGCGGAGTAACAACCAGGGATATTCTGGACTCACCGGAATGCACGCTTGTCGCACGCAGGGTGATGGAGGAAATCGTTGCCGTAGCCGCTGCAGAAGGCTTTGTTCTGCCGGCGGATATCATCGACAAGAATATGGCAGATACCGCTCGAATGGAGCCGTACAAGACGAGCATGTGCCTCGATTACGAATCGGGCAGACCGCTTGAGGTGGACGCAATACTTGGGCGGGTGGTCGATATTGCCCGCAGACGCTGCGTCCCGGTACCGCATATAGAGACAACGTACGCCATTCTTTCCGCGGTTGCGGCCAGAATGACACCATGCCGTCAACCGGGCGAGTGAGTGCCATTTGCGCTGCGGAACAAGTAGACGGGACGAAATGACAAGGGCCGCGACCTCACGGCCGCGGCCCTCGTGCATCAAATCTCACATTCCAGGACTACAGAATTGCATCCTTCGCAGCCTTGGCAATGCGGAACTTCAGAACCGTCTTAGCCGGGATCTGAATCGCTTCGCCGGTAGCCGGGTTACGGCCAGTGCGAGCCTTCCGCTGGACCTTTACCAGCTTGCCGAGGCCGGGGATCTTGAAACCATCTGCAGCGCCCTTGTAAGCCAGCGCTACGAGAGACTCAATAGCCGCAACAGCCTGCTTCTTGGAAATACCCGCCGCATCCGCGATCGTCGCAATTACCTGACTCTTCGTCTTTGGTTTACCCATCGCTGCTTCCTCCCTGTTTGTTGAACAATCGATAGCACAGTACGTCATCTTGAGGCCACCTGTCAAGCGTTTGAACGCATTTCGTAATGTTTTTTGAAGCCCTGCGTTGACCGTCAACCGGTGACCGATCGCGAGAGGCAAGAACTGCGTTTGTGAATCCACCTGCATTCAATCTGCCGGCGGCTGCGGCGCAAGACAGTTTCCGGGATGCAGCCCATTGCCAGACTCATGACCTGGCCTGTGGTGTGTAGATGCTTGACATACCGTGGCGGGACTGCTTGAAGTGGTGGGAATGAGAGCTGTGATACTTTCAACTGGTGATGAACTCGTGCTCGGCCAGAACGTGGACACAAATTCCGCGTGGATCAGCTCGCAACTGTCAGCGCACGGAGTGATGTCGCTCTACCACAAGACTGTGGGCGATGACGCAGCAGCCGTTGCGATGGCCATCTGCGAAGCCTCACGCGCGGCGGAGCTGGTAATCCTGACAGGCGGACTTGGTCCTACCATGGACGATGTGACCAGGCCAGCGCTGGCGGCCGCACTGGGAACCAAACTGGTCCTGGACAGGCAGGCACTCAAACACATCAGGACGTTCTTCAGGAAACTCAACAGGACATGCCCGGTGGCTAATGAGGTCCAGGCTTTGTGTCCTGTCGGAGCCGCCTTATTGTGCAACAACTGGGGAACGGCACCAGGTATCAGGGCGAAGCTCGGGCAGGCTCTCTTTCTCGCCTTTCCTGGCGTCCCATACGAGATGAGGAACATGTTTCACTGCTACGTGGTGCCTTTGCTGGCAGGACGAACCGGGCGGACTATCCTCACGGAGGCGATCGTCACTTTCGGTGCGGGCGAGTCGATGGTGGCAGAACAGCTCGGCACCCTCATGCGACGGGATCGCAATCCGCTTGTTGGAACGACTGTTTCGGAGGGGATTGTGACGGTTCGGATCCGCAGTGCCGGGGTTTCGCAAGCGCAGGCCATGAAACGGCTTGCGGCGACTGTCGCGAGCATTGAGAGACGTCTGGGTGATCTCGTGATAGGGCATGGGGTCGTGTCGCTGCCGGCGGTAGTGGGGGCTCTGCTCAAGGCCCGCAACATGACTGTGGCCACTGCCGAAAGCTGCACTGGCGGACTTGTGGCCAAAATGCTTACTGATGTGCCAGGTTCAAGCGCATGGTACAGGGGCGGTTGGGTTGCGTACTCAAACTCCATGAAGGAAGCACAGCTCGGAGTCCCAGGCAGCGTGCTCCTGCGATATGGGGCAGTTAGTGAGCAGGCGGCTAAGGCCATGGCCGAGGGGGCGCTGAGGAGGAGCGGGGCTGATTTCGCGCTTTCAACAACAGGCGTTGCCGGGCCGGGTGGAGGATCGTCACGAAAACCCGTTGGAACGGTGTGGCTCGCCCTGGCATCGGAGCGGTCGGGACAAGTTGCTGTTACAACCAGGCTGGTCAGATTTCCTGCAGAGCGCGAAATTGTCAGGGGCTACGCCGCCAGGACGGCCCTGAACATGCTCCGGCTTCACATCCAGCACGCTCGGCCCTGATCAAGGGCGGTCCATGGATCTGCGATGTATCTCGCAGGAAGGTCCGATGTGACCGATTGCCGTTTGGCCGGCTTCTTGCCGGTCGCCGTAGGGTTCAGGATGTTCTATGCCAATCGCAGGTCCAGTTCTGGGAATGAGCACACGGTGACTGGACAGGTCAAACAGCAATGCTGAAGAAGTCGATCAGCCTCTGCTCAACCTTCATGTAAGCCTTGGATTGCTCGACGAGTTCAAACCCGCATGCGCTCAGGTGAGATGTCTTCACTTTGCGGCACCAGCGGCATTTGAGAACCAGCTCGATCGTGTCAACACCCGCAATACGTTTGTCCAGGTGGATTGCGCAAATCAGCTGCGTTCCGGCTTTGACCGGCGCATCGCAGTGAAGACGCAGCCCCTCACGGTTGAGATCGACCACCATCCCGATGCGCTTCCCGGTTTCGGCCTCGGTGACCGTCCAGTACTCAAAAGTTTCGCGTCGTTCGCTCGTTCGCCTGTCTTTCAAGGACCTTCTCCTGCAGATATGCGCATTGAGCCGACCTGCCTATTCGGCAGTGGCCCTTTCCGCCACAAGGTTCTTCCACGTCCTCAGGCTGCCCGGATCGGAGTCACCCAGGTCGACGCCGATCACATGCTGGGTTCCATTGGGGATCCGCTTGACCCAGGCAACCCGGCCCGTGAGATTCCTGGCATTCCTGATGGGTGATGAAAATGCTATGGAAAGACTCAGCTTTGATCCGATAGTTGGCGGAAAATGAGCCGTGAAGCTGAGACCTGCTTCTGAAATGTCCCTGGTAAAGCAAAATAGGGTGTTCTCTGACAAACCGGCGTTCTCCCCGGTCCGTTTCACCTTGATGCTCACAATGCTCCGTTCATCAAAGCGTGGTAACACTCTCTTCTCTGGTGTCATGTTTCTTCTCTGCTCCAAACGTAGTAGCTCGCAAACACCGTAACAGACGCCGCATTCATAGGATTTAGGGCAGGAATTGTCAAACTCAATCCAGACATCGACTTTTTACTTCCATAGCACGTCGCGAAGTGAGAATAATGCTGCCCTCGACTGGGCATTCCGCCTACTATCGGAGGTGCAGTGAGCGATTCTGTATTCATAACCGACGATTTTCTGCTGGAGAACAAGTGCGCGCAGCGTCTCTACCACGAGTACGCGGCAGGCATGCCCATACTTGACTTCCACAGCCATCTGTCGCCGCAAAGCATTGCATCCGACGGGCGTTGGGGGAATCTCGCACAGATCTGGCTGTCTGATGACCACTACAAGTGGCGGGCGATGAGATCCAACGGGGTGCCGGAACGCTTCTGCACTGGCAACGCGTCGGATTGGGAAAAGTTCGACCAATGGGCGGCGACCGTGCCGTTTCTCCTGCGGAACCCCCTGTATGACTGGACGCATCTCGAGCTTGCGAGGTATTTCGACATTTCTGATCGACTCCTTTGCAGGGAGACTGCTGTTGGCGTCTGGGACGAGACCGGCCGGAAACTGGCTCTGCCCGAGTTTTCTTGCAGAGCCCTTGTCAAAAAGGCCAGGGTGACACATATCTGCACCACCGATGACCCTGTTGATTCCCTCACGTCTCACGCGATGATTGCCGCCGATGAATCATTTGGAGCCGTTGTCCTTCCGACGTGGCGGCCCGACCGGGCTTTGGCGATTGAGAACGTGGCGGAATTCAATGCTTGGACTGACAAACTTGCGGCGGCAGCAGACGTTGAGATCCGGGACTTCAACTCGTACATTGGGGCACTCCGCAAGCGCCATGCGTTTTTTCACCGCGCAGGTTGCAGGCTTGCCGATCACGCATTAGACATGATCGACGCCGCTGGCTACACCGACAAGGAAGTCGAGGCGGTCTTTGCAAAAGCCCGCTCTG